>Ga0307372_10007816_pt1 | contig 15209 bp, 17 predicted proteins | sample OX1MG_FD_202533 | JGI IMG/M metagenome (GOLD analysis project Ga0307372, IMG submission 202533) | Soil microbial communities from Risofladan, Vaasa, Finland - OX-1 | ecosystem: Environmental > Terrestrial > Soil > Coastal area > Acid sulfate soil | place: Finland: Risofladan, Vaasa | collected... | reverse complement strand
CGGAATCCGGGCAGAAAGCGAAAATTGCCGTTAGGGCACTGGCGGCCAGCGGAACTTCGGTCGCCGACACGGCACTCAGATTCATAGGCTGAGTTGCCACTCGCCCTCGCGGCTGCACGTTGTGGGATCCTCCTAGCGTGCCGCTTTCCAACTCCCTGCCAGACGTCTCCGCAGGGTTGGGAGCACCTCCACGCCGCTCCACTCCAATCGACAGCTAACCAAGCAATACGTGTGTCCAGTCCGGACAGCGTCGTGGCCGTCAGACTCAGCTTTGCACGCTGAGGACGTCCAATCCTCACTCAGCTTGAGAAGCTGAGGACACGAGAATCGACAATGCGATCCTCAGTGAGAATCCGCTCCTGCCCGTTGCTCACGTCGCCATTTCGACGTACTGGCACAGCCCGTTCACTAGGCGAAGCTGCTCAACCGACCGGCAACTGATCGTCAGCAGCTTCGGGCTTCCCACGAGAATTGCCATCGCCTAGGCCCTCGAAACGGCGACGTTCAGGCGGTTGCGGCTGAGGAGGAACTCCAGCCCCCGGGGGATCGTCGATCGTCGATCGGCGGCTCCCTCATCCGACAAAGAGGCTGATGGAGCGCTGATTCCGCGCATGCGCATGTTGTCGCGTCGAGTTTTGTCGACGCGAGAGCGTCAGTTTTGTCAGGACCCCTGGGTGGGTGGGTGGGTGGGTGGGTGGGCGAGGGGGGACTTGAACCCCCACGTCCTTTCGGACACAGGAACCTGAATCCTGCGCGTCTGCCAATTCCGCCACTCGCCCGAGCGACCGTCAGAGGCTAGCTGATGTACCGAACAGGCCCTTCACCAGCACGGGGGACTATTCTGCTCCCGGAATGCGGTTTTCGGGCAGTCCTGGCCCCGGCCCGGTGGTCCGGTACCGACCCACCCCCTGTCAGGGGGTTGACACCGGTAGGCTGACGCCAGCTATGGGACTCCAGAAGTTCGAAGGGCGCCTCGAGCGCATGTTCGACGGCACCCTCTCCAAGGCTTTTCGGGGTGAGCTCCACCCGGTGGAGATCGGTCGCCGTCTCACCCGGGAGATGGACCTCCAGCGGCGCGTGGGCGTCCACGGGCTCATCGCCCCCAACGCCTTCGTGGTCCACATTTCCACCAACGACTTCGATCGCTTCGAGTCCTTCCTCGACGCCCTGGTGCGCGAGCTCGAAGAGGCGGCCCGGGAGCACGCCCGGACCGAGGACTACGTGTTCGTCGGACCGGTGACGGTGTCCATCCTGGAGGACACCCGGCAGCGGCGGGGCCGCTTCGTCGTGGTGTCGGAGGTCCACGAGGGGCCGTCGGGCCTGCCGGCGGCCTCGATCGTCCTGGCCGACGGGGACCGGGTCGTCATGGGCCCCGAGCCGATCACCATCGGCAGGCTCCCCGAGAGCTCGGTGGTGGTCAACGACCCGAACGCCAGCCGCCGGCACGCCGAGATCCGGCGAGTGGGGAATGACGTGGTCGTGGTCGACCTGGGCTCGACCAACGGCACCCGGGTGAACGGGGCAACAGTACGGGATCGGAAATTGGCCGACGGAGATGAGATTGTCATCGGAACCACCGTCCTCCGGTTCGAAGCCTCGTGACGGCCGGCGTCTGAGCGCGCATGCATCTGCTGCTGGTCTCGCTTCCCGCGCCCACAGACAACACGCCGGTATTCCGCACGCTGGAGTACGGCGTGATCATCCTCATGTGGCTCTTCTTCATGTGGGTGGTCAGAGCGGTCTGGGTGGAGGTCCGCCCGCTGAAGCGTCGTCGTCGCCGAAAGGACGCCGACGCCGACCCGGTCGTCGGGGGGAAGGGGCGCAAGGGAAGGCAGCTGCGTTTGCACGTGATCCGTCCGGAGGACCAGGCCGGCCGGACCTACGACATCGGCGACGAGATCACCGTCGGGCGCGCCGCCGGGTGCGGCGTGCCCATCGACTACGACAGCTACTCCTCGAACCTGCACGCCCGGCTGTTCCGGCTCGACGGGGACATCTGGGCGGAAGACCTCGGCTCCACCAACGGCACCTGGGTCAACACCGTGCGCATCAACGAGCGCACCCGGCTCGAGAAGGGCGACCTGCTCCAGGTCGGGGGCACCGTATTCGAAGTCGGAAAATGAGATGACCATCCTCCGCTCAGGATCGGCGACCGACACCGGCCTGGTCCGTTCCGTCAATCAGGACCTGGCCGTCGAGACCACCACGTTGTTCGCCGTGGCCGACGGCATGGGTGGCCACGCCGGCGGCGAGGTGGCTTCCCGTCTGGCTGTCGATGCCCTGTTGGCGGCTTTCGGAAGGCAGCCCACCGGTGCGGGTCTCTCCGAGGCGGTCACGGAGGCCAATGCGGTGGTCTGGCAGCACAGCCTCGAAAACCCCGAACTGCGGGGGATGGGCACGACGCTCACCGCCGTCGCCCTGGTGAACGAGGGTGGTCGGGACGTGTTGGCCCTGGTCAACGTGGGCGACTCCCGCTCCTATCGGTTCCACGACGGCGCCATCTCCCAGATCACCACCGACCACAGCCTGGCCGAGGAGATGGTCCGGACCGGCGAGCTGACCTCGCACGAGGCCGCCGTACACCCCCACCGCCACATCCTCACCCGCGCCCTCGGCGTGGCCACCGACGTGGCCGTCGACCTCTGGCGCATCCAGCCGGTTCGCGGCGACCGCTATCTGCTGTGCAGCGACGGCCTGACCAACGAGCTCGAGCCCGATCAGATCAGCGAGGTGCTGTCCTCGGTGGCCGATCCGAACCAGGCCGCCGAACTTCTGGTCCAGGCGGCCCGTACCCACGGCGGCAGCGACAACATCACCGTCGTGGTGGTCGACGTGGTGGTCGGAGAGGATGACAACGGCGCCCTCCCCGCCGTGGCCGCGGTGGCCCCGGACTTCGGAAGCCCCCTGCCGCCGGAGGACGGGCGCTCGGACGGCGCCGCCGTCCCGTACCCGGTGTCGGTGGCCGACGAGGCCCCACCCAGCCGACGGGAGCGCCGACGGGTCAAGCGGCGCGAGCGCCGAATGGCGCGCGGACGGCGGCTGATCACCGTCCGGACCCTGCTGTTCGTCATCCTGTTTGCCGCGGTGATCGCGGGGGCATTCGCCGCCATCCGCTGGTACGACACCAACTCCTACTTCGTGCGGGTCACCGACAACGAGCTCATCGTCTACCAGGGCAGGATCGGCGGGCTTCTCTGGTACCACCCCCAAAAGGTGGAGTCCACCGGCGTCACGACGGCTGATGTCCCATCCGCCTATCTGCCGGCGCTCCGCGCCGGGGTCGAGGAGTCTTCGGTGGCCAGTGCCCGGGCCTATGTGCACAACCTGGTCTGCCAGCAGAACACCACGAGTCCCTCCTGTGGGGCGCCACCACCGACTCCGGCCGCCCCGTCGACGACCACGACGAAGGGGGTCTGATGGAAAGGCGGATCAGAAGGCTCGGCGTGTTCATGCTGCTCTGCTTCGTGGCCCTGTTCCTCCAATTGAACAACATCCAGGTCCTCAGAGCCACCTCGCTGGCCGACAGCCCCAACAACCCGCACATCCTGGCCGTGCAGCGCAGCCAGCCCCGGGGCGACATCCTCTCGGCCGATGGAGTCAACCTGGCCACCTCGGTGCCCACCAAGACCGGGTACTACGAGTACCAGCGCGTCTACAACCCCAACACGGCCGTACCCTTCTCCCAGATCGTCGGCTATGACACCATCTTCGGGACCCGGACCGGTGTCGAGGCCGAGTACAACAGCTTCCTCCAGTCCCACACCCGCCCGGCCAAGACCCTGCGGGACCTCCTGGTGAACCGCACCACCACCGACAATGTCATCTTGACCATCAATACCCAGCTGCAGAACCAGGTGGCCGGCGCCGTCGATGCCACCGACCCCAGCGGGAGCCCCTCCCAGGCCGGAGGAGCCGTGGTCATCAATGTCAAGTCCGGGTCCGTCGAGGCCATGTACTCCAATCCCACCTTCGACCCCAGACCACTGGTGTCCCAGAATTCCGAGGAGGTGATCCGCTACTACAACGCCCTCACGCCCAACAGTCCCCAGAGCCCGCTGGTTTCCCGGACCTTCCAGTACGGCTTCCTGCCAGGGTCCACCTTCAAGACGGTGACCTCCTCCGCCGTCTACGACCACCAGCCGGCCCTGGCCAAGAAGGATTTTCCCGTCGCGACCTGTATCCCGCTGCCCCAGTCGAACATCCCGCTGTGCAACTACGGCCGCACCGGCCCGACCGGCCCGGAGGCATGCGGCGGGACCCTGCAGGTGACCCTGCCCCAGTCGTGCGACACCGCCTTCGCCCAGTTGGGGATGCTGCTCGGGGCCACCAACCTGAACAGCGAGGCCCAGGCCTTCGGGTTCAACCAGCGCATCCCCCTCGACCTGCCCGGTGTCAACCCGTCGAACTTCCCGACCGTCGCCCAGCTGGCCAACAACGCGCCCATGCAGGCCTACTCGGCATTCGGGCAGCAGAACGTCACCGCCACCGCACTGCAGATGGCGCTGGTGGCCGCGGGGATCGGCAACCAGGGCGTCATCATGACCCCCCACGTGATGGCCCAGATCCGTGACTCGCAGGGCAACCTGGTCGAGTCCTACTCGCCGAAGCCTTGGCTGACCGCCACCACCCCGATCACCGCGTCGGCGGTCACCTCCCTGATGCAGGGCGTGGTGACCCGGGGCACGGCCGCCCAGGTCGGCTTCCCGGCCGCTTGGAACGTGGCGGCCAAGACGGGCACGGCCGAGACCGGCCCCAACGCCACCCTGACCAACGATTGGATGATCGCCTTCGCCCCGGCCAACAACCCCAGGGTGGCGGTGGCGGTGGTGGTGCCCAACCAGCCCGGCAACGACACGGGGGCCTCGGTCTCGGGGCCGCCGATGAAGACCATCCTCGGTGATGCGCTGGCGGCCACACCGTGACACCGATCCCCGGTCTGAAACCGCCACCGACCGACGGCCTCCCCCGACCGACACCGCCCCGACAGCGAACGAGGAACGATGAGAACCCGTAACCCGAGCGAACCCAGGAATAGGCTTTGACCCACATGGACCCGACCCAGACGCCGCGTGTCTTCTCCGAGCGCTACGAGCTCAACCACCTGATCGCCCGGGGCGGGATGGCCGAGGTGTACCGCGCCCACGACCGGCTCCTCGACCGCCCGGTGGCCCTCAAGGTGCTCTTCCCCGAACTGTCGATCGACCGGTCCTTCGTCGAGCGGTTCCGCCGGGAGGCCCAGAACGCCGCCAACCTGTCCCACCCGAACATCGTCCCGGTCTTCGACTGGGGAGAGGACTCCGGCACCTACTTCATCGTCATGGAGTTCATCGACGGCCGTCCCCTCTCCGCCATTCTGAAGACGGCCGGGCCCCTGACCGCGGAGCGGACCGCCGACATCGGGGCCCACGTGGCCGCCGCGCTCGGCTACGCCCACAAGCACGGGGTCGTGCACCGCGACGTCAAGCCGGGCAACGTGCTGATCACCGATGAGGGCCAGGTGAAGGTCACCGACTTCGGGATCGCCCGGGCCGTCAACACCGAGGAGAGCCTGACCCAGACCGGCGCGGTGATGGGCACCGCCACCTACTTCTCGCCCGAGCAGGCCGAGGGCGTCGGGGTCGACTCCCGGAGCGACATCTACTCCCTCGGCGTCGTGCTCTACGAGATGGCCACCGGGCGGCCGCCGTTCCTGGGTGACACCCCGGTGGCGGTCGCCTCCAAGCACGTACGGGACCATCCGGCCACCCCACGGGAGCTCAACCCGTCCATCCCGGCGACCTTCGAGGCCATCATCCTCAAGTCGATGGCCAAGGACCCCGCGCACCGCTACGGAACGGCCGAGGAGCTCCGGGCGGACCTGCTCCGCTTCAACGAGGGCCGGACCGTGCTGGCCATGAGCGATGCCACCGCCATGCTGGCCGTGGCGGGGACCACCCAGGTGGTCGGCGCGGTGGGCGACCGGGACGCCACCCAGGTGGTGGGCGCGGTCGGCGCACCCGACCCGGACGCCGCCCCCGCAGAGGAGGAGGGCGGGTCCAACCGCACCCGCACCTACGCCATCATCCTTGCCGTCCTGATCGTGCTGTTGCTGGTGGCCGGCTACTTCCTGGGCCGCAACCTCGGCTACTTCGGGGGGGCGGCCTCCTTCAACCTGCCCTCGGTGACCGGTCAGCAGGTGGCGCCGGCCACGGCCAAGCTCACCGGCGAGGGCCTGGTGGTCAGGGCGACCAACCAGGTGTCGAGTCAGACGCCGGGCACGGTGATCTCCACCAACCCGCCCCCCAACTCCCTGGTCAAGAAGGGCGACACTGTCACCCTGCTCGTGGCGGTCGTCCCGCATGTGACTGTGCCCGCCAACATCACCCAGACAACGTTGGCCACCGCCGAGGCCAATCTGCGCGCCGCCGGCCTGGCCTTCACCGTCGCGTACCGAACGGACCCCTCGCCCAGTGGCACGGTGCTCAGTTCGAACCCGACTTCGGGAACCAGCGTTCCCCAAGGCACTTCGGTAACCCTCACCGTTTCCTCCGGCCCCGCCAACGCACGGGTGCCGTCGGTGATCGGCCAGAGCCAGAACGTGGCCAGTAACACACTCGGCCAGCAGGGATTCATCCTCGGCAACGTCACATCCCAGTCCTCGCCGCAGCCCGCCGGCGTGGTCATCTCCCAGAACCCCGGCCCGGGGACGCAGGTACCGCCGAACACCCCGGTGGACATCGTGGTTTCGGCCGGGCCTCCTCCTCCCACCACGACGACGCCGTCCACCACCACGACCACCACCACCACGACCTCGCCCAGCTCGTCGACGACCTCGACGACCAATGCGCACTCGAGGTCGGGCCACCCGTAGCCTCGGTGGTGGAGGGCCCGAGGGCTCAGGACCCGGTGGCTCAGCGCCCGGTGGCGGAGGCGAGGAAAGTCGAAAGCAGGGTGGGCCCGCTCGGGGTCAGGAACGACTCGGGGTGGAACTGGACACCCTCGACCGGGAGGGTGCGGTGCCGCAGGCCCATGATGACCCCCTCCGCGGTGGTGGCGGTCACCTCCAGGGCTTCGGGCACCGTGCCCTCCTCGACCACCAGCGAGTGGTAGCGGGTGGCGACGAACGGGTCGGGGAGCCCGGCAAAGACGCCCCTGCCGTCGTGGTGGACGGCGGAAGTCTTCCCGTGCATGAGGGTGGGCGCAGCCACCACCCGGGCGCCGTAGGCCATGCCGATGGCCTGGTGGCCGAGGCACACACCGAGGATCGGGCACTCGCCCCCCAACTCCCGGATCACCGCCAGGCTGATGCCGGCGCCTTCGGGCCGGCCGGGCCCCGGTGAGATCAGGATGGCGTCGGGGGACGCGGCCCTGATCGTCTCGATGTCGATGGCGTCGTTGCGGTGGACGACGGGGTCGGCCCCCAGCTCCCCGAGCTGTTGGACGAGGTTGTAGACGAACGAGTCGTAGTTGTCGATGACCAGCACTTTGACCCCCATGGTCTGTCGATCGTATCGTTCCGGCACCAAACCGACGCCCCGACGAGGAAGGTGCATCGACGATTGGCTATTCTTCGGTGCCATGGCAACCAAGGCCAAGCCCGGCCCTGGCCGGGCTCAGAAGAAGGGTCGCTCCACCGGCGGGCGCACCACCGCCGCCGGCCCGGTACGCAGCGAGCGGTACACGCCTCCAATTCCCAAGAATGCCAAGACCAGTCCGAAGTGGATGGGGATCTCGATCATCGCGCTGTTCCTGGTCGGCGTGCTGGTGGTCATCCTCAACTACGCCGGGCTGCTTCCCGGTGGCGTGAACAACCTGTGGCTGGTGGCGGCAATCGGGGCGATCTTCGCCGGCCTCCTGCTGGCCACCCGCTACCACTGACCCGTGGCCGCCCGCTACCACTGAGCCGGAGTCGGCCCCCGGGCACAGGCGGGCACCGGGCCCGCCTAGCGGCTCAGCCCAGGCGCTCGATGATCGTGGCGTTGGCCATGCCGCCGCCCTCGCACATGGTGAGCAAACCATAGCGGCCCTGGGTCCGCTCGAGCTCGTTGACCAGCGTGGCCATGAGCTTGGCTCCGGAGGCCCCGAGAGGGTGGCCGAGGGCGATGGCCCCGCCGTTGACGTTGACCTTGTCCAGGTCGGCGCCCAGCTCCTTCTCCCAGGCCAGCACCACCGAGGCGAAGGCCTCGTTGATCTCGATCACGTCCATGTCATCGAGGGTGAGCTTGGCCTTCTCCAGCACCGATCTGGTCGCCGGGATCGGCCCGGTCAGCATGGTGATCGGATCGCTGCCCGCCACCGAGAAGGCGTGGAAGCGGGCCCTCGGGGTGAGGCCGAGGGAGGAGGCCTTCTCCTCGCTCATGATCAGCACGCCGGAGGCGCCATCGGTGATCTGCGACGAGTTGCCCGCGGTGACCCTGCCGTTCTCCGGACGGAAGGCCGGCTTCAGATTGGCCAGCACCTCGACGGACGAGTCCGGCCTGATCCCCTCGTCGGTGGTGATCAGCTCGTCGGTATCGGCCCGGCTCTCGTCGTCCTTGACCGCCACCGGGATCAGCTCGCGCTCGAACCGGCCCTCGGCGGTGGCCTGGGCGGCCCGGTGATGGGAGCGCACGGCGAACTCGTCGAGCTGCTCCCGGGTGATCCCCCACTGGTCGGCGATCAGCTCGGCCCCTTCGCCCTGGCTGACCAGTCCGCCCCGCTCGGCATAGCGGGCCATCATCCGGGGCCCGAAGGGATAACCGAGCTCGCGCACGACCGAGGCACCCATCGGGGTGCGGGTCATGACCTCCACCCCGGCCCCGATGACTACGTCGTAGGCGCCGGCGATGACCCCCTGGGCGCCGAAGTGGAGGGCTTGCTGGGACGATCCGCACTGGCGGTCGATGGTGGTGCCCGGCACCGACTCGGGATAGCCGGCCGCCAGCAAGGCGTTGCGGCCCACGTTGAGGGACTGCTCGCCGACCTGCATCACACAGCCCATGATCACGTCGTCGACCAGGGCCGGATCGAGGTCGTTGCGCTCCACCAGGGCCTTCAGCGGCTCGGAGGCCAGGTCGGCGGCGTGCCAGTTGCGGAGCTTCCCGTTGCGCTTGCCACCCGGGGTGCGGACTGCGTCGACGATGACGGCGTCGGTCATGATCTGTCTCCTCCTGGTCCGGCGGCGCCTGCGCCTGCCGGCCGATCTCGGCTGGTGGTGGGCTCTGCCGGACCGATCGTACCTGTCGGAGGGCGCCGACGACACCCGGATCCGGGTCATCCCGGCCCGGAGGTGCAGCTGGCCGGCCCGGGGGAGGACCCGTAAGGCTGCCCGGCGCTGACCCCTGAGACTGCCCGGCGCTGACCCCTGAGACTGCCCGGCACTACGGTCGGGGAGGTGACGGGTCGGATCAAGGACATGGATCGTTGGCTGGGAGACGGTGGGATGGAGCTCATCGGCACCGTGGGCGCTTCCTTCGACGACTACGGAGTCGACGGCGAGGACCTCGGGTGGGTGGCCGGCACATTCGTGCCGTCAGCGGCCGCCTGCAACCCCCACGGGATCGTGCAGGCCGGGGTGCACGGGCTGCTGCTCGACGCGGCCATGAACTTCGCCATCAACGCGGCCCTGGCCGGCGGCGACCGCACCCGGGCGACACTCGAGATGAAGGTCGAGACGATGCGCCCGGCCCTGGTCGGGGAGGCCTATCGGCTCCGCGGCGAGGTCGTCCGCCTGGCCCGTCAGGTCGCCTATGCCGAAGCCACGGTCAGCGACGCCAAGGACCGCAGGGTCAGCCGGTCGACCGGGACGTTCCTGCTCCACCGCGGGTCCGCCGGGCCCTAGCACGGCCCCGACCCCGCCGTCGTGGCGCGGCCGACCCCGGCCGGCGCCGCCGCCACCCGAAACCGGCCCGGCCGGTCCGCAGGACAGTGCAGAACAGAGAAGCGCCGTGGTCCCTCCCGCAACCGATGTCGACGCCTGCCGGGTGTGCGAAGGGCCCACCCGGGAGCCGTTCGCCGTCTGCTTCTGCTGTCGGGCCCTGGTCCGCCAGTTGCAGATGCCGCTCGTCGCGGCCGTGGCGATGACCGACTGCCGGGTGGGCGACGACGTGCATCGCCGGCTCCGGGGGTACAAGGACGCCCCGGTCGACGAGGTCCGCCGCCAGTGCGCCGCACAGCTCGCCTTGCTGGCAGCCGAGTGGTTGGGTGCCGACGCCGCCCGGCTGCGCCGGCGGTTCGGCTCGGCCTGGGACGCGGTGGCGACGGTGCCGTCGTCCCGCCGGCCGGCGGGGGCCCCGGTCGACGCCGTGGTCTCACGCGTCCCGCAGCTGGATCGCCTCCGTCGGCCGTTGCTGGTGCGGGGCCCGGCGCCGACCGGCCACCTGGTGGCCGACCGCCGCGGATTCGCCCTGGACCGCCGGGTCGACCGGGCCTGGCTCCGGGACCGGAGGGTCTTGGTGGTCGAGGACAGCACCATCACCGGGGCCCGGGCGCAGAGCGCTGCGGCCGCCCTGCGCCTCGGCGGCGCCAGGGTGGTCGGAGTGGTGGCCATCGGCCGGGTGGTGTCCCGGGTCCGGGTCCCACCGGCCCGCCCGTCCGATTAGACCGGGGAGATGCTTCTGCGCGTCTTCACCGAGCCCCAGCAGGGGGCCTCTTACGACGACCTGGTGGTGGTGGCCCAGCGGGCCGAGTCCCTGGGGTTCGACGCCTTCTTCCGGAGCGACCACTACCTCACCATGGGCGGGGACGGGCTCCCGGGTCCGAGCGACGCCTGGGTGACCCTGGCCGGCATCGCCCGGGAGACCAGCCGCATCCGGCTCGGCACCTTGTTGACGGCGGCCACCTTCCGGCTGCCGGGCCCGCTGGCCATCGCCGTGGCCGAGGTCGACGCCATGAGCGGCGGCCGGGTCGAGCTGGGCCTCGGCGCCGGGTGGTACGACGCCGAGCACACCGCCTACGGCATCCCGTTTCCGTCCCTCAACGAGCGGTTCGAGCGGCTCGAGGAGCAGTTGGCCATCGTCACCGGCCTGTGGTCGACGCCGGTCGGGGAGCGGTACGACTTCGAGGGGGCCCACTACCGGCTGACCGACAGCCCGGCCCTGCCCAAGCCCCGCCAGCGGCCGGGCCCGCCGGTGATCGTGGGCGGGAGCGGGAGGCACAAGACGCCGAGGCTGGCCGCCACCTTCGGGTCCGAGTTCAACATGCCGTTCTCCTCCCTGGCCGATACCGGTGATCAGTTCGAACGGGTGCGGGGCGCCTGCCGAGCCATTGACCGGAGCCCTTTGTCGCTGGTCCTCTCGGCCGCCCAGGTGGTGTGCTGCGGTCGCAACGACTCGGAGATCGCCTCCCGGGCCAAGGCCATCGGGCGCGAGGTGGACGAGCTGCGGGCCAACGGGCTGTGCGGTACGCCGGCGGAGGTGATCGCCAAGGCGGCCACCTTCGCCGAGGTGGGGGCGGGCCGCCTCTACCTGCAGGTGCTGGACCTGCACGATCTGGACCACCTGGACCTCCTCGGCGCGGAGGTCCTGCCCGGCTGCGCCTCGTTCTGACCGCATCCGGCGCCGGCCGCTCAGTCCTTACCGACGGCTGCCGACCTCAGAGCCCGGGGCTGCTCTGCATGAGCCCTCCGTCGGCGAAGATGGTGGTGGCGGTGAGGTAGCTGGCACCGTCGCCGGCCAGGAAGGCCACCAGGGCGGCGATCTCCTCCGGCTCGGCCAGCCGACCCATGGGAATGGCGGCATCGAGGGTGCGGAGCGCCTCCGGATCGGCGACGGTCGCCTTGTTGATGGGGGTGTTCACCGCCCCGGGCCCGACCCCGACCACCAGGATGCCGTGGGGAGCGAGCTCGACACCGGCGGTGCGGGTCAGCATGCGCATGCCTCCTTTGGACAGGCAGTAGGCGGCGTTGCCGGGCATCGGCCAGTCCTCGTGCACGGAGGTCATGTTGATGATCCGGCCGCCCCCGCCCTGGGCGATCATCTGGGCTGCCGCCAGCTGGGTGCCGAAGAAGGCGCTCTTCAGATTGATGTCCATCACCTTGGCGTACTGCTCCTCGGTGGTGTCGAGCACGGAGGTCCGGGTCTCGACGCCGGCGTTGTTGACCATGATGTCGATCCGTCCGAAGGTGGTGACGGCGGTACCGACCAGCGTGCGCAGCTCGTCCACCTTGCTGACATCCACCTTGGTCCCCACAACCTTGTCGCCCAGACCTCGCACCTCCGCCTCCAGCTGGACCTCGGCCTGCTCGTCGGCGATGTAGTCGATGACGATGTCGGCGCCCTGCTCCGCCAGGGCCAGGACCACGGCCTTGCCGATGCCGCTGTTGCCGCCGGTCACCACGGCCACTTTTCCGTGCAGAGTCATGTCGCTCCTGTGGGTCGGGCGGATGACGGGCGCGGCCGTGGGCCGACGATCCCACCTCCGCCCTCGGAGCGGGCCGCGGCCGAGAGCCTACGCCCCGGTGCCCGGACCGGGTAAGGGCCACCGGTGAGGTCCGGGCGCATGTAGACGCCCGGCGGCCCCGATGGCATCATCGGCGCCATGACCGCACCGACCATGGCGGAGGCCGCGGCCCTCCTCAAGACGAAGGATCCGGCGCTGGCCGTCCTCGTCGAACAGCACGGCCCACCGCCGCGACGGAAGCCGGTGCCGGTGGGGCGGCGGTTCGGGTCCCTCGCCGAGATCATCGTCTACCAACAGCTGGCCGGCAACGCCGCCGCCGCCATCCACGGCCGTTTCGAACTGGCGCTGGGCGGGTCGGTCACACCGGAGACCGTGCTGGCCGCCCCGCCCGCGGCGCTGACCTCGTCCGGGCTGAGCGGGTCGAAGGCCGCGTCCATCCGGGATCTGGCCGAGCGGGTGGCCAGCGGCGAGGTCGAGCTCGAACGCACGGGCCGGCTGTCCGACGAGGCGGTGGTCGAGCACCTCACCCGGGTCCGCGGCATCGGGCCCTGGACGGCCCACATGTTCCTCCTCGGCACCCTGGGGCGGCTCGACGTCTGGCCGGTGGGGGACTACGGGGTGCGGGCCGGCTTCGGCCGGGCCTGGGGCATGGCCGGGATCCCTACCCCGAAGGAGCTGATGCCGTTGGGCGAGCCGTTCCGACCGTACCGGAGCCTGGTGGCCTGGTACTGCTGGCGTGTGGTGGACGATCGGACGGCCCGGACGTAGGCCTCCGACCGACCGGGCCGGCGCCGTCAACATAGACGATCCGATATACTGGTGGGGTGGACGCCGCCATGACGATCCGGGCCGTCCGACGCCGACAGGGGCTGACCCAGGCCGAGCTGGCCCGGCGGGCCGGCACCTCCCAACCGGTCATCTCCGCCTATGAGCACGGGCGCCGTGATCCCACCTACGAGACGTTGCGGAGATTGGTGGAGGCAGGAGGGGAGCGACTCCGCATCGACACTGAGGTCCCCGGGCCCGACCAGCTGCCACCGGGCGACGTCGGGGAGCACGCCCGTCGACTGTGGGAGGTGCTGACCTTGGCTGACGCCATCCCCGTCCGTCGGCGCCAACCGGTGTTGAGCGCGCCCCGGCTCGTCTCGCGGCGACCGTGCTGACGCTGGCGCAGCGGGTGCTGGCCATCGATGCCGCCCTGTCCGAGACACCCCATGCCTTCGGCGGGGCGTTGGCCCTCGCCTACTACTCCGAACCGAGAGCGACGATCGACATCGACCTCAACCTGTTCGTCCCGCCCGAGCGGTTCTCGGAGGTGGCCGGGCCGCTCTCCGCCCTGGGGGCGGACGCCGGCGCTCCGTCCATCGCCGCGCTGGTCGGTCGAGACGGACAAGCCCGGGTGATGTGGGACGAGACCCCGATCGACCTCTTCTTCTCCTATGACCGCTTCCATGACGCCGCGGCCAGAGCACGCCATCGGGTGCCCTTCGGCGACGCCACCATCCCCATCCTCGCCGCCGACCACCTGATCGTGTGCAAGGCCGTCTTCAGCCGCCCGAGGGACTGGGTCGACATCGACTCGGTGCTTGCCGTCCGGACCACTGTCGATGGCGCCGAGGTCCTGCGATGGGTGGCACGAATCGCCGGTGACGAGGACCCGCGCTACAACCGGATCGCCGCCCTCCTCACCCACCGCCCGCCACCGGGCGGCAGGGCCGGGTGGGGCCGACCCTCTCCGGTCCAACACGGTGTCGCCGGGGCGCCGACCGCCATTTCCTCCGGGAATCGGGAAGGATTGTGGGACAGTCCATCGCCCGACGACCCTGGCCCATCTCCCTCCGCCTGGAAGGCAGGAACGTGACGACTCCCGAGGCACCGGAGAACGACGGCGCTCCGGTCGACCGCGGTCAGCAGCCGACGGCCCGGCGCAGGCGCGGCCCCGGACCCGCCATCATGGTCGCCCTCGGCGTCATGGTCCTTATCGCCGGGGCCTTCGCCTTCCTCGCCAGCAAGCATCGTGACCAGCGGAGCCAGCTCATCCGGGTCTCGGGGATCCCCTCGACCGTCTCCACCCCACTGGCCAACCTCATGGGGCTCGCCCCGATCCCGCACAAGCCCGCACCCGACTTCACCCTCACCGACCAGAACGGTCACACCCTCTCGCTGTCCGCCTTCAGAGGACGCGCCGTCGTGCTGGAGTTCATGGACACCCACTGCACCGACATCTGCCCGCTCGTCTCCAAGGAGTTCATCGACGCCTATCACGACCTCGGCACCACCGCCTCGCAGGTGGTGTTCGTGGCGGTGAACGTGAACGGATACCACGCCGCCGTGGCCGACGCCGCGCAGTTCTCGAGCGAGCACCAGTTGGACACCATCCCGAACTGGCACTTCTTCACCGGGCCGGTGAGCGACCTCCACCCGGTATGGGACGCCTACGGAGTCGTGGTCCAGGCGCCCAGCCCCAGCGCCGACATCATCCACTCCTCGTTCGCCTTCTTCATCGGTCCCGATGGGAGGGAGCGCTATCTGGGCAATCCGACCGATGACCACACCAGCAACGGCACCGCCTACCTCCCGGCCGGGACGCTGACCTCGTGGGGCCAGGGGATCGCGCTGGTCTCCCGGTCGATGGTCGGCCGGCCGCAGTGACCACGCCAACCGACCACCGGGCCACGCTGAGGTGGGCATTTGCCCTCGGAAGGTCGCCGGACCGGGCCCTGGCGGTCCGGGCGGGCCCGACTGCCAATTCCGCCCGGCTATTCCCTTCCCGGGGGTTGAGCGCGATGATGTGGCCAGGGAGGCACCGGAGGCCGTCCCGAGGGATCGTGTCTCAGAGGGAGCTCTGAAGA
>Ga0307372_10007815_pt1 | contig 15209 bp, 12 predicted proteins | sample OX1MG_FD_202533 | JGI IMG/M metagenome (GOLD analysis project Ga0307372, IMG submission 202533) | Soil microbial communities from Risofladan, Vaasa, Finland - OX-1 | ecosystem: Environmental > Terrestrial > Soil > Coastal area > Acid sulfate soil | place: Finland: Risofladan, Vaasa | collected... | reverse complement strand
ACGAGATCGGCGTCTTCGAAATGACCGATGCCGGCCTTGCCGAGGTGCCCAATCCCTCGGCGCTCTTCCTCGGCGACCGACAGCGCGAGGTCGCCGGCTCCGCCGTGTTCGCCGGTATCGAAGGCACGCGGCCGATGCTGGTGGAGATTCAGGCGTTGGTCGCGCCGTCGGCGCCCGGCACGCCGCGCCGCGCGGTCGTCGGTTGGGACGGCAACCGCCTGGCGATGGTCCTGGCGGTGCTCGAGGCGCGCTGCGGCATCGCCATCGGCGCCAATGACATCTATCTCAACGTCGCGGGCGGCTTGCGCATCGCCGAGCCGGCTGCCGATCTCGCCGTGGCGGCGGCGCTGGTCTCGGCGCTGGCGCATGAGCCGGTGCCGGCCGACATGGTGGTGTTCGGTGAGATCGGTCTCTCGGGCGAGGTGCGGCCGGTGAACCAAGCCGAGGCCCGGCTCAAGGAGGCCGAGAAACTCGGCTTTGCCTCGGCGCTGATGCCGCTGCGGCGTGGACGCGGCAAAGACCGAGCACCGCAGGCGACTGCGTTCAAGACCCGCGAGATTGCTCACCTCAAGCTTCTGCTCAATTTGTTCGAGAATGCGCCGCAGCATCTCCGCCGGGCCGGCGCAGGTGGAGGACGCCCGTGACCGGCTTCGACATCGCCATCATCGTTTTCGTCGTCGCTTCCGGACTGTTCGCGTTCGTTCGCGGCTTCATCAAGGAGGTGCTATCGATCGTCGCCTGGTTCGGCGCCTCGGTTGCGGCACTCTATGCCGTTCCTTACTTGCGACCGCTCGCGCTCCGCTTCACGCCGAGCGAACGGCTCGCCGGTGCGGCGGCCGCGTTTGTCGCCTTCGTCGTCGCCCTGATCGTGCTGTCGCTGATCACTGCGGCAATCGCCAACCGCGTCAAAGACAGTCCGGCGGGCGGCATCGACCGGACTTTTGGCTTCGTCTTCGGCTTGGCGCGCGGCGCCTTGCTCGCCTGCCTCATCTATGCGGCGCTGCTGGTTGTGTTGCCGGCGCTGGACGCATCGCCGCAATGGTGGACGCAGTCGCGCACGCGACCGCTGCTCGCGGCCGGACTGTCGGCGCTCGGCCACCTGGCGCCGGGATCGGGTCATTCGCCGGCAAGCGCCCAGTCGGTCGAGCGACAGCTCCAGGACGCGCTGCGCGCCCTCAGCGTGCCCAAGTCGGAACCCGCGCCCGCGGGTGGCGCGCCCAGCTACTCGCCGCAGGAACAGCACGACCTCGACCGGCTCTTTCAGCAGAACCAAGGAACACATTAACGTCGCGCGGAGGGTCATGCGGCTCCGCGATGCGGGACTCGACAACCCGCTCTGGCAGTGTCGGGCTATTCCGTGTAGAAGGCTCTAGCCCTCGACGGTGGCGGCCGGCGACACCATCTATGGCTTGCGGCAGCCAGGCGACGGGCGGCTGCGGCGCGCACAAAGGCGGTAGCATGTTGACCACCCACCCCCGGGACGACGACCATTTCCGGGAGGAATGCGGCGTTTTCGGGGTTTACGGCCATCCCGAATCGGCCGCCCTGACGGCGCTCGGTCTGCACGCGCTCCAGCATCGCGGCCAGGAAGCGGCGGGAATCGTCGCCTATGACGGCGAGCAGTTCCACGCTCATCGCGGCCTCGGCCTGGTCGGCGAGAACTTCAGCTCCAAGGACGTGATCGCACGACTGTCCGGCCATTCGGCGATCGGCCATGTGCGCTACGCAACCACCGGCGAGGTCGCGCTCCGCAACGTCCAGCCGTTGTTCGCCGACTTTACCTTTGGCGGCCTTGCGATTTGTCACAACGGCAACCTCACCAATTCCTATCACCTGCGCAACCGGCTGGTGCGACGCGGCAGTATCTTCCAGTCGACATCGGACACCGAGGTGATCGTCCACCTCATCGCCACGTCGCTCAAGGAGACGGTCGAGGAGCGGATGGCCGAGGCGCTACGCCAAGTCGAAGGTGCCTATTCGCTCGTGGCGCTGACGCAGCAAGGCCTGATCGGCGTGCGCGATCCGCTCGGCATTCGACCGCTGGTGCTGGGCAAGCTCGGCGACGCCTATATCTTGGCGTCGGAAAGCTGTGCGCTCGACATCATCGGCGCCACCTTCGTGCGCGACATCGAGCCCGGCGAAATGATCGCAATCGGTCCCGGCGGCATCAAGAGCGATAAACCCTTCGAGAACACGCACAAGCGCTTCTGCGTTTTCGAGTACATCTACTTCGCACGGCCCGACAGTGTCGTCGACGGCATCAGCGTCTACGAGGCGCGGAAGCGAATCGGCATGGAGTTGGCACGCGAGAGCGCGGTGCCCGCCGATATCGTCATTCCGGTACCGGATTCTGGCGTGCCCGCGGCGATCGGCTACGCCGCCGAATGCGGCCTGCCGTTCGAGCTCGGCATCGTGCGCAACCATTACGTGGGCCGCACCTTCATCGAGCCGACCGATCAGATTCGGCACCTCGGCGTCAAACTGAAGCACAATGCCAACCGCGCCAGCATTGAAGGCAAGCGTATCGTTCTAGTCGATGATTCGATCGTCCGCGGTACCACCTCCACCAAGATCCTCGCCATGATCCGCCAAGCCGGCGCACGCGAGGTGCATATGCGCATCTCGAGCCCGCCAACGACCCATTCGTGCTTCTACGGCATTGCGACGCCCGAACGCACGCAGTTGCTCGCTTCGGCAATGGATGTGCAGACCATGGCTCGGCACATCGGCGCCGATTCCCTCGCCTTCGTATCGATCGACGGGCTCTACCGGGCGCTCGGCCAGGCCAAGCGCGACCGCAGCGTCCCGCAGTTCTGCGACGCGTGTTTCACCGGCGAATATCCGGTGCCGCTCGTCGACCACGACGCCGGCAAGGTTTCAACTCAACTTTCGCTCCTCGCCGAGACCGCCTAGGTGCCGGCGCTACAAGGTCGTCTCGCGCTGGTGACCGGCGCGTCGCGCGGCATCGGTGCGGCAGTGGCTCGCCGATTTGCTGCCGAAGGCGCCCATATCATCGCCGTGGCGCGCACCCAAGGCGCGCTCGAGGAGTTGGACGATGCGGTGCGCGCCGGCGGCGGCACGGCAACGCTGGTGCCGCTCGACCTGCGCGAGTTCGATGCTATCGACCACATGGGCGCGGCGCTCAACGAGCGCTTCCAGAAGCTCGACATCGTCATTGGCTGCGCGGGGGTGCTCGGCAACCTGTCGCCGCTCGGCCATACCGACCCGAAGCTCTGGCGCGAGGTCTTCGACGTCAACGCCACTGCGAATTACCGGCTGATCCGGTCGCTCGATCCGTTGCTGCGCCGCTCCGATGGTGGTCGCGCCATCTTTGTGACTTGCGCCGCGGCGCGCGAATTCGCGCCGTTCTGGGGCGCTTACGGCGCCAGCAAGGCGGCGCTCGAAGCGACCGTGCGGATCTACGCCGCGGAGGTCGCACGAACGGCGCTCAAGGTGAACCTCGTCGACCCCGGCCCGGTGCGGACGCACCTTCGAGCGGAAGCGTTTCCCGGCGAGGATCGCGACGCGCTCAAAAAGCCGGAGGAAGTAACGGAGATTTTCGTACGACTCGCTGCGGCGGATTGCCCGCATCACGGTCGGCTTTTGACTGCCTAAGCCGCCGCTTCGGTCGGTTGCTCGGAGTCCCGTCCAACGACGCGATCCGGTGGCAGAATTGCCCGCACGATTGTGCCCTGATTCGGGACGCTTTCGATCACGAAGATGCCGCTGTGCAGCTCGATCAGTTTCTTGGTCAGCGGCAGACCGAGCCCGGTGCCGCCCCCGCTGCGGTTGAACACGTTGTCGACCTGGCCGAAGGGTTCCAGCACCTTCGGCAGGTCGGCCTCGGAGATGCCGACACCGGTATCGCGGACCTCGATGATCAGTCGGCCGTGTTCGATCGACGCGCGCACCGCGACCGAGCCGCCTGACGGCGTGAACTTCACGCTGTTGGTCAGCAAATTAAGAACGACCTGGCGTAGCCGCCGCTCGTCGCCCCGCACGCAGTTGACCTCGGGCGCGACCACGCAGACGAGATTGATGTTCTGCGCCGTCGCGCGGCGCACGACCATCCGGACACACGAGTCGATGAGCTCACCGACGTCGACGACGTCGTCAGCCAGATCGAGCCGCTCGGCTGTGATCTTGGTCAGGTCGAGGATGTCGTTGATGAGCTCAAGCAGATGCCGGCCGCTCGCGTTCAGGTCACGCGCGTATTCCAGATATTTTTCGTTGCCGATCGGTCCGAGTACCTCGCCGCTGATGATCTCCGAGAATCCGATCACCGCGTTGAGCGGCGTGCGGAGTTCGTGACTCATGTTGGCGAGGAATTCCGACTTGGCGCGCAAGGCGCTCTCGGCGCGACGATTGGCCTCGAACAGCCGGCTGACCAGCTTTTCCTTTTCGGCTTTGTTGCGGATGAGCGCGATGAGCGACGCGAATGAACGCCGGGCCATGAGGCTCAGGTTGAATGCGAACGCGAGATAAAGCACGCCGAGCGCGATATGCGCTGGGTCGCCCGCGGCGAATGTGACGACGATCAGCGGCGCAACGACTGGCCAGACGAACGCGTCGACCACCGGAACGTGAGCGGTGTAGCCCGCGGCGATGCCCCCGGCCAGGCCGGCAATAATGATCGGCACGAAACTGTCGGTCGGCGCGTTCGAGTACATGGCAACCGCCGTGGCCAAGCTACCCCACTGGCAACCGGTTGCGGCAGCGAAGTAGGTGCACCGCCGGACCCAGACTTGCGGTTCGAAATTATCGTCATAGCGATGGCGATGATAGAGCCGCCACAGCACGATGCGGATGACACAGATGCCGATGATTGACACGCCCCAGCCCAGGAAGACCGGCGTGCCGAAGACAACGGAGAGAACGAGAATCGCCGCCAGCGTCACAAGCAGGTTGGTAGTGACCGGCCACGGCGACGAATAGAGCATGTCCGCCAGTTCGCACTGGACGGCGGCGGTATCTGCGCTCGGCACTTCGGCCGCGGTCGGCGGCATGGCGGCGCGCGCGGTCTCGCGCGTCAATTCAGCGGGAATCATCGGCCCGGAGACTAAGGAATAAGGTCCTAAGACTTTCCTAGACTTTGCCCGCAACTGCTTCAAATGCGAGCGGCCGCAACTCGGCTCAAATACCTGGAAACTTCGGGCGACGTGGTGCGAGCCTTAGCCCGCCGGATGGAAAATCCCGGGCGCGCACGCGATGCGTTGCTGCGCCTGCTTCATCCGGTCGGTCGGGCCGATCGCGATACCCCACTGGTCCATCCGGCCGGGCGGCCAGGTCCAGTCCTCCGGCCCGCGCGGCTTGTAGCTCTTGCCAACGCGTTCGATTTCGGCCGTGTACTCGATCACAACTTCGTCCGGACCGACGAAATAGGCGAATACGTTGTTGCCGGGGCCGTGCCGGCCGACGCCCCACTCGATCGCGAAGCCGCTATCACGCAGGTGGCCGGCTCCGCGCATCACGCCATCGATATCCGGCATCTCGAAGGCGATATGGTTGAGCGTCGGCGCCGTACCGCGGGCAAAGGCCAACACGTGATGCTGCTCACTGCAGCAGAGAAAAGTCATCATCCGAGTCTGGTCGATGATGCGGAACCCGAGATGGTCGACGTAGAACGCGCTGATCGCTTCGGCGTCGGCGGAATTAAGCACCACATGCGTGATGCCGATCGGTCGGTCTGCACGTGATCCGGCGTCGGCCTGCCGCTTGTCGCCGGCGATGACGCGTATCGTCCGGCCCTCCGGATCCTTGAACGCGAGACCGTAACCACCCCCTGGCTCATTAATCGGCGCGGGCTTCTCGAGTTCGGCAACGCCGGCCTTTTTTAGGCTGGCATGGATTGTGTTGACCTCAGCTTTCCCTGGAGCAGTCAAGTCGATGCGCAGCAACTCCGCCCGCGGCCGGACATGCAGGCCGAGGACGTGATGATAGGGTCCGGTGCCACGCAGATAGACCGAGCCGGGATGCTCGACAACTGGGGCCAGCCGCCAAATCTCGGTAAAGAAGCGCGCGCGCGACTTGAGGTCCGTGACGCCAAGATCGACGCTGCGCAAGCCGTCGACGCGCGCACCCTTGGCGACCGTGCGCGGCACCGGTCCGGTTTTACCCGGTGATTTCAGAGACTTGGCCATAATCCTCCAGCGCGCATCTTACCCCGGCGGCGCGCGACAAAATCGCATAGGAGGCGTCGGCCTGTCGAGACTTCGTGTTCGGAATATTGTTTTATTCTTTTAGTTTCAATGAGTTCTGAAGCTTTCTTTCCGTATGGATTAAGGTATCACCGAGCGGCCGCAAAAGGATTCGTCCCCTTTCGCAACATCAGGCGCAGCGGCACGCCAGGCAGATCGAATTGATCGCGCAGTAGGTTTGCCAGGTAGCGGCGCCAGCTGTCCGGCAATTCGCCCGGCTTCGATGTGAAAAGCGCGAAGGTGGGCGGCCGGATGTTGACCTGTGTCATGTAACGCAGCTTGAGGCGTCGACCGCCGACCAGCGGCAGCGGATGGCGCTCCTGCGCACGGGCCAGGAGGCGATTGAGCGCGCCGGTCGGCACACGATGGTTCCACGCCGCGTGTGCCTTCAGCACCGCCGGCAGCAGCCGCGCGACGCCGGCCCCGGTTGCCGCCGATAGCGTCAGCGGTTTCAAGCCGGCGAGCTGCGGCAACGACTCGCCGACGCGCTCGACGATCTCGTCGAGCGCCCGCCGCGGGTTTACAACCAGATCCCATTTGTTGGCGACAAGCACAATCGCTCGCCCTTCTTCAGCGATCATGCGCGCGATTGCGAGGTCCTGGCGCTCCACGCCCTGCGTCGCGTCAATCACGAGCACGACCACTTCGGCGAATCGGATCGCCTTGAGCGTATCGCCGGCGGCCAGGGTCTCGGCGCCTTTGACGACCTTGGCCTTGCGCCGTAAACCCGCCGTGTCGATCAGCTTGACCGGCTGCCCGCGCCATTGCCATTCAACGGCGATCGCATCGCGCGTGACTCCGGGTTCTGACCCGGTCAGCAGCCGCTCCTCACCCAGCAGGCGATTGACCAGTGTCGACTTGCCGACGTTGGGACGGCCTACCACGGCTAGCTGGAGGGCACGCGCGGTCTGCGGCGTTTCGGCTGCCGGTGGCGTAGCCACAGGTGTTGGCGCCATCGGCAGCAACGCATCGTAGAGCGCGGATATGCCTTCGCCGTGCTCAGCCGAGACCGGTATGGGTTCACCGAGACCAAGCTCGAACGCCTCCACCAGCCCGGGCGGCATGCGCCCCTCAGTCTTGTTGGCAATGAGGATGACGGGTTTGCCCTGGCGTCGTAGCCAGCGCGCGACGTCGCGGTCGAGCGCCGTCACGCCCTCGCGGCCATCGATCACGAACAGGGCCACGTCCGCTGTAGCCAGCCCTTTTGTGGTCTCCGACCGCAGCCGCGTAGCCAAATCGCCGTGGGCGCTCGTCTCCAGGCCCGCGGTGTCAATCAGCCTGAGCTGCAAGCCGGCAAAGTCGACCACGATTTCCCGGCGGTCGCGTGTCAGCCCAGCTTCGCGCGAGACCAGCGCCGTCTTCCGGCCCGCCAGCCGGTTGAACAGCGTGGACTTGCCGACGTTGGGCCGGCCGACGATGGCGACGGAAAGCGGCATCCTGGTCCGCCCGTCACCGCAACGCGACCAGGTCGGCCTCGTTGGTGATGACGTAGAGCGAGCGGCCGGCCACCACCGGATCAAGATACACGCCGTCCGAGAACTTGACGCGGCCCAATGGGGCACCGGTATAGGGCGAGACCGAAAGCGCCTCGCCATTGGACGAGACGACGATCAGCCGGTCACCGGCGAGAACCGGGCCAGACCATCGCAGCGGATCGGTCTTGTCCTTCTCATCGCCGTAGCGCGGCAGCGGCCGCACCCAGCGCACATGGCCGTCGGATCGCATCAGGCAGGCGAGATCGCGGTCGTTCGCCAGGACATAGATGTAATCGCCGGCGACCCAGGGCATGTGCGTGCCGCCCACGTCCTGTTCCCACACGCGATCGCCGGTGCGCAGATCGATCGACACCAGGATTCCCGAATGACTGATCGCGAACACGCGATCGCGATCGATCACCGGCTGGCCGCGGATGTCGGCGAGCGACGACAAAGCGCCGAGCGGCCGCGAGGTCGCAAGGTTGTCCGACCATACCGACCGGCCGTTCTCCACACGCAGCGCATAGAGCTCGCCCGACGAATACGGGACGATCACGGTGTCGCCTTCGACCGCCGGGCTGGCGCCGATCAGCAGGTCGGCCGGCTCCGGTATGCCGTTCTGCGTCCAGAGGCGGTGGCCATCAGCCGCCGCGAGGACTTCGATCTCGTTGTCGACGGTGATCGCGAAGACCCGGCCATCGGCGGCCGTCGGCGGGCCGTGCGCCGGGCTCGCCAGATTCTGCCGCCAAATCTCCTTGCCGCTCGCCGCGTCGACGGCGACGACTTGCGCATAACCCGTAGCGATGAAGATGCGCCCGTCGGCGTACGCGATGCCGCCGCCGAACATTTGATCCTCGTCGGTCTTCGGCTGCGGATCGAAGCGCCAGATACGATCACCGCTCTTCGCGTCATACGCGGAGACAACGTTATTGGCGTCCACCGCATAGACGCGACCGTTGGCGACGATGGGTTGCGCCGTCACGCGACCATAACGCCACGCACCTTCGCCGACATCGGCCTTCCAAGCCCGGCCGATATTGGGACCCAGCGCGAGATGGTACATCGCGTGGTTGGCATAGCCGCCGGCACCGGGCCAAGCCGGATTGTCGAACGGCGCCGGCAGCGTGATCGGCGTCGCCTCGAGTTTGGGATCCGGCGTCAGCGTCTTTTCCAGCTCGAGAACGGAAATGCGCGTGCCCTCGAGGTGAACCTTCTTGCTACCGCCGCAGCCCGCAAGCGCCAAGCACGCAGCGAGCGCGAAGCAGGTCGCCGAGCGAAAGATCATGGACCCAGGGCCGCGATCATCTGCGCAGCGCGCTGCCGCGCTCCGGGCGGCGCATTCGGATCGTCCGCCAGCTCCCGAAAGCTCTTACGCGCACTCGCGCTGTTGCCCGCCTTCATCTCCGCAAACGCCATCAGCTCGATCGCGAAGGGATGCCACGGACTGGTACCGTCGGTCAGCGGCTTGAGACGCTGTATCGCGCCGCCGGCGTCACCCTTGTCGAGAGCGGCGCGCGCGGCGAGCAGCGTCGCTGCATCGCGATACACCGGATCGAGCGAGCCATCACTGGCCAATTGGTCGTAAATTGCCAACGCGCCGGCAACGTCGCCCATGCGCGCCTTGAGCGCCGCCTCTTCCATCCGTGCCAACATGGCATGGCCACCGCCGGCTTGCTGCGCAAGCGCGGCGAATGCGTCGGCCGCGTCTTTGTCCTTGCCATCGCGAACGAGATCAAGCGCCGCGGCGAAGCGCGTGCCTTCGGCTGCACTACGCTGCTGACGGTATTGCCGCCAGCCGACGCCAACCGCAGTGGCGACGACGACCAGCACGGCCGCGACGATCACCCACCGGCCATAACGCGCCCATAGCTTCGCGAGGTTCTCCTTTCGGAGGTCCTCGTCAATTTCCCGGAAGATGTCGCTCAAAACTCAGCCCCGACCCACGAAAACGCCCGGTACCATAACCCCTTGGCGAGGTTCCTGCAAACCCCGGACCCGGCATTTTGCGGCCATTTCCGGCACGGCCGGCCGCGCTGGATTTCATCCGCGAAATGGGAAAGACTGAAGCTCCAACCATGCCCCGTCTCGGCGACCCCCTGCCGCGTCATCCAATGGCCACCGTCACCCGCCTCAGCGATCACCGCAGGCAGCGACGTACCTTCTTCAGCCGCGCCGAACTCGACCAACTTCTCCAGCTCTACAGTCGGCAGGTGATGCGCGGCGTGTGGCGCGACTACGCCATCGATCAGCGCGACGGGACTGCGAGCTTCTCGGTCTTCCGGCACAGCCTGGAGAGCCCACTCTTCACGGTTCTCAAGACCGCGCCCGACACGACGCGTCACAGCAACTATGCGCTGCTCCATCGTCGCGTGCGGTTGGCCACCGGCGCGACGTTGGCGGATGTGCTGGCCCGCCTCGAACGCGAGATCCGGCGCGACGGCCGCCTCATGAGCGCGGCCGGCATCCTGGCACCATTATGATAGCGCGCCGATCAAGCGCCGGAATTCCTTGGCAATCGGGTGGTTTTTGGCCAAAGTAACGCGCCGGTTGGGTTGCAGCGGGGGAGACCAAAAAGTCGGCGTCAGGGAAGACCTGTCACCAGGATCGTGGCTGTCGGGCTGACGCTCCTGTCGTTCACGGTTCACGCCGAGAGCGGCATCATCGACGAAATGAAGCTGGGTGTCCTGGACCATGACGTTCCGATCGGCGGCGACCATAGGGGGTGCTGCATCGACGTCACCGGCGAACTCCCGCTCGCCGCGCCGAGCTTCCTCGACGAGTTTTGGACGCCCCGATCCGACCTGGGCATCACCATCAACACCGAGGGCAAGAGCAGACGCTCGAATATGTCGCTGTTTCCGGACTACATCTCCGACGCCAACCGCACCCAACACAATCCCGGCCTCACGAGCCCGGGCATGTGCTTCGGCTTCAGGTTCTAGGCGCGCCGGCGCCGGCTGCGCATCGTAGGATACTGATGTCGCCGATTCTGTCGCGCCGGCCGCCAGCCGCCCCGCTGGATATGCTTCGATGATGGGACGCATTATCGCCCGCGTCGTCGGATGGTCGCGCGCCCACGCGATCTTCGTCGTTGCGGCGGCACTGGTGCTGGCGATTGGCGCCGGGTTCTATGCGGCGAGCCGCATCACTGTCGATACCGATCTCGACAAGCTGATCGCGCCGAACCTGCCGTGGCGCCAGCGCGCGCAGGAGATGGACAAGGCATTCCCGCAGAAAATCGATCTGCTGGTCATCGTGATCGACGGCAAGACGCCGGATCGGGCGGAGGACGCGGCGATCGCGCTGGCGGCCAAGCTGCGCGGTGAGCCGGCGATGTTCCGCGATGTGCGCCTGCCGGACATGAACGGTTTCTTCCGCCGCAACGGGTTGTTGTTCCTGCCGAAGGCGCAGGTGCAGGACTACGCCAACCAGATGATCGCGGCACAACCGTTCCTCGGTTCGCTTGCGGCCGATCCTAGCCTGCGTGCCGTGTTCGGCGTGATTGGGCTGATGGCCCAAGGGGTCCAGCAGGGCGCGGTCCCGCCGCGCGACATCTCCACCGCGCTCAATGCCGTGCAACGCGCCGCCGCGAGCGCGCTCGCCGGCAAATACGAACCCTTGTCGTGGCAGACTTTGTTGAGCGGCACCGCGACCGCGCCCGACGATTTGCGCCGGATTGTGCTGACTCAGCCGACGCTCGATTACAACGCATTGACGCCGGGCGAGACAGCGGTCAACGCCGTGCGCCAGGCGGCGACCCAACTTGGCCTGACACCGGATCGCGGCGTGCGGGTCCGGATCACGGGCTCCGTTGCGCTCGACGACGAACAGCTCGCCACCCTCGCCAAGGGCGCCGGATTCTCGACCGCCCTGTCGCTGGGGCTGCTTTGCCTGTGGCTGCTGCTCGCCCTCCGGTCGCTTCGCATCTTCGCCGCCATCGTGGTGACGCTCGCCGTCGGGCTCGTCGCGACGACCGCTTTTGCCGTGGCGGCGATCGGACCGTTCAATCCAATTTCGGTGGCATTCGCGGTGCTCTTCGTCGGCATCTCCGTCGACCTCGGCATTCAGTTCAGCGTCCGGTATCGCGACGAACGCTACCGGGCCGGAGACCTCACCGAGGCATTGGCACGCGCCGCGCAGGGCATCGGCCGTCCGATGGCTGTTGCCGCGCTCGCGGCCGGGGTCGGATTTTTGTCCTTCGTTCCGACCGACTATAGCGGCGTCTCCGATCTTGGCTGGATTGCCGGCGTCGGCATGATGATCGCGCTGGTGCTCAACCTGACCCTGCTTCCAGCATTGGTCGCACTGCTACGTCCACGCGGCGAGCCGCGGCCGGTGGGTTTCGCCTGGGCTGGCGCGGCGGATCGCCTGCTCACCCGCCACCGCCGCACCGTGCTCACTGCGACGGCAATCCTCGCGCTCGCCTGCCTCTTTGCGTTGCCCCGCATCCGTTTCGATTTCGATCCGCTCGACCTACAGAACCAGAAGTCCGAATCGGTTGCCACGCTCAATGACCTGATGTCCGACCCGATGAACACGCCATATACGATTGACATCCTCACGCCGTCACCTGCCGCCGCCACGACGCTTGCCAAGCGGCTCGATGCCCTTCCGGAGGTCGACCAGACCATTACCACCAACAGCTTCGTGCCCGAGGATCAGGACGCGAAGCTGGCGATCCTCGCTGACGCCAGGACACTTCTTGCGCCGACGCTGTCCCCTGCCACGGTCAAGCCGCCACCGACCGGCCAAGAGATACGCGACGCCATTCGTGCGACCGACACCGAGCTGAAGAAGATCACCGACCGCTTTGCCACCGCCGAGCGTCTCGCCCATACGCTCGACGCTATATTGGCGAAGGGACCGCGCACCCTGCCCTTACTCAAGGCCAACCTAGCGGACGAAATCCCAAACCGCCTCCAGGACGTGCGCCTCGCCCTCGACGCGCAGAAGGTGACGCTCGACAACATTCCGCCCGAGGTGAAGCGCGATTGGGTGACGGCGGATGGGCGGGCGCTCGTCGAGGTCTATCCGAAGGGCGACGCGCACGATAACGATGTGCTGCGCCGCTTCGTCCACGCCGTTCGTGCCGTCGCGCCGGACGCGACGGGTTCGCCCGTGACGATCCAGGAATCCGCGCGCACGGTGACCAGAGCTTTCATCACAGCGGGCATCATCGCACTGGTGGCGATTGCCCTGCTGCTCTTCGTCGTGCTGCGTCGCGTTCGCGACATGGCGCTAGTGCTGTTGCCCCTCCTGTTGGCGGGCCTGCTGACGCTGACGACGACCGTGCTGTTCGACTTGCCGCTCAATTATGCGAACATCATCGCCCTGCCCCTGCTGCTCGGCATCGGCGTTTCGTTTGACGTCTATTTCGTGATGCGCTGGCGCGCCGGCAATTCCGACCTGCTGCAGTCGAGCACCGCGCGCGCCATTCTGTTCAGCGCGCTCACCACCGGCACCGCATTTGGCAGTCTGGCACTGTCGAACCATCCCGGCACGGCGTCGATGGGCGCGCTGCTGACGATTTCGCTCGGCTATACGCTGTTGTGCACGTTCGCCGTGCTGCCGGCGCTGCTTGGGCCACCGCCGGCAAAATCCGACTGAGCGCTGCCGCTCAGTGAGCCATCTCCCGCTCGCGCAGGAAGTGGAAGAATTCCACCCCCTCGCGCAGGCGGCGCACCATCATCTCCGGGCTCATCACCATCTCGCCGACGATCGACGCGATCTTGCCGGCGCGGAAATAGAAGCGTTTGTAGAAGGTCTCGACCGAGTCGAAGATCTCCTGATGCGACAGATGGGCGTAATGGAGCGGCGCGATCTGGATACCGTGGTCGTCGATCAACTCCGCATGATCCTTGTCGAGCCAGCCATTCTCGACCGCCTGCTTGTACAGGAAGGTGCCGGGATAGGGCGCCGCAAGCGACACCTGGACGGTGTGCGGGTTGATCTCCGTCGCGAACCTGATCGTTTCCTCGATCGTCTCCTTGGTCTCGCCAGGCAATCCGAGGATGAACGTGCCGTGGATGACGACGCCAAGGTCGTGGCAGTCCTTGGTGAACCGCTTGGCGACGTCGATCAGCATGCCCTTCTTGATGTTGTGCAGGATCTGCTGGTTGCCGGATTCATAACCGACCAGCAGCAACCGTAGCCCGTTGTCCTTCAGCACCTTGAGCGTGTCGCGCGGCACGTTGGCCTTCGCGTTGCACGACCAGGTCACGCCGAGCTTGCCGAGCTCTCTGGCAATCGCCTCGGCGCGCGGCAGATTGTCGGTGAAGGTGTCGTCGTCGAAGAAGAACTCGCGTACCTGCGGGAAATACTGCTTGGCGAGACAAATCTCCTCGACCACGTGGCCGACGCTGCGCACGCGATAGCGGTGCCCGCCGACGGTCTGCGGCCAGAGGCAGAACGTGCAGCGCGATTTGCAGCCGCGACCGGTATAGAGCGATACGTAGGGGTGCTTCAGATAACCGATGAAGTAGTCCTCGATGTGCAGGTCGCGCTTGTAGACTTCGGTGACGAAAGGGAGCGCATCCATGTTCTCGAGCGTCGCGCGCTCGGCATTATGGACGATCGCGCCGGCGCGATTGCGATAGCTTAACCCGTCGATTCCATCCCACGCGCGGTCCTCGGCGACCTCCTTGATGGTGAAGTCGAACTCGTTGCGGCCGACGAAGTCGATCGCGGTCGACGCCTTGAGGCTCTCGTCGGGCTCGACCGCGACTTTGGCGCCGACAAAGCCGACCTTCAGGCTCGGATTCTGATCCTTCATCGCCTGCGCCACCTTGACGTCGTTCGCGAAGGACGGCGTCGAGGTGTGGATCACGAGCAGATCGTGATGCTTAGCCAGCGGCAACACCTGGTCGAGCGAGATGCCGGCCGGCGGCGCATCGATCAGCCGGCTGCCGGGAACGAGCGCGGCCGGCTGGGCGAGCCAGGTCGGATACCAGAACGACCGAATTTCGCGCCGTGCCTGATAGCGGGAGCCGGCGCCACCATCGAAACCCTCGAACGAAGGCGGCTGCAGGAACAACGTCTTCATCATACAGAACTGTCTCCGTCGAGGGTGAGGCGCCCACCGCGGGCGATCCGATAGTGGCGGTCGCGCCAAGCCACTCTTCGGGCGAAGAAGCTAGCGATAAACACGGCAAACGACAACCCGTCGCGCAGCGGAATGAGGTAAAACGGCGTCGCGGGGAGCCCCAGAGCGCCGTCATCGAGCCAAACCGTGCCCATCCGCACCAAAACTGCCGCAACCAGGCCATAAAACGACCACGGCACCGGGTGGAGGAGTGCCGCGAGAAACGCCAGCGCCACCGGGTGCGTAATGACCGATCCGGCGTAGCCCGCCGGCGCCACCATGCGGATCGTGCGCGCCCAACGTAGCTCGTGACGAAACAGCGCCGCCAACCCAGGCTCAAAGATAACGTTGTCGACGATTACCGGCGCCAATGTGACGGGCCGGCCGATGTGGCGCACCGCTGCGCCGAGGGCATGGTCGTCGGCCAGCCGGTCGGCAACCGCTTCGAGCCCGCCA
>Ga0307372_10007812_pt1 | contig 15215 bp, 10 predicted proteins | sample OX1MG_FD_202533 | JGI IMG/M metagenome (GOLD analysis project Ga0307372, IMG submission 202533) | Soil microbial communities from Risofladan, Vaasa, Finland - OX-1 | ecosystem: Environmental > Terrestrial > Soil > Coastal area > Acid sulfate soil | place: Finland: Risofladan, Vaasa | collected... | reverse complement strand
ACGCGGCGAGGACACGGTCAGAACGCCACGCCTCCCGCCGATCTCCGGGAGAAGCCCGAAGCCATCCATCGAGTCGGGGACTCGCCCGCCGGCCGCAGGCGCCATCGAAGGTGCCTGAGCGGACCGATGGAGACCGCCGGGGGGTGCCGACGTTTAGGTTTCGGGGCTGGTCTGCAGGCCGCGATCAGAGAAGGTTCCTCTACGCTTCGGGCACGCCGGCGTAGCTCAATTGGCAGAGCAGCTGTTTTGTAAACAGCAGGTTACGGGTTCGATTCCTGTCGCCGGCTCCCACAATTCGCCTTCAAAATGGCCCGTTGGCCGGTCAATTAGCCCCGACGCCAGCCCGTTTTACGCCAACCCGTACGCCAACCGGGATTCGGGTTTCCCTGCTTGGCCTCGGCACCTCGGGGGGCCCGCTGAACAAGTTCGTCACCACACGGGGAGTTGGAGTTGGATCTACAACCCTAATTTCAGCGCCTCGGCTCGAGACGGTCGCCTCACCTAGTCCTACTGAAGTCCTCTCACCAAACCGTCAGTGGCCGGGGGTGTCGGTGGTTACGGAGCCGAGAGTCCTTGGTCACGAGTCGCGACCCGGTCTCGACAGCGGTCGCGTAAATTAGTCGATCAGCAGGATCGCCCGGAAAGGATGACGGCAACGCCACCGCGGTGGCTGCGATCGCAGGCGTGACCGCCAGCGTCCTTACCTGTGCCGACAGTGCTTGCAGCCAGGCTGAGACCGGAATCGTGAGTCTGATTCGATCGTGGGTTGCCAGCCAGGCCAGCTCGAACCACGAGATGTCCGCGACAGCGAGCTCCTCGGCCTCGCGAACCGCCTTCACCGCGGCTGCGCTCAGGCGATCCGGTTCGGCCGACCACCAGTGGACAACGTGGCTGTCGAGCAGGACCGTTCTCAATTCAGCTCCCAGGCTGCTCCCGTCGTGAACAGGTCGTCATCCTCGGCCGCGGTCATGGCGACGCCCGCCAACGCACCTTCAAGGGCCGATGGTCCCGACGCCGGCACCAGACGGGCGACGGTGCGACCATGCTTGGTGATATTCACCTCCTCGCCCGCGGCCACATCGTCGAGCAATGCCAGAATCTTGGCCTTCGCCTCGGTTGCCGTTAGTGTTCTGACCATATGGTCATTTTACTGGTTAGATTGGCCTAATCAAGGGAAGGCTTCAACCGGTCCGGGACCTGGGTCCGCGACCCGCGACATCCGCGCCCCGCCGTTCGGAAAAGGAGATCTGTCGCCGTGATGAGTCCCAGGTCGACCGCGGGGCACCGCCTCGGGCGGGCAGGCGCCCTTTTGACGCTGGTAGTCCTGGTGGCGGCCTGCTCCACGCCGCGCGGTACGGTGAACCGGAGCTTGGCCTCCGCCGCCCCGACGGTGACCACAGCGCCGCTCCCCGCGTGCGTTCCCGCCTCCCAGGTGATGCTGCCTCCAGGTGGTGCCCGCGCTGCGGACCCGATCTGGACCATCGCCTCCGGGCTCAATCGTCCGGACGACCTCCTCGTCTCGGACGGAACTCTGCTCGTGGCCGTCCTGGGTACAGGATCGATCGAGGCTCTGTCTCCCGGCCTGCCTCCTACCGCTCTCGCCGGGCACGTGCAGACGATCGAGGGCATGGTCTACCTGGGCGGCAATCTTTACGTGGCCGGCCAGGCGCAGGATGCGATTTACGAGTTGACGGCCGGCCAGGCTCGGCTCGTTCTCCAGTTGAACCCGGTGCCGGGACAGGATGGCGTGGATGGGATCGCGGCGGCGGACGGCATGCTGATCGTGCCCGACAGTCCCCGGGGCGTCATCGACTGGGTGGATCCCAGCACCGGCCGCATTACCAAGCAGGTTGGCGGCATGGTGCGTCCGACCGGCGTCTTCGTCACTCCGGGCGGGTCGCTACTCGTAGCGGACGAGTATGGCAACGCGGCGCTCGAGCTGGCTCCCGACGGGAGTCGGACCTATCTGGTGCGCGGCCTGCCCATAGTCGACGACATCGCTCAGGACTCCCAGGGCAACGTGTTCGTGGTCACCCCCGTGATCACCGGGGGGAGGTTGGTGCAGATCGCCCCGGGACCACTCAAGGATCTGGCCGACGGCCTTTTGGCCCCCCAGGGCCTGGCGGTAGACGGCGCCGACAATCTGTACTTCAGCGAGGAGGATGCCGGCCGCGTCGATCTAGTGATACGGACCTTCAAGCTTGTGCCCCTGCGCCCGGTGCGCGACTCAGCCAGCCAGCCGGTGTGCGTCGACGTCGTCCGCGCGCCGGGCTTTGACGCTCCGATCACGCTCTTGTCGAGCCCAGGAGTCACGGTCGTGACGCAACCCGGACTGGGCAACCAGGCTGCGGTTCTGGTGTCAGGCTGCGTGACCACGCCTTGCGCGCTGACAGCGGTCTCTGGTACTTGGCATGACGTGCTGAGCCTTCAGGCCCAGGGGACCTGAGTGTCAAGTGCGAGCGAACCCCCATAACAGTGTCCTGGGCGGGATCGTATGGTTTAAGGGTGCAGATTGACTTCGGCCCGTCGGACTGCCTGATCCGCCTGTCGCCCCGGCCGCAGCCGTGAGCGACGTGCTCGGCGCCCCGCTGCGAAGGGTCGAGGACGCTCGACTCGTTACCGGCAGGGGTCGCTACGCCTCCGATCTCCGGCTCGAGCGCCAGGTCTACATGGCGGTCGTGCGCTCGCCGCTGGCCCATGCCCGCATCCTCGGCATCGACCTCGCAGCCGGCTCCAGGCCCGGCGTCCTGGCTATTCTGACCGCGGCCGATCTGGATCGCGGACCGAACCTCATTCGCGAGGACATGGGTCCGCCCGAGCTCTTGGGATTCGGCCGGCCCGTGCTGGCCCCCGACGTGGTCCGATACCAGGGCGAGGCGATAGCGGTCGTGGTCGCCGAGACCCGCTACGTCGCTGAGGACGTGGCCTCCGAGCTGTATGCCGACCTCGAGCCGCTCCCGGCGGTGACGGGGGTCGATCGGGCCACGCTGCCCGGCGCTCCCCGGGTCCATGAGCAATTCGATCGCAATGTCGCCCTGAGCGGGGTCAATTCCTACGGGGACATCGATGCCGCCTTCGATGGGGCCCCGGTCGTGGTTCGGGGACGATTCTTCACCAACCGGGTCTGCGGGGCCGCGATTGAGCCCCGGGCGGTGACCGCCGCGCCGCGTGGGGATGGAGTTGAGATCTGGTGCTCGACCCAGCACGTGTTCGGGGTTCGAGACAAGGCCGCGACCTTTTTAGGACTCCAGCCGGAACAGGTCCTGGTGCGAGCCGAAGACGTGGGCGGTGGGTTCGGGCCCAAGGGCAGGGTCTATCCCGAAGAGTTGCTCGCCGCTTTCGCCGCGCTCCGCCTGGGCCGGCCCGTGCAGTGGGTGGCGACCCGCAGCGAGGACACCGCGACCACGGTTCAGGCCCACGGCAGCGGTATCGAAATCGAACTCGCCGCCGAGCCCGACGGGCGCCTGCGCGGGCTTCGGGCGCGGATCCAGCATGATCTGGGCGCGTACGTCTCGGTCGGGGCCGGAATAATTGAAATCATCATTGCTCACATGCTGTCCGGCTACGTGCTGGAGGCGTTCCGGGTCGACTACGACCTCTGCTTTACCAATGCCACTCCGACCGGCACGATCCGAGGGGGAGGTCGGCCCCAGGGCAATTTCGCGACCGAGCGGATGATGGACCGCCTGGCTCTGGAGCTGAACCTGGACCCGGCTGAGTTGCGGCGGCGCAACCTGATCCAGCCCTCCCAGATGCCCTATGACACCGGGCACTCGCGTGGCGGCCTGCGCACGGTTTACGACAGCGGTGACTACCCTCGGCTTTTGGAGTCGGCACTCGAGCTGGCTCAGCTCGACCAGCTCAGGCCCGGAATCCAGCCCGATGGCACGGTCGTTGGGGTCGGCGTCGCCTTCTGCGTCGAGAGCACCGGCACGGGAAGCGGCGAGCCAGCGCGGACCGACATCGGGCCCGACGGGCAGGTCCGCCTGTACATCGGCTCCAGTCCTGGGGGACAGGGCCATCAGACCATGGCGGCGCAGATCATGGCTCACCGATTGGGCTGGCCGATGGAGCGAATCACGGTCGTCGCCGGGGACACCAGCCAGCTGCCTCGCGGGGGGGTGACCGCCGCCAGCCGAAGCGCGGTCCACGTCGGCAACGCGGTTTCTCTGGTGGCGCGGAAGGCTCGAGCCGAGCTCCTGCGCCTCGCCTCCGAGCGGCTCGAGGTCGACCCTGAAGACCTCGAGCTCGAATCCGGTGTGGTCAGCGTCAGGGGGGCGCCGGCGAGTTCGCTGAGCGCAGCCGACCTCATCCCGTCGGCTGGATTGTCGGTTGAGGAGGCCTTTGTCACCGACAGCCCGACCGTGTACGCCAGTGGTTGCCACGTCGCGGTAATCGAGCTTGATCCCCAGACCGGGTCGGTGGGCGTGCTTCGCTACGCCATCGCGCATGACACCGGCCGGGAGATAAATCCACGCCTGGTCGAGGGCCAGCTCCACGGCGGTCTCGTCCACGGTTTGGGTTACGCCCTGCTCGAAGAGGCGCTCTACGACCAGGACGGCGGATTTCTGTCCACCACCTTCCTCGACTACTCCATCGCCAGCGCACCCGACTTCGCCCTGGTGCCGCGGCATCGATCCCTCGATACCCTGAGCCGGGCGAACCCTGAGGGCATCAAGGGGGCCGGGGAGGGAGCCACGATCCCTGCACCGGCGGCGGTGGCGAACGCGGTCGAGAGCGCACTGCGCCTGATTCGCCCGGACGCATTCGTCGACGAGCTGCCGATCACACCCCTGCGCGTTCGGTCCTGGATCGGAGGCGGCTGAGCCGAGCTCGACTAGGGGGCTGGACCCAGGTCCGGTCTGGTGACGGGCATACTGGCCTGCGATGAGTTGCCTTGCCGCCCCGCACGATCTCCCCCGAGCACGGCCCCTCGCTCAGGCAAGCTGCTGATACCGCGCCGGCGCCGGACCGGACCACCGTCCGACGGGGAAGGGACGCAGAGCCCTCCCGCGGAGCCCACGGGGCGCCGAGCCTCCGGCGTCAGCGCGCTCAGTCCGCAAGGCGCCCACATTGACTTCGGCGGCCAATTGCCCGCCCGCGTACCTTGGACTCCGAGTCTGATTCGGCTCATCGCGGGCTTGGTCATGGCCCTTTTCACCGCCGCGGTCGACACCACCATAGTCAGCACCGCACTGCCGACCATCACGCACGAGTTCGGCGGCTTCTCGCTCTACGCCTGGATCTTCAGCGGCTATTTGGTCACCAGTACGACCACCATCCCCCTGTGGGGCCGCGCATCCGACATCTTCGGGCGGCGTCCCGTGCTGATCATCGGGGTCCTGGGATTTGTCATCACCTCGGCGCTCTGCGCCGCCAGCTTCAGCATGCTGTCGCTGGTCGTCTTCCGCACCCTGCAGGGCCTGGCCGCGGGCGCGGTCGTGTCCACGGCCCTGACCATCGCTTCGGATGTCCTGCCGCCCCTGCAGCGGACCCGTATTCAGGCCCTGATCAGCGCCACCAGCGGTGCCGCCGCGATGCTGGGTCCCGTCCTCGGCGCCCTGTTCGTGTCGACCGTGGGCTGGCGCTGGATCTTCATCGTGAACCTGCCCATCGGCATCATCTCGGCCGCCTTTCTCATCGGCTACCGCGAGCGCGTACCCAAGCGAGCCGTTGCCGACAGAATCGATCCGCGCGGCGTGATTCTCCTCACCTTTGGTGTGACGGCGCTTCTGATCGGGCTGGGAACCGGCAGCCTGGCCGCCCAGCCCGTCGTCCCGGCTCTGTTGTTGGCCGCCGTTCTGCTGGTCGCGTTCGTGCTGGTCGAGCTCCGGAGCGCGCATCCGACCGTCCCTCTCGCCCTCCTCTCGCACCGCGTGATCGGGCCCCTGGTGCTGGTCGGCCTGTTCCAGGGCATGATCCAGTACGGGGTGCCTCCGTACGGCGCTCTCTACGTGCAGGAAGCTCTGGGCGGCAGCGCGTTTGCCGCCGGTGCGGTTGTGATTCCGAGCTCAGCCACGATGACTCTGGCCCAGTCGGTGGGAACTTGGTTCATGCTGCGGCTGGGGTATAGCAAGCTGGTCTTGGGGGGCGGCGCGTTCCTCACCCTGGGCGGACTGATGCTCTATCTGGGGCCGTCGGCATGGGGAGTGCTGTGGGTCTCTGTCTGCTCGGCGGTGCTGGGCTTGGGTATGGGACTGTTCGTGCCTCCGGCCATGATCACGATCCAGCTCGCGGTGGCCTGGCAGAAACGCGGCGCGGCGACCGCGCTGAGCCTCCTCGCGCGGTCCCTGGGAGGCGCCATTGGGGTGGCGGTGATGGGCGTGGTGGTGCAGTACTTCGTCTTCCGGCCGAGCCGATTCGGCGGACACCACGCCGCCCTCTCCCAGGGTTTGCGCTACGCCTTCCTGGTATTTCTGGGCGCGGGTGTCGTGATTTTAGTCACCGGTTTCTGGCTCGTGCGCCAGGCCGACGAACCCTCGGGCGGGGTGCCCGAGACGGCGGTGGATTCGACCTGAGCCACCTGCTGCCCGGGGCTTTATGACCGCGGAGTGGGGAGGGAGGAGAGGCGGGCACCGCGGCTGGGGCGGCGGTGATCAGTGGTAGCCGACGGCCTCGAAGATGGGGCCGGTGACGTTCGACTGATCAAACGAGACCTGCATCGCGTACGGGTTCCAGGGGTCGTTCATCCAGTAGTCGTAAGCACCGCGCATCCCGGTCAGGGTCACGAAGTGGGTGCCTCCCCCGATGTACATGCCGACGATGACGGTGCCGCCGGTGGCGAGGTACGAGTCGATCCAGGCGCTGGTGGGGGACCAGTTGATGCTCGGCGCATGGCCTGGGATGTCGAGGACCGAGTTGTACATGAGACCGCCGGAGGTGAAGTTCGCAGTGTTGAGCGCGATGGTTCCGGGGTTGACCCAGCCCTCGCCAAAGTGGGTGTAGACCATGGCCACGTCGGTGATGAGACATCCGATCTCCCAGACCTGATACGGGCTGGCCCCCATGTAATCGTTGCCCCAGCGTGCGTCGCGCTGGTTGTAATAGGTGCCCCAAGAATCGCTGTCGTACTCGGGGGATAGAACCGCACCCCCGCTCCCGACCCTGCCCTGAGTGAACTGCTCCATCTGGCGTAGTTGGGCCTGGTCTGCGGCGAGTTGCGAGTTGACGCTACTTTGCTGATTGGCCAGGGCTGCGTCGTCGGCCTGGAGCTGATATTGGGCGGAGGCGATGTTCCGTAGGGCCAGAGACTGCTGAGATTGCTCCGCGCTGAGCAATTGGTCCTGCGAGGTCACCTGAGCCACGATGCCGGCCTGCTGCACCCGCTGCGAATCGAGCAGGGCGACCTCGGCCTTGATCTGGGCCCGGGTCGCCTTGAGCTCCGTCGCGAGCTGGTAGTCGCTGTTAACGATCTCCTTCACGATCATGACGCGACCCAAAAAGTCAGAGAAGTTGCGAGAGGTGAGAAGAATCTCGAAAATCGGCATTCGTTCCACCTTGTCAAGGGTTCGGACGTGGGAGTCGAACAGCGCCTCCTGGGCGGCCAGCTTCTGCTCGTTGGCGGCCAGATCGGCCTTCTCCTGGTTTTCGCGCGCGACCAGCTGGTCGAGCTGGCCCCGATCCGTCGCCAGCTGGGCCTGGGTGGACGCCAGCTGGGCATCCAGTTTGGCCAGGACGGCGCGGGTCTGGCTGATCTGGTTTTGGAGGGACGCGATGGACGAGGTGTTGGCCGCCAGCTGGGACGAAATGGTGTTGAGGAGGGTCTGATCCTGTTGGATCTGTTGTTGAAGTCCCCCGATCGTCTGGTCGGCCCGGACGGGCAGTGGACGGACCAGATTTACCGTCATGGCCGCTGCCAGTAGCGGGAGGAGCAGGAGGGCGAGGAACCTCGCGCGCCGGGGCAGGCACCCTGCTGGCGACAATAACCCGGTTCGGGGGACGGCTGATTGAGTGCGACGCATGCTGCAAATACAGCCGACGAGCGGCGGCGCACCCATTCTGACACACAACGCGGCGGCAGGGAAGCGCTCGCATTCCCTCACCGAGAATCGCACCAGAGCCCCATCGTTCCCTCAACTAGGAATCACACCGAGGCGCCTTCGGCTGCGGACTCGGCTGAAGGGGGGCGGATGCGGATCAAAGAGAGGTACGAGCTGGCAGCCGAGTTGAAGGTGCGCTACCTGGCTGCGGGGCGCCAGGAGAGGAGCGAGATACTGGACGCGTTCTGCCTGGCGACCGGCTACGAGCGGAAGCACGGAATCCGGGTGCTGGGAGGTCGGAAGCGGCTGCCGCTGCGCGGCCTCCGGCGCCGGCGCAAGGCTCGCTATGGACTTGAGTTTCAAGCCGCCTTGAAGATCCTCTGGGAGACGGCCGGGTACATCTGCTCTGACCGTCTGCAGCCCTTCCTGCCCGATCTGATTCCCCTTCTCGAACGTCATGGCCAACTCAAGATCGACCCCTCGACCAGGGAGTTGCTGTGCTCCGCCAGCCTCTCCACGATCGAGCGCAACCTGGTCCCGATGCGCCGCGGCCTAATCACTCGGAAGCTGTCCCAGACCCGGCCCGGCGCGCTCCTTCGGCGCCAGGTGCCGGTCATTGTGGGTCGCTGGAGAGAACTCGACCGGCCCGGCTACCTGGAGATCGATCTGGTCTCCCACAGCGGTGAGGTGGCGGCCGGCGATTGGCTCAACACAATCTGTGCGACCGACCTCTCCACCGGCTGGACCGAGCGAGTGGCAGTGATGGGCAAGGGCCAGGTCGGGGTGCTGGCGGCCATTCGCCAGATCCGAGAGCAACTCCCCTTCCCGCTCTTGGGGTTGCATCCTGACAACGGCTCCGAATTCTTGAACTGGCATCTGGTCACCTATTGCCAGCTGGAGGGGGTCGCGCTCTCTCGCTCCCGGCCCGAGCACAAGAACGACAATGCCCACGTCGAACAGAAGAACTGGACCTTGGTCCGGCGCTTGATTGGCTACCAGCGCCTCGACACTGCGCTTCAACTGGACTGGCTCAACCGGCTCTACCGAGACCTCCTCCGGCCCTACAACAACTGCTTTCAGCCGGTCATGAAATTGATTGCCAAGGAGGCCATTGGCCAACGCACGGTCAAGCGCTACGACCGTCCCACCACCCCTCTCCAGCGTCTCCTCGACTCCGGCGCTGCTGACCCCGCCAAGATCACCAGCCTGGTCGAGCTCTACACGGCGGTCAGCCCGCTCACCCTCAAACGTCAGATCGACCGGCGGCTGGCCGCCATGCCCATCGCATCGAAGGTTGCAGTCAGTGCCTAAGCCCACCTCCATCCCGGTGCGATTCCTTAATGAGGGAACCGATCAGCCTCGGTGCGATTCCTTAATGATTGACAACGGGCTAGCGGGGCCGGCCTTGGGGCCGGCTGGAGGGCGCTCTCACCCATCCCACTCGGACAGTAGGGCAAGCTGGAGCGAGCGCTCGGCGGCGGGGGCGTAGCAGGTGTCCAGATAGTCGCAGAGCATCCGACGGGCCGAGAACGCGGTTGCCGCATTGAGCATCGAGGCTCGCATCATCGCAACCCATTGCGTGGGCAGGTCGGTGTGATCCCGGGCGTAGAAGTTGGGAACCACCTCGCGTTCCAGGATTCGGAAGAGCGACTCGGCCTCCGCCGCATCGTCGGTTTCCGGACGCTCCAGGGTCGCTCCCGATGGAATCGCCCAGCCGGAGTCGGGCCGGTAGCCCTCATCCCACCAGCCATCGAGCACGGACAGGTTGAGGACACCGTTGGCCGCCGCCTTCATGCCACTGGTTCCGCTGGCCTCCAGGAAACGACGGGGGTTGTTCAGCCATACGTCAGCACCCTGCACCAGGGGCCGAGCGACCTCGATCGCGTAGTCCTCCAAAAAGCCGACCTGGGCGTTGCCGCGCGCCAGCCGAACAACCGCCTGCAGGATGGCCTTGCCTGGCTCGTCGGCGGGATGGGCCTTGCCCGCGAAAATGAACTGCACCGGTCGATCCCGGCGGCAGAGAATGGCCTCAAGGCGCTCGGGGTTGCGGATCAGCAGGTCGGCTCGCTTGTATGGCGCAAAACGCCGGCCGAATCCGATGGTGAGAGCATGCGGATCCAGGCGAGCGGTTGCCCAGTTCCGGTTTACCAGCTCGACCAGACGGGCTCGGAGCCTTTGATGGGTGGACCAGAGCTCGGCGTCCGGGATGGACCGCAGGCCTCGCCAGCGCTCGTCGTCGGCCTCCAATTCCCACCATCGTGGGTCCACCCACTGCTCCAGCATGCGGGCCAGGTCGGGCGCGAGCCAGGTTCTCAGATGGACTCCGTTGGTGACTGAGGAGATCGGGACCTGGGACTCGACGATACCCGGCCAGGCGTCCTTCCAGAGCCGCCTCGAGACCGTGCCGTGGAGACGGCTGACGCCAACCGAGTGGTCGGCCATGCGCAGGCCCACGTAGGTGGTGCACAGATCCTCGGTCGGATCCCCCGCTTGCCGGCGACCCAAATCCATGAACCCCTCCAGGTCCAATCCGGCGTCCCCCAGATAGCCTCCGAGCACATCTTGTACCAACTCGGCCGAGAAGTAGTCGCTGCCCGCGGCGACCGGGGTGTGGGTGGTGAATACGAATCCCGCCCCGGCCAGCAGTCGCGCCTCCTCCCAGGACAGCTCTCGGGCTGCCCTGAGCTCCCGCATGCGCTCGATCGAGACCAGGAATCCGTGACCCTCGTTCATGTGAAAAACGGTGGGTTCGATCCCCAGAGCCCGCAGGGCCCGCATGCCGCCAATCCCGAGTACGCACTCCTGGCGGAGCCGCCGATCAGCCTCGGGTACATAGAGTCGGTCGGTGATCGCGCGCGATTCGGGAGGGTTGGAGTCGAGGTCGGTGTCGAGCAGGTAGAGCGGGGTACGTCCAACCTGGGCCTTCCAGACCGCGACCTGGACTTCGTTCGCACCCACCGGGCAGTGGACGGTGAGTGGACCGGCCTCCGTCGTCACCCGCTCCAGCGGCAGATCCTCGAATCTGGTGGCCGGATATTCCTCGATCTGCCGTCCGTCCTGATCCAGGCGCTGATGGCCGAAGCCCTGGCGATAGAGCAGGCCCACCCCGACCAGCGGCAGGTTGAGCTCACTAGCCGCCTTCAGGTGGTCTCCGGCCAGGATGCCAAGGCCGCCGGAGTAGATGGGCAGGCAGTCAGCCAAACCGAATTCGAGCGAGAAGTAGGCCACCTCGAGGCGCGCTTCGGACCGCCAGGGCCGAGAGGCCGCCACGCCCCCCGGACGAAGTGAGCGCCTTGCCTGCTCCAGGGCGGCGCGTGCGCGCGGACGCTCCAATGCTCGCTCGACGCCATCGGGACCCAGTCTGGCCAGCAGCAGCACGGGATTCCTCCCGGTCGAGAGCCAGAGCTCGGGATCGAGGCTGGAAAACAGTTCGGACAGCCGCCAATCCCAGCTCCAGCTGAGGTCTAGGGCAAGCAGCTTCAGTTCCTCGATCACGCGCATAAGATTGTCGTGCATGAAGGCTGTGGTCATGGCCGGCGGCGAGGGATCGCGGCTGCGTCCGTTGACCAGCCATCGCCCCAAACCCCTGGTGCCCGTTGCCGGACGCCCGATCATGGAGCATATCCTCCTGCTCCTGCGCCATCACCAGATGCGCGACGTGCTGGCCACCGTTCAGTACATGGGTGCGAGCATCCGCAACCACTTCGGCGACGGATCCGAGTTCGGCGTCGATCTGAGTTATTCGGTGGAGGACACTCCTCTGGGCACCGCGGGCTCGGTCAAGCTCGCCCAGGATCAGCTCCGCGAGACCTTCTGCGTCATCAGCGGCGACGCCCTGACCGACATCGACCTGAGCGCGGGGATGCGATTCCACAGCCAGCAGAAGGCGATGGTGACGATCATCCTTAAGCCGGTCGCCAATCCGCTGGAGTATGGCGTGGTGGTGGCCGACGAGGATGGGAGGGTGAACCGCTTCCTCGAGAAGCCGAGTTGGGGCGAGGTCTTCTCCGATCTGGCGAACACGGGCATCTACATCCTCGAACCGGAGGTGTTCGAGTACTTCCGGGCCGGGGAGGTGTCCGACTGGTCATCTGACGTGTTCCCCCGCCTACTTAAGGAAGGCCTGCCGATCTTCGGCTGGGTCGCCGATGGCTACTGGGAGGACGTGGGCAGCCATGGCGCCTATCTCAAAGCCAACTTTGACTGCCTCGAAGGCCGGGTCAAGGTCGACCTTCCCGGACGCCGGCGAGGTGAAGGGATATGGGTCGCTGATGACGCCGAGGTCTCCGACGATGCTCGCCTCGATGGACCGGCCCTGATTGGCAGCGGAGCCAAGCTCCGGCCTGGCTCGTGGATCAACGGGCCGGCGGTGATCGGGGCACATTCGACCGTCGACACCGGCGCCAAGGTGTCGCACTCGGTGCTCTGGAATCACGCCTATGTGGGTCAGCGCAGCCGGTTGCGCGGGGCGGTGGTGTGCCGGGCGGTGACTCTGAAGGCGGACAGCCAGGTGGAAGAGGGCGCGGTGATCGGGGACGAGGTCGTCGTCGGCAGCGGGGCGCGGATCAACGCGGGGGTCAGGATCTGGCCCAACAAGGAGGTTGAGCCGGGGGCCACGGTGACCGAATCGGTGGTCTGGGCGGGCTCATGGAAACGCGGTCTGTTCACCTCGTTCGGCCTCAGTGGCCTGGCCAACATCGAGTTCACGCCCGAGTTCGCAGCGCGCCTGGGTGCCGCGATCGGAGCTCTCTATCCCAAGGGTACGGAGATCTCGATCTCCCGGGACCACACCCGGCCGGCCCGCATGATCCACCGAGCGGTGGCCGCTGGCCTCACCTCTTCGGGAGCCAACATCACCGATCTGTCCGCGCTCAGCGTGCCCGCTGCCAGGCATTGGGCCCGGCGTCGGCGCGAGCCGGCGGTGCACGTGCAGAGCTCGCCGGTGGACCCACGGGCGGTGGATATCCGCATCTTTGAAGCCAGCGGGCTGGACCTCGATAAGCGCAGCGAACGTCGGCTCGAAGGGCTGTTCTACCGCGAGGACATCCGCCGCGTCGCCCACTACGAGATGGGCAGTATCGACCGTCGGGCGAGTGAACCTGGGGCCTACATCGACGACATGCTGGAGCACCTGGACCTGGAATCGATCCGCGGCTCGCGGCTCAAGCTCCTGGTCGACTACTCCAACGGGTTCACCGCCACCCTGCTGCCGCAGGTCCTGCAGGAGCTGGGGGCAACGGTGATTCCTCTCAACGCCTCACGCCGCGAAATCGTGGCGGAGGAGGACCCCGATGACTTCGCCGCCCGATTGAATGAGATGGGGGTCATCGTGAAGGCGGTCTCCGCCGACTTCGGCATCTTCATCGACTCGCCCGGCGAGCGTTGTTTCCTGATTGACGAAAGTGGATCCGTGCTCGACCACCAGACCGCGTTCGCGATTCTGGCCGAGCTGACGCTGGTGCGCCGCCCCGGCGTCATCTTGGGTCCAGCGTCCACCTCGCTGGCGTTCTCGATGCTGGCCGAGCGCCACCAGAGTCGCTTTGTTCCCACCCGGATCACTCCGGGGGCTGTGTTGCGCGCCGCTCAGCACGCCGAAGCGGTGCTCGCCTCCGACGGAGCTGGGGGCTACTGCTGGCCCCAGTTCCTGCTCGGATTTGACGCGGCGTACACCGGGGTCAAGCTGATGGAGATGCTGGCCCTGAGCGGTCGCCGGCTGGGGCAGATCGCGCAATCGGTACCTCAGGTCGGCTACAGCCGAAGGACGGAATTCTGCCCCTGGGACTCCAAGGGTCGCGTCATGCGGACCGTGCTCGAGCGCCATCTGGGCCAGCGGATTGACCTCACCGATGGGGTCAAGATCTTCTCCGAAGCGGGCTGGGTGTTGGTGGTGCCGGATGCCGACCGACCCGAATACCACGTCATCGCCACCACCTCCGAGCTGGACGCGGCCGATGATCTTGCCGACCGCTACGCCGCCATGGTGCGAGAGATCGTGGGTGAGTTGGCGCCGGAGTCGGAGGGCGTGATCGAGCGCGATTAGCGCTACCCGGGCTCCGGGTTTGGGTGGTTCGGCGGAATCTCGGCCGTTGGGCGCGGTATCCCTACCTGGCGGAGCGCAGCCGAGATCGCATGTCGCGAACCGCTGGGCGCGTTGTTCCGGTTGCCGGATTCGAACAACGAGGTTTGGAGGGGGAGACGGGGGTTGAGGCCTCCACGATTCGTAGCGCTGTTGGCTTTCGGCACGGACTTGCCGGCTATCACGCCAAATCTTCGTTTGGTAGCACCTCAACATCCACCTGGAGCGCACGGTAGGTTGCCAACGCCCGCTGATCGCGTGTGGCCAGCTTGATCCGGTGTTCCATAGCGGTCACACCGACCAAGGCGTCGTACACCGAGCCCCCAGCGATACCGGCCTTTCCGAGCAGTTCGATCAACGCCGCGGCGTGTTGAGGTGACAGGTATCGACTTTCCGGGAAATTCTCAGCCAGCAACCTCGACACCACGTCTGGAGAGCGGCGAGCCGGTGACGGAAGCCTCGTCAACACCGAGAACGTTTCAAATGCGGCATGGCCCGCAAGGCCCAGCCGACTGCGACCTATCGCCCTCATCGTTTGGAGGTGGTGCTCGTGATCGGCTAGGACAAGAGCGACGGCCACGCTCGTGTCGACCAGGAAGTCAGGCTGTTTACCGCTGGTCGGCATCACGAAGGGCGCGGACGCCGTCGTCATTGAGCGTCATGCCAGAGGCGGGAATTACCAATCGGCCCGAACGTCGCTGAAGGTTCTTTCCGGTGACCGGCTGGACCCGCAGCGCAGCGCCGTCGGCATCTATTTCGACCGGACCAGCGCGCAGTCCCAGGCGATCTCTTAGCGTCTTCGGGATGACCAATCGACCGGCCTTGTCAATGGTCGCCTTCATACCAGAACAATACCAATTTAATGGGTGGCTCAGTGGCAATCCACTCGCTAAACGCAGCCTTGTCGCGGTGTGAATCGCAGCTCCCTGAACTGGCGTCAGCGGCGGTTTCAGGCCAGCGATCATGCCTGATCGCTGGAATTTTTGAACACCTCGAGGCAGAGGCTCAGCCAGGACTCGCGCTCCTGTTGTGGGTGTTCCGCGTGAGGCTTGCACGCCGTTTTTGAGAAGTTGGTACTGGAGCGGGAGACGGGACTCGAACCCGCTACCTCAACCTTGGGAAGGTCGCGCTCTGCCAGGTGAGCTACTCCCGCCGGTTCG
>Ga0307372_10007811_pt1 | contig 15215 bp, 14 predicted proteins | sample OX1MG_FD_202533 | JGI IMG/M metagenome (GOLD analysis project Ga0307372, IMG submission 202533) | Soil microbial communities from Risofladan, Vaasa, Finland - OX-1 | ecosystem: Environmental > Terrestrial > Soil > Coastal area > Acid sulfate soil | place: Finland: Risofladan, Vaasa | collected... | reverse complement strand
GATAACGCTGCGACGGACAATGGGTGGGTGAGCAGCGGCTTCATACGCTCGAATAATGTGCTGCCGCAACATTTCAGCGTCCAGGCGTTACTCTATCATGGCGCGCAATTTACTGTCAGCACCATGCAAGTTAACGCGGCCAGTGGGCAGGGACGACTTGTTATTTCAGGCTTTGGCTCAAACATTACACGCGTTGTGCTGATCGTTTCAGCTTACGCGGTTCAAACAATGCTACCGGCTACTTATCAGTTGCAAATGACCGTGGTATAGAGAGATAGAGCAGGCGAGAAAGGAAGGATTACGTTGAATAAAAAAGAGCGTGTCGAGGCTGCGCTGCGCGGCGACCCTGTTGATCGCGTTCCCGCTAGCGTATGGGGGCATGACTTTACGCGCGAATGGGACGTTCTGTCGCATGTCGAGTCAATGGTGGAAAACTTCAATCGCTACGATTGGGATTACATGAAAGTGAATCCGCGCGCGTGCTATCATGTCGAGGGCTGGGGCGTCAAAGTCCGCCCATCCGGCGATCCCTATAAAGCGCCTGTCTTTGAAGATACGCCCATCAAAAACGCCGCGGATTGGCGGCGCATTCGCCCGCTTGAACCGGATCGCGGCGCGCTGGCTGATATGCTGAAAGCGTTACAGTTGATCAATCACGAGATTGGCTACGATGCTCATTTCGTGCAGACCATCTTCTGTCCGCTCGGCGTTGCCAAATATCTCGCGGGCAACGACGCCGCGCCCGTGCTGTATACCATTCGCGAGGACCGCAAGGCGATGCACGCTGCCTTGAGCGTGATCACTGAGACCTTCACCGCCTATGCTATCGCGTGCCTGGAAGAGGGTGCGAGTGGCATTTTCTACGCCACCAACGGCTGGGCCAGCGAGGGAATGCTGACGCCTGATCAGTACCGCGAATTTGGCGAGCAGTACGACCTGGAGTTTCTGGACGCTATCAAGAGCCGGGGCAAGTTCAACATCCTGCATAACTGTGGTACGCATATCTACTTCGACCAGCTTTCTACCTATCCCGTGCAGGCGCTCAGTTGGGACGCCTGGAGCGAGGGTAATCCAGACCTGGGCGAGGGTAAGAAACGTTCCGGCAAGGCCGTCATGGGCGGTATGCGCCAGAAAACCACGCTCAAAAATGGCTCGCCCGCGCAGGTGCAGGACGAGGTGGCGCAGGCGCTCGAACTGACGGGTGGGCGTCATTTCCTGGTGGCTCCCGGTTGCTCGATTCCCCCGGAAACGCCCGCGCAAAACCTGGAGGCCATCCGCCGCGCTATCCCCGCGTAACTTGACACAGAGACGGGTATTAGCTATACTTTTTCGACAAGGACAGAATTATGGAACGCTATCGAACAATGCGAGCATTCTCAGCAGGGGGAGTGATTTTTCGCCTTGGTCCATTGCATTCATCGGTAGAGGAAACCATCCCAGCAAGTAAGCAATGGCTGGAGCAGGAGCAGACGGACCCCGCGTCACCTCCCGCGTATACAATGGAAGTGGCGCTGGTGGGGCGCAGCTATGCCGATATCTGGACGTTACCTAAAGGTACGCCAGAGCCGGGCGAGACGATGGAACAGGTGGCGGTGCGCGAGGTACAGGAGGAAACTGGTTTGCAGGTGCGCTTAATTACGTATGTCGGCTGTATCTCATATTCTTTTGTGCGCGATCAAACCCGCTATCAGAAGCAGGTGCGGCATTTTCTCTTTGAAGCGATTGGCGGTGATACCTCTCTGCATGATAAGGAGTATGATGTGGCTTCGTGGTTTCCCTTATCCGAAGCGTACCGTCACCTGACATACCAGAACGAGGTGTACATTCTTGGGCAGGCCGCGGATGTATGCCAACGCTGGCTTAAACATCGGCAGCGGGAAGGACAGCAGTAATCGTATGCAAAACAGGACACGGCATTCGTTGGCGCGACAATTCCTGTTTCCTTATAGTGGGGAAGAGGCGCTAACGCCCAGGCAGGCGGCGCGCGTCCTGCTGGCCTGGGCAGCGGCCATACCGCTCGTCATGGCGTGCGGGGCGCTGCTGCTGGCCGCGCTGCTGGCCGTTTCCTTGCAGGAAATAGCCATTGATAGTCTATTCACCTTCCTGTCATGCGTCTTCATCTTCGGTGGACTCGGCGTTCTTGTAGTGGTGACGAATAACTGGTCGGCTCATGTTCGTCGTGCGAGGCAGGCAGCCGGAGCTAGCAATACAAGTGGAGTGAGACATGGATTTAAGCGTTGAAGGCAAGTCGGAGCGTATCCCCCCTGGCTCGCATATTTGCCAGTTGTATAGCAAGGTGACGGAAATCCCTGGTGTCACCGCTCGCTTGATGAAAGTGGGGCTTGGAGCTTCGGAAAAATGTCTGTTCGCGGCTGCGCCTGCGCAGATCAAAGACTTTAAAGAAGAATTGCTCAAGCTGCATGTCGATCTAGAGCAGCTCGTCGAGTCCGGGCAACTGATTTTGTACGAAGACCGGGACACGTTTCTGGCGAATGGCAAACGCTTCGATCCGTATTTTCTGCTCTCTTCGCATCAAACATTTATTGCCCAGGCGCTGCGCGAAGGCTGGAAGGCTGTACGCATCTCAATTGACATGACCTGGCTTGCCAAAGAAATCGCCACGCCTGAACAAATATTGAAGTATGAGGCGGCCTCGGATGCGGTCTTTACTTTCCAGAACGCGCCGATCATTGCTTTGATGCACTACGATCACGGTAAACTGTTGCCCAGCCTGATCGTCGAACTGCTGAAATTACACCCGATTTCCGTTGTTGGCAAATACATCCGTCGCAATCCTTACTATTTGAACTCTGAGCAATATATGCTCAAAATCTTGCGCATCAACCGCGACAAGCAAAAAGGGAGTAAGTAGGACAACAGGGCCTGGCATCTGCAATGCCAGGCCCTGTTGTCTGTTGTCCTACTGACTAGTTGAAAAACTGGCCGAGGTTGATGTTGCTCTGGCCGCCGGCCTGTGGCGTTCCTTCGGTGGTGGGCGGATGGTAGCTCATTGATTGGATGCCGATGCGCCCAGGCCCGGTCATGCGGTTCAGCACGAACGATGCTCCCGCGACGAGGCCGCCAATCATGCCTAGCAGGCCGCCGCCGCGCTGCGAGCTAGCAACCGTTGTGACCGTCATCTGCACCGAGGGGTCTTTCCAGAGCCACGCGCCCGGCTCGACATCCAGCGTCTCGCCCGGCTGGAGCATCTTCTCGAAGACGTTGCCATAGCCGTGCAGCAGCACGATGCCTTCACTGCCGCGCGCCGTGAACTGGTCGATGAACAGGCCAGTGCGACTGAACAGGATGTTGGACGCTGAATTCACAAAGGTGAAACCATAATCCACATTGCTGCTCGCGATCAGGAATTGATGTTCGCGCACTTCGACCATCTGGCCGGGTTGCAGGCGCAGCGCCACGATCTGCCCGACGGAGTCGCGCGAAAATGAGATGTTGCCGGGGCCGTGTGCCTCGGTCAGGAAAATCTGTAGGCCGGCGAAGAGACGCTTGGCCGCGCCCTGCATGGAGCGGAAGCCGATTTGCACGCCCGGATGCTTCCAGAGCAGGATATGATGCTCGAAGTAGACTGAGAGCTGATTGCCCAGCATGACATCGGCGACAGGCACCAGCTCGCCATCGATGGTGATTGTCAAATCGCCGACGTGAATTGGCCCCTTAGGGTTATGTAACTCAGCTTTGGGAACGGCATTGCCGAACATGCTATTGGCGTACTGTTCATACTCATTTGTCGGCGCATAGACGCCCGACGGCGGCGGCGTGCCATACTGACCTTGTGGCGGGCCGTACTGGCTCTGCGGCTGTGGTTGTGGCTGCGGTGGCGTGTTCGCCAGCAGGTTAGCTCCGCAACTGGGACAGAACTTGACGCCATCGGCTACCTGATTGTGACACTGGGGGCAAACCATTGAGACCTCCTTATTACATTGACACCCTTGCGTAAGTCTTCTCGTTCACAGGGCATGATAGATCAAGCCCCAACAATAGGCTAGCATGATGATAGCAGGATTACTCTCAAGATACAAGAGGAAGCCAAATGTTTGCCGTTCCTGCATGTTGTTTGACAGAACGGGCTGCTATCTGCTATAATCCTTTGGCAATTACGTCCGACGTATCGTCGGCTTTTTTATCGATTCCCCTGCATCGTGGGGGCGTAGAGGCTCACTGCTTCGCGCGTCTGCCCTTGTGGAAGTCGATGAGCATAGATTAGATAGAATAGAATCGTTAGACAGACGTTTCGGGGAGGACCGCTACTCATGCCAAACAATGCATCTGCGAAAAAGCGCATGCGCCAGGAAGAAAAACGGCGCTTGCACAATCGCAGCGTCAAATCTTCAGTGAAAACCTATATTACGAAGGCTCGCGTGGCTATTGATGATGGCGAGAACCGCGAAGAAGCTCAGGAAGCTGTGCGCCACGCCGTCAGCGAGCTAGATCGCGCCGCCAAAAAAGGCGTGTTGCATCGCAACAACGCCGCGCGCCGCAAGTCGCGCCTGATGAAGCGACTGAACACGATGGAAGTTGAATAAGCGCTTGCGCCCAGAAGCGACCCCCACAAGGGGGGCCGCTACATGTAGTGGCCCCCCTTGTGGGGGTCATAATAGGAGGTGAAATTATGGCCGAGAAATATGTCGCGCCGAAACCGGCGGGGCGAGCGCTGTTGGCTGCCGTCGAACACGATCAAGTGCGCAAGGATATCCCGCAGATTCAATCAGGCGACACTGTGCGCCTGCAAGTTCGTGTCGTTGAAGGCAACCGCGAACGCTTGCAGCCCTTTGAGGGCATTGTCATGCGCCTGCGCGGCAGCAGCGTCAATCGCAATTTTACCGTGCGCCGCATCACGCATGGCGTAGGCGTTGAGCGCACATTCCTGATCAATTCTCCGCGCCTCGAAAAGATCGAAGTGCTGCGTCATGCTCGTGTCCGCCGCAAACAGCTTTACTATTTGCGCGGTCTGACCGGCAAAGCGGCTCGCTTGAAAGAAGTGCGCCCAATGACCAGCAAAGAGGCCGCGGCAAAGGCGGCGAAGGCTGCTGCTCAACATGCCAGCGCCAATCAAAGCGAATAACGCGCCGACGCTCGGAGAAGAAATGGCCCTGTTTGCACAGGGCTGTTGCTTTATTGCCGGGCTTGATGAGGCCGGTCGTGGTTGCCTGGCCGGGCCTGTCGTCGCGGCGGCTGTGATGTTGCGCCTTGAAGATGATCCGGCGTCCGCCCTGGTTGGCGTGAACGACTCCAAGCAACTTACTGCCCAGGTGCGCGAGAAGCTTTTCGATGTTATCCATTGCCACGCGCTGGCTATTGGCGTCGGCTTCGGCTCCGTCGCGTTGATCGATGAGCGCAACATTTTGCAGGCCACCAAACAGGCTATGCGCTCAGCAATCGCGCAATTGTCGCCGCCGCCGCACGCGCTCCTGCTTGACGCTCTCACTCTCCCTGGCATTGCTGTGCCGCAGCGCGCCATCATCCACGGCGACGCATTGTGTCTCTCTATCGCCGCCGCCTCGATCGTCGCTAAAGTCACCCGCGACCGCTTGATGCTGCAACTGCATGAAGAGTATCCCGCTTACGGCTTCGCGCGGCACAAAGGCTATGGTACGCCTGCCCATCTGGCCGCGCTGCGCGAGCATGGCCCATCGCCTATTCACCGCCAGAGCTTTGCTCCCGTGCGCGAACTATTGGGCGGCACGCTGTTTGACACCAGTTCCGTACCATGCGAATAATGTTTTTAGCACTCCATCCTTGTAGGCTTAAACTCTTTCTCCTGGTTCGGCGTACATGTTATGGTGCGAAAAATGGTTTTAGCATCCTGTTTTTCTAAACAGGCCATCGTTGCGAGAAACAATCTTATCGTCCAGAATGGATAGATACTATGAATGATCGACGGACTCGCCTGGAGGCGCTACAGCGGCAAGCCGCGCGCCTTGAACGTCGTCAGGAGGCGCTGGAGGCGCGTGCCAGCCAATTCTCCGCGCTGCTGATTATGATCTTTATCGGTGGCACTATAGTCACTATTTTCGCGCTCACCGCGCTGCACGTCTTTGGCTTTCTCTTTACGCTGGCGGCGATTATCGCCTTTGTGTTGGTGATACGTAATCAAAGCCGGGTCAATACCAGTATCTCCAGGTATCGTATCTGGGTGCAGTTGAAGAAGACACAGGTCGCGCGTATGCAACTGGACTGGGAGGCCATTCCCGCCGTGGTGGAGCGTTCGGGAATGACCGATCATCCCTTTGAGATTGACCTGGATATCACCGGCGAGCGCTCGCTGCACCAGTTGATCAATACCGGCGTCTCTATCGAAGGAGTGCAGCGCCTGCGCGATTGGCTGCTGGCTCCAGCGCCGGATGTCGAGGCCATTCGCCACAGGCAGGCGCTGCTGCGCGAGCTTATCCCCCTTGGCGCCTTTCGCGACAAATACCTGTTTCATGCGCTCTTTGCCACACGCTATGGCAGCGATCAGTTGAGCGGAGACGCGCTGGTGGAATGGCTGAAAAAAGATAACGCGCCCCACATTGGTCGTTCCGCGCTGATCATTCCGACGCTGCTATCGAGCCTGTTCTTTGTTGCGCTCTTGCTCTATCTCTTCGCGCACGTTTCTGTCATTTACTGTATCGCGGCGCTCTTACTCTCGCTGCTCTGGTTTCTGCTGCGGGGCAAGCAGCGTGGCAACCTGTTCGGCGATGCCCATTACTTGCGCATCGCCTTCGAGCGGCTTCACGAAATCTTTGGCTTTCTGGAAAAGTACCACTATGGGAAACACGCGCAGCTCCGGCAGTTGTGCGAGCCGTTCTATCTCTATGCCGACTATCGTCCTTCGATCTTGATGCGCCGTCTCTCACGTATTGCCACTCGCTCTGAGTTGGAGGGAACCGAGATCGTGTGGCTGATAGTCAATGCCATTATCCCGCTCGGTTTCTACCTGGCGTACCAGTTGCAAGAATGCAAAAAGCGCGTCGTCAAATATCTGCCCGCGTGGCTGGACGCCTGGTATGAGCTTGAGGCGCTTTGCTCGCTGGCGAACTTCGCCTACCTCAATCCTGGCTACACGCTGCCAAAGATTGAATTGAACGATCGACCGGAGAAAGAGGGCGTGCTGTTTGAGGCGCGCCGCCTGGGCCATCCCTTGATCAAGCACGAGGAGAAAGTGGTCAATGACTTCGCCATGCACGAACTGGGCGAAGTTATGCTGATTACCGGCTCGAATATGGCCGGCAAAAGTACGTTTTTGCGCACGCTGGGCATCAATCTTTGCCTCGCCTACGCCGGAGGTCCGGTCAACGCGGCCTCGCTGCGTACCGCACCGTTTCGCATCTATGCCAGCATCAAAGTGAGCGACTCCATCGCTGACGGCTATTCGTACTTTTACGCCGAAGTGCGGCGGCTCAAAGCCCTTTTGGCCGCACTGGGACAGGCCGATCAGCCCCCGCTGTTCTTCCTGATCGACGAGATTTATCGCGGTACGAATAACCGGGAGCGGCTGATCGGCAGCCGCGCCTACGTGCGCGCCCTCGTCGGCCAACATTGTGTTGGCGCGATCTCCACGCATGATCTGGAACTGGTCACGCTCTCCGAACTCTTCCCGGCCATCAAGAACTATCACTTCCGCGAAGAGGTGCGCGGCGGCAAGATGATCTTCGAATATCGCCTGCACACTGGCCCTTGCCCGACAACCAACGCGCTCAAGATCATGAAATTAGAAGGTCTGCCCACCGAGTAGGGGCCGATTGATCGCGCCCTGTGGCGGCGCAATCAATTGCGCCGCCACAGGGCTGCATAATCACGGCGTATCACGCCCTACGTTGCGGTCGATCTTGCCGCCGTTCGTCAGCAAAATGCCGCGCGCGCGTGACTTGCGCACCGCGTTATCCGCGTCGGTCAGGCGCACGGCGACGACGGTCAGCGCTCCCCGCGTCGCTTCCTGCTGCGCCGCCTCGATCCGCGACATGTCTTGCCCAATGGCTCCGCGCGTCGGCCCGCGCTGCACAAAGCCGACTACTGCCCCCACGATCACGCCGACTGCCGCGCCGATGATCGCCCCCAGCGGTTCCGCGATTGAGGTCACGGCGAAATGCGCGACGAACAGGATCACGCCCAGGATAATGCCGAAGACGATGGCGTAGGTGATGATGCGCGCGGGATTGGGGCCGGAGCGCGCCGTCTGCAAGAAATACGCGCCGCGCTCGCTGCTGGGGCCATGCAGGCGAAATTGCGCCCCACTCGCGTAATCGGACGGCAGGCGCAAAACTTCCTCGTCGCTGAACCCTTCTTTATGGAGCTTTGTCGCGGCTCCCTCGGCCTTGCTCTCGTCGCCGAAGACGGCCAGCAAATCATAGTCCGCAAATTGCTGCTGCTGTTGTTGTTGTGGCATCGTTCTCTCCTGAGAGAATAGAGTATGTTTCGGAGCTATTATATCAGAGTATGTCGAGAGGTGGAGAGACAACAAAAAAGAGCCTCGCCGGGTCTTTTCCGATAGCTTATAACGTGCTATACTGAGGTCGTTGAACTCAGAAAGGGAGCGCGTCTATGGATAAAGTAATAGCTATATAGTGAAATTGCCAATTTCTTTCGGGTATTGCGCCTATGCCTCCGATGAATAACCAGCTTGCCGCCCGCGTGGCTGCCCTTGCTCGTCTGCTGCGAGACGCCATCATGCAGGCGTGGCCGGGCGACGATGGCGCGGCGGATTTGTGTCGCTTGCTCCCTGATATGACGCCTGAGCAGTGTACCGATATGATCGCGCAAATGGCTTGCTGCGCTCTCTTCGCCGCGTACAGTCATCGCAATGCTGATGTCCCGTTCACACGAACTGATCTTGCCAGCCATGTTTCTGTAAACCAGCCATTCTTGCGCGCGATGTTCAGCTATCTGGCAAATCCCGATCTCGACGAGCGCGTTGCTTGCGTCGTTGATCGACTGATCGAGACATTGAACGGCGTTGATTTCGACGTGATCAACGATCACACTACTTCGCGAGACGCGCTGAGCTATTTCTACGAAACCTTTCTCGCGGTCTATGATGCTGCGCTGCGCGGGCGGCGCGGCGTTTACTATACGCCGGAGCCGATCGTTTCCTACATGGTGCGCGGCGTCGATCATCTGCTGAGAACTGATTTCGCTATGCCGGATGGGCTGGCTGACGTGGCCTCTCACATACTCGATCCTGCCGTCGGGACGGGCGCGTTCCTGAGCGGTCTCATCGCTCATATCCATCATAGTTTCAAGGGCGCTGCCGGGCAGTGGCAGGATTACGTCGCGCAAAACCTCTTGCCGCGCCTTTCCGGCTATGAGCTGCTGGCGACGCCCTACGCCATCGCGCACCTGCAACTGACTCTGCAACTGGCGGAGACCGGCTATGATTTTCGCGCTGGCGACAATTTGCATCTCTCCCTGGCGAACGCGCTGGAGCATGAATCAGGCGCGGATGCCGCGCCCTCGCCGCTTGTGGTGATCGTGGGCAACCCGCCGTATGCCGGACATTCCGCCAACGACGGCGCGTGGATCGCCGCTTTGCTGCATGGTTGTGATCAGCGGACAGGTCAGCGCGCGGACAGCTACTTCGAGGTCGATGGCGTGCCGATCAGCGAGCGCAACGTGAAATGGCTCAATGATGATTATGTCAAGTTCATGCGCTATGCTCAGTGGCGTATTGAGCGCGCGGGAGCTGGTATTCTGGCCTTCGTCACCAATCATGGCTACCTGGAGAATCCCACCTTTCGCGGAATGCGCCGCGCGCTCATGCAAAGCTTCGACGCCATCTACGCGCTTGACTTGCATGGCAACAGCAAAAAGAACGCGCGCGCGCCTGGCAATACAAGAGATGAGAACGTGTTCGACATTCGTCAAGGTATCGCCATCAGCATCTTTGTCAGGCATATGTCGCCTGGCGCTGACCAGACGCGCGAGGCTAAGGTGTATCATGCCGACCTGTGGGGGCTGCGCGCGGACAAATATCGCTGGCTAGCAATGCATGATTGCGCCACGACACCATGGGCTATTGTTGAGCCAGCGCCGCCCTTCTATCTCTTTGTGCCGCAGGATGTTGAGCGCCGCGCCGAGTACGAGCGCGGCTGGCCCATTACCGCGATCATGCCCGTCAACTCGCTCGGCTTGCTGACCAAACGCGACGCGCTCGTGGTTGGCTTCAACCAACAAGAGCTACTCCAGAAGATCGCTATATTTGCCGATCCAGGCCGATCAGATGTCGAATGCGCCGCGCAGTTCGGCGTACCACTGCGTGATAAGGATACGTGGGATATTGCCAGGGCGCGTACTGCTGTGCGCGACCAAATAAGCGCGGCAGCCGTTATGTCCATCGCCTATCGCCCATTGGACACGCGCTCTGTCTATTACGATGAATCGCTGATAGCGCGGCGCAATACGCGCGTCATGCAGCACCTGGGGCGGCCGAACCGCGCTCTCGTGCTGGGCCGCCAGGGCGAGACCACCGGCGCGGATACCTGGGATGTTTTCTTCGCCGTGGCGACGCTGGCCGATCAAAATATCTTCCGGCGCGGCGGCGGCACGGTTTTCCCTTTGTATCTTTATGATGATATGGTATCAGCGGGGCCGCCAGGGCAGGGGCAAGGCCAGACTGGTGTTCGTATGCCAGGGCAGGGGCAAGCCCAGACTGGTGTTCGTATGCCAGGGCAGGGGCAAGCCCAGCCCCTACCCTATACGGATGGGACATTGCCGAGATCGTCCAATCTCTCGTCGGCGTTCATTGACGCCTTGAGCGCCGCGCTCGCTATGCATTTCGTTGCCGATGGCAAAGGCGACTTATATGCGACATTCGGCCCCGAAGATGTCTTTGATTACCTGTACGCTGTTTTGCACGCGCCGACGTATCGCGCGCGCTACGCTGACTTCCTCAAGATCGACTTTCCGCGCGTGCCGTTGCCAGAAAGCGCCGATCTGTTTCGCGCGCTCTGTCCATTGGGCGCGCGGCTCGTTACTTTGCACCTCATGGAGCAGCCCGGCGGCGCGTTGCCCGCGTATCCCATCGCCGGCGACAATAGCGTTGATCGCGTCGCCTATCAACACGGGCGTGTCTACATCAACGCCGCGCAATATTTTGACGATGTGCCGCCGGACGTGTGGGCCTATCACATCGGCGGCTATCAAATCTGTCACAAATGGCTCAAAGACCGCAAGGAGCGGACGCTGTCCTCTGCTGATATCGAGCATTACCGGCGCATTGTAGCTATATTAGCGGAAACGATCACCGTAATCGAACAGATCGATGAGATGCAGGTGCTTTACAGGTAAACCGTACACCCGCGCTGTGCCAGTCGTTGCAGCCATTCAGAGGGAGCAAGTATCTTGTTCCAGCGCAGATCTAGTTTTGCCAGATTTGGGAGGTCGCCGATAGACACGGGGAGAGAGAGCAGCCGATTCCCGCGCACATCGAGAAACACGAGGCGCGTCAGTTTGCCGAGCGCGTGCGGCAGCGCCATCAACCGGTTATTTCTCAGGTCGAGATGCGTCAGGCGGCTCAAATCGGCCAACGACGCGGGCAGAGACGCCAGTTGATTGTTCATCAAATGCAATTCTTGCAGGCTGGTCAGTTTGCCAATTGCTTCCGGCAGAGTCGTCAACATATTATGGTACGCTCTCAGCTCTTTGAGGCTGACAAGGTTGCCAATCGTCTCCGGGAGGGCTGTCAGGCGATTGTCGCTAAGGTTGAGATATCCCAGGTTTTGTAGATTCTGCAAGGATTCAGGGAGAGCGGTCAGGCAATTGTTGTTGAGGTAGAGAAAAAACGTGAGGTTTCTCAGGTTGCCCAGCGACTCCGGCAGGGTCGTCAGCGCGTTATGGCCCACATCCAGCGTATGGAGATGGGTGAGATCGCCGATATGCTCGGAGAGGGCGGACAACTGGTTTTCCGCTATATTCAACACGCGCAGGTTGGTGAGCTGCCAGAATGACTCAGGAAGAGCTACGAACTGATTATGGCCCAGGCTGATGGATTCCAGGCGTGCCAACTGGCCGAGACTCGCGGGGATGGTCGTTAGCCTGTTGTCATAGACATGCAAAACTTTGAGCTTCGCGAGCCGAGCAATGCTCTCAGGAAGCGCGGCCAACTGGTTCTTATCGGCATGGAGTTCTTCCAGGTGAAATAAGTTTCCCAGCGCCGCGGGGAGACTGGTAAGCTGATTATCATCTGCATACAATCTTCTCAGGCGAACCAGCTTTCCCAACACTGCGGGAAGAGCCGTCAACTGATTACCGGTCACATCTAAATATCGCAGGCTGGTCAACTGGCCGATTGTCTCTGGGAGAGCCGTCAGCGCGCAGTAGCGAAGCGACAACGCGACAACCGCGTTATGTTCGGCAGAAAAACCTGTACCCTCAATCCTGTCCTCGGACACAACAGGGAGAGGCTCCCCATCTGGGAGATATCCCTGCGCTTGTAATAATCCCTCGATTGCTTTGAGCGCGCTCACCTCGGTTAACGGGAGAGCAACGCCGTTATAGCTGGTTCGGGTGTTGCCTGACACCATACGCCATTTTCCCTTCGTGGATACTGTCCATATCGTATCATACCAGATACGATGGACTTCTATAGCTGCGCGATTCATTGCGCCAGTCAGCCACGTTGAAAAGTCTCGCCTACGGCGCTTCACAGGAGTTCAGGTGGTTTTTTCGCGGGCGAAGCCCGCGAAAAAACCACCTGAACTCCACAACAGAAGCCTGCTTGCGGGCCTGGATGAGAGAAAAAAGACTTTTAAATGGCCCTGTCAGGCCGCAATATCCCCTTGCCCTCGGCTGTCTATCCGTGTATAATCCATATAATCATATGGCTATGGGCTGTATCTCAATCCTGGATCTATGAGAAAAGACGGAATTTGCGCTGGTAAAAACTATGTGGAACAATGATGCGCGACCTGTATGAATGAAAGAGGTAATGATGTTCTGCCGACATTGCGGCAACCGCCTGCCTGAGTATGCCCGTTTTTGTAATAAATGCGGCGCGCCGCAGATTGCGCCCGCACAGAGGCAACAGGGCATGTCGCCGCTCGTAGTGCGTTCGTCCGGGCCGACCAATAATCCAGAAAAGTATCCTGCCAGCAGTGTTGTGCCGTATCCCGCGCAAGCGCCGGGAATCCCGGCGGCGCCCTATCCCGCGCCGCCTCTTCCCAACGTCCCGCGCCGCAGCTAGCGACAAGGGCTGACAAGGGCTAATGAATACGTGATGATATTTCATCATGAGTGAAAGATATACCTGAACCTCCCCAAATTGCGCCTGCTCCGTAGGGCGTTGTATGATAGACACAGAAATGTGTTGCATGCATATACCGCAGGAGGTTGTTTTCATATGGCAATGCAAATGCCTGTTCATCAGATTACCGTTGATTATGATGTTCCCGCGAAGATGCGCGATGGCGTGGTTTTGCGTGCCAACGTGTATCGGCCCGCCGGAGAGGGCCAGTGGCCCGTCCTGTTGACGCGCCTGCCTTATGGCAAAGACTTCCCTCTCGGCACCTCGTCGCTCGATCCGGTGCAGGTGGCGCGGCGCGGCTATGTCGTGATCGTGCAGGATACGCGCGGGCGCTTTACGTCCAGCGGCGAGTGGAAGCCGTTCGTCAACGAAGAAGAAGATGGCGTCGATACCGTCGAGTGGGCTTCGAAACTGCACTATAGCAATGGCAGCATCGCTATGTACGGCGGATCGTATTTTGGCTACACGCAGTGGATCACGGCGGTCAATACACCGTCCGCGCTCAAAACGATCATTCCCTTCATCACCTGGAATGACCCATTAAATGGGATGATATTCAGAGGCGGCGCGTTAGAACTGGGTACCTTTGGCAACTGGCAACTGTTTATGGGTCTCGATGTGCTGATGCGCCGCCACCGAACTGATCCGCAGGCGTTGGGACAGGCTCTTTATAAGCTGATCAAGCAGACGGACGCGCTTGGCGGCAAAGGCTACTGGTCGCTGCCGCTCAAGGACTTCGCGCCCCTGAAAGAGCAGGATATCGCTCCGCCCTTCTTCGAGACTATCGAACATCCGATGGACCGCGACTACGAGGATATCAAGAAACTGACTATTCTGGGTCGGCACGAGCAGGTTACGGTTCCCACCTTCAACGTCGGCGGTTGGTATGACATCTTCCTGCCCGATACGCTCAGCAACTTCAAGATCATGCGCGAGCAGGGCAGCACGCCGGAGGCGCGGCAGAGCAAACTGCTGATCGGCCCGTGGTATCACGGCGGGATGATGAATCCCATCGGCGAAGTGAATTTCGGCTTTGCCGCGACCGCCGCGCTCATCGATATGCAGATCGATGCCATGAGCTTGCAGGTGCGCTGGTTCGACCACTGGCTCAAGGGCGTCGATACGGGCATGATGAAGGAAGCGCCAATCAAGTTGTTCGTCATGGGCGCGGATGTCTGGCGCGACGAGCAGGAATGGCCGCTGGCGCGCGCCGTCAGCACGCGCTACTACCTGCACAGCCACGGTCGTGCCAACACGCTCAATGGTGATGGCCTGCTCAGCACCGAGACGCCCGCCGCCGAGGCGGTCGATCAGTTCGTCTACGATCCCGCCAATCCTGTGATAACGCGCGGCGGCGCGCTGTTGATGACGCCCGAATATCCGGCTGGCGTTTTTGACCAGCGTCCGACCGAGCAGCGCGAGGATGTGCTGGTGTATTCGACGCCGCCGCTGGATCAGGATATCGAAGTGATCGGCCCTATCGTGGTTCACCTGTGGGCCACGTCGAGCGCGCCGGACACCGATTTCGTGGCGCGCCTCGTCGATGTACACCCCGACGGCTACGCGCGCAACCTGACCGACGGCATCATTCGCGCGCGCTATCGCGGCTTTGCACAGGGCGAGGCCCCGTCGCTGATCGAGCCGGAGAAAGCCTACGAGTACACGATTGACCTGTGGGCTACCAGCAACGTCTTCAAGGCCGGGCATTGTATCCGCCTCGACGTCACGAGCAGCAATTTCCCGCGCTGGGATCGCAATCCCAACACGGGCCATGCCCTGGGGGCCGATGCCGAGCTTGCCATCGCACACCAGACGATCCTGCACGACGCCGATCACGCCTCGTATGTGGAAATGCCGGTCATTCCAGCCGCACCGGCAGCGCAATAACGCGGATAACAATGGAAGTGGAGCAATAGACATTTATGTCGCGACAAAACATTTCGTCCGGCGCGCCGTGGGAACCCATCATCGGCTACTC
>Ga0307372_10007807_pt1 | contig 15218 bp, 15 predicted proteins | sample OX1MG_FD_202533 | JGI IMG/M metagenome (GOLD analysis project Ga0307372, IMG submission 202533) | Soil microbial communities from Risofladan, Vaasa, Finland - OX-1 | ecosystem: Environmental > Terrestrial > Soil > Coastal area > Acid sulfate soil | place: Finland: Risofladan, Vaasa | collected... | reverse complement strand
CGCGGTGATCAGGAACCTGGCAGGTTCCGTAGTTTCGAGGGGGTCGAGCCAATGGGGCGCGGCCGAGCCAAGGCCAAGCAGGTGAAGGTGGCACGCCAGCTGAAGTACAGCGGTGGCGGCACTGACCTTGACCGGCTGCGGGCAGAGCTGGGCGTCGGCATGGATCAGCGGGATACCGGCGGACGGGACGCGTACGCGGACCACGGCCATCGCTACTCCATGACTGACGACGAGGACGTCGACGTCGACGTCGACGATGAGGACGAGGATGAGGACGAGGACGACGAACCTGAGGGCGGCTAGCTAGCTGCGCTCATGGTGCCGTCCGGTAAGTTCCGCCCGGCCTGAGCCGTCGGCAATCTCTCCCAGCGGCCATGCCAGGACACCGCGTTGCGTCAGCAGTCCGATCGCTTTGTCGGCATCGGCGGGTGCCACGACGGCGGTCATCCCGACCCCCATGTTGAAGACGTGCTCCATCTCGTCGCTGTCCACCGAGCCACGTCCGGCGAGCATGCCGAAGACGGGCGGCGGGGTCCAGCTCGCCCGGTTCAGCAGCGCATCCGCGTCGGGCGGCAGCACCCTGGCCACGTTCGCGGCCAGGCCGCCGCCGGTGATGTGGGCGAACGCATGAACCTGACAGGCTTGCGCGAGGGCGAGGCAATCCCTGGCGTAGATCCGGGTCGGCGTGGCGAGTTCAGCGCCGAGCGGCGACCCGAGTTCGGCCAGCTCCGCGTCAAGATCGAGGTCCGCGTCATCCAGGATCTGCCTGACCAGAGAGAAGCCGTTGGAGTGCAGGCCGGATGAGGCCAGGCCCAGCACGACGTCGCCGACCTTGACCTGCCCGGGTCCCAGCAGCGAGTCCGCCTCGACCACGCCCGTCGCCGCGCCGGCCAGGTCGAACTCGTCCGGTCCGAAATGCCCGGGATGCTCGGCCGTCTCGCCGCCGATCAGCGCGCAGCCCGCCAGCACGCAGCCTTCGGCGATGCCGCCGACGATCTCGGCGACCCGCTCGGGAACGACCTTCCCGCAGACGATGTAGTCGGTCATGAACAGCGGCTCTGCGCCGCACACCACCAGATCGTCGACAACCATGCCGACCAGGTCGATACCGATCGTGCCGTAACTGCCCATCCGCTGGGCGATCACTACCTTGGTGCCCACTCCGTCGGTCGAGGTAGCGAGCAGCGGCCTGCGCATCATGGCCAGCCGCGACGCGTCGAACAGCCCGGCGAAACCGCCGATTCCGCCGATCACCTCCGGCCCGGCCGTCTTCGAGACCGCGGCGCGCATCAGCGCGACGGCACGATCTCCCGCCTCGATGTCGACGCCGGACGCCGCGTAGCTCGCGCCGGACGCGCTCACTCGGCCAGGCCTCCGGCCACGGTGGTCTCGAGCATGTACTTGCCCTGCTCGGACTCGCTGACAGGGACCGGGTAGTCCCCGTCGAAGCAGGCACGGCAGAGTGTGCTGGCCGGCAGCGTCGTGGCCTGGGTCAGGCCGTCAAGCGAGACAAAGCCGAGGGAGTCGGCCCCGATCGAGTCCCTGATCTCCTCGACAGCAAGGCTCCCCGCGATCAGCTCGGCGCGGCTGGCGAAGTCGATGCCGAAAAAGCAGGGCCAGGCGACCGGCGGGCTGGAGATCCTGACGTGCACTTCCGCCGCGCCGGCCTCGCGCAGCATGGTCACGATCGCCCGCTGGGTGTTACCGCGCACGATCGAGTCGTCCACGACCACGACCCGCTGGCCGGCGATCACGTCACGCAGCGGGTTGAGCTTCAGCCGGATGCCGCGCTGCCTGATGGTCTGGCTTGGCTGGATGAACGTGCGGCCCACGTAACTGTTCTTGACTAGGCCCTGACCGTAGGGGATGCCGCTGCCCTGCGCGTATCCGATGGCCGCCGGAGTGCCCGATTCCGGTACCGGGATCACGATGTCGGCCTCCACCGGGTGCTCGGCCGCCAGCCGCCTGCCGACCTCAACTCTGGTGGCCTGGACGCTCCGGCCGCTGATCGAGGTATCCGGCCTGGCCAGGTAGACGTACTCGAACAGGCAGCCGCGCGGCCGCGCCTCGGTGAAGGTGCGTGACCGGACGCCCCGCTCGTCGATCGCGATCAGCTCGCCCGGCTCGATCTCCCTGACGAAGGTGGCACCGACGATATCGAGGGCCGCGGTCTCGCTGGCGACGACCCAGCCGCGCGGCAGCCGGCCGAGCACCAGCGGGCGGAACCCCTGCGGATCACGGGCCGCGTAGAGCGTCTCCGAGTCCATGAAAACGAGCGAGAACGCTCCCTTCACGTGCGGCAGCACCGCGAGCGCGTTCTCCTCGATGCTGGCCGGCCCGCCGCCGGCGGCCGCGGGTCCGGTAGCGATGCCGGAGGCAAACAGCGACGTCAGGACTTCGGTGTCCGAGGTAGCCGTCCCGGCGCCGCGCGGCTTGCCGGCCATGGCGGCGAGTTCGAGCGTGTTGATCAGGTTGCCGTTGTGGCCGAGCGCCAGGCTGACCGACGGCGTGGCCCGGAAGGTCGGCTGCGCGTTCTCCCAGACCGATGACCCGGTCGTCGAGTACCGGCAGTGCCCGACGGCGATGTGCCCGCGGAGCGTGTTGAGCACGGACTCATTGAAGACCTGGGCGACCAGGCCCATGTCCTTGAAGACCACGATCCTGCTGCCGTCACTGACGGCGATGCCCGCCGACTCCTGACCCCGGTGCTGCAGCGCATACAGGCCGAAATAGGCAAGTTTCGCCACGTCCTCGCCGTGCGTCCAGACACCGAACACGCCGCAGGCATCCCTGGGCGGACGGTCGTCGGAACTCAGATCGTGGGTCAGTCGGCCGTCAGGCTTGATCACCAGCCAAGTCTAGTGAGCCGGCTGGGGTGACTGGACGAGGCGGCCGGCCGCGCGTTGCCTGGCCGGCCGCGCGTTGCCTGGCCGGCCGGGCTGCGCGCGCGCGGGTCAGCCATGCTCGCGATCGCCCGCCTACGCCGTCCACAGCCGTGGCCACCTGCTTGCCGCCACGGCCATCGGCAGCATGGGCATGCAGGTCGCGCACTGGTTCGGCCCCGATCAGCCGTACTCCGGCACCCAGATCGCCGGCCGGTATGCGCAGCCTGCGCTGCGGATCGCCGACTCCCGCAGCTAGCCAGCATGACGTCCCCGCCCTGTTCACGATTTTGGTGGCCGCATAACGGGCTATTCGGATGTGATCATGACGCCAACTAATGAAATGAACCTGAGGGACCCGCTATCCCTGGCCGACGGAGGTGGCGGACACCAGGGGCAGGTACTGCGAGAGATCGGCGCGCGGGCCGCTGGCTCGGACAGCGCCGTCGGCCAGGACCTCGGGCCATTCCGTCCGTCCCGTCGCGAGCATGACCCACGTCAGGGCGTCGGTCTCCACGACGTTCGGCGGGGTACCGCGGCTGTGCCGCGGGCCGGCGACGCACTGAACCGCGCCGAACGGCGGAACGCGTACCTCCACGGATCGCCCGGGGGCCAGCGCCTCGAGCAGGCCGAGCGTGTGGATGACGGCGCCGCGCAGTGCCTCCCGCTGCGGCGTCAGGCCGGCGTCGGCCGCCGCGATCACGCCGTCGAGACAGGCGGCCCCGAGCGCTGGGACCGACAGGGGCCCGCTCCAGGAGCCTGCGCCCAGGGCGGCTCGCTGCGCGGTTACCGCGTCGAGCAGCCGCTGCGGGTCGAGACGTCGTGCTGGCATCGACTGCGACGGTAGCCGACCTCAGCCCGGCTCGCATAACTGGCCAGATGCTCTCGCACGAAGATAAGGGCCCGATGCTCAGGCAGCCAGCGCGACCGGCGGCTGCCTTCACTTCTCGTGACGGTTCAGCCGCCCGCCGATCCTGAGCCAGGTGACCCGCCCGTCGGGGCCGCGGAGGAAGTCGGCGCGCGAACCGGTCGGAGTCCCGTCCGACTTCTTGACCAGTACGTAGTCGGGGCCGAAGGGCTGCGATAGAAGGTGAGCAATGCGAGCTGGCGCACCGTCACGCCGCGGGCTCCGGGCGGCGGCTCGAAGTCCGGCAGGTAGCGCAGGACGGGGGCGTCAAGGTTCAGCCGGCCCGCTTCGACCAGGCGCACCGCCGCCGTGCCGGTGAACGTCTTGGTCGTCGAGCCGATCCGGAACAGCGTCTGCCCATCTACGGGCACCGGGTGGCTGACGTTGGTGATCCCGAAACCGCGGACGTGCAGGCGCCCGCGGTAGAGCACAGCCACCGCCGCGCCTGGTATGACATATCTCGCCATCCCGGCCATGATTTTCCCGTCGAGCCGCCTGAAGAGCACGTCCGCAGGAGGCCATTCCCCGCCATATCGTGCCTGCGGCGGCCCGGCCTTTCCTGCCGTTCGCGGTCGCAGACCAGCTGCGGCCGCGGGGCTGTGCAGCAACTGGCCGCCGAGTACGGTCGCCATGGCCGTCGCCGCCGTGCCGCCATCACGGCCCGCCTGCGTGGGGCAGTCTCCTGCCTGACCTCGTCGCCCATGCCTGACATCCCCTGTCCAGAGGCCCCGGTCAGGCCGTTCTGCTGCCATCGCTGGCCGGCCAGCCGATGACACGCCGGCGGGGTCCTTTGCACCGATCCTGCGGTTTGACAACTGCACCCACATGGGACTTGCGGGGCCGCGCTGGAGTTGCGGGCGAAGCGCCGTATAGGAAAGAGCCGACAAGCCTATAATCGCTGGCTATGCCCGGTCCGCTGAGCGCGCGTCCGCACCGAACCGAGGGATCCTGGGTCCCCCGGCTGGCCGGCGTCGGGGTGATCGGTGTGCTCGCCGCGGGCGGCCTGATCGGCTACCTCGCATCGGCGCACCATGCGGCGGCGCCGCCCCGGCACCGCCCTACTGTCCTGTCGTCCAAGGTGCTCAAGATTCAGACAGTCGGGATCATCGATTTCGGCCCTGACGACGACCGCGACCCGTTCGCGCACGACGCCGACGACCACCCGCTGATGCTCCACCCGACCCGCCAGGGCCTCAGCTTCGTGGCCATCCCGGTCGCCGAACTCGCAGCCGGGGTACCGGTCTGGACCGCGGACCAGATGGCGGACGGCAGCGAGATCTTCATCTACACGGCGACCGGCCAGTGCCTGACCGCTCACCGCGCGGGCCGGCTGCGGCTCTCCCACTGCGACCTGAGTCTCCGCCAGCGCTGGCGGCCATTCGACGGGGCGACCTCGCTGGGGCAGACGTTCGCGAAGTACGCCAGCGCGCAGACAGGGCGCTGCCTGACCGCGCCGACGAAGAAGCCTGGCCCCGCGACGCTGGAAAAGTGCGGTCTGGCGAGGCTCAAGACTCAGGAGATCGCGTTCTGGTGGAACGCCTGACCGGGGCCCGCACCGCACGACCGGGGCCGCACCGCACGACCGGCCCACGAACCAGCCGGCCCACGACGAGCCGGCCCGGGTCAGCCGAACAGCGCAGGCAGCGTACGCCGGTGCACGGCGCTGAGCTCGGCCACCGGGATAGCGAACAGCCCGGTCAGCTCGAGCGACTGTCCCCCGGTCACGCCTAGCGTCGTCGCCGGCACGCCGTGCTCGGCGCACAGCGCGGCGAACTCCGCCTCCGCGCCTGGCCGCAGCACCACGATCGCCCTCCCCGCCGACTCGCTGAACAGCCAGGTGAACGGATCCGCCGCGCCCGCCGGCTCGGCTGGCACCGTCACCACGCAGCCGGTACCGCCTTCGGTGGCCGGCTGAGCCGCCCGGTTCCCGCCCGTCAGGCAGCACTCGGCCAGGGCGAGCGCCAGCCCGCCGTCGGACAGGTCATGCGCCGCCGACAGCACGCCCGCGTCCGCGCCGGCCGTGAGCACGGCAGCCAGGCGCTGCTCCGCCATCAGGTCCACGGCGGGCGGCCGCCCGCCGAGATGGCCGTGCACCACGTGCGCCCACAGCGACCCGCCGAACTCCCCGGCCGTATCGCCGAGCAGCGCGATCGACTCGCCTTCCGCGCCGAAGCCGCTGGGCAGCCGCCGGCGCACGTCGTCGAGCACGCCGAGCACCCCGACGACAGGCGTCGGCTGGATCGCCTCCGCACCGGTCTGGTTGTAGAAGCTGACGTTCCCGCCGGTCACCGGGATGCCGAGAGCCAGGCACCCGTCGGCGAGCCCGCGCACGGACTCGGCGAACTGCCACATCACCGCCGGGTCTTCCGGCGAGCCGAAGTTGAGGCAGTTGGTCACGGCCAGGGGCCGGCCGCCGGACGCCGCCACGTTCCGGTACGCCTCGGCCAGCGCGAGCTGAGTCCCCGAATAGGGGTCGAGCAGGCAGTACCGGCCGTTGCCGTCCGTGGCGATCGCGATTCCGAGGGATGACTCCTCGTCGACCCTGAGCACCCCGGCGTCGTGCGGCGCGCCCAGCACGGTGTTGCCCCGCACGTCCCGGTCGTACTGCTCGGTCACCCAGGCCTTGTCCGCGCCGGCGGCCGACCCGGCAATGGCGAGCAGATCGGCTCGCAACTCCTCGCCCGTGCCCGGCCGCGGCAAACTGGCCGGATCGTCCTCGCGCAGCAGATCCTGGCTTGCCGGACGCCGCAGCGGCCGCTCATAGAGCGGTCCGTCGGCGGCGGTGGCCGGCGGGATGTCGACGACCAGGTCACCGTGCCACGTCACCTCGAGCCGCCCGGTCGGCGTTACCTCGCCGATCACCGTCGCCGGGACGTCCCACTTAGCGCAGATCTTCAGGAACTGATCGAGGTCTCCGGGCTCGGTGACGGCCATCATCCGTTCCTGCGACTCGCTCATCAGGACCTCGGGCGGGGTCAGGCCGCGGTCACGCAGCGGCACCTCGTCCAGGCTCACGGCCATCCCTGCCTGCCCGGCGGCGGCCAGTTCGGTGGTGGCGCACGCGATGCCGGCCGCGCCGAGATCCTGGATCGCCGCGACCACCCCGGCGGCGTAGAGCTCGAGGCAGCACTCGATCAGCAGCTTCTCCATGAACGGGTCGCCGACCTGCACGCTCGGGCGCTTGGCCCGCTCCCCGCCCGCGTCACCGACCCCGAACGAGGCGCTGGCCAGCACCGACGCGCCGCCGATCCCGTCTGGCCCGGTCGGCGAGCCGAACAGCACGACCTTGTTACCCGGGCCGCTCGCCTGAGCCAGCTTCAGGTCGGCGTGCCGCATCACGCCCAGGCACAGGGCATTGACCAGCGGATTGCCCGAGTAGCACGGGTCGAACACCAGCTCGCCGCCAATGTTAGGCAAACCAAGGCAGTTGCCGTAGAACGAGATGCCGCCCACCACACCGGGCAGCACCCGCCTGGTGTCCGGCGCATCAGCGGGCCCGAACCGCAGCGCGTCCATGACCGCGACGGGCCTGGCTCCCATGGCCAGGATGTCCCTGACGATCCCGCCCACGCCCGTGGCGGCGCCCTGGAACGGCTCCACGTAGGAGGGGTGGTTATGCGACTCGATCTTGAACGTGACGGCGTAGCCCTGGCCCACGTCCACCACCCCGGCGTTATCGCCGATGCCGGCGAGCAGCGCGGTCGTGGGCGGCGCCTTCTCGGCGAACTGGCGCAGGTGCACCCGCGACGACTTGTAGGAGCAGTGCTCGCTCCACATCACCGAGTAGATCGCCAGCTCAGAGTCGGTGGGCCGGCGCCCGAGCTGCGTCACGATGCTCGCGTACTCGGCGTCGGTGAGGCCGAGCGCGGCATGGGGCTGCCCGCGGCCTGGCGTCGCCTCGGCGTGGGCCACCGTGTCGGGCCGGCTCATGCCGCGGCCGCCGGGGTCAGGATGGAGGCGAAAAAATTGAGCCCGTCGGTCCCGGGCCCGGTGAGCGGGTCGATCGCGTGCTCGGGATGCGGCATCAGGCCGACCACGTTGCCATCGGCACTGGCGACCCCCGCGATGTCGCCGGCGGACCCGTTCGGGCTGCCGTCAGCGTAGCGGGCGACGACCAGGCCCGATGCGTCGAGATCGGCCAGCGTCCGCTCGTCGGCAACATAGGCTCCGACGCCGCTCTTCAGCACGACCGTGATCACCTCGCCTGGTGCGTAGCCGCTCGTCCACCTGGTCTGGCTGTTCTCGATCCTGATCCGCACGTCCCGGTTCACGAAGTGCAGGCCGGTATTGCGGGTCAGCGCACCGGGCAGCAGGTGGGCCTCGCAGAGCACCTGGAAGCCGTTGCAGATGCCGAGTACCGGCAGGCCAGCATCCGCCGCCGGGATCAGCTCGGCCATCACCGGCGCGAACCTGGCAATGGCGCCGCAGCGCAGGTAGTCGCCGTAGGAGAACCCGCCTGGCAGGATCACCGCGTCGACGCCGCGCAGGTCGCGGTCGCCATGCCAGAGCGGGATAGGCGTTCCGCCCGCTCGCGCGACCGCCCGGCTGGCGTCGGCGTCGTCAAGCGATCCGGGGAAGGTGACGATTCCGACCTTGAGCGTCAATGGCGTCCTCGATAGCATCCGCGCCGCCCTGGCGGCGGCCAGGCCTGCAGGCAGGCTACCTGGTCAGCCAGCGTCCCTGAGCGCCCAGCCTCCCAGGTCGGCGAACGGCGCATCGTCCCGCCACTCGATCCGCTTGCGAAGCTGCACGACGGTGCCTCTGCCCGGCCCGGTTTGCAGGCTGACGTCGTCCACGCACGCCCGCATGATCGCCATCCCGCGGCCAGACTCGGCCAGCTGCGCGACGTCGCTGCTCCTGGCCCGGCGGCCGAGCAGCGAGACGGGGCGGACCGGCGGCCGGCGCAGGTGGCGGCTGAGGTGCCGCCGACGGGAGGCCCTGATTCTCGCCGGGTCGAAGCCACGGCCGTTGTCGAGCACCTGGAGCACTACCCGGCTCCGGCCGACTCGGGCGACGACGTCGTACCCCTGCCCGGGACCGGCATGCCGCAGCACGTTCGTGCACGCTTCCGTCGCGGCCAGCAGCAGGTCGGAAATACAGTCCTCGTCCACGCCGATGCGGCTGAGGGTGTCGCCTAGCACCCTGCGCATCACCGGAATGCTGAGCGATTCGCGGGGAAACACTAGGCAGAACCGGACATCTCTGGCCAGTTCTTGCGAGTGCAGCACCCGAGTTCGCATTGTCTCCTCTGTTCCTCGGCTACCCCTTGGCTCTCATCACATTGTGAGAGTTTCCACAGCCGGGGCGCGGTAATCATAAACTCGGGCGATCTTCGGACGAACAGTGCGGTTCTTCCAGGTCAACAACGGATTACTGGCGGCGGATCAATGTGGCTGGCCCGCATGTGGCAGTCGTGGTACACCGCCTGTGCCGGTTGGGAATCAGCGCCAGTGGCGGCGCTCCGGGAGGCGGATGTTTGGAATCGCTCGAACCGGTGAAGTGGGTGCCAGTGCTGAATCGTCAGGCCGCTCAGGGACCGTGGATTGCGAATTCCTCAATGATCGGATTTGCCAGCAATTCGGCGGCCAGTTCGGCGACCCGAATCGTCATCGCGTCGGTGCCGGCCTCGGCCGCACCGGAACCATCAGCGGCGGAGCCATCGGCGGCGGAGCCATCGGCGGCGGAGCCATCGGCGGCGGAGCCATCAGGCGCCGGGCCGGCATCGCCTGGCTCGCCGATTTCGACCTCGAACCGCTTGCCCTGGCGGACCGCGACCACCTCGGTGAAGCCGAGCCTGTGGCACGCTCCGGCGATCGCCTCCCCCTGCGGGTCGTGGATCTCCGGCTTCAGCATGACGTCGACAACTATCTTGGCCACATCACGCAGCGTACGCGAACCCGGCACTTGACCGGCCATGAGGAGCGCCGGGTACTGTCACAGCGGAACACGATGACCGATGACCGCCCGCTCGCGAACCGACGGGCGGCCTGAGCAGGCAAGGAGTGGCACGTGGCCGTCAAAGCTGCCGGGCGAGCTGCCTCCCGATCCCGAACCCACGATGAGCCGCCCGCGACGCCAGAGCTGATCCAGCTGCTGACGCCAGAGGGCGAGCGCGCCGAGCACCCCGACTACCCGCTTGACCTGACGCCTGACGAGATCAAGGCGCTCTACCGCGATCTTGTCCTGGTCCGCAGGATCGACTTCGAGGCTATCGCGCTGCAGCGGCAGGGCGAACTCGGGATATGGGCATCACTGCTCGGCCAGGAGGCGGCTCAGGTCGGCTCGGGCCGTGCGCTCGGCCCGCGCGACATGGCCTTCCCGACTTACCGGGAGCACGGGGTCGCCTGGTGCCGTGGCCTTGACCCGGCCAAGCTCCTTGAGCTGTTCCGTGGCGTCAGTCATGGCGGCTGGGACCCCACGGCGCACAACTTCCACCTGTACACGATCGTGATCGGCGCTCAGACCCTGCATGCGACCGGCTACGCGATGGGCATTCAGCGCGACGGCGCACTCGGCGAGGACGGCGAGGCGGCGATCGTCTACTTCGGTGACGGAGCGACCAGCCAGGGTGACGTGAACGAGGCGTTTATCTGGGCCTCGGTCACCAACGCCCCGGTCGTGTTCTTCTGCCAGAACAACCAGTGGGCCATCTCCGAGCCGCTTGACCGGCAGACCAGGATCCCGCTCTACCATCGGGCACGCGGGTTCGGCTTCCCCGGCATTCGCGTGGACGGCAACGACGTATTCGCCTGCCTCGCCGTGACCCGCCAGGCCATGCAGGCCGCCCGCGAGGGCCAGGGACCGACGCTGATCGAGGCGTTCACCTACCGGATGGGCGCGCACACCACCACCGACGACCCGACCAGGTACCGGCTGTCCGCCGAGCTCGAGTCGTGGAAGCTGAAGGATCCGATCGAGCGGGTGAAGCAGTACCTGATCCGATCGGGAATGGCGCAGGAGAGCTTCTTCACTGGCGTGAGCGCCGAGGCCGACGAGGTAGGCACGAGGATCAGGAAGTCCTGCCTGGAGATGCCCGACCCCGATCCGCTGTCGATGTTCGACAACATCTACGCCGAGCCGAGCGCGCTGCTCGCCGAGGAGCGGGCCCAGCTGGCCGCCTATCTGAGCTCCTTCGTCAGCGAGGAGGCCGCGCGATGACGTCGCCCGCCCCAGGCAAGCAGAACTCCGGCAAGCTCACCCTCAGCAGGGCACTGAACGAGGGCCTGCGCAAGGCCATGGAGAACGACCCCAAGGTCCTCATCATGGGCGAGGACGTGGGCCGGCTCGGCGGCGTCTTCCGCGTCACCGACGGCCTGCAGAAGGACTTCGGCGAGGACCGGGTGATCGACACCCCGCTCGCCGAGTCCGGCATCGTCGGCACCGCGATCGGGCTCGCGCTGCGCGGCTATCGGCCGGTCTGCGAGATCCAGTTCGACGGCTTCGTCTTCCCCGCCTTCGACCAGATCGTCTCCCAGCTCGCCAAGATGTCGTACCGGTCGGCCGGCAACGTCCGGCTGCCCGTCGTGGTGCGCATCCCGTTCGGCGGCGGCATCGGCGCGGTCGAGCACCACAGCGAGTCGCCGGAGGCACTCTTCGCCCATATAGCTGGCCTGCGCGTGGTTGCCTGCGGCGACCCGGCCGACGCCTACGCGATGATCCAGCAGGCGATCAGCTGCGACGACCCGGTCATCTTCTTCGAGCCCAAGCGACGGTACTGGGACAAGACCGACGTCGACCTAGCCGGAGGGCTGGCCGCCGCGCTCCCGATCGGCACCGCGCGAACGCTGGTCGGCGGCACCGACGTGACCCTGATCTGCTACGGGCCCATGGTCAGGACCTGCGTGGAGGCGGCGGTCGCGGCGCAGGAGGAGGGCAAGTCCATCGAGGTCATCGACCTGCGGTCGCTGTCACCGCTGGACACGGAGACGATCTTCGCCTCGGTACGCAAGACAGGCCGGTGCGTGGTCGTGCACGAGGCGGCGGTGACCGGAGGAATCGGCGGCGAGATCGCGGCGCGCGTCTCGCAGGAATGCTTCTACCACCTGGAGGCTCCCGTGCTGCGGGTCGGCGGCTACTCGACGCCCTATCCCCCGTCCCGGATCGAAGATAACTACCTGCCCGACCTTGACCGGGTACTCGATGTCGTCGACCGCGCCTTCGGCTACTGAGGGGACGTCATGTCAGAGCTCAAGCAGTTCAAGCTCCCCGACGTCGGCGAGGGCCTGACGGAGGCGGACATCGTCAGGTGGCTCGTGCAGCCGGGCGACAAGATCAGCATCAACCAGATCATCGTCGAGATCGAGACGGCGAAGGCGGTGGTCGAGCTGCCGAGCCCCTATGAGGGCGTGGTCGAGGACCTGCTCGTGCCAGAGGGCACGACGGCCGACGTGGGCATGCCGATCATCTCGGTGCAGGTCGGCGCGGCCGGTTCCGCCGGCGCGGCCGGTTCCGCCGGCGCCGCCGACGCGGCCGGTTCTGATGGTGCGGCCGGACCTGGTGGCGGACGGGCTGCGGCGGGCGGGAACGGCGAAGCCGGCCCCGCCGACGCGGCCGCGGTGCCGACCGGCGTCCCCGCACCGCCCGCCGATATCTCCGAGCCGCCCGCCGAGGGGGCGGTTGAGCCAGGCATCTACGGCAGCCCCGCTCCCAAGGAGAAGCGCCAGGCCGTGCTGGTCGGCTACGGCGTCAAGCTCGGCGCGACCAAGCGCCGGGCGAGGAAGCCCGTCACGACCGATGCCGACGCTCCGGCCAGCGCCGGCCAGGCTGCTCCCGATGCCGGTGCCCGTGCCCCGGCCGCGAATGGCGGGCGGGCAGCGGTCCTAGCCAAGCCGCCGGTGCGCAAGCTAGCCAAGGAACTCGGCGTGGACCTGGCCAGGCTCAGCGGAACCGGACCGTCAGGCTCGATTACCCGCGACGACATTCAGGCCGCGGCCGCTGCCGTCACCCCAGCGGAGGCCGTCGGCGCGGAGGCCGCGCCAGCAGGCGCGGAGCCCGGCGGCCTGGCACAGGTGGCCGCCATGCGGCTCGCGTCGCTGCCGCGCGAGGAACGGATCGCGATCCGCGGCGTGCGCAAGCACACGGCCGCCGCCATGGCAGCCAGCGCCTTCACCGCGCCGCACGTCACCGAGTTCCTGCAGATCGACATCACCGAGACGATCACTGCGACGGCCCGGCTGAAGTCGCTGGCTGAGTTCGAGGGCATCAGGGTCTCGCCGCTCGTGCTCGTAGCCAAGGCGCTGCTCGTCGCGGCGAGCCGGCAGCCGATGATCAACTCCTCGTGGGACGAGGCCGCCCAGGAGATCGTGGTCAAGCACTACGTGAACCTGGGTATCGCGGCAGCCACCGACCGCGGCCTCATGGTCCCGAGCGTGAAGGACGCTCACGCACTCTCGCTGCCTGGCCTCGCGCAGGCGATCAGCGACCTGGCCAGCACGGCCCGGGCGGGCAAGGCCACGCCGGCCGACCTGCGCGGCGGCACGATCACGATCACCAACGTCGGGGTGTTCGGCGTCGACACCGGGACCCCGATCATCACCCCTGGTGAGGCCGCGATCCTTGCGTTCGGCCAGGTCAGGGACGCCCCCTGGGTCGTGGACGGGCAGCTTGCTGTCCGCAAGGTCTGCACGCTCGCGCTCTCGTTCGACCACCGGATCGTCGACGGCGATACCGGCTCGGCCGTGCTGCGGGACGTGGGTGCGATGCTGACCGATCCGCTCCGGATGCTCGCCTGGTCCTAGCCCCCTGGCACCGAAACCGAACCGAACGGAGCGCGATGATCAGGCATGTCGTGGTGATCACCTGGACGCCGGACGCAACCGACGAGCAGAAGCTGCAAGCCAGTGCCGGCCTGGCGACGCTGCCCCCGCTCATGAGCGGCTTGCGGAGCTACGTGTTCGGCCCCGACGTGGGCGTCACGAACGGCAACGCAGACTTCGCGATCGTCGCCGACTTCGACGACGCGGACTCGTACGTGGCCTACCGGGACCACCCCGCCCATGTCGACGTCGTAAAACGCTCAATCGCTCCCATATCAACTCAACGCCGCGCCGTCCAGTTCAAGGTCTGAGCGCGGCGCAGGCAGATCGATGTGCCGTCGGTGTTCGTATGGCAACACCGCAGGCACATCGATGTTGCTGGGTAAGGTCGTGATCGGTTAGAACGCGGATTCCGGGAGATCCATCAGCTCGGTCGAGGTCGTCTCGGCGATCTCGCGCTCGGCTGCCAGCCTCGGCAGGACCGCCTCGGCGAAGAACCTGGCCGCGGCGATCTTGCCCTGGTAGAACGCGGTGTCCTCGGCGTCGGCCGAGCCGCCGTCGAGCGCACGGGTGGCGACCTCCGACTGCCGGACGAGCAGCCAGCCGACCACCAGGTCACCGAGCGAGAGCAGCAGCCTGGTCGTGTTCATGCCGACCCGGTCGATCTCGCCGGGCTGCTCCAGGCTGCCGGCCAGGTAGCCGTGCAGCGCGTTCACCATTGCCTCGACGTTGTCCGCCGCCCTGGCGAGCGCGGCGCGCTCCTTCTTCAGCCGGCCGTTGCCGTGCTCGGCCCCGGCCGTTTGCCTGATCTCGGTGAACAGCGCCGCAAGCGCCTCGCCCTTGTTGCGGACGATCTTGCGGAAGTACAGGTCCATGCCCTGGATAGCCGTCGTGCCCTCGTAGAGGCTGTCGATCTTCGCGTCCCTGATGTACTGCTCGAGCGGGTAGTCCTGCAGGTAACCGGATCCGCCGAAGGTCTGCAGAGAGAGCGTCAGCATCTCGTACGCGCGCTCCGAGCCCAGCCCCTTCACCAGCGGAAGTAGCAGATCGTTCATTGCCTCCGCGTGCTCGTCGGCCGGGCCGGCCGCGCTGGCGAGCTGGACGGCATCCTGGAAGGTGGCCGTGTACAGGACCAGCGCGCGCATACCCTCGGCGTACGCCTTCTGCAGCATCAGGATCCGCCGGACGTCCGCGTGGTGGATGATCGTGACCCGCGGCGCCGTCTTGTCGGCGATCTTGGAGAGCTCGCCGCCCTGCACCCTGGTCTTGGCGTACTCCAGGGCGTTCAGGTAGCCGGTCGACAGCGTGGCGATCGCCTTCGTGCCGACCAGCATCCGGGCGTGCTCGATGATCATGAACATGTGCTTGATGCCCTCGTGCACGTCACCGACCAGCGTGCCGATCGCCGGGTGCTCGGCGCCGAAGGTGAGCTCGCAGGTGGCGGAGACCTTCAGGCCCATCTTGTGCTCGACGTTGGTCGCGTACACGCCGTTGCGGTCGCCCAGCGAGCCGTCCTCGTTCACCAGGAACTTCGGCACCAGGAACATAGACAGCCCCTTGGTGCCCGGGCCAGCGCCTTCCGGCCTGGCCAGCACCAGGTGGAAGATGTTCTCCGCCATGTCGTGCTCGCCGCCGGTGATGAACCGCTTGACGCCCTCGATGTGCCAGGTTCCG
>Ga0307372_10007806_pt1 | contig 15218 bp, 16 predicted proteins | sample OX1MG_FD_202533 | JGI IMG/M metagenome (GOLD analysis project Ga0307372, IMG submission 202533) | Soil microbial communities from Risofladan, Vaasa, Finland - OX-1 | ecosystem: Environmental > Terrestrial > Soil > Coastal area > Acid sulfate soil | place: Finland: Risofladan, Vaasa | collected... | reverse complement strand
TTGCGCAACGCCCTGATCCCCATCCTCACGGTGGTGGGCCTGCAGACGGGGCTGCTGCTGGGCGGCGCGGTGCTCACGGAGAGCATCTTCGCGTGGCCGGGAGTGGGTCGCCTGGCGTTCGAGGCGATCTCGAACCGCGACTTTCCCGTCGTCAACGGCTGCATCTTGCTCTTCGCCGTCACGTTCGTCGTGGTCAATACCTGCGTCGACGTGCTCTATGCCGCGGTGAACCCTCGCATCCGTTACGGGTGATTCGCGGTGCTAAACCACGACCTCGCCCCGGCCGAAACTCCCACAGAGGCGCACGCGGCGGAACGGGCGAGGGTGCTGTATTGGATGGCTCGATGTCGGAAGGAGAGTTCCGGGCGCTTCGCGACCTCATTCGCGAGGAGTTCGGAATCTTCTATGACGACGGGAAGCAGTTTCTGCTCCAATCGCGCCTGGCGGTACGCTTGGCGAAGGCCGGCCTCCAGAGCTACAACGATTACTACGCCTTGCTCCGCAGCCCCGTCGCGCGGGGTGCCGAGCTGCGCGAGTTGGCCAGCGTCCTCACCAACAACGAGACGTACTTCTTTCGCGAGCAAGCTCAGCTGAAGGCGCTCTCCGCGAGCGTGTTGGAGGAGCTGCTGAAGGAGCGTCGTGCGCGCCCGCTGCGGATCTGGTCGGCGGCGTGCTCCAGCGGCGAGGAGCCGTACAGCTTGGCGATGACGCTGACGGAGTCGCCGCGGCTGGCCGGCGTCCCCTTCGAGATTCACGCCAGCGACATCAGCGACCGCGTCTTGGCTCGGGCCCAGAGCGGCGTCTACCAGAGTCTCTCCTTCCGGGCCACGGAGCCGGCGATGCTGCAGCGGCACTTCGAGCCGGCCGGACCCAACGAGCACCGCCTGAGGGAGGAGATCAAGCGCCAGGTGCGCTTCTTCCGGCTCAACCTCATGGACGAGCAGGCCATGGCCATCGTGCCGGAGATGGATGCGATCTTCTGCCGCAACGTGCTCATCTATTTCGACCGCCCGACGCAGAAGCGCGTCGTGGAGTCGTTCGCGAAGCGCCTCTCGCCGCGCGGCTTCCTGTTCCTTGGTCACGCGGAGTCCCTCTTTCACGTCACCGACCTCTACGAGCCGATGCTGCTGCCCGACACGATCGTCTACCGCCGCAAGCCGAGTCCGGAGCCGCGCGAGGCCCGCGCGTGGTACGCCGCGCCGGGGACACGCGCGTGAACGAGCGGCGCATCCGCGTCGTCATCGTCGACGACTCCGCCTTCATGCGCCGCGCGCTGGCGAGGATGCTCGAGAACGAGCCCGGTCTGGAGGTCGCGGGAACGGCCAACAGCGGCGAGGAGGCGATCGAGCGCGTCGCGCTCCTGCGCCCGGACGTGGTGACCATGGACGTCGAGATGCCCGGCATCGGAGGGCTCGAGGCCGTGCGCGCCATCATGCGCACCCACCCCACGCCGATCATCATGATCAGCGCGGTGACGCGCGAGGGAGCCGAGGAGACGCTGCGCGCCCTGGAGCTTGGCGCGATGGATTTCATCCCCAAGCCCACCGCGGCGTACATGGACATCCTCAAAGTGGCGCGCGACCTCGTCGCCAAGCTGCGCGCGGTGGGCGGGACGAAGCTGATGCCGCCCCCGCGGGGCCCGGCCGCTGCGCCTGCTGCCCTGCGCACGCCCTCGGCGGTCGCGCCCAGGCCGCCCGCTCCGGCGCCGCCGCTTACCGTGCCCTCCCCGATCTGGCACACCGGACGCGACGCGTACGAGATCGTCACGTTGGGGACCTCGACCGGGGGACCCGTCGCTCTCTCGCAGGTGGTGCCGGCCCTGCCGGCCGATCTGCCCGTGCCCCTCGTCGTGGTTCAGCACATGCCGCCGGGCTTCACGCGCCCGCTGGCGGAGCGTCTGAATGCCGCCTCGCATTTGCGGGTAGTCGAAGGGGAGGAGGGTCTTCCGCTGCGGCCGGGTATGGCGGTGATCGCTCCCGCGGGACGCCAGCTCGCCTTTGGCCGCGGCGAGGGCGGCTGGGTCTGTCGCCTGTTCATCGAACCCGCGGGGCACTCGTTGCACGTGCCGAGCGTCGACCACATGATGACCAGCGCGGCCTCGTGCTTCGGCGGGCGGAGCGTCGGCGTGATCATGACGGGCATGGGGCAAGACGGATTGGAGGGTCTCAAGCGGATCAAGGCCGCGGGAGGATACGTGGTCGGTCAGGACGAGGCGACGTGCGTGGTCTACGGCATGCCGCGCGCGGCAGCGCTGGCAGGCGTGGTCGACCGCGTGGTTTCGCTCAACGGCGTCGCCGGAGCGATCGTCGACGCGCTCGCCGGACCCCCGCCATCGACGGTTTAGCCGGGTGAACCCCAAGGCGACCTAGGGCAGGTTTCCGCCTCCTGCGTGGAGGAAACATCACTCCGCGGTCATTCGCAAGGAGCGTACGCGTTGAGTGGATCCGGGAGCCCCGCCCTGTACACCATTGGCGGGACCACGTATACCCGGGAGGAGGTCGTCCACAAATACCTCCATCTCGTCAAATACGTTGCGGGTCGCATCTCCATCAACTTGCCCCCGAACGTCGAGATCAACGACTTGATCAACGAGGGTATCCTCGGTTTGATCGACGCGATCGAGAAGTACGACGATGCGCGCGGGGTCAAGTTCGAGACGTACGCGATCACCCGGATCAACGGCTCGATCCTCGACGCCCTGCGCGCCCTGGACTGGGTGCCGCGGGCTGTCCGCCAGCGTGCACGCGAGCTCGAGCGGACGTACCAGGAGCTGGAAGGGCGCCTCGGGCGCACGGCCAGCGATACCGAGGTTGCGAGCGAGCTGGGCATCGAGGTCTCCGAGCTCCACCACCTGCTCCTGCGCATCAAGGGCACGACGATTCTCTCGCTCGAGGAGTTCCTCCCCAACGAGCGCGGCTATGAGATTCCGCTGGTCGACACGCTCAAGGACCAGACGGCGGACATCACGGCCGTCGTCGAATCCCAGGAGATCAAGGAGTCGCTTCGCAAAGCCGTGGACCGCTTGCCGCCGCAAGAGCGCACGGTGATATCGCTCTACTACTTCGAGGGCCTCACGCTCAAGGAGATCAAGGGCGTGCTCGAGGTTTCCGAGTCGCGCGTCTCGCAGATCCATGCGCAGGCCGTCATCCACCTCCGGGTCGCCTTACGCCAATTGAAAGAAGATCTCGGGTATCGCGACAACGACCCGAACGTCAAGCAGAAGTACGTGCGCCGGAACAAACCGCAAGAGGCGACCGGCTGAACCCCCCGCAACGGAGCGTACCTTTACAGATCGAGCCGATACCGATATGGTAAGGCAAAGGGGGGAGCGTCCAAGGATGGCCTTGCGACCCGTCGACCTACAACTCTCCATCTTGCAGGCGACTCAGACCGCCGCCGTGACCCAGCAGCAGCTCGAGGGTCCCGTCGCGGCGCAGGCGGCCACCCAGCAGCATTTTGCCGCCCAGGTGCAGGAGCGCCAGGAGAGCGTCGGCGTCATCGACGAGGCGGAGTTCTCCCGCATTCGCACCGGCGAGCGCGAGAGCAGCGGGGGATCCGAGGGGCAGGCGTCCGGGAGGCGACCGCGCGGCGGCGCCGCCGGCCTTCCGTCTGAGCGGCCGGATGGTCTCGCCTTTGCCGACGACGAGCATCTCATCGACTTCTCCGCCTGAGGCCGCGCGGCGGTGAGCGGCGTCCCGGGCCTGATCCGTGCCCTCTTGTCGTCGAGCGCGCAGCCCGGCGGCGGGCAGCCGCTCGAGGCCGCTCAACTGCGCGCCCTGCTCGACGTAGGCGACGTCTTGACGGTCAAAGTCCTGGCCCAGGTCGTCGGCCGCCCGACCATCGAGATCGCCGGGCGTCCCGTGCTGGCGGCGCTGCCTGAAGGCGTCGCGCCGGGTGACCTGCTCCAGGTCCGCGTGGAAGGCTTCACGCCCGATCAAGTTCTGCTGAAGCTGCTGGCACACGTGCCGGCACAGCCATCCTCGCCGCAGCGATCGGCCCCGCTTCCCGCCGCCGATCCGCGCATCCCGGGGGAGCCCGCTCACCCGGCGGCCGTCCCCCTGCCGCAGGCCGGCTCGGCTCCTCCGGCCGCTCGCTCGCCGCAGACGGACGGGCCCCCGCCCGCGAATGACCTTCCGGCACGTCTGGCCGCTTTTCGCCTCTCCACGGCGGCCGGGGCGCTGGCCGAGCCGCGCCGCGCCGCGCCTCCGCTGCCCGCGGCCCCATCGCCGCTCGAGGAGGCCCCGGCCGCTTCCGTGCCGTCCCCCGCTCAGCCGGCGCCCCCCGTTGCGCCGCCGCCCGCCGTCGCGCGGGCGGTCACCCAAGCGCCGCCGGGGGCCGCGCTCCTTCGCATGCTGCGCATCCCCGTCACGCCGACCACCTTGGCGGCGGCGCGGATCGCCCTTTCTGGGAGCGCGCGCGTGGCCTCGGCGCTCGAGGTCCTCCAGCAGGCCCTGCCGCTGGGGAGCGAGGATCCTCGCGTGCGCTACGTGCGCACGATCGCCGAGTTCGTGGGAACGCTCGATCCCGGCAAGCCCGACGTACTGCCCGCGCGCATCGATGCGTACGTCCAGCACGTGCTCGGCGGCGAGGCCCGGCTGCGCCAGGCGCTCGTTCCAGAGCAGGCCGCGCCGGGGGCAGAGACCCCATCGCGGCCCGCGCCCTCCGCGGCGCCCGGGACCGCGGCGGCCTCCACGCCGGGAGTGCCGCAGGAGGTCGGCCAGGCGCGTGCCGTCGTCGCGCGCGAGGCGGTGGCCGCGAACCTGAAGACGGCGGTCATGGAGTTGATGGCGGGTCCCCAAGGCGCCGACCCGGCGACCCGCGCCGCCCTCCAAGGCGCGCTCACGGCGATCACCGCGACGCAAGTGCAGACGCTCTCGCTCCAAGCGTCGACGCCGCAGATGCTGGCGATACCGCTGCCGTTGCCGTTTCCGCAAGGCGGTCAGCAGGCATATCTGCGCGTCGCGCGCGACGCGCGCAACCCCGCCGCGCCCGTGAGCCCGGAGAGCTTCCACCTGGCGCTGGTCCTGGAGACCAAGCACCACGGCACGGTGGCGATCGAGTTGCTCTGCGCCGATCGCGCGCTCAGCGTCGACGTGAAGGCGGAGCGCGCCAGCGCCGCCGCCGCCTTCGAGCAGCGCCTCCCCGAGCTGGCATCGCGCCTGGAGCGTCTGTCCTATCGCGTCGTGCGACTGGACGCCGGCGTCGCGCCGCAGGCCGCCGCCCCTGCCCCCGCCCCCGGCGCGCCCGCGGCTGACCAGCGCGACGACGGATCCGCGTTGGATCTGCGCGCATGAGTGACCGTCGCGTCGATCTGCGACGGGGAGCGCCGCAACGGCCCGCCGCGGCGGCGTTGCGCTACGATCCGTTGAGCACGCAGGCCCCCGAAGTGGTCGCGGTCGGGCGCGGCCGCATGGCCGAGGAGATCGTCAAGGCGGCCACGGAGCATGGCGTGCCCCTGTACGAGGACGGTGCGCTCGTGGAGGCACTGGCGCGTCTGGATGCGGGGGACGTGATTCCGCGCGAGCTCTTCGCGGTGGTTGCCGAGGTGCTGGTCTTCGTGTATCGCACCGACGGCGGCGAGACGCCTCCGGCGTAAGAGGACCGCGTAGCCGCCGGGTGAAGTGCAGGTCCGATGAGTTGGTTCAGCAAGTTGCGCGATTCGCTCTTCAAGTCGCGCGCCGCCCTCTCGCGCGTGGAGGAGCTGGCGCGGGAGCGCCGCCCCCTCGACGCCGCGTTCTGGGAGGAGCTCGAGGAGACGCTGATCGCCGCGGACTTCGGCGTGGAGACGACGGAGAAGATCCTCGAGTCGCTCCAGGACGTCGCGCGCAAGGAGTTCTGGCGCACCTCGGATCAGGCGATCGCGCGCTTTCGCACGGACGTCGCCGCGTTCATGACGCGCCCCGGCCAGCGGCTCCAGCTCGCCGGCAAACCCGCCGTGGTGCTGGTCGTGGGCGTCAACGGGAGCGGGAAGACCACCTCGATCGGGAAGCTGGCCGCCAGGTTGGTGCGCGAGGGCAAGAAGGTGCTGCTGGTGGCCGGCGACACCTTCCGCGCCGCCGCCGCCGAGCAGCTCGAGATCTGGGGGCAACGCGCGGGGGCCGAGGTGATCCGCGGCCGCGAGGGGGGAGATCCCGCCGCGGTCGTCTTCGACGGCGTCAGCGCCGCGCGGGCGCGCGGCGTCGACGTCTGCCTCGTCGACACGGCGGGCCGCCTGCAGACCAAAGTCAACCTGATGGAGGAGCTGAAGAAGATCCGCCGCGTGATCGCCCGCGAGCTCCCCGACCAGCCCTGCGAGACGCTGCTGGTCCTCGACGCCGCCACGGGGCAGAACGCCCTCTCCCAGGCCTCCCTCTTCAACGAGACCACGCAGTTGACGGGGCTGGTGCTGACGAAGTTGGACGGCACGGCGAAGGGCGGGATCGTGGTGGCGATCGCCGATCGCGTTGGCGTTCCGGTCAAGTTCATCGGGGTCGGCGAAGGCATCGACCAACTCCAGGCCTTCGAGCCGCAGGCGTTCGTCGACGCGCTCTTTGACTGAGGACCCTTGTCAAAGGCGTGTGCCGCACAGATGGCACAGTAGGACGGTAAGGTAGGGATGCGGCCGCGCATTCGAGGCCGCACGAGTGACGGGCTGGCGCTCAGCCCGCTGGAAAGGGAACGGATCAGAGGTGGCACAGAGCGAGAAGGAACGCGCCCTCGAAGCCGCGATGGCGCAGATCGAGCGCCAGTTCGGCAAGGGGTCGATCATGAAGATGGGCGAGGCCCATGCGAAGATGGCGCTCGACGTCATCTCCACGGGCTCGATCGCGATCGACCTCGCGCTCGGCGTCGGCGGCCTGCCGCGCGGACGTGTCGTCGAGATCTTCGGCCCGGAGTCGAGCGGCAAGACCACGCTGGCCCTCCACGTCATCGCCGAGGCGCAGCGCAACGGCGGGACGGCGGCCTTCGTCGACGTCGAGCACGCGCTCGACCCCAGCTACGCCAGCAACCTGGGCGTCAATCTCGACGACCTCCTGGTCTCGCAGCCGGACACGGGCGAGCAGGCTCTCGACATCGCCGAGATGCTCGTGCGCTCGAACGCCGTCGACGTCGTCGTCGTCGACTCGGTCGCCGCGCTCGTTCCCAAGGCCGAGATCGAGGGCGACATGGGAGACTCGCACGTCGGCCTTCAGGCGCGTCTGATGTCGCAGGCGCTGCGCAAGCTGACGGCGGCGATCTCGCGCTCGAAGTGCGTGATGATCTTCATCAACCAGATCCGCGAGAAGATCGGCGTGATGTTCGGCTCGCCGGAGACGACGAGCGGCGGCCGCGCCTTGAAGTTCTATGCCTCGGTTCGCCTCGACGTGCGCAAGCTCGAGCAGATCAAGGTCGGCCAAGAAGTCGTCGGCACGCGCACGCGCGTCAAGGTGGTGAAGAACAAAGTGGCCCCGCCGTTCCGGGTGGCCGACTTCGACATCACGTACGGCAAGGGCATCTCGAAGATCGGCTCCATCCTCGACAAGGCACTCGAGCTCGACCTGATCGGCAAGAGCGGCTCGTGGTACACGTACGGAGACATGCGGATCGGCCAGGGACGCGAGAACGCGAAGAGCTACCTGGAAGAGCACACGGAGGTCGCCGCGGAGATCGAGGAGACGATCCGCGAACAGCTCAAGGCCGCGAACTCGGGCAACGGGGCGGTGCCCGCCGCGGTGGCCGTGGGCGAAGCCGGCGAGGAGTAGGGCTCTCCGCCGGCGTCGGACGTGGCCACCGCCTACGTCACCGCCCTGCGCATGTTGGCGAGGCGCCGCCTGACCGAGGCGGCGCTCTTCGCCAAGCTGGAGCAGCGCGGATTTGAAGAGGACGAGGCCCGCGCGGCCGTGGAGCGGTGCAAGGCCGAGCGTTACCTCGACGACCGGCTCTTCGCGCAATTGCACGTGGAGAGTGCGGTTGAGCGCCGGAACGTGGGGGACCGCCGGCTGGTGGCCGAGCTCGTTCGCAAGGGCGTCGACCCGGAGGCCGCGCGCACAGCCGTCTCGCAAGCCGCGCGCGGCGATGGCGAGCGCAGCGAACGCGACCGGGCCGAGGCGGCGCTGGCACGGATGCTGCGCGTCGAGGCCGGACGCAGCGATGCCTCGCTCGCGCGTGCGCTCGAGCGCCTCGGCTTTCCCACCCCGCTGATCTACGAGGTGCTGCGCGAGCGTGCCGCGGGCCTCTTGGCGGAGGCCGTCGATCCCCTCGCGAGCGACTGAACTGCAACTCGCGGCGTCTGGGCCGGGTTGGTCGGGTCGTCATGCGAGCCGCGCCCGTTCTCTTGCCGCTCTCCGTAGCCGCCGTCTGGATTTTCTGGGGGTCGACGTATGCCGGGATGCGCCTGGCGGGAGAGACGATACCGCCGCTCGTGATGGCGAGCGTACGGTTCTTGATCGCCGGGGGCGTGCTGTGGATCGCCGCCGACCTCACGGGCCGGGCCCGCGCCCGGCGCGAGGACTGGCGCGCCGCCTTCGTGGGCGGCGCCATGCTGCTGATGATCGGCAACGCGACGACCGCGTGGGCCCTGCAGTACCTCCCGACGGGCATCACGGCGCTGCTGCTCAGCCTGACGCCGGTATGGATGGCGCTCTTCGACTTCATGCTCTACCGCGGCCGCTTGACGTGGACGGCCGGACTGGGCATGGTGCTCGGGTTGGGCGGGGTGGCGATGCTGATCGCTCCAAGCCTCCTCGACCGGGGCGCCATCGGGGCGATGCCCGTCCTCTGGGTCGCTTTGGCGATTCTGAGCAATGTCTCGTGGTCGCTGGGCTCGATGCTCCAGCGCCGTCTTGAGGGAGCCCGTTCGCTGATCCGGTCGACGGCGATGCAGATGCTGGCGGGCGGCGTGCTGATCGCGGGCGAGTCGATCCTCTTCGGTCAGGTCGGCCTCGTGCGCTGGAGCGAGATCTCACCGGCTTCGATCGGCGGGCTCGCGTGGCTGATCGTCTTCGGAAGTCTCGTCGGCTACCTGGCCTTTCTCTACGTTATACGGCATGCGCCGACGGCGCTCGCCTCGACGTATGCTTACGTGAACCCGCTCATCGCGATCATCCTGGGCATGCTGCTGTTCGGAGAGCGCTTGACCGCCGCGGAGGTGGTCGCCGGCGCCACCATTCTCGTGGGTGTCGCGCTCATGATGCTCCCCAACCGGGGCGCGGCGCTCGCCGCCGAGGCTCCCGCGCCGGAATAGCGCTCCCCTCGTGCGCGCCCGGACGCGCGCGCGTCTACCCGCGCCGGCGTTGGGCACTTCCGGCGCGTGAGCACGATCGGAGTCGCCGACGACGAACGCCAGATCAGCGAGCTGTTGGCCTACACGCTCGAGCGCGAGGGGCATCGCGTGGAAACCGTGGCCGATGGTCCCTCGGCGCTGCGCCTTGCGCGCTCGGGAATCGACGCGTTGGTGCTGGACCTGGGCCTCCCCGTGGTCGACGGCATCGAGGTCCTGCGAACGCTGCGCCGCGAGGGGCAGGCGCTGCCGGTGCTGGTGCTGACGGCGCGCGGCGACGAGGTCGATCGCGTGCTCGGACTCGAGCTGGGGGCGGACGACTATGTCACCAAGCCCTTCTCCGCCCGCGAGCTCGCCGCGCGGCTGCGTGCGATCCTCCGGCGACTCGCCCCACCCGCGCCGGCGGCGCGCATCGTGCGCATCGGGGCGCTGGAGATCGACGAGAGCGCCCGCGAGGTGCGCCGGGACGGCGGCGCGGTTGCCCTCAAGCCGCGCGAGTATGCGCTGATGGCCCTGCTGGCGGCCAACCCCAACGTCGCGTTCTCGCGCGAATCGCTTATCGAGCGCGTGTGGGGCTTCGAGTTCGACGGCGACGCGCGCACCGTCGACGTGCACGTGCGCCGCGTGCGGGCGAAGGTAGAGGACGATCCGGCTCATCCCCGTCTCATCGCGACGGTGCGCGGATTCGGATACAAGCTCTCGCCGCCGTGAGGTGCGCAGATCGGCTCTTGGCGCGCCTGGCTCGCGAACGGTCGGCGGGCGGGGAGGCGGCATTGATCGTCGTCGAGGCGGCGGGCTTGCGGCGTGCGCTCCTCGCGCGCATGGTGCGCTCCTGCGACGCGGTGGCGCGCGGCAGCCGGCCGGAGCGCTGGCTCGCCGGCATCCTCGGGCGTCCGCGGCTACGCCCGGCGACGGCGTGCGCCGACCTGCGCGTGGTGGCGACCCGTATCGTGGCGGAGTTGGCGGCCGCCGGCGCGGCCTCCGGAGTCGGTTGGATCGACGGGCGAAGCGCACTGCCCTCGACGGTCCGCGAGGCGGAGGAAGCCGCACTCCTCACGGGGCGCCTCGAACGCGAACGTCGAGCCCTGTTCACGGCCGTCGGCCACGAACTGCGCACGCCGCTCACCTCCGCGCGCGGTTATCTGGAGGTGCTGCTCTCCGATCCTCCGCGCCGCCGCGCCGAGGTTCGCCGCTTTCTCGAAATCGCGCAACGGGAGACGCTGCGTGCCGCTCGCCTGGTCGACGGGCTCTTCGAGCTCTCGCTGCTGGAGACGGGGGCGGGGGCACTGCGCGTGGAGCCGGGGGATCTGGCGGCGGCGGCCCGGGCGGCCGTCGAGAGCTTGGCACTCGAAGCGCGCGGACGCCGCGTGTGCCTGCGGCGCCGGCTGCGCCCGGCGCCCGCGCTGCTGGACGCCGAGCGGGCAACCCAGGCGGCCCTCAATCTGGTGCACAACGCGATCAAGTTCGCTCGGAGTGCCGTCCGGGTCGAGACGGCGCGCACCGACGGGCGCGTGGTGCTCACGGTGGAGGATGACGGCCCGGGCTTCAGCGACGGGGATCTCGAAACGATTCCGGCCTTCCTGCGCCGCGGCTCGGCCGCGAGCCGCGCCGAGGGCTCGGGTGTGGGCTTGGCCCTCTCAGAGACCGTCGCGGCGCTCCACGGCGGGCGCTTGTTCTTGGAGCGCTCGAGCTGCGGCGGGGCGCGGGTTCGTCTCGTCCTCCCGGCGGGGCGAGAGCGGAGCGGCGCCGTACTCATCAACCATGGGGCCAAGGCGATCGTTCGCCCATCCGAGTGAAGCAGAGGTCGCGAGGATCTTCGACTACTATCACGTCGGCTACGAGTACGAGCCCCGCTCGTTCCCCATCGTCTGGGACGACGAAGGCAGGATCCTCGAGTCGTTCACGCCCGACTTCTACTTGCCCGACTACGATCTCTACGTCGAGGTGACGGTCCTCAAGCAGTCGCTCGTGACGCGGAAGAACCGCAAGGTGCGCCTGCTGCGCGCCCTCTATCCGCACGTGAACGTGAAGCTGCTCTACAACCGCGACGTCAGAGCGCTCTTCGCCAAGTACGGGTTGGCTCCGCATGCCTGAAGGCGCCCCGGTCCTGGGTGAGGTCGCCTTCGCGGCGGAGAGCATCGGAGCGCGCGTGAGCGATCTGGCGCGAGCCATCGAGCGGGATTATGCCGGTCGCGTCCCGCTGTTGGTGGGCGTGCTGAAATCCTCGGCTATCTTCCTGGCCGACCTTGCCCGCGCGGTGCGCGTCCCCGTCGAGCTGGACATTCTGGCCATCTCCTCGTACACGCGGGAGCACGAGCGCGGCGGCGGGGTGCGGATCGAGGCGGACGTCTCCGTCGCCGTGGAGCGCCGACACGTCGTGGTGGTGGAAGACGTGGTCGACACGGGCCTGACGCTGCAGTACGTGCTGCGGATGCTCGGCGCGCGCGCGCCGGCCTCGCTCGCGGTCTGCACGTTGCTCGATCGCGCCCACCGGCGCATCGTCGACGTGCCGATCCGCTATCGCGGGTTCGAGATCGGTGACGAGTTCCTCGTGGGTTACGGCCTCGATTTTCGCGAGGCGTATCGCCACTTGCCCGACCTCCGGCTGCTGCGAGTGCCTGCGCGGTAGCAGGCCGACGTGCGGGTGGCGGCAAACTGGATCGTCCGTGCGCCCGTCCGCCTTCCCGGTCTACCGATGAACCGCCGCACCCTGCTGGCCTCGGCGGTGGCTGCGTCGATTGCAGCGGCATGGCTCCCGCCCTCGCGCGCGGACGCGCTCGAGCTCCCCTCGATCGAGGCGGCAGCCGACGCCTTTCGCAGCCCCAATGCGCGCCTCCAGGTGATGTTCCGAGCCGCGCTCTTGAGCACCACGAAGCTCGCCCAGTATGCCAGCGACGGCACCGCCTACGTGAAGACGGGCGACATCCCCGCCGAGTGGCTGCGCGACTCGAGCGCCCAAGTTCGCCCGTACCTCTTCTTCGCGAAGGACGACCCCTCGGTCGCGCGGTTGCTGCAAGCCATCATCGCCCGGCAAGCTCGCTACCTGACCATCGACCCGTACGCGAACGCGTTCACGCTCGACTACAAGGTCTGGGAGGAGAAGTACGAGCTGGACTCGCTCTGCTACCCGATCATCCTGGCGTGGACATATTGGAAGACGACGGGCGACGTCTCCATTTTCGACCCCGTGATGGAACAGGCGCTGACCAAGGCGTTGGAGACCATGGAGCGGGAGCAGGACCACGACCGCTCCTCGACCTACACGCAGAAGGAGATGCCCAACGGGGGCAAAGGCAATCCCGTCGCCTACACGGGCATGATCTGGAGCGCCTTCCGCCCCTCCGACGATGCCTGCCAGTACAACTACCTGATTCCCTCGGAGATGATGGCCGTGGTGGCGCTGGGGGACCTGGAAGACATTTTTCGCGCCGTCTACCGCAACGTGCTCAAGGCGGAGCGCGCCAAGAGCCTGCGCTCGGAGGTGCAGGACGGCATCCAGCAGTTCGGGATCGTCTTCACGCCCAACTACGGCTACGTCTACGCATACGAAGTCGACGGCTTGGGGCACTCGGTGCTGATGGATGATGCTAACATTCCCTCGCTCCTGAGCGCCCCATACCTGGGTTACACCAAGCCAGATGCGCGCGTCTACCAAAACACGCGCCGCTTCTTGCTCTCCAAGAACGATCCGTACTACTACGCGGGCAAGTTCGCGCGAGGGATCGGAAGCGCCCACACGCCGGACGGCTACGTATGGCCCCTCTCGCTGTTGATGCAGGGCATGACGACCACCTCCCAGGCGGAGAAGGAGGAGGTGCTCAAGGAGCTGCTCGACAGCGACCCCGGCGACCACCTTCTCCACGAGTCCTTCGACCCCAACAACCCGACGAAGTTCACGCGCGTGGATTTCGGCTGGCCCAACGCCCTGTTCAGCGAGTTCGTCATGACCTCGTTCGGCGGGCGTACGCCCCTGCCGCAGGGCGATACCAGCGATCTTGAATTCCGCGGCGAGTGAGGAGCATCGTGCGCAACGAAGCGAAGTACAGCCCGGGCCGAGCGGCCCGGAGTCTTTCAAGCAATCCGAGTCCCAGCGAACGGAGCAAAGCGGAGTGAGTGGGGCGGTAATCGTTGTCGGCGTCCAGTGGGGAGACGAGGGCAAGGGCCGCATCGTGGACGTCCTGGCTAACGACGCCGACGCCATCGCGCGCTTCGGCGGCGGGAACAACGCCGGGCACACGCTGGTGGTCGAGGGGCGTAAGGTTGTCTTGCGCTCGGTGCCCAGCGGCGTCTTCCACGCGCCCAAACCGCTCATCGTGGGGGCCGGCGTGGTGATCGACTTGGCCGGCTTCGTGCAGGAACTCGACGAGCTGGCGGCCATCGGCGTCGACGTCTCGCGGGTCAAGCTCGACGAGCGCGCGCATCTGACGCTCCCGTATCACATCGCGCTCGACCGTCTCGGCGAACAGGATCGCGGAGCGGCGGCGATCGGGACCACGGGGCGGGGCATCGGTCCCACCTACGTCGACCGCGTGGCGCGCACCGGCGTGCGTGCGGGGGACCTCCGTCATCCGGAGCGTCTGGCCGAGCGCGTGCGCGCGGCGCTGGCGCTGCACGCCGCGCGCCTGGACGCCGCCGGGGCCCACCTCGAGGCAGAGGCGGTGGTCGACGGGCTCCATGCGCTCGCGCCCCGCGTCCTGCCGCACCTGGTGGACGGCGTCGCGTTGGCGCACGAGATCTTGGAGCGTGGCGGGGAGATCCTCTGCGAGGGAGCGCAGGGCACGATGCTGGACATCGGCTTCGGCACCTATCCGTACGTCACGTCCTCGCACACCATCGCCGGCGGTGCGTGCGTAGGGCTGGGGATCGGGCCCACGCAGGTGCGCGAGGTGATCGGCGTGACCAAGGCTTACTGCACCCGCGTCGGAGCCGGTCCCTTTCCCTCCGAGCTCCACGACGCCGTGGGCGAGATGATCCGGGAGCGGGGCAACGAGTACGGCACGAACACGGGCCGGCCCAGGCGCTGCGGGTGGTTCGATGCCGTTGCCGCGCGCTACGCGTGCCGTCTCAACGGCGTGGGGCGCCTGGTGGTCACCAAGCTCGACGTGCTCACGGGGCTCGAGCGCGTGGGCATCGTCACGTCGTACGCGCGCGACGGCCAGAGCGTCGGCGTCGACCAGTTGGGAGAAGAGGGCGTGAAGACCGAGGTGGCGTGGTTTCCCGGCTGGAGCGAGGACGTGAGTGGGGCGAGACGGTTGGAGGACCTTCCGCCGGCCGCCCGCGCCTACGTTCAAGCTTTGGAGCAAGCCGCCGATACCCCGGTTGGCTGGGTTTCCGTCGGAGCGGAGAGATCGGCGCTGATTACCGTGTAGCGTCGCGCCGAGGGCCGCGCGGCGGCCGTGTCCAGCCCCCGGCAGGGGTCTGCCGGGTCCGTCGCCCAGGCGTCGGGGGCGGGGCCGGGTGCGCGCACCTGGTCTCCATTAAATAAAGGCGACCCTTTGGGCGATGAATAGAGAGATGATACGGCAACCATGGATGGGTGCCGTTACTCGGCCAGGGTTGGCGAGCTTTTCGACTCCACTCATGCGCGGGGCGGCGTCGATTATGAGTAGGTGAGCCAATGGATCGCCTCTCCACGACCTGGAGAGACTGGTTAGGCCGGGCCCAAGGGATGTGGGCCGAGCAGCCGCGGAACGCGCGGATGCTCATCGGCGCGGGCGGGATCGTGATCGTTGCGACGGTCGCGCTGTTGGCTTGGCTGTACAGCCCGGCCCACCGACCTTACGGCGTGCTCTTCGCGAACCTCTCCGCGCAAGATGCCGCCTCCGTCATTCAAAAATTGAACGACGACAAGGTACCCTACCAGCTCGCCGACGGCGGCGCCACCGTACGCGTGCCGATGGATCAGCTGTACGCCGAGCGCGTGAAGCTCGCGGGCGAAGGCGCCGTCAAGGGCGGCGGCGCGGGCTGGGAGCTCTTCGAC
>Ga0307372_10007805_pt1 | contig 15221 bp, 4 predicted proteins | sample OX1MG_FD_202533 | JGI IMG/M metagenome (GOLD analysis project Ga0307372, IMG submission 202533) | Soil microbial communities from Risofladan, Vaasa, Finland - OX-1 | ecosystem: Environmental > Terrestrial > Soil > Coastal area > Acid sulfate soil | place: Finland: Risofladan, Vaasa | collected... | reverse complement strand
TCACCGAGCCCGGCGGGCACCCACCCGCCGCGAACTGGGCGCGCGTACAGGGGCTCTGGATGTGGGCGTTGTCGAGCAACTCGGAGTGCGGCAGGGCCACCACGACGCGGGCAATTCCGGCTTCGCCAGGACCGGCGGTGAGAACCGAGTGAAGCGCGGGGTTGCCGACCCGCTTGGTGGAGCCGGAGAGGCGCAGTGAGAGCTTGGGTTCGAAGGGCAGCGTCCCGCAGTTGGCAACCTGGAAATATTCATCGAGCTGCGCTACGCCGCCCTGATCTCCGAACACTTGAGCTCCCACCGAGAACGGGTTGCAATTAGTCGGATTGAGGGTGAAGTTCGGACGGTTGAGGTTGACATGGATCTCACGCAGCCGGAGGGGGATTCCCTGCAGGATCTGCGGCAGAGGATCTGAGATCGCGGTGATGTGAGCATCGGTTGGATCGACGTGGATCGCGACCCGCACGACTACGTCACCAAGGTCATATGGCCCCGAGACGGCCGGCGTGATCACGGCAAGGCTGAGCGGGCTGCCCTTGTAAGGGCCGGCGAGGTAGACCTTGCCGGGCACGTAGAGCGGGTGATTACCCGCTCCCGCCCCCGTCACCGAGGTGCCGATCTGGGAGGCCAGGGGACAGCTCGGGTTGGTTTGCTCAGCCACACCCGAGTGATTGGGATCGGCAGCCGCTGCCAGAGAGGCATACGAGCAGTAGGGCACGCCGGCCAGCGTGGCGGTAAACCCCGGCGGCGTTGTCACATTCAGATTGCTGAGATTCTGTTCGCCGTCGCTTCGTTTCAGGTCGAATGAGAACGGCGTGTGAGCGCCTGCTGTGTTGCCCACGGAGGCAGCTTGGAAACTGGGGCCGAGGGGTCGCTGCGGGCCGGGACAGGACCCTCCGCTGGGGCCAGAGACAAGCGTGAAGAACTGCGACGAGGTCTGTGTGCCGATTGTCTCGTCCCATGGTGTGAAGGTCGTCGTGACGGGGTAGGTGCCGCACTGGGTGGGTGTTGCCAGGAGGCCGCGTTCGGAGCCGAAGAAGTGCATGTTGAAGGCCGTGAGCGGGCTCTGGGGCAGATTCGTGAAGCTGATCACCAGCTGGCCGGTGACCGGATCCGGCGTGACTGTGCCGGCCAGCTTTATATGGGTGGCAAAGCCGTCGGCGACCAGGAAGATCCGGTAGGGATTGCCGGGCAGCGGCTGGCCGATATAAACGAAGCCAGGCAACGGGCCGGGCAAGGCGGAGCTTTCGATTTCGAGGCTGCCGACCTTGGAGAACTCGGGGCAATTGGCGGCGGCCTCCGTACCGAAGCTGGCTTCGGCATCAGCGCAGGCTGTCTTGCCGTCAGCGGCGTTGGGGTTGATCGAGAATCCGGGCGGCAGGGTGACGGTTGTCGCACGCAGCTCGGTCGGGGAAGGGATCGTCGGGCTGAGCTCCTGGGGTACGCTCAGATTGACGTCGATCCCAGAGGGAGTGTCAGTCGCGGTGGTGGTCGGCTGCGCGTAAAGACTCGGGTCGAAGCTGAGCTGATCGCAGCCGGTCGGCTGCGGCCAGGGGTAAGTGGCGTGGTCGGTGCCGCCATCGTAGGACAGGACGTCCAACGAAGCGCTCAGCGGAGTTTCGCAGTTCGTCGGGTTCTGCAAGAACGGGGCAAGCGGGCTGTTCGAGGCCGCAGGTGGAAGTTTGAAACCGCACGGTTTACGCACCGTGTTTGGATCGCTGGTGCTAACCGATCCGTCCGAATTGCACAATCTGTCCGTCATGAAGGAAAAGCCCGGAGCTTGTGGGTTAGCGGCCTCGTTGATGCGCAGCCCGTCATGGATCGGATCGGCCGGCACTCCCCAGAGGACCTGCGTGAAGGATTCAAGCGGAAGGCCCAGTCCATGATAAATCGAGGTCGCCGTCGCGTCGAGGCCGTAGTCGCTGCCGGTCCGCGCATTCAAAATAACGAACTGCGGCGCATCCCCGATGGGGATCTTGAAAGCGAGCCAACCGGGAACATCGGGCGGCGGGATGACATTGTAGAGCGCGCTAATAAAATCCTGGCCGCCGGCCACACCGTGGACAATGCCAATCTGGGAATCGATTGGGCAGTTATCCGAGGAAAAATCGGCGATCGTGCACTGCGGTGTGGCATGAGGGTTACCGATAAACCCAGCCGGCATGTGGACGGTAGCGTCTTTGGCGTCCTCGCAATTACAGGGGCTCTGGCTCTGTTGAGTCAGTCGGTTCCCGACGTTGAACTGCACCTCAACATCGGGGTGACCGCCAGCTTGGTTCGTCGAGGGCACAACCGTAAATGAGGTGATTGGGCTGTTTGCCTCGGCTGCGCTGGCAGCCAGTGCGACCAGCACAACCACGCACGCCAGAGCACCTGCAGTGCGCCTGAGTCGATCGATCATCGCGAGGCACTCCGGTTGTGGCGAGAATGGCGGCGGAGCTGATGTGAGCGGTGATTATGGCGCTTGTGGCGCTGGCGCTTGTGGCGCTTCGTGGAGTGATGATGTCCTAGATGCGATCCGGAAACGTTACCGCCGCTACCGAGCCTCACACCGGTGCCGTTGGGCGAGGCAGGCGGGGGCAGGCTGCCGGCGCCGTGGCACTCGTCCGCCGCGGTGCAGGGTGGCGGCGGGGCAGCCGCAGGGAAGCCGCCACCGGAGCGGGCATCGTAGTACTTGATGAAGAGCCCGTTGTGATCCGAGGGAACAAGTGTCTGGTAGGTGCCAAAGTAGATGTCTCGACCGTCGGCGCTGATCCCAACCAGCCCGGGCTTTTCACCGGCGGCGAGGAATTCCAGCGCTGCTGCCCGACCTGTCTCGCCCGTCCCCGGCGTGATCAGCTGGGCACGGCCGTCTACATACTCATACACGTCCTGGCCGTTGTTCGTATCGGAGTGAACAAGGGCGTCTTCAGTGCTGAACGCGACCCGACCGTCGTTCGCCAGGAAAAGACCATCCTGGCTCGCCGTCACATTTGAGGTCGGCGGTGCACCGCTGGGGTTACAGGACACACAGACCATCTTGCGTGTCGAGGGTTCATACCGATACATCTCCAGCTTGCCCTGGTTGTCGTACTGACTTTGGGAAACCCTGCTGGCAGTGACAAACGCCATGTGGCTGCCGTCGGGGGCGACCTGCATACGCACTATGCTGTCGCACCTCGTCGGGAAGCTGTAGCTGTCCGTATAGCAATAAGGTCGGCCGGTGAAGGTGGTTACCCACTGAACCTGACCATTGTGATACACGTAGAGGTTTTCTTGGTTGAATATTCCGCGGGTGCCGTCAAGCTTCTCCTGCGAGATGAAGTAGATATCGCCGCTTTCGGAGGAAATGAAGCTGTCGGAGAGGCAGTTACCCGGAGCGCCATAATCCAGCGGTCCGTACCTCACCGAGCAATAGAACAGTTGATTGAAGTTGGTGATGTCGCAATTCGTCGACACGCCGCCGGTATCGGTGGAGAGGCCACCCTTGCAGCTATCGCTGTTGCCGGCACCGTTGTTTCCTTTGGAGATTAATGTGATCGAATTGGTCGCTTCGCTCCACATGTAGAGGTCGACGCTCGTATCTGTGTCTTCAGGGGTGAGCTGCTGGGCGGTGGTGAAGTAGACCTTGGATCCGTCGCCGGTCATGCCCACGTAGTGAACGTCGTGACCCTGAGAAACGTCGTAGGTGATCGCGTCGTCGACACGCATGTAGAGGTGGCTGGGCTGCATCAGGCAGCGGCGCACGTCGCTGTAGTCGGCTTCACAGGGCATCGGCGGGCAGCTGGCCGACCCGCAGGGGCCGGCGCCCCCTGCGGCCATCAGGATGTGGGAGCCATCGTGGGAGACGCCCGGAATCTGGAGCGGATCGCCAGCGCCATCGGTGGGTTCTGAGGGAATATCGTCCCCGGCCGGTGTCTTAGAGGCGACCGCTACGGTGCCAGTGGAGGTATTGTTGTCATAGACCGAGCCGGGAGGGGTGAGCTGACCGCCCGGCGCGAAGACGTTCCACGTGCTCGCAAAGACGAAGTGATTGAGATCTGCGGAGGCGGTGACGTCACCGGGGCAGAAGTTGGCATTCCCCGCATACCACGGGCAGTCGAGCGCGTGCTTACCGCCGGGTGCGACCTGTGTGGGCGGTCCTCCGTTATAGCTGGCCAGACCTGAGCTGGCCAGACTCGCCGTCGTCGGGTAGCCGCTATAGCTACCCGGGGGGACCGCGCCGAGATTGGTCGGCCAGCGGCCGAGGGCCGAGCCGTCGGCCGCCCAGACATAGCCGGCATCAGACGAGATGACGGTGTGGTTTTGAAAGTCCGCCCCAAAGATGCTCTCAATGCTCTGGTTCCCCTCGTTGAAGTCGACGAATCTACTCATGCTGGGGTCGGTGAGGACGGAGTTCTGGTTGCTGTGGACGCCAGCTATGGCGCTCGGGGAGCGGAATTCCTGGCGCGGGGTGGAGTTGGGCGGCCCCTGGGCCGGTCCGCCGTCCTCGGCGGCCTGATTTGACGGAATGCCGACGTAGCGAGTGACCCAGCCGTGGTCGGTGCGGGTGGCGACGTAGAGATCGCCGTCACCATCCATTGGTTTGCCACCCGCTTCCACCGCTTCCGGAATTGACGAGAACTGACCAGTGAAGGCAAACCGGGGGGGATTGGAGGCGTATCCAGTGTTGGGCCCTTCAGCGCGGATCTGAGTGCCGCCCGCATCCCCCGGGGAGACAAGCTCATATGCCCGGCAGTCGGGCAGGTAGTTGGCCTGCGTCTGCTGGCGAACGTTTTCGTTCGGGCATGGCGGCGGATAGAAGTTGAAGGTTTGGTCTTCGCTCACGGTCGTGCCGTCGGCGTTTGTGGCGACAAGGCGGTAGTGGTAGACCAAGTGGGGCGTCAGGTTGTCGAGGTGGACGCTGATCGTCTGATCGGAGTTGCTGGCGCTGAGCGTTCCATCGGGAACCGGCGCCACCTGTCCATAGGAGGCTGCGGGGCCGTACTCGAAGTGATAGGTGGTTGGGAGGCCGTTCGGGTTGACCTGGGCGTTCAGGTCGGCCGAGGTTTCGGTGAGATTCGCCGAGGCTAGGCCGTCGATCGCCGGGGGCTGCGTGGTGATGAACGTTTCGTCTACGCCCTGCGAGGTGGCGCCAGCAGAGTTGGAGACGACGAGGCGGTAGTGATCCAACGTACCGGGCGAGAGACCGGTGATGGTAGCAGTGACGTCGGTGGGGACTTTGAAATTGGAGGAGGCCGGGTCGGGCGTGCACGGCAGTTTGGTGCCGTAGGTCTTGTCGAAGCCGTACTCGAAGTAGCAGCTGACGATGTCCCCGCGCCCGAGCGGGTCGATATGGCCGGTCAGGGTGACTGCCGAGTCGGTGACGTTAGTTGGCGGTCCGGTTGTCACAACCGGCCGTACATCGCCGAACACGGCGACATCGTTGGCGGGTGGGTCGGCTACATATACAGTGTGTGAAATGCCTTCGACCCCGACGCCGGCCGGAGCGAGAAGCTGGCCGCTCCCGAACGAGTCCGCGGGTTCGCAGGGTGCCACCGGGGGGTTGCAGTCGGCGCTGTAATGATCGACGCGAGGTGGGTGGTCGGTAGGCGCGCCTTCGTTGAGCGTTCCGACCGATTGGTAGATCTCTCCGGTTGTGGGGTCGAATTCGAACCCCGTTGTCGGACTGTCCGTGGTTGCCTGAATGTCTTCGCGATTACCGCCGTTTGGCGGCAGGCTCTCACCGATTCCACCTACGCTCCCGAAGAACCCGTTCTGCGCATAGAAGTAATCTCCTTTGGCGTCGACCTTCAGCCACGGTACCCCACTCACATTTTGATATGGACCCTCGTAGGTACCGTCCTGGGTGTACTCGAATACGTTGTCACAGCAACCGCCGCTGACGTATAGATCGCCATCGGAGGGGCCGACAGCTACGCCCTGAACCGCCGGCCCGAAGGTTGACAGGTCGGTGTCAGAGCCGTCCTTCACGCCACCCGGTCCCCAACCCGAGACGATGTTGCCCGAGGAATCGAACTTCGAAACGAGGTTATCACCGGGGTCCCCAACGTAGACATCGCCTCTGGAACTGCTGTTCGAGTTGTCGACGGCAAGGTAGGTGGGAGTCTCGAAGCTACCTGCGCTCGAACCGGCGGTTCCGGCTTGGCATGTATCGCCGGATGCTGCCGTGCAGACGTTGCCGCCGGTCGTCTGGTCCACGCCTTTGCCGAACATGAGGATGAAGTTCCCGGCGGAGTCGAACTTCTCGATCCGGTGGTTCCCGGGATCGGTGACGTAGTAGTCTTGGGTCGTCTGGTCGAAGGCGACGTCGGTCGGCCCCGATAGAGGGTACGGATCAGCTGGATTGGAGCTCGCCGAGCCGATGGTCCCGATCAGCGAGTGACTGACGTTGCTTCCGTTCGATTGGAAACTGCGATCCTGACCGTCGGTGGTACCGGTGGCGGTGGTGGCGACGACACGGAAGTGGTACGTCCTCGCTTCGGTGAGACCGGTGACTTCGGCGGTGACGTTGGTGGCGCCCGAGTAGGGTGTGGCAGGCGAACAGGGTACGCTGCCGAGGCTGTAGGTGGTGTCGGTGCCATATTCGAAGTGACATTCGCTGATGTTGGGGCCACCGGCGGGGTCGACGCGCCCGGTCAGAGTCACCGAGGTCTTGGTCGGGTCTTCGATCAGCCCCGTGACGGCATCGGGGAGGATTTTCGGGCCGAATACCGCAACGTTGTTGCTGCCCGAGTTAGCGACGTAGACGATGTGGCTCGCTTTATCGATGGCAACGCCCTGCGCGCCATTGAGTTTAGTACCGCCAAACGTGTCTCCGGGAGCGCAGCCGGAGTACGACGCCGGCATGCAGCCCGTTAGGCCGAACGTGTAATAGCCGATGTCGCGGTTGCCGTCAACGTTGTCGACGTAAAGGCTATTGTCAAAGGGGTCGACGCCAAGCCCGGTGGTGGTTTCCGATGTCGTCACCTGACCGATGTCAGCGGACGCGGTGAACTCCTCGACGCTGGGAGAGGCGTTGACCTTGAAGAGATTGTCGGCGCTGTCGACAGCCAGGCCGATCGGATCGGTTTCGCGGGGAACGCCGAAGCTGGGGAAGCTCGAGCCGCTCTGGCTGTATTTGAAGACCGTGCCCCCGTCGAAGGCGAAGAGGTAACCGTTGGGATCGACGGCGACTCCACCCATGCCGCCGAGGCTGAGCTGGCCCCCGGTCTTCCAGCCGGTGACCAGGTTGCCGCCGGAGTCGAACTTGGAGACGATGTTGTCACCGGTGTCGCCGACGTACACGTCGCCTGAGGAGGCTCCGCTGGAGCCATCGACAGCGATGAACATCGGTGTGGTAAAGGCCCCGGGCGCGGAGCCAGAGGTTCCCGCCTGGCAAGTGTCACCGGATGCCGCGGTGCAGATGTTGGCGCCGGTCGTCTGGTCGACGCCTTTGCCGAACATGAGGATGAAGTTGCCCGAGGAGTCGAACTTCTCCACCCGATGGTTCGCGGTGTCGGTGACGTAGAAGTCGCCCGCGGAGGAGCCGCCGGAGTTGTCGACGGCGACCCCCGATGGGTTAGACAGCGGAAAGGGATTGGCGGGGGTGGAGCCGGCCGCGCCGTAATAGCCGCTAAAGACGTGAGTGAGCCGGGCGGAGGCTGGGGTAGCCGGGAGGAGCACCATCGCGACGACGATCATGAGCCCGACCGCGCGCCCCACTGTACGGCGCGGCGCCCGCAGTCGCTTGCTGAGCTTGCACGAGCATGCGTACGTTGCGGCGATCACTAGTGGCCCCTCCTGTGGTGCAGGCGCTTGTGGTGTCTCGGCTTGTGATGGTGCACTTTTACGCACCTGCCGTGCTTCTCTACGAAGCCTTTCTTGCAGGCCACCGGTGGTGGCGGTGGCGGTGGCGGCGGGCTGGATGCTGCTGTGGCGAAGGTCTGATCGGATCCGTCCGTACTGCCGAATTCGTTGGTAGCGACGATGCGGAAGTGGTAGAGGGTCAGCGGCGAGAGGTTGGAGATCGACGCGCTGACGGGGTAGACCGCGTTGTCCGTGCCGATCGAGGCGCTCTCCGGCGTGCTCGAACCATACTGATCTGTCAGCCCGTACTCGAAATGGTAGGTCGTCGGCCGAAAGCCCGGGCGCACGCTGGCGCTCAGCTTGGCGGTCGTCTGAGTGACGTCTGAAGAGGCTGTAGCGGCGACCGAGGGTAAGGCCGGCGTGGTGAAGGTGCGGTCGGGACCATCCGCGACCCCGTTGAGATTGACAGCGACGACGCGAAAGTGGTAGCTCGTGCCTGGTTCAAGCCCGGATAGCCCGTTACTGACGGAATGGACTACGCCATCGGAGCCAATCGAGTCACCCGCGAGCGTGTGGGAGCCATAGCTGGTGTCGGTGCCATATTCGAATTGGTAAATGGTCGGCGACATGTTGGGGTTGATCTGGGCGCCGAAAGTGACGGTCGTTTGTGTAACGTCGGAGAACGAAGTGGCGTCAATGGCCGGGGTAAGCGAGGGTCCGGGCATAAAGGTGCGGTCACGGCTGTAGGCGGGCAGATCGAAGCTGCTGGCCTTTGCGGCAACAAGGCGGAAATGGTAGGTGGTAAAGGGGGTCAGACCAGTGAGGTTGGCGCTGACATCCGTGGGACTAGAGATGGGTGTTGCAGGAGTGCAGGGAACGCTGCCGAGGCTGTAGGTGGCGTCGGTGCCGTATTCGAAGTGGCAATCGGTGACGCTCGTGCCGCCATTGGGGTCGACGTGACCGGTTAACGTCACGGAGGTGGCACCCGGGCTTTCCACCGGTGCACTGGTTACGGCGGGAAGAGGGAGCGGCGCGAAGACGACGACGTTGTTGCTACCCGGGTTGGCGACGTAGAGGATGCTGTTCGACGGGTTGAAGCTAAGGCCAGCGGCAGAGCTCAGGTTTCCATTGCCGAAGGTATCCGATGGAGCGCACGGTATGTACGGATCGCTCGGGTCGCAGCCGGACGAGGTCGTGAACTGTTGGATCTGGGTGCCGTCGCTGTAGTAGCGATCATTGGTCGAGGTGTCGATCGCGATGGTTCCGCCATAGACGTTGCCAAACGAATCTAGTGCGATCCCATTTCCACTACCGGGCTGCACGACAAGACTGCCGTTTCTCAAATCGACGGCTATACCCGCGATTCCGCCGCTGTAGCTCGTCGCACCACCGGTTCCCCAGCTCGTGATCAGATTGCCCGAGGGACCGAACTTTTGCACGACGTTGTCCGCCGTATCAGCGACGTAGACATCTCCGGCGGAGGCGTCGGTGGAGTTGTCGACGGCGATGAAGGTCGGCGTCGTGAACTGGCCTGCACCGGAGCCGGCGATCCCGGTTTGGCAGCCCGAGGTACAGATCTCGCTGGTGGCGTTGCCGTCCTTCACCCCCCAGCCCCAAGCGGAGATGAAGTTGCCGGAAGAATCAAATTTCTCAACCCGGTGGTTGCCGGTGTCGGCTACGTACAGGTCTCCGGTTGAGTTGTCGACCGCGACGTCCTGAGGATTATTGAATTGGCCGGCACCGCTTCCAGCAGAGCCGATATCTTTGGAGAGTTGATAATGACCGACGGTCGTGAAGCTGCCACCGTTCTGGTTGGAGCCGTTGGCATCAGCTGCGATGAGGCGGTAGTTGTAGGGAGTTCCGGGGGCTAGCCCTGTAACTTCGGCGCTGACGTCAGTTGGGCTCGAGATGGGCGCCGCTGGTGAGCAGGGAATCGATTTCGTGCCGGAAGACGTGTCGACTTCGAAGTGGCAATCGGTGATGTTGCCGGCCCCTGCGGGATCCACATGTCCGCTCAGGGTGACGGTGGTCGCAGCCAGTTCGGAGACCGGGTTAACGGTGACGTCTGGCACGATGATCGCTTCGAAGACAACGATGCTGCCATAGCTCGCGGCGTAGATCAGACCGGTTGCCTGGTCGATCGTCAGGGCGCTCGCTCCAAAGAAGCCGGGATCGACACCCTGAGGAGGCAGGAAGTTGCCTGAGGAGTCGAAAACGTCAAATCCGCTCAAGGTCTCATCGCCAACGAAGAGGTCGCCGGTGGAGTTCTGGACGGCCACGTTGATCAGGGAGCAGCCGGTGCAATTGCCAGAGAAGTTCCCCTGCGGTGTATTGGAGCCATCAAGGGTCTTGACGTAGTTGCCGGAGGAGTCGAACTCATAGACCAGGTTGGGGCCCGCCCAGTCGGCAACGTAGACAGTGCCACTGTTGTCCACCGCGATGTCGGTGAGGTAGCTGCCGCCTTCACGGAAGATGCTGTTGGGAATGGCGATCTGGCGTAGGTAGGTCCCATTTTCGTCGAAGATGTCGATCACCTGGTGCTGGGCATCGATCACGTAAAGATCATGGGTTACCTGGTCGACTGCTATGCCCCAGGAGGTGTAACTGCTGGCGTTGGCGTTGAACGAGCCGGCCGGGGTGGTGGTGCCGGCAAGCTGACCGTTGGGGCTCGGGGTCGTGTCCCCGAAGCTGGTGATCAGGTTGCCGTTCTGGTCGAACTTGTCGATCACCTGATGGTTGCCGTCGGCGACATAGACATCGCCGTTCGAGTTATCGACGGCAACGGAGACGTGGCCGCCGAAGCCTTTGGCGGGGGTGTTGGAGCCGTCCCATTCATTGGGCGAGGTGTCGGTGGGCGAGGCGAAGTTGAGGACTTTGCCGCTGCCGCTGTCGGCGACGTAGATGCGATTGTTGTGGTCGTTGACGGCAAGACTCCCCTCGATGAGGAAGTTGAAGCCCCGCGTAAACGTGGTAGTCGGCTGGTATTTCAATGCAGCGGAGGCGGGAGTAGCGGGGACGAGAACGAGGGCGAAGAGCGCGGTGAGGAGGAAGCATCGAGCCGGGCGGCCAGAGCGAAGAGCAACGGCAACGGCGCGATGGGCGCTGCTGAAGCGAGCCCTTGTCGATGCGATCACCTTACCCTCCCTCTCCCTTGAGCCCCTCTGCCGGTCATTCCCTGTGAGCGCTCAGCGCTCGAGGCCTAGCCGTCCCTGTTCCCATTTCTCCTAAAGTGGCGCCAGCTTTCACCGGCCGGTCGGGAGATTACACAGATACTTCTGCAAATGTCAAGGGCGAGGGCGATTTCGCTTAGGCCTTCCAGTCCTGCTCGGCTGCGGTGTCGACGCGCAGCACCCGGTAGGTGAGTCGCTGGGCCGCCGAGCAGCGGCCTCGGGAAGAAGCGCGCCTGGTGGGCCTGGTGCCGAGCGAATGCGTAATCGGAGATCTGAGAGGGCCGAGCATGCAGGCCGGGCCATGCGGAGGGGCCCAGCCAGCCGCTCCTCAGTGACGCGTGCTCCTGGCCACGAGGACGAGATCGACGCGACGCCGTCTCCCGCCACCGGAGCCGTCGATCAGTAGGGTCGCGTCAGGCAGCCTGCCGGCCCGGCCGAGCAACCGCCTGCCGGTCTCGTTCAGCTTCAGCTCGATCCGCTGCTTGCCGGGCGCGATCGCAAACCGTGCGGTTCCGATCGTCGACTTCGCCTTCTTGCGCCCGACGGTGAGCCTCAGCGTGCCTTCGCAGCTGGCCTGACCCCGGCAATCCAGCTTCACCGAGGCAGCGCCGTTGGCCTTGACCAAGATCGTTCTGCTGAGGAGCGAGAGCTCACGCCGTGCGCCCGGACGTGGCCCGGGGCCGGCTGGCCCGACGACGATGACGCGCGGAGTTGAGGATGTCGATGACAGGAAGGTCCGGTTGCCCGAGTAGGCCGCGGTGATGTCGTGGGTGCCCCCCGCCGGGAAGCTGAGATCGCAGTTCGCGATCGCGGCGGTTTCGTCGGGAGACAGCGGTTGCGCCAAACAGCCTAGGATCGGGACGCCGTCGTCGAAGAAGGAGACGGTGCCCGCAGCGTTGCCGTCCCCCACCCGTTCCCCCGTCACGGTCGCCGTGGCGGTGATCTGCCCGCCCGCCTGCGGCGTGGTGTCCGATACCTCAAGAGCGGTGGTGGTGCGCTGCAGCAGCGTCGCGATCACCGAGTGTGCCGTGTAGTTGATCCGCACCAGGGGCTCGACCGGCAGGCCGCAGGGCACGGGGATGGCCACTCCATCGGGGATTCCCCCGATGGTGCCGGTGAGCGTTCCGGTCGTGTTGATCAGGGTGTCCACATCGAGCACGTTGCAGGCAGGTGCGCCGTCGATCAGAGTGGTTCCGTCGCCGATTCTGAGCGGTACCCCGTTCAGGCTCACCGGCCCGGTCGCGGTGATCTGCGAGTTGAAGAGCAGCGATAGGTGGCTGGTCGGGCTGAAGGTGATCCCGCCGTTGACCGGCAGCGTGACCGGGGCGTTGTACTCGGGCTGGCCCAGCTGCAGCAGGGTGTCTTCGGCGAGCGTCAGCGCCCCGAGGTCATAGGCGTTGTGGTCGAGCGCTTTGTTGGTGTTTTCATCGAACATGCTCGCACCGGCGCCGAGGCTGACCGGGTTGCCGTCGTTGCCGTTCAGGGCGCCGATCAGATAGGACCCGAGCGCGGCGCCGAGGTAGGCCGACCCCTGGCCGCTGATCGAGATCGGGCCGCTCTCGACGTCGGCGCCGACCCTGAGGCTTCCGTTGTTCAGGTGGACCTGCAGGGCGTTGGCTTCGCCGCTGACGTTGCCGTCGACGTTGAGCGAGCCAACGTAGCCGGGGGTGCCGTTGATCGTCCATGTCTGCGGCGCGCTCAGCAAGAGCGGCGCCCTGATGTCTGTTTCCGTCCGGCGATCTTCGGCCTGGATCGGTGGGGTGACCGTGATTCCGCCTTCGCCGACGGGGATCTGGTTCCCATAGATCACGTAGGTGGAACTAGGGGTGGAGCCAAGTGGATTTGGATTTGGGAAGCCGCCGGCGATATCCATCGCGTTGACGCTGATGCCGACCAGGTCGTTGTTGCTTGTGTAACAGACGGAGCCGAAACCCAGGTACGGAAAGGTGAGCGTTCCCACCGAGCCGATCGGTGCGAGTCCTCCAACCCAGCTTTCTGGGGTGGACCACGGACAAGCCGCTCCGCTCCAGGTGTAGTCGGTAGCTGCTGACGCGGGGGCGGTCACGGCAAGGACCGCGAGGAGCACAACCGGAATAAAGATGCTCTTTGCTAACCGCAATACGCTGCCACCTCCTGTTGGGCGCCGGCATCGCGCGCGCTCCAGAGCTTCAGGTTACGCCGGTTCTGCTTGATGGCAAGCCGGAACTTGTGCTTTGTGCGGCTGCTCTTTGCCTTCCGCGCGGCACGCTTTTGCCATTTGACTGCGCCCTGAGCGACCTTGATGTGGTGCTGGACCTCCTGGAGGCTGGCGCGCGCCTGCTCGCACTGCACGGCCCTACCGTTGTCGGGAGGGGGAGGGGGAGGCGGGGGCGGAGGTGGGGGCGGAGGGGGCGGTTCCTGCACGACGTCGAAGATGCCAACGCCGTTGCTGCCGCTTAGGGCCACTGTGTAGACGTATTTGCCGTCGGGGCTGGCGATCACCTCGTTGGCGCTCTGCAGAGGGCTGGCCTGCGCGCAAGTACCGGCAGTCCACGGCAAGCTGGGGTTTTCATAGCCGGTGTCGGTGATGCAGCCCGCCGTTCCCGGCCGCTGGGTGATGGTCCCGTCGGGGGCACGCTCGAAGACGTCGAGCCCGGAGCTGTCTTGGGCGGCGGCATAGAGGGCCGAGCCATCGGGGAGGATTGCAATAGAGCTGATGCCGCGCATAGCAACCCCGCTCTGGCAGGCTCCCAGCGTGCCCGCCTGCATCGGATCGGAGAAGCCACCCTCGCTGATGCAACCTGCAGTGCCGGACTTTTGGGTCAGCTCGCCGGTCGCGGGGTCGCGATCGAAGATCGCAATTGAATGGCTCTGCTGGCCGGCAACGTAGGCGGTGTCACCATCAGTGCTGACGGTGATCGATACCGGGTGGATCATCGCGACTCCGGTCTCACAGCCCGTGCCGCCGTTCTCCTTTACGCACCCCCCCGGGGCGGGCAGCGGCGTCAGATCGCCGGTCGTGGTGTCGCGGGAATAGATGGTCACCGCCTGCCGCGTCGCGGATACGACATAGAGGGTCCTGCCGTCGGGGCTGAGGGTCACGTCCAGCGCGCCGAGGATCTGGTTGGGGCCCATCGTGCAGCTGCTGGCACCGGTCTCATTGATGCAGCCGAGCGCACCGCTCTTTTGAGTGAGGGCGCCTGTGCTGGGGTCGCGGTCGAAGATCGCGATGCCGCCGTTTTCACCGGAAGAGGCGACATAGACATTCTTGCCGTCGGGGCTGACGGTTAATGCAGTTGCCGTGTCAATCGCGCGGCCGGGGGTGCAGCTGCTCGAGCCGTCCGCGTTGACGCAACCGTCGGTGCCGCTCGACATGGTCAGTTCGCCGGTGGCGGGATCGCGGTTGAAGACCGCCACTGCGCTGTCGGAGGGTGCAGCCACATAGACGTTCTTGCCGTCAGGGCTGACGGCGACAGCGGCAGCTCCAGCGAGCTGTCGGACCTTCGTGCAGAGGCTGTACTCGCTGGTGAAAGTGGGTGAGTTGCTGTAGAAGCAGCCGGCCTGGCTTTGGATCGGAGTCAGCGTTCCGTCGGTGGGATTGCGGCCGATTACCGAAAGACTGTTCCAGGTGGAGGAAGCGACGTAGGCGTTGTTGCCTTCGGGGCTCAGGGCGATCGCGGCGCTGCCGACCAACCCCCGCCCGACTTGGCATGCACCGGAGGAGCCCGTCTCGGTCAAGCACCCTGCTGTTCCTGACTTTTGGGCGAGGTTGGTCGCTGCGTTCGCCGGAGCGGCGCAGGCGAGGCCCATCGACCCCACTACAGCTGCAATGACGATTCGGACTCGCAACTCACCTCCACCGAAGATGTGCAAACGGTATCAGTCAAGTCTCAGGACGTGGTATAGAAGTTCTCACGATCATCGGTGAGTTTCGGCTGCTCAGGCCGCCTGGAGCTCTCTCACCTCCGCTTCGTCCCCTCGATGGCCCCGCTCCTTGAGGAGCGGGGCCATCGAGCCGGCACTCAGGTAGCGTCGGCCGACCAACCACAATCGTTCTGCTCGATCGCCAGCATCGCTGTGAGGCGGATCAGCGAGGCGTCGTCGGGAAACTGTGGCTCTCTGCCATCGGTGTGCTCTCCTTACTTGTGCAGGGCCCAGCCGTCAAGCGCAGGGTCCGGGTTGTCGGTGTTGATGGCGAGTTCGGGTGGCGAGTGTGCGCGGTTGATGATGCGGGTGGTGTGCGCGCGGGCGCCCAGCCTTACTTCGGTCCGCGACCCTCGGGTTGGCTCCGGGGCCGGCGACATGATG
>Ga0307372_10007804_pt1 | contig 15222 bp, 15 predicted proteins | sample OX1MG_FD_202533 | JGI IMG/M metagenome (GOLD analysis project Ga0307372, IMG submission 202533) | Soil microbial communities from Risofladan, Vaasa, Finland - OX-1 | ecosystem: Environmental > Terrestrial > Soil > Coastal area > Acid sulfate soil | place: Finland: Risofladan, Vaasa | collected... | reverse complement strand
GTCGAGCGGGCGGGCGCCGGCCGGCCCGCCGAGCCCGCCGACCTCGGCGCACAGCAGCAGCTCGAGCATCGGGGCCTGGGGGAACTTCGGCGCCCGCCCGATGCCGCCGTGCTCGGGGTCGTACATCTCGGCGAAGCGGGCGACGGCCTGGCGCAGGAGCTCGCCCGCCGGCGGCAGGCCGGCGCCGCCGTCCTCGGCCGCCCTCGGCGGCGCGAGGCGCGAGGCGACGGCGCCGGTCAGCTCCTCCGCCTGGGCCACCAGCTCCTCCCGCCTCGTCGTCCAGGCGTCGCCGACCGCGCCGAGCACCGCGGTGAAGGCCGGCATCGCGTGGGTGGCGCGCTTCGGGAAGTACGTGCCGCCGAAGAACGGCCGGCCGTCGGGCGTCGTGAACACCGTGAGCGGCCAGCCCCCGTGACCGGAGAGCGCCTGGACCGCCTCCATGTAGACGGCGTCGACGTCGGGGCGCTCCTCGCGGTCGACCTTCACGGGCACGAAGCGGGCGTTGATCATCTCGGCGGTGGCGTCGTCCTCGAACGACTCGTGCGCCATCACGTGGCACCAGTGGCAGGCCGAGTAGCCGATCGAGACGAGGAGGGGCCGGTCGACCTCGCGGGCGCGGGCGAAGGCCTCCTCGCCCCACGGGTACCAGTCGACGGGGTTGTCCCGGTGCTGGCGGAGGTAGGGGCTGGTCTGGTCGGCGAGGCGGTTCACCGCGCCGCCCCGGCGCGGTGCCGGCCGCCCCCGGCGAGCTCGGCCCGCCGGATCTTGCCGATCGCCGTGCGCGGGAGCGCGTCGACGACCACGAGCTCTTTCGGCGCCGCCCAGGGACCGAGCTCGTCGCGCACGAGGGCCCGCAGCTCCGCGAGGGCCGGCACCGGCAGGCCGGGGGCGGGGACGACGTAGGCGACGAGGCGCTCCCCCCACTCGGGGTCCGCCACGCCCGCCACCGCGACCTCGGCGACGCCGGGGTGGCGGCCGAGCAGCGTCTCGACCTCGACGGGCCAGACGTTCTCGCCGCCGGAGACGACGAGGTCCGACAGCCTGCCGTGCACGACGAGCCGGCCGTCGGCGCCGAGCTCGCCGGCGTCGCCGGTGGGGAGCCAGCCGTTCGCGTCGCGCGGGTCGGTGCCGTCGCGGTAGGCGCGCAGCAGCATCGGGCAGCGCAGCATGACCTCGCCGCCCTCGCCGATTCGGACCTCGACGCCCCCGAGGGGCAGGCCGTCGTAGACGACGCCGCTGCCGGTCTCGGTCATGCCGTAGGTGGCGACGCAGTTCGGCGCCAGCTCCTCGGGCGGGGCCGAGCCGCCGAGGACGATGCGCCGGAACGCCGCGGCGCCCTCGCCGCCGAGCCGGCGCAGCGTCGTCGGCACGAGCGAGACCAAGGTGGCGCCCCGCCGCCGCGCGGCGAGCACCGCTTCCGCGTCGAAGCCTGCGAGGACCTCGAGCGCCGTGCCGGTGTGGAGCGCCCTCGTCACGACCGAGAGCCCGCCCACGTGGGCGAGGGGCAGGCAGCACAGCCAGCGGTCGGTGGAGGGGTCGACGCCGAGGTACGCGCTCGTCGCCTCCGCCGAGGCGGCGACGGCGGCATGGGTGAGCACGACGCCCTTCGGCGTGCCCGTCGTGCCCGACGTCGCCATGACGAGGGCGTCGCCCTCCTCGACCGGCAGGGCCCCCCGAAGGGCGCGTTCCTCGCCGTCGGAGCCGAGGACCGCGGCGGGCCGGAGCGCCTCGACGAGCCGCCGGCGCGCCGCAGGGGGCAGCCGTTGGTCGAGGGGGAGGACGGCGTCACCGGCGTCGAAGCAGCTGCGCATCGCGTCGACAAAGGTCCCGCCGGCGACGAGGTCGAAGGCGACGAGGCGGCGCACGGCGGGTAGCCTAACGGCCGCCATGAGCCACGAAGAGCCGCCACCGCCCGCCTGGAAGGCGGCCGGCAGCTACCGCGACATCCGCTACGAGACCGCCGAAGGCATCGCGAAGATCACGATCTGTCGCCCCGAGGTCCGCAACGCCTTCCGCCCACAGACGGTCGCCGAGCTGTCGGCGGCCTTCGAGGAGGCCCGCGACGACCCCGAGGTGGGGGTCGTGGTCCTGACCGGCCAGGGCACGGAGGCCTTCTGCTCGGGCGGCGACCAGAGGATCCGCGGCGAGGACGGCTACCTCGGCGACGACGAGGTCGCCCGGCGGGGCATCGGGCGCCTGAACGTCCTCGATCTGCAGATCCAGATCCGGCGGCTGCCGAAGCCGGTCGTGGCGATGGTCGCGGGCTACGCCATCGGCGGGGGCCACGTCCTCCACCTGGTCTGCGACCTCACGATCTGCGCCGACAACGCCCGCTTCGGCCAGACGGGCCCGCGGGTCGGCAGCTTCGACGCCGGCTTCGGGGCCGGGCTGCTGGCCCGGACGATCGGCCTGAAGCGCGCGAAGGAGATCTGGTTCCTCTGCCGCCAGTACGACGCGGCGCGCGCCTTCGAGCTCGGCCTCGTGAACGCGGTCGTGCCGCTCGAGCGCCTCGAGGCCGAGACCGTCCAGTGGTGCCGGGAGATGCTCGCCCTCTCCCCGATGGCGCTGCGGCTGCTGAAGGCCGGCTTCAACGCCGCCGACGACGGGCTCGCCGGCATCCAGCAGCTCGCCGGCGACGCCACGATGCTCTTCTACATGAGCGAGGAGGGCCAGGAGGGGCGGAACGCCTTCGTCGAGAAGCGGCCGCCGGACTTCTCCCGCTTCCCCCGGAGGCCGTGACCGGTGGGCTCGGCGCGCCGGTGCCGCGGTCCGGCCCCACACCCGGCCGGCGCGTGACGAGCGCGCGCAGCTGGGCCCTCGGGGCGCGGCCCCGCACGCTCCCCGCGGCGCTCGTGCCGGTCGCCGTCGGTGTCGCCGTCGCGGCGGCGGCGGGCCGCGTCGTGTGGTGGCGCGCCGTGCTCGCCCTCGTGGTCGCGCTCTCCATGCAGATCGGCACGAACTACGCGAACGACTACTCCGACGGCAAGCGCGGCACCGACGAGGACCGGGTCGGGCCGACGCGCCTCGTCGCCGGCGGGCTCGCGTCCGCCCGGGCGGTGCGCCGGGCCGCCCTCGCCTCGTTCGGGCTCGGCGCCGCCGCCGGCCTCGTGCTCGCCGTCGCCACCTCCCCGTGGCTCCTCCTGGTCGGCGCCGCCTCGATCGCGGCGGGCTGGTTCTACACGGGCGGCCCCCGCCCCTACGGCTACCTCGGCCTCGGCGAGCTGTTCGTCTTCGTCTTCTTCGGCCTCGTCGCCGTGGTGGGCACGGCCTACGTGAGCTCGGGTCGGGTCTCGGCGCTGGCCTTCGTCGCCGCGGTGCCCGTCGGGCTGCTGGCGGTGGCCCTGCTCGTGGTCAACAACCTGCGCGACATCCCGACCGACGAGCTCGCCGGCAAGCGCACCCTCGCCGTCGTGCTCGGCCCGGGCCCGACGCGGGCCCTGTACGTCTCGTGCGTGGTCGTCGCCGTGCTGTGCTCGGCGGCGGTCGCCTCCTGGCGGCACTTCGCGCTCCTCGGGCTCCTCGCCGCGGCGCTCGCCGTCTCGCCGGTCCGGCGGGTGCTCGGCGGCGCCGAGGGCCGGTCCCTGGTCGAGGTGCTCGGGAAGACGGGCCTGCTCCAGCTCGGCTTCGGGGCGCTGCTCGCGATCGGCATCGCGCTGTGAGGCCCGGGGGCGCCGCCCGTTCAGCGCCCGGCGAGGAAGCGCCGCAGCTCGCCGACGAAGGCCCCCGGCCGCTCGAAGGCGACGGCGTGCCCGGCGCCCGCCAAAAGGGCGGCGCGGGCGTTCGGGCCGATCGCGCGGGCCATCCGCTCGGCCAGCGCGGCGAACTTGGCGTCGTCCTCGCCCGCGACGGCGAGCACCGGCATCGCGAGCTCTCCGAGGCGCTCCCAGCACGGCTCCTGGCGGCCCGTCCCGAGCGCCCGCAGCGCTGCGGCGAGCCCCGCAGCCGTGTTCACCAGGCGGGCCTCCCGGTCGGCCTGTGCCGGGGTGAGGTGGGCGAAGAGCGGGCCGGCCAGCCACTCGTCGAGGAACCCCTCGAGGCCGAGCGCCTCGATCCGCCCGGCCAGGGCCTCGTCCGAGGCGCGCCGGGCGGCACGCTCCGCCCCGTCCACGATGCCCGGGGTCGCGCCGACGAGGACGAGGCCCTCCACGAGCTCCGGCTCGGCGAGCGCGAGGAGGAGGCAGACCCGTCCGCCCATCGAGTAGCCGACGTACGTCGCCCTGCCGCCGGCCTCGCCGAGGAGCCGCGCCGCTTGGTCGAGGTCGCGCGCCGCGCAGTGCGCCGAGCCGCCGTGGCCCGGCAGGTCCACGGTGACGACCTCGTGCGCCGCCTCCAGCTCGCCGGCGACGACCCGCCAGGAGCGGGCGCTTTGCGTGAAGCCGTGCACGAGCACGACGCGGGCCCCGGACCCGGCCCGATCGGCCGCCAGGCCGCCGTCCGGCGGCGTCGCTCCCTCACCCATCGCCGATGACGGTACAGGCCGACTTCGCCGCCACGCTCGTCGACGAGTGGGTCCGCGCCGGGGTGCGCGACGCCGTCGTCGCGCCGGGCTCGCGCTCGGCGCCGCTCGCCACGGCCCTCCTCGCCGAGCGGCGCGTGCGGGTGCACGTCCGCCTCGACGAGCGCTCCGCGGCCTTCTACGCCCTCGGCATCGCCCTCGAGTCGGGCCGGCCGGCCGCCGTCGTCACGACGAGCGGCACCGCCTCGGTCGAGGTCCACGCCGCGGTCGTCGAGGCCGACCTGGCGGGCGTCCCCCTGCTCGTCTGCACGGCCGACCGCCCGCCCGAGCTGCACGGCGTCGGCTCACCCCAGACCGTCGACCAGGTGGGCGCGTTCGGCGGCGCGGTCCGCTTCGCGTGGAGCTTCGGGGTGCCCGACGACGCGGGGCGCGCCTCGTGGCGCTCCCTCGCCGCCCGCCTCGTCGCCGAGGCGGCGCACGGGCCGCGCGGTCCGGGCCCGGTCCACGCCAACCTGGCCTTCGCCGAGCCGCTCGTCGGCGCGCCCGACTCGCCCCCGCGTGGGCGAGTCGACGGCCGCCCGTGGCACGACGAGGTCACCGGGCCCGCCGCGCCCGAGGTGACCGTCGAGCGGCTGCTCGAGGTGGTCGCCGGCGTCGAGCGGGGCCTCCTCATCGCCGGGAGCGGCGCCGCCGGCGCGGAGCCCGAGCACGGGCGGGAGGCCGTCCTCGGGCTGGCCCGGGCGCTCGGCTGGCCGGTGCTGGCCGACCCGCTGGCCTGGCCCCGCGAGCGGTTCGGGCGACCCCACGTGGTCGTCGCCGCCGCCGACCAGATCCTGCGGAGCGAGCTCGCCAGGGAGCGCCTCGCGCCCGACGTCGTCGTCCACCTGGGCGCCCCGCACGCCTCCAGGGTGCTCGGCTCGTGGTCGGCCGACCTCGCCGCCGGCGGCACGAGACACATCCTCGTCGACCCCTACGGCCGCCACCAGGACCCGGACCGGGTGGCGGCGCTCGTGGTCCGCGCCGACCCGGGCCGTCTCGCCACGCTCGCCGCCGAGCGCCTCGACCCCCGCGATCCCTCCGCCGGCCCGTCGGCATGGCTCACGCGCTGGGAGGGCGCCGAGTCGGTCGCCCAGCGCGTGATCGACGCCGTCGTCGGGGCGCACCCCGGGCTGACCGAGCCAGGCGTCGCGCGCGCGCTGTTCGCGCTGGTGCCGGGCGGCGCCACCCTCGTCGCGTCCTCCTCCATGCCCGTGCGGGACGTCGAGTGGTTCGCCGCCCCGCGCGAGGGCGCCCCGCGGTTGCTGGCGAACCGGGGCGCCAACGGGATCGACGGCGTGGTCTCGACCGTGCTCGGCGTGGCGGCTTCCCGCCGCGGGCGGCGTCGCCGCCCCGGGGACCCGGCCGTGGCGGCCACGGTCGGCCTGCTCGGCGACCTCGCCTTCTTCCACGACCTCTCGGGGCTCGTCCGCGGCGACCTCGAGGACGTGCCCGACGCCGCCCTCGTCGTGGTCGACAACGGCGGCGGCGGGATCTTCTCGTTCCTGCCCTACGCCGGGGACCTGTCCGAGGAGACTTTCGAGCGGGCCTTCGCGACGCCCCAGGCCCAGGCGGTCGGCTCGGCCGCCCGTGGCCTCGGCCTGCCGGTCACCGAGGTGGCGACCGCCGGCGAGCTCGCCGGGGCGGTCGGGGAGCGGCTCGCCGGGGGCGGCGTCGGCGTCGTCGTGGCCCGCACCGACCGGCACGCGAACGTCCTCGCCCACCGCGAGATCGAGCGCGCGGTGACCGACGGCGTCGACCGGCTGCTCGAGGCCTGAGGCCGCCGGCCGGTGTGGCGCCGGCCCGGCGCCACGCTCCGGTGCGGGCCGCCCGCCGTGGAAGAACCACGCCGCGCGCCGCGTTTGACTGCTCGAGGCAGCGGGCGGAGGTGACCGGGCGACGGTCACGGCGCCCCGACGAGGGAGAGGTGGCGCCATGTCGGTCACGGTCGCGTACACGGCGGAGGGCACGGCCTGGGGTGGCCGCGAGGGCCGCGCCGCGTCCTCGGACGGCAAGGTCGACGTCCAGCTGTCGATCCCGACCGAGCTCGGCGGCCCGGGAGGCGAGGGCACGAATCCCGAGGAGCTGTTCGCCGTCGGCTACGCCGCCTGCTTCCACTCGGCCCTGAAGCTCGCCGCCGCCCGTCACCACGTCGACGTCTCCGACTCCGCCGTCTCGGTGCGCGTCGGCATCGGCGCCGACGACGCCGACGACGCCGACGGCGGCTACGGGCTGGTCCTCGAGATCGCGGCCGAGCTGCCGGGCCTGCCCGAGGACGAGGCCCTCGCGCTCGTCGAGCAGGCCCACCAGACCTGCCCCTACTCCAAGGCGACCCGGGGGAACGTCCCGGTCCACCTGAGCGTCACCGGGCCCTGAGCCGGCCGGGCCCTGAGCCGGCCGGGCCGGCCGGCGCCGCCGCTCAGGCGAAGCGGCGGGCGTCGGCTGCGGCGTACTTGGCGACGGTGGAGTCGATCTCGGCCGTCCGCTCGACAGCGTCGACCATGGCGCCGAGCCCCTCGGCGGGGAGCGCGCAGGTCATCTCGTCCGCCGTCATGCCGGTGCGCGCCCGGGAGAGGGCGCATCCCACGCTCGCCGCCGGGGTCTTGCGCTCGGCGGCGAGCGCCACGATGTGGCACTGCGGCTTGCCCTCGATCGAGAGCCCGGGCAGGGCGTCGGAGAGGACCATCATCTGGCGGCCGTTCACCCGGAGCAGCACGACGTCGGGCTCGACCCCGTCCGGGGTGTCGCCGAGCGGGCCGTAGGTGATGGCGCCGGGGCGCCGGGTGATCGCCGGGATGCCGCCGACCGCCTCGGGCGTGACCCATCCCGAGCCGAGCAGCGCCGCGACGTCGCCGTTGCCGGCGACGTCCTCCAAGGTGGCGAGGCCGTGCGTCACCCGGCCGACGCTGCAGTTCCCGTGGTCCTCGGGGAGGGTGGAGAACGTGGCCGCGGCGGCGCGCACCCAGAAGACGCAGCCGGCCGGGACGCGACCCGTCCTGCCGTCCTCCGCCGGCGGGCTCATCGGCGCGTCGAACGCCGCGACGCCGCCCGGCGCCTCGTCCGAGAAGCTGATCGCGACCGGCGCCGTCGCGAGGTGCAGCGCGGCGGTGATCCGGTCGGCGAGCTCCCGCCAGTCGGTCGTCGTCACAACCATGTCGCTCCTCCCGTCGGGCGCGGGTCTGCCACGCCCGCTGCCGTCGTGGTCGAAGGCTTCCACGCCGCCCGCGCGCCGTCCAGTCCGGCCCCGGGGCCCCCGTGCCGGGGCCGGACTGCCGGGGGGCGCCGGGGGGCGCCGGGGGGCGCCGGCCGCCTATGGCAGGCTGGGAGGATGGTGCCGCTCACCGAGGACCTGGCGTTTCGCGGACTCGTCTACCAGCACAGCGACGACGCGCTCCTCCGCGAGCTCGACCACGGCCACCTGACCGCCTACATCGGCTTCGACCCGTCCTCGGACAGCCTCCACGTCGGCAACCTCCTCCAGCTCACGATGCTGCGACGGATGCAGCTCGCCAGCCACCGCCCGATCGCGCTCCTCGGCGGGGGCACCGGCTTCATCGGGGACCCCGGCGGCAAGACCGAGGAGCGGGCCCTGCTCACCCCCGAGCAGCACGCGCGCAACGTCGCCGGGATCGCCCCGCAGCTCGAGCGCTTCCTCGACTTCTCCCCCGCGGCGGGGGCGGCGCAGGCGGTGCTGCTCGACAACGCCGACTGGCTGCTGTCGCTCAGCCTCGTCGAGTTCCTGCGCGACACCGGCAAGCACTTCAGCGTCAACCAGATGATCGCCAAGGAGTCGGTGCGGGCGCGCATCGAGCGGCCCGAGCACGGGATCTCCTACACCGAGTTCAGCTACATGCTCCTGCAGGCCTACGACTTCCTCCACCTCTTCGACGGCTACGGCTGCACCCTGCAGATGGGCGGCAGCGACCAGTGGGGGAACATCACGATGGGCGTCGAGCTGATCCGAAAGGCGCGCGGCGCCACCGCCTACGCGCTCACCTCCCCGCTCGTGACCAAGCCCGACGGCACGAAGTTCGGCAAGTCCGAGTCCGGGGCGATCTACCTCGACCCGGGGAGGACGAGCCCCTACGAGCTCTACCAGTACTTCGTGCGCGCCGAGGACAGCGTCGTCGGCCGCTACCTGCGCTACTTCACCTTCCTCGACCACGGGCGCATCCTCGAGGCCGACCGGGCGACGGCGGAGCACCCCGAGCGGCGCGAGGCGCAGCGACTGCTCGCGCGCGAGATGTGCACGCTCGTCCACGGGGACCAGGAGACCGCCCGCGTCGAGCGCGCGGTGGCCGCCCTGTACTCCGAGGACGTGGCGTCGCTCGACGAGGAGACGCTGCTCATGGTGGTCGCCGACGCCCCCTCGACGACGCTCGCGCGAAGCGCCCTCGACGGGGACGGTCTCGAGCTCGTCGACGTGCTGGTCTCCTCGGGCCTCGTCTCCTCGAAGACCCAGGCGCGCACGACCATCTCGCAAGGCGGCGTCTACGTGGACAACCGGCGCGAGCAGGACCCCGCGGCCCGCCTCACCGGGAAGGACCTGCTGGCCGGGCGCTACGTGCTGCTGCGGCGGGGCCGGCGGGACCTGCACCTGCTGTGCTTCGCCTGACGTCGCCGTGAGGCGGGGGAGCGTCGCCGCGGCGCTCGTGGGGCTGGCGCTCGCCGCCTCGGCCTGCTCGGGCCCGGGCGGCGATCTCGCCCAGCGCGTCGCCGCGTGGTCGAGCGCAGCGGGCCTCGCCGCCAACGACGCCCAGATCGCCGCCGACATCAAGGGCATCGCCCTCGGGGTCGAGCGGCGCGAGCTCGCCCCGACCCGCACGGCCTGTGCCGCGTTCGTCATCGACGCCGGGACGGCCGAGGGCGTGCTCCCGACGCCCGACACCCAGCTCACGAACGCGCTCAACGAGGCGTACACCGACTTCGCCGAGGGGGCGGAGGCCTGCTCGCTCGCATCGTCCTTCTCCTCGCCGGGCTTCGCCCGCTACCGGGCGAGGATCGCCGCCGGCCAGGCGCACCTCGCGACGGCGGAGCGGCTCGTGAAGGCGCTCGGCGGCGGCTGAGGGGCCCCGGGCACCCGATCCCCGGGTGCGCCGGCCCGCGCCACGCCGCGCGCCCGGCCGCGAGAAGCAGCCCTAGTCGGGCGTGAGGTTGTAGCTTCGCCCCCCATGGCCCCGTACGCGCACCTCGTCGGGCCCGTGCCCGAGGGCGCCGATCCCGACGAGTACGACCGTGCGCGGCGCCGCGTGCTCTGGAAGCTCCCGTCCGGCCTCTACCTCCTCGGCAGCCGCTCGGGCGAGCGGCGCAACCTGATGACCTGCAACTGGGTCACCCAGCTCGCCACGGAGCCGAAGCTGCTCGGCGTCGGCGTGGAGGTCGGGGTGCACACCTACGGCCTCGTCCGCGAGGGCGGCGCCTTCACCCTCTCGTTGCTGGCACGCGAGGACCGTGGCCTCGTCCGCAAGTTCGTGAAGCCGGCCGAGCACGACCCCCGGGCGCGCACGCTGAACGGCGTCGCCTACCGCGACGCCGCCGTCACGGGCGCACCGGTCCCCGGTCCCGCTGTCGCCTTCCTCGACTGCCGCCTCGAGCGCGAGCTCCCGTTCGGCTCGCACAGCCTGTTCGTCGGCGAGATCGTCGACGCCGGTTTCGCCGACGGCGGCGAGGAGGCCGAGGTGCTGCGCATGGAGGACACCCGCATGAGCTACGGGGGCTGAGGTGGCGACGGGCCGGCAGCGGTCGGGCGGCGCACGGCACCTCGAGGCGGCGCCGGCGGTCGAGCACCGGCTCGTCACGACCGACGAGGAGCTCGGGCGCCTCGTCGACGAGCTCGTCGTCGCGCCCGAGTACGGGATCGACACCGAGTTCCACCGCGAGCGCACCTACTACCCCCACCTCGCGCTGCTCCAGATCGCCTGGGACGACTCGGTCGCGCTGGTCGACCCGCTGGCGGTCGACGTCGCGCCGCTCGCCCGGGTGCTCGCGGGCGACGGTGTCGCCGTGCTCCACGCCGCCGATCAGGACCTGGAGGTGCTCGAGCGCGCGTGCGGCCGCGCGCCGCGCGCCATCTTCGACACCCAGCTCGCCGCCTGCTTCCTCGGCTTCAGCTCGCCGTCGCTGCTCTCGCTCGTCGAGCGGGTGCTCGGGATCCGCCTCGAGAAGGGCGACCAGCTGACCGACTGGACCCGCCGCCCCCTCACCGACGCCCAGCGCCGCTACGCGGCGAGCGACGTGTCCCACCTGCTCGAGCTTCGTCAGCTCATCACGGAGCGGCTGGAGGCGGCGGGGCGCCTCGGGTGGGCCGAGGAGGAGTTCGCGATCCTGCTCGGCCGCTCGCGCGCGTCCGTCGTGCCCGAGGAGGCGTGGTGGCGGCTGAAGCACGCCCGCCAGCTGCGGGGGCGCCAGCGCGGCGTGGCACAGAGCGTGGCGGCCTGGCGGGAGCGGCGCGCCCAGCAGCTCGACCAGCCGACCCGCTTCGTGCTCTCCGACCTCGCGGTGATCTCGATCGCGCACCGTCCCCCGACGACGCGCGGCGAGCTCGAGGCGGTGCGGAACATCGACGGGCGCCACCTGGCCGGTGGTGGCGCGGCCGAGCTGCTCGCGGCCGTGGCCGAGGGGATGGAGCTGCCGAACAGCGCGCTGCGGCTGCCCGCCGGGGCGCCGACGGAGGCCGTGGCGCGCCCGGCGGCCGCGCTCGCCGCAGCATGGGTCGCCGAGCGGGCTCGCCAGCTCGAGATCGACCCGGCGATCCTGGCGACGCGGGCGGACCTCGTGGCCTTTTTCAAGGAGAACGCGGAGGGTCGGCTCGTCACCTCGTGGCGCCACGACCTCGTCGGCGAGCCGCTGCGCAGGCTCGCGGCCGGCGAGCTCGCCCTGGCGCTCGACGACGACGGCGTCCTCGTCCTCGAGGAGCGCTCGCACCGCATCGTCGCCAACGACGGCGTCGGACCGCTGCGCTGAGCGCCCGGGCGCTGCCCGGGCGCCCGCCGGGCTCAGCTCCCGGCGGCGTCCGCGGCGCCCTCGTCGGGCCGGGGGCGGAGGTCGACCTGCAGGGTCAAGATGCCGTCGTCGAGGCTCGCCGTGGCGTCGCCGAGCATCGCGAAGTCCATGAAGTCGAGCTGCATCATCTCGATGATCCGCTGGCGCTCGGCCCCCTCGACCGGGGGCAGCCCCCGCCGCCGGACGGCGGCCGCGCGCTCGCGGAACCTGGCGACCATCGCGTCGGGATCGAAGGCTTCGGCCACGGCCCCACGGTAGCCCGACCAGGACGATCCCGGTCCGGGCAGCCGTCGGGCGGAGGGCCGGCGGCGGTATGATGCTGCGGGTCACCAAGGACTCGAGGTGTGGTCGACCTCTGGTCGCGATGGACGGCGGTCACCGGCCGCTCGGTTCGGCGGTCAGGATTGCCCGTCGGCACATCGCCCGTCGACATGCGGGGAGCGGCTCGTGAAGAAGGGACGTCATCGACGCTTCGAAGAGGCGCGCAGCCTGAAGCGTGCCGTCGAGGTCGTCGCCGAGCCCTGCCCGGAGTGCGGCGCTGATCCCGAGGATGAGCACGCCAGCTGGTGCCTGTACGAGGCCGAGGGGATCGACGAGGAGACGGAGGGCGACCAGGCGCTCAGCTGAGCGCCGGCTCGCCCGTCACCTCGTCGCGCGACGTGTCGGCGCGCGCGTCCTCAGCACCGGGTGCGGGAGCGGCACGACGGTGCCTTTCGGGCCGAGCAGCGCCACCATCTTGGCGTAGACGGCCCTGCCGACGAGCGCCACGAGCTCGTCGGCCATGGAGACGTAGACGGGCACGGCGCCGCTGAAGGCCTCTGGCGCCTCGGTGCACCACCAGTGGAACTCCTCGCCGGCGGGCCCCCAGTGGCGCCGGTCCCACTGGGTCAGCATCGACGTGACGTGGCCGAGCGAGTCGGTCGACTCCTCGAGGCGCAGCGGCAGCTGCCAGCAGACGTCGGGCTTCAGCGTGACGGGGGACACGCCGCGCTCGAGCGCCACCTGGTGCAGCGCGCAGCCGGGCCCCGCTGGGAACCCCGGCCGGTTCAGGAAGATACAGGCGTCGTCGACCAGGCGTGTCGTGATCTCCTGCTTGCCCCGGCGGATGACGCCCTTGCGCCGCCCGGCGCCGCGGTGCTGCCACTGCTCCGCGGTGAGCCCCGCCGCCGCCTCCTCGACCCGGCGGACGTCGTCCTCACCGGTGAGGTGCGCGCCGTACGAACAGCACCCGAGCGCGAGCTCGGGCGCGGGGCCGGTGAGCACGCCCTGGCAGCCGGCACCGTAGATGCAGCGCCACGGGCTGGCGAGGAAGCTCACGTCCACGAGCCAGGTCCGGTCCTCGTCCGGGTCCTCGAAGCTGACCCACTCCCGAGCGTCGTCCGGCGCTTTCACGCCGGCAACCGTAGCGGTGGCGCGCAAGCCCTCACGAGCCCGCAGGCGAACGGCTGCCGGCGCGCCGCGCCACGCCGAGCACCACGGGCTCGCCGGGCACCGGCGAGCCGTCGAGCGCGGCGATCTGGCCGAGCTGGGCGGTGGTCGGCTCCGCGCAGCAGAACCACGTCTCGGTGAGGCGCGGGCGCTCCGGGCCCGGGACGGCACCGGCCGAGCGCAGCGGACCGGGCCCCGGGTCGGCGCGCCCGATGGCGGCGAAGACGAGGGCGCGCACCGCCCGGTAGGTCTGCTCGGCCGGCTCACCCGACGCCGCGGCCAGCTCCGTCCGCCCGGCGAGCACCTGGTGGAGCTCGTCGAGGCGCGGGTCGGGCGAGCGCCAGCCGAAGCCGAGCTGGGCGGGGTCATAGGCGCCGAGGCAGCCGGCGAGCACCTCGTCGGGCTCCTCCAGCAGCAGTGAGCCCGGTGGCAGGAGCAGGCGGATCCCGTACTGCACCGGGTCGACGTTCCAGACGAGGTCGTAGGCGCCGACGAGGTCGAGGATGGCGGCGAGGTCCTCGAGCGAGGTCCAGGGGGTGAAGGGCAGGAACGACGGGCGCGGCTCGATCCCCGACGACCGCAGGATCTCGACGGCCTCCGCGCACTGTGCGGCGCGGTGTCCCTTGTCGAGGCGGGCGAGCACGTCGTCGCTCGCCGACTCGAACGCCGAGACGACGAAGAGGCAGCCCGCCGCGGCGAGCTCGGGGACGAGGGCGCGGTGCCGGAGCAGGTGGGTCACCTTGATCGTGGCGTCGAAGGTGAGGTCGAGGTGGCGCCCGTGGAGCGCACGGACGATCTCGAGGGCGTGGCGCGGCCGGTTGAGGAAGTCCGGATCGGCGAAGTGGACGTGCCGGGCCCCCGCCGCGACGAGCTGTTCGACGTCGTCGAGCACGGACGCGGCCGGCACCACCCGGGTCCGGCCGCGGTAGACGACCGGCACGGGGCAGTGCCGGCAGGTGTGGCTGCAGCCACGCGTGGTCTCGACCGAGCCGACGAGGCGCTCCTCGCCGCCGAGCGCGAGCTTCGCGTAGCGGTCGAGCCCCGGCAGGCCCTCGCGTCGCGGCAGCGGCGACGACCGCCCGCCCGTCACCGGCGCCCGGCCGAGCTCGACGCGCACCGCCGGGCCGGCGGCGTCGGGGTCCGGCGGCGGGGAGCCGAGGCCGTCGAGCCACGCGAGGAGCAGCTCGTCGCTCTCGCCGGCGGCGGCGAGGTCCCGCGGGCCGAGCAACCCGGTCGTCGCCGCGATCGGCGCGTAGAGGCCGTGGAGCGCGACCGGCAGCCCCGGCCGCTCGGCATGCAGCCGCGTCACGGCCGCCAGCCCGAGGCGCAGCGCCGTGTGCATCGGCACCGAGCAGGCCGCCGCGTCCGCCCAGGCGACGTCGTCGGCCGGCCACTCCTCGACCGACAGGTCGCGGCTGCGCACCTCGTGCCCCGCGGCGCTGAGCGCCGCCGCCGGGACCGCGCAGCCGAGCGGCTGGGTGCCGAGCTCGTAGGTGGAGAGCAGCAGGACCCGCATCACGGCCTCACGCGGCGATCCGCACGTCGAGCTCGGCGTGGGCCGCCCGCAGCGCCGCCTCGACGAGCTCGGGGGTCGCGGCGCGGGCGAAGAGGAAGCCGAGATAGCGGTCCCCCTCGGGGAGGGCGCGCACGGGCCGGCCCGGGGCGATCGAGATCTCGATGCCCGTGACGTCGGCCACCGCGAGGGCGCGCTCCACGCCGCCCACCCCGACGAGTCGCCCCGAGACCGGGATCGGGAGCATCATGACCCCGGCGGCGGACCCCTCGCGTAGCGGCGCCCCGGCGGGGTGGCGGCCGAGCGCCTGGGCGAGCACCACCTGCTCCAGCGTCTCGCCGGTGGCGAAGCGGAGCACCGTCGCGCACCGCCCCCCGATCGTCCTGGCGGCGACCTCCAGCACGACCACCTCGGGCCGGCCGCCGCGCGGGTCGGGCCCGATGCGGGCCTCGCCGTGGACCGGGCCGTCGCTGAGGCCGAGGGCCGCCACCGCCGCGCCCACCGCCTCGACGACGGCGGCGATCGCCTCCGGGCGGTGGCGGGACGGCGTGACGTAGATCGTCTCTTCGAAGTACGGGCCGTCGAGGGGGTCGGGCTTGTCGAACACGGCGAGCACGTGCAGGCGACCGGCGTCGACGATCCCCTCGAGCGCGACCTCCCCGCCGGGGAAGAACCGCTCGACGAGCAGCGGCGAGGCTTGGGGCTCGCCGGCATCGTCGAGGATCGCGCGCACCCGCGCCGCCGCAGCCCTCGCACCGTCCCCGTCGTCGACGCGGATCACGCCCCG
>Ga0307372_10007801_pt1 | contig 15223 bp, 15 predicted proteins | sample OX1MG_FD_202533 | JGI IMG/M metagenome (GOLD analysis project Ga0307372, IMG submission 202533) | Soil microbial communities from Risofladan, Vaasa, Finland - OX-1 | ecosystem: Environmental > Terrestrial > Soil > Coastal area > Acid sulfate soil | place: Finland: Risofladan, Vaasa | collected... | reverse complement strand
TCCTTGGCTTAGCAGCATGATAGCATTAACGCGCTCTTCGTTTGTGGACCGCCGCCCTTTCCGTGCCATACATGTATCTTAGCACGGATTTTTCAGAACCTCCAGAAACTTACGTTCTCCTTAGTAGACCCGGATGCAAGATTCGAGCGGCGGCTCGGTAAGACAGCCGCAGAATTAGGCGACAGCCGTTTAAACAACGACTGTCCGGATATCTGGCAGCTTGATAGTGGGGACATCGCAATCGTCGGCCGCGACGTGACTACGTCGTTCGCGGACCGGCTTCCCGCCGGGATGCGCATTGGTGCGGACGAGCGCCTCGTGGTGATTCCCGGCAACATGCTGAGCGCGGCGAGGCCGGATATTCCGGATGCTTGACCGCATCCGGCAGACGCCCGGCATGGTGCTTGACCGAAGGACCTACCACGAGCAGATGCGCGTGGAAACCGAGCAGCTTACTGGTATCACGTGGAAGCTCGAACGCTCCCAGTTCTTCACCGAGGCCGGCGACGACCCAGCGTGGCAGGCGTTCGTCGCCGGCGACTGGCATCGATCTCTTACCGTCTTCGAGAGCGAACGCGCGGACCTGCAGGCTGAGGCAGCCAAGTACGCCCGCCAGAGCAGCGAGTTCCGCCGTCTGCGGATCGTCGAGCATCCGGTGTCGCCGTATGTGCACTGGGAGATGCAGTCTCTCAGGATCATTGACGAATGCGGGATGCCTATCCGGGTCCTGGACGCCCACGAGGTACGTGATCTCGAAATTATCCACCCATTGCCGGAAGTAGTCATCGTTGGTCAGCGGGTTCTTTTCGAAGTTCGCTATGACGATCGCTGGGCAGCCTGCGGCGCTCGCCGCATTGACGATCCCGAAGTGATCCAGGAAGCCTCGGCTGAGATCGCCGGACTATGGGCGAACGCCGAGCCGCTGGTCGGTTACTTCAACCGGGAAATCGTGCCGCTGCCCGACCCGGCCGGGTAGCGGGCGCTGCTGTCGCGCCCGAATGTCGAGCCGGGCTGGTGACCGCGGAGCGGTTCGGCCGCCCGTTACTGTTACCGCCCTGCTCCTAGTCCTGGTCAGTGTCGTCCTGATCGGCTTCTCTCCGCTCGCACTTGGGTTGTTCCGCGGAGCTACAGGCGAGTGGGAGCGACTGAGCTTCATCGGGCAGACCTATGGCGCGGCGTCTGCTGTCCTTTCCGTGCTGGCGTTGACCGGTGTGGTCCTGGCCTTGAGCTATCAGGCACGCGAGACCAGACGCGCCCGTGAGGAAACCCGCCGTCAGGCAATCAGCGACCTGTTGAAGATGGCCATAACCGACCCCGAGCTGGACGCATGCTGGGGGCCAGTCCCAACTCCCGGTGATCCGAAGAGCCGCAAGCAACAGCTCTACACGAACATGATCACCGCAGCGTGGGAAATGTCATTCGAGATGAGGGCGACCCCGGAGCACCGTCTGCGCGTGAACGCGAATGAGATGTTCCGGGGTCAGGCGGGCCAGGACTTCTGGCGGAGCGCCCGAGAGAACAGGCTCACTACCTCGGCGAACAGACGCGAGCGTCGCTTCCACGAAATCCTCGATGAGGAGTACCAGCGAATCCTTGCCGCTGGTCACCGTGCTGAGCCTGAACCGGGCGAGCACCCGCCTGAACACGAGACGGCACGCCGTCGCCTGCTATGGATGTTCATCGGTGCCGGACTGGTGACTCTTCTCTACCGGATGCTGCGCGGCCGACTGAAGTCCTCATGAGCGGCCAGTCAGCGCGCCGGCTTCGGCGCGATGCACCGTTGACGCGTGCGGTCAAAGCATGGCTTACTTACGTTAGTTAGCTGCCTCGACCGACTGGCGATGAGGCTTAGCCTGGTGAGGTCACATGTTGCGTACGGACTTGATCAGGCCAGTGTGGGAGTCGCTGGCCGCGCATGCGGCTGAGCGTGGCGGCGCGCTGGCATTCCGCGATGACCGGGCCGCCCGGACCTGGGCGCAGATGTACCAGCGCACCGGAAACCTCGCTGGGCACCTCGCCGCGCTCGGCGCGGGCGGCGGCTGCGTCGCGATGGTGATGGAGAACCGGGTGGAACTCGCCGAGTCCTACCTCGCGGTGACCCGCGCCGGAGCCATCGGGGCCTGCCTGAACGCCCGGGCCGGCGACGACGAGCTGGCCTTCATGATCGACGACTGCGGTGCCGGAGTGCTCATTACCGAGGGTAGCCAGCTCGGCCGGATACGGGCCATGGCTGACGGGCTCGGCCGTCAGATCCGGCTGATTGTCGCTGACCCGCCCGCGCCGCTGGCCAGGGGGCTGCTCCGTTACGAGGATCTCGCTGCTGCTGACCCGCCGCAGTCGCCACCCGACGTCCTGGCACTGGATGCCCCCGCGTTCATGCTCTACACGTCCGGGACGACAGGCCGCCCCAAGGGCGTCCTGCTGAGCCAGCATTCATGCCTGTGGGTGGTGGCAGCCTGCTGGGCGCCCGCGCTGGACCTGACGGCTGATGACCTCCTCCTCTCGGCCCTGCCCCTGTTCCATTCCTATGCGCTGGACCTGACCGTCCTGGCGGTCGTGGCGGTGGGCTGCGCGGAGCGGCTGCTGCCCAGGTTCTCTCCGGGCCGCGTCATCGAAACGCTGCGCCTGGAGCCGGTGACAGTGCTGCCCGGCGTGCCCACCATGTTCGACTACCTCACCGGCACTCTTGGCGAGGGCAAGCTCGGCGCTCGGGCGCTGCGGGTGTGCGCGAGCGCGGGCGCCATCATGAGTGGCGAGCTCAACCAGCGCTTCGAGCAGGCGGCGGGCGTCCGCCTGCTGGACGGGTACGGGATCACCGAGACCTCCACCATGGTCACCATGAACTGGATCCGCGGCGACCGCCGGATGGGCTCCTGCGGACTCCCCGTGCCGGGCTGCGCCGTCCGGCTCGTGGACCCGGCGACGGGTGAAGACGTGCCGGTCGGCGCCGAGGGCGAACTGCTCGTCCGCGGCCCGCAGGTCATGATCGGTTACCACAACCGGCCCGAGGCGACCGCGACGGCGCTGCGCGGCGGCTGGTACCACACCGGGGACCTGGCCCGGTCCGACGACTGCGGTTACCTGACGATCACCGGCCGGATCAAGGAACTCATCATCCGCGGCGGCGAGAACATCTACCCGGCCGAGGTCGAGCAGGTCCTGATCCGGCATCCGGCGGTGCTGGACGCCGCCGTCGCCGGCGAACCGCACCCGGCCCTGGGTGAGGTGCCGGTGGCTTTCGTGGTGGCCAGGGACCGGGGCAACTTCGACGAGCGCGAGATGCGCGCCTTCGTGGCCAGGCACCTCGCGGAGTGGAAGGTGCCGGAGCGCTTCGTGCTCATCGAGGCGATTCCCCGCACCGGCTCCGGGAAGACACAGCGCCGCCGCCTCTTCGAGCTGAGTCCCGGCGTCGTCCCAGCCAGCGCCCCCTAATGGGGGCCAGCCGCCCCTTACCCAGCGCCCCTCAGCCAGCGCCCCTCAGCCAGCGGTGGCGGCCAGCTCGCTGGCCGCGCTGCGCACCGCGTCCACGATGCCGGCGTACCCGGTGCACCGGCAGATGTTGCCGGACAGCTCCGCGCGGATCTCCTCCCGTGACGGGCTGGGGTTCTCGCTCAGCAGGTGCAGGGCGGAGATGAGGAAGCCCGGCGTGCAGAACCCGCACTGCAGCCCATGACACCGGGAAAACGCCTTCTGCAGCGGGTGCAGCTGGCCGTCATCGCCGGCCAGTCCCTCGACCGTGGTCAGCGAGCATCCGTCGGCCTGGACGGCGAGCATCAGGCAGGCCCTGGCCGGCTCACCATCGAGGAGGATCGTGCACGCGCCGCAGACGCCGTGCTCACAGCCCAGGTGGGTGCCGGTGAGCCCGAGGTCGTCCCGCAGCGCGTCCGCGAGGGTACGCCGCGGCTCGACGTCGAGATGCTCGCGGCGGCCGTTGACGCTGAAGTTCACCTGCACGGTTGCTCCCCTTCCGGCCTGGCCGGCCTCATCCGGCGTCCCGCTGGCCCCGCGCGGCCTGGGACAGGGCGCGGGCGAGCAGGACCCTGGTCAACTGCCGCCGGTACCCGGCAGTGGCATGTATGTCGGCGGCGGGCTGGATCTCCTCGGCTGCGGCAGCGGCGGCCGCCGCGATCCGCGAGGTGCTCAGCGGGCCGGCCGCCAGGATCTCCTCGGTGGCTGCCGGGCGGAGCGGAGTCCCCGCGACGCCGCCGATCGCCACCTGGAGCCGTCCGCCAACCTCCGCAGTGGCCACGGTGACCAGGCCGAAGTCGCCGTGACGCCGGGCGAACTCGGCGAAGCCCCACCGGGTCGGCGCGGGGAAATCAACCGCTTCGATGAGCTCGTCGTCCGCCAGCGATGTCTGCAGCGTGCCCGTGAACAGGTCCGCGGCGGCGACCCGGCGCTGCCCGGCCGGGCCGGTGACCAGGACGGCTGCGCTGGTGGCGGCTGCGACGACGGGCAGCTCGGCGGCTGGGTCGGCGTGCGCGAGGCTGCCGCCGAGGGTGCCACGGGTCCGGATAGCGGCGTGCCCGATCCAGCGCGCTGCCTCGGCGAGCAGCGGGTGCGTGTGCTGCCCTGCGAGGAAGCGGTGCCGGGTGAGGGCGCCGATCCGCAGGTCACCCGTGCCGGCCTGGCTGATCGAGGCCAGGCCGGGGATGCGGTTGATATCGATGAGGATGCTGGGCTGCGCCAGCCGGAGCGCCAGGACTGGCATGAGGCTCTGCCCGCCGGCGAGTATCTTGCCATCGCCCTCAGCGGCGGCGAGGTGCGTGACCGCGTGCTCGATGCTCTCGGCCCGCACGTAGTCGAAGGTGGCTGGTTTCACCGCTGTTACCGTCCCTGGAACCGCGGCGGGCGCTTCTCCGCGCGGGCGCGCTGCCCTTCCGACCGGTCATCGCTGGCCCAGCAGGCATCGAATGCCTTGATCAGCTCGCCGTCGTCGGCGGACTCGTGCGGCTGGTTCAGCACCCGCTTGGAGTAGGCCAGGGTGAGCGGGGCCAGGGCCGCCAGCTCGCGGGCACAGGCCAGCGCCGCAGCGCGGTCACCTGGCCGGCTGGCCAGCCCGCACCGCAGCGCCTGCGCGGCGTCGAGGGTCGCACAACCGATCATGATGGCCTGGGCGGTGCCGCCACCGGCGAGCAGGGTGAGGCGGCGGATGGTCCACGGGTCCACCGCCACGCCCAGCCGCGCGGCGGGGATCGCGAAGGCCGCTGCCGGCGCGGCGACGCGCAGGTCACAGGCGAGCGCGAGTTGCGTGCCCGCGCCGATGGCCGGCCCGTTGACGGCGGCTATCACCGGCACGCTGGCGTCGGTGATGGCGGTGAGCATCGAGTACAGCGCGCCGCGGAACGCCCCGTCGTAGACGGTGCCGAGATCAGCGCCGGAGCAGAAACTCGACCCGGCCCCGGTGATGACCACGGCGCGGGCTCCGCCGCCAGCCTGCTCGCGGACAGCATTCCGCAGCACGTCGCAGTGGTCCGCGTCGAGGGCGTTGCGCCGCTCATGCCGGTCGATCTCGATGACGGCGACATCCCCGTCACGGCTTGCCCTGATCATTGCATGAGCTCCCACAGGCTGCTGGGCGTGACCGGCAGCCGGTCCACCGCTATGCCCAGCGCGTCGCCGACCGCGCCGGCCAGTGCCGCGTTCGGGCCGAGGGTGCCGCCCTCGCCGACGCCGCGGACGCCGACCGGATTGTCGGCTGGGTTGGACACGTGCCCGATGGTGAGCTCGGGGATCTCCGCCGACGTGGGCATCAGGTAGTCCAGCAGCGTGCCGGTCAACAGGTTCCCTGCCTCGTCGTAGATCAGGTGCTCATACATCGCGCCGCCGATGCCCTGCGCGATGGATCCGGCGATCTGTCCCTCGACGATCTGCGGGTGGATGATCCGGCCCGCATCCTCGACGCATACCCAGGTCAGGATCCGCAACTCCGCTGTGTCCGGGTCCACTTCGATCTTGATGACCTGAGCTCCGGCGGCGAACGCGCCGCGGATCGGGTCATAGAAACGGGTCTCCGCCAGCCCTGGCTCGATCCCCTCGGGCAGCCGGTTGGATTCCAGGTAGGCGACCCGGCCCACCTCCGCGAGATCCAGCGCCGGCTGCTCGCTGCCGTTGATGAAGATCTGGCCGGCGGCCAGCGTCAGCTCGTCGGCTTTCGCGTCCAGCAGGCCCGCCGCCAGGCGCAGCGCGCGGTCCCGGACCGCCTCGCTGGCCCGCTGGGCGGCTCCCCCGCCGATGACGGCCTGGCGGGAGGAAAACGCGCCGAATCCCCACAGCGACTCGTCGGTGTTGCCGATGCGGACATCAACGGCGTCGTAACTGACTCCCACGGCGTCCGCGACGACCTGCGCCATGGTCGTCTCCAGGCCCTGGCCCTGCGAGGTCACGCCGCTGAACACGGTCACCGTGCCGTCCGGGTTGATCCGGACCGTGCAAGCGTCATGCCCGGTGCGGAACGCCATCCGCGGGCCGGCCGACGCCGCCCTGCCGAGCCCGGTCAGCTCGTTGTAGCAGGCGATCCCGATGCCGAGCCGGGGCTCGCCGGACGCCGCCCGCCGGTCCTGCTCCGCGCGGTGTTCCTGCTCGTCATAGCCGGCCAGCTCGAGTGCCTTATCGAGGCAGGCGCCGTAGTGCCCGGAGTCGTCGACCAGGCGGGAGGGCATCCGGTACGGGATGTCCTGCGGCCGGATCAGGTTACGGCAGCGGATCTCCGCGCCGCTGAGCCCGAGCGAGCGGGCAGCCGAGTCCATGACCGACTCCATCGCGAAGACGCTGGCCGGGCGGGCGACGCCGCGGTACGGGCCGGCGGGCGCGGTGTTGGTCGCCACGCCCCGGACCGTGCACTGGTAGTTGGCCAGCCGGTAGGGGCCGCTGAGCAGGCCGCCGGCCATCAGCGGCTCGATCCCCGCGGTCCACGGGTAGACCGAGTACGCGCCCACGTTGCAGGTGATATCGGCCTGCACCGCCAGCAGGTCGCCGCGGGCGGAGAAAGCGGCCTTCATCAGGTAGCGGTGGTCACGTGCGTGCGTGGCCGCCAGCAGGTGCTCGCAGCGGTCCTCGACCCACTTGACCGGCGTGCCCGGCATAGCCCGCGCCATCAGGCACAGCGCCACGTCCTCGGGGTACAGCACGGACTTGACGCCGAATCCGCCGCCCACGTCAGGGGCGATGACCTGGATATTCCCTTCGGCCAGACCGAGCAGGGTCGCGAGCATGTTGCGGACGATGTGCGGGACCTGAGTCCCTGACCAGAAGGTGAGCCGGCCCTGCCCCGCGTGCCAGAGCGCCACGCCCGCCCGGCATTCCATCGGGTTGCCGGCATGCCGGTTGGTGATCAGCTCCCGCTCGACCAGCAGGTCGGCTGATGAGCAGGCGGCCGCCACATCACCAGCCGTGAACACCCGGCTGAGCAGGACGTTGTCTGGCGCCTCCTCGTGCAGCGGCACCTGCGGCGGCCCGTCCCACGCCGATACGGTGACCGGCAGCGGCTCGTAGTCCACGTCGATCAGCGCCAGCGCGTCCTCGGCGAGGTAGCGGCTGTCCGCGACGACCGCCGCCACCGGCTCGCCGGCGAACCGGGTCTTCTCCGCGGCGAGGACCGGCTGGGCGGTCTCCACGTAGGACGGCAAGCCGGACTGCGCGCGCAGCGCCACCGCGGCGATTCCCGGCTGATCCCCGGTGAACACGCCACGGACACCGGGCATCGCCCGGGCCGCGCTGGCGTCCACCGACCTGATCCGGGCGTGCCCGTAGGGACTGCGCAGGAAGGCCACCTGGCCCATCCGGGGCAGCTGCAGGTCGGACACGTAACTACCGCGGCCGGTGACCAGCCGCAGGTCCTCCTTGCGCGCCACCGGCGATCCGACCGCGCCAGGCGAGCACTGGCTGCCCATCAGGGTTTTCCCTCACTGCTGCTGCGCCCGGTCACGTTCATCGGGGTGTCCCTTCACTGCTGCTGCGCCCGGTCATGGCATTGCGTACCCGCCATTGACGGAGACGACCTGCCCGGTCGTCCACGAGGACAACGGCGAGGCGAGCAGCAGCACCATGGGCACCACGTCCTCGGGGCGGCCGAGCCTGCGCAGCGGATACTGGGCCAGGATCTTCCGCATCCGCTCATCATCAGTGCCGCCGGTGTGCGCGCCGAGGCTGTCGGTCTGCACCAGGGCGATGGACACCGCGTTGGCCCGGATCTGGTGCCGGGCCAGTTCCTTCGCCAGCGACTTGGTCAGGCCCACGGTCGAGGACCGGGTGGTGGCAGTGACCAGGATGCCGGACTCGCCGATCCGGCCGGAATCCCCCAGCAGGCTCACGATGGAGCCGCCGTCCCTCGCGGCCATCCGCTTGGCAACGGCCTGGGTGATCCGCAGCGTGCCGGTCACCGTGACGTCGACCTGCGCCTGCCAGTCAGCTGCGGTGGTGTCGAGAAAGCGCTTGCGCTGGGTCGCGGCCGCGTTGTTCACCAGGATGGAGATCGGCCCGAGCTGGCTCTCGACCCGGTCGGTGGCCGAGTTCACCGCCGTGTCGTCGCGCAGGTCCGCACCGGCCGCGAGCGCTGATCCGCCCGCCGCGTTGACCTCGGCGGCCGCCTTCTCGGCCCCCTCCGCCGAGGAGTTGTAGTGGAACGCGACCCGGGCGCCCTCGCGGGCGAATGCGAGCCCGATGGCCCGGCCCAGCCCCTGCCCGGCACCGGTGACCAGGACTGTCTTGTCCGCAAGCTGCAGGTCCATAGCTCTGCCCCTCTACACGAAGATCCACTCACGGCCCGCCTCGGCCGTGACGACGCGCCCGAATCCGAGGCCCGGGAAGTGCGCGGCGGCCGCCGGGGCCTGGCTGTCCAGCAGTTCCGCGCTGAGCTGCTGGCGCACCGCCGCAGCGGCCGCCAGATCCACGTCGAAAGTGAACCGCCAGCCTGGCTCGATCAACTCGACGACGGAGTGCACGACATCGCCGAGCAGCAGTGCCCGCTGGGTGCCGCTGGACAGGATGTAGATCGTCGAGCCGGGGGTGTGGCCGCCCACCGGGCGGGCATCGAGCCCGGGTGCCAGCGTGCACTCGCCGCTGAACGTTTCCAACTGCGCCTTGACCGGGGACAGCTTCCTGACCGCCCCGGCCGCGGCGTCCGGGCTCTCGACGAAGTAGGCCCAGTCCGCCTCGTGCACCCGGTAGGTGGCGTTGCGGAAGACCACCTCGCCCTTGGCCGCCGCCCAGCCGACATGATCGAAATGCAGGTGGGTGAAGACCACGTCGGTCACGTCCGCCGGGGCGACACCGTACCCGCGCAGGCTGGCCAGCAGCTGACCGCCCTTGTACTGCCCGTTGTCAATGGTGCCGGCCCCGGCATCCACCAGGATGACCCGGCCGCCGGCCCGGACCAGGAAGCCGCCGAGGGTGAATTCCAGCCGCCCCCGGGAATCGAGCTGCCCGGAGTGGCAAGCCCAGGGGTCAGCGTCACCCGCCCCCGGGTCAGCGTCACCCGCCCCGGCGCGCCGCAGCACGTTGCGCGCGACCTCGTAGCCGACGCCGTCCAGCACCGGCAGGACCTCGAGGTCACCGACGTTCACCGGGCTTCCTCCCGGCCAGGACGCAGCAGGGTGCGCACGCCGCGGCCCTGCTCCAGGTCGCCGAACGCCGCCTCGACCTCGCCCAGCCGCGCCTCCCCGGTGTGCAAGGGCGCCAGGTCGAGCGCTCCCGACCGGATCCAGCCGAAGAACTCCGGGAGGTCGGCCGAGGCGTCCAGCGAGCCGCCGACGCAGCCGACCAGGGTCCGCGCGAAGTGGAACAGCTCCAGCGCGCTGAACGTGACCGGCTCGTCCTTGCCGCCGATGCCCACGACGCAGGCGGTGCCGCCGCGGCGGCTGAGGCTCCAGGCGTCGCGGATCGTCCGCGCCGAGCCCACGCAGTCGAAGGCGTAGTCGGCGCCGGGGCCGGTCAGCGTGCGCACCGCCGCCTTCAGCCCGTCGTCCGCGGGCAGGAAATGGTCAGCACCCACGGCTTTCGCCGTTGCTGCCTTGCCCGCATTGCGGTCCACGGCGATGATCAGGCCAGCGCCGGCCAGCCGGGCACCCATGATCACCGACAGCCCGACCCCGCCCAGGCCGAGCACCAGGACCGACGAGCCCTCCGCCACCCTGGCCACCTTGGTGGCCGCGCCGACCCCGGTGGTGACCGCGCAGCCGAGCAGTGCCGCCTGCTCCGGGGTGATCCAGCCCGGCACCGGGACCACGGCGCCGGCCGGCACGACGGTCTGCTCCGCGAACGAGCCAACGGTCAGGCCCGGGTACACGGGAGTGTCATCGGCGGTCAGCGCATACGGCTCCGTGCTGCGGCTCGCCCCGTTCTGGCACAGGTGCCGCTCGCCGCGGCGGCAGAAGAAGCACTGGTCGCAGGGGGTGATCCAGAGAATGATGACCCGCTGTCCCTCGGCCACCGTGGTGACGCCCGCGCCCGTCTCGATCACCGTCCCGCACGCTTCGTGGCCGAGCACGGCCGGGACCGGCTGCGCCAGCTTCCCCCGGGCCAGGGACAGGTCGGAGTGGCAGACGCCGGTCACGTCGATGCGCACCCGCACGTCGCCGGGGCCGGGGTCGCGCAGCCGGATCGTCTCCAGCCGCAGCGGCTCGCCCTGGGCGCGCAGCACGGCGGCCCGCACCTGTGTCCGGTAGCCCGCGGTCACACCTGCACCGCCTTGATCTCCAGGACGTCGCTGATGCCGAAGTCGCCGATCTCCCGGCCGATGCCAGACTGCTTGTAGCCGCCGAACGGGGCACGCGGGTTGAACGCCGCGCCATTGATGTCGACCTGGCCGGCGTCGATGCGCGCGGCGGCATCCAGCGCGTGGTCGCGGTCACCGCTCCATACCGCCCCGCCGAGCCCGTAGATAGTGTCGTTCGCCAGGGCGATCGCAGCGTCGTCGCTGGCCGCGGCGAGCACCGACAGCACGGGGCCGAAGATCTCCTCCCGGGCGATCCGTGCCGCGGGGTCCACCTCACTGAACACCGTGGGTGTCACGTAGTAGCCACGTTCGGGCAGCGGGCCGTCGCCGCCGGCCACGAGCTTCGCGCCGCCGGTGGCGCCCGGTTCCAGGAAGGACCGCACCTCCTTGCGCTGCCCGGCCGAGATGAGCGGCCCGAGCCGGCCTCCGGGGGCGTACCTGGCGGCGGCCGCGGCGGCGAGCTCTTCCGCCTGCCCGAGCCGGTCGGCCGGCACGATCAGCCGGGACAGCGCGGTGCAGGTCTGGCCGCCGTTCAGGTAGCAGTTCGCGACAGTGACCTTCACCGCCGTGGCCAGCAGGCTGTCGTCAGTGTCGGAGAGCACCACGCTGGCGGACTTGCCGCCCAGTTCAAGCGTGACCCGTTTGACTGTCTCCGCCGCCGCTGCCGCGACCTGCCGTCCGACGGGCGTGGACCCGGTGAACGAGACCTGGTCGACGCCGGGATGCCGGGCCAGCCGGCCGCCCACCTCGCGGCCGCTGCCCGGGACCAGGTTGAACACGCCGGGCGGGGCACCTGCCTCGGTCATGGCCCGGGCCAGCTCGAAAGCTGTCAGCGGGGTCAGCGCGGCCGGCTTGAGGATCACGGTGGCGCCTGCCGCGAGCGCGGGCACGATCTTGACCACCACCTGGTGCAGCGGGAGATTCCACGGGGTGATGGCCGCGACCACGCCGACGGGCTGGCGCAGGATGACCGAGTTCCCCTGCTGGCTGCGGAAGCTGAACGCCTCCAGCGCGTCGGCGGTCTGCGCGATGACCGCGAGGGGCAGGTCCACGTGCAGCTTGCGGGCCACCGGCGGCGGTGACCCCTGCTCGCGGGTGATCAGTTCCGCAAACCGGCCGGCCCGCGCGCTGATCACGTCGTGCAGCCGGCGCAGGAAGGCCACTCGCTCGCTGACAGCCGTCCGCGACCAAGGCCCGAACGCGGTCCTGGCGGCCTCGACCGCGGCGTCAACCTCGCTGGCCGACGCCTGCGCGCAGATACCGGTCAGCTGCTCAGTGGCCGGGTTCTCCACCTCGCATTCGGGCCCGGTCCCGGGAACCCACCTACCGCCGATGAGCAGCGAGGACTCCCGGACAGGCAGATCCACGCTGGAAGTGTTCGTCAGCTCCACGGCTCGTTATCCGTCCACGACTCGTTACCCGCGATCGACACTAACTAACGCAAGTTAGTTTCACCGTACGGTCGGCTGAGCGCACGGTCAAGGGACGCGCCGCCGGCTGAGCGCACGGTCAACGGACGCGCCGCCGGCTGAGCGCACGGTCAGGGGACCCACCCATGGTTGCCGCGTAGCTGCTCACCGGTGGCTGGCCGCTACCAGCCGGAGAGCGAACTCGCCGTAATCCAGTGCGATCTCTTCTGCCCGCAACGGCCCGCTGGGGTCGAACCACCGCGCGACGCTGACGCACATCTCCAGAATCCCGAACGAAGCGAGGAACGGGGTCTGCACCGCGAACGCACCCTGCGCGTTCCCCTCGGCGATGATCTGGCGTATCGCGCGTTCGTGCCGCCGGCGTACCGCCATGATCTCCGACCGGGCCGGCTCGTCCAGGCACGCAACGTCCCGGTTGACGATCAGCGCCTCCCGGCGGTGGGTCGCATGCCGCAGCGCGTAGGCCACGACGGCACGGCGGAGTCGTTCGATCACGTCGTCGATGTCAGCGATGGCCGCTTCGAAGTCCGCCCACACCAGCTCGGTCGTCTCCCGCAGGATGCCCCGCAGGAGCTCCTGCTTGGAGCTGATGTGGTTGTACAGACTCGGCGTGCGGATGCCAAGCTCGCCGGCTATGTCCCGCAGTGCCGTGCCATGGTAACCACGCTCGGCGAACAGCGTCAGCGCGGCTTCCCGGACTGACCGCTCCGTGACCGGCTCGCGGTGTGGCGGGACGCCGTCCCTCGCGTGGTCACTCACCCGGGTCATCCTGTCAGAGACTGGCGAGCGCAAGCTGGTGGTGACTTTTTGTATCTATACAATTACTAACTGGCACGAGCCGCGTTGAGCGCACGCCGGTGCGCGGGCCGGGGGGCAGATGACAGAACCGGAGCCGGGCATGCCAGCGGTCCCGCCCCGCGCGGACCACGGCACGGATGTACCTGGCGACCCGCAGGTGTCGCGGAGGAGCTTCGTGGGGATGGCCGGCGGCGCCGGGCTGCTGGCCGCCGGCCTGGCAGGCGTGGGGGCCACCAGCGTGCTCCCGGCGAGCGCGAGCGAGACGCCCGGGCAGGTCCCGGGCCCGCATGCGGCCCTGCGGCTGCTCATGGAAGGCAACCGGCGCTGGGCCGACGGGACGCCGAGACACCCACGGCAGTCCGTCGCATGGCGCCGGCACGTCGCCGGGCACCAGGACCCATTCGCGACCGTGATCTGCTGCATAGACTCGCGGGTCCCGCCAGAGATCGTGTTCGATCGCGGGCTCGGCGACATGTTCGTGATCCGGACCGGCGCGCAGACCCTGGACGATCAGGTGGTCCTGGGAAGTATCGAGTTCGGGCCGGCCAGCTACTCCTCGGCGCGGCTCATGTTCGTCCTCGGCCACCAGAAGTGCGGCGCGGTGAGCGCGGCGATCGAGGTCATCCAGAGCGGCGGCCGGGCGCCCGGCCACATCCAGGCGGTCGTGGACGCGCTCAGGCCTGCCTACCGGGTAGCGAAACCGCAGCCCGGGGACCTGCTGGACAACATGATCCGGGCCCAGACGCGGCTGACCGTCCAGCTGCTGAAGCGGGACCGGCTGCTCCGCAGGCTGATCGCCGCCGAGCGCCTGATGATCGTCGGGGGGCACTACGACCTGGGCAGCGGCGTCGTCGAGATCATCGCCTGACGGGGTCACGGCGGCCGGGTGATCCGCCTGGCGGCGCCGGCCGGGTCGCTGCCAGCATGGATCGCGTAGAGGGGCCTGCCGTTGCGGCTGGACCGCCCGGACGGCCAGAAGAACCAGCCACACGCATATCCGATCACCGGGCCGCGAGTGGGTGCCAGCGTCCCGCGCAACCGGGTGAGCGTCATGTCGTCGGCTGCCAGGTCCCGGAGGGCAAGCTCGGCCCGCAACGTCGCTAGCGCCTGGCCCGGCCGGGGTGGTTCGCCGGTCCGCAGTGGCGGCTCACGGCCGCTATCGCCCGTCGAGGAGCCGACCTCGGGATCCTGAGGCGACGCGGGCTCTGCGGCGCCGGCGTCCCAGGCGGCGTCAGCCCAGGCGACGTCAGCCCATACCAGGCGGCCACGGTGATCACCGCAGACCCCGGTGCGGACGGAGAGGCCGCGCACCACCACCAGGCCCCGGCCGTGCTCGGCCGCCGGGTCGTCGATCAGCCGTGGCTCCCCCGGCGCCCCGCAATCCGCGACCGTGACCCGCACCACCGGCCCGCGCCAGTCAAGCTCCACGGCGAAGCGCCCGCCCCGCCCGCTCGCCGTGTGCAGCACCGCGTTCGCCGCCAGTTCGGTCGCGACACTCGCCACGTCGTCACGGGCCGGGCAGGCTGGCAACAACGAGGCCAGCCACTGCCGCAACTCACCGAGCTGGCGCTCCTCGCCCGGGAACACGCGCCGCCACTGCCGCCCGGCCGACAGGGCCACAGTGCCCGCTAAGGGCCCCGCGCCCTGCTCCCTCGCGGCATCTCTGGCAGCCATTTCTTTCCTCCACGCGTAGCGCATCCCGGTTGTTCAGCGGTTCCGAGCCAAGAATCTGTGTAGCACAGATCCTCTGAAGTAAATATTGTCATGCGAAACCGGGCTGTGCAAGACGGCAGGCGGGGGGTGGCCGATCTCAGTCAGCGGACCTGAGGTGGCTCCGTTACTCCAACGGGGCACCCACCGTCTCCGCGGTGGATGCCCCGTGGGCCATGGCCACTGGCCCGAGGGCCGCGCCCATGGTCAAGTGAACTGGGACAGAAGGTCAGGCGTCGTAGCGGCCGTTCTTGAGGTCGGCCAGGAACGCGGCGAACACGGCGCGCCGCACCACGTGCGCTCCGCCTTCCGGGCGCTTCGAGTCGCGAATGGCGACCACGCCGGGCAGGTTGCTGGCGATCTCGACGCAACCGCCACTGCCTGACGTGCTGCGGGCCGCCTTGCGCCACTGGGCTCGGGACAGGTCGATCATTGCTGCTTACTCCAGGGTTTCGGTGAGGGTGTCGAGGTGGGTTCGGGTGGCTGGGGGGGTGAGGGCTGCGTCGCGGATGCGGGTGAAGGTCTGCTTGTAGGCGTGGACTTCCTCGGCTTTGGTGACTTCCTGGATTCC
>Ga0307372_10007796_pt1 | contig 15236 bp, 17 predicted proteins | sample OX1MG_FD_202533 | JGI IMG/M metagenome (GOLD analysis project Ga0307372, IMG submission 202533) | Soil microbial communities from Risofladan, Vaasa, Finland - OX-1 | ecosystem: Environmental > Terrestrial > Soil > Coastal area > Acid sulfate soil | place: Finland: Risofladan, Vaasa | collected... | reverse complement strand
ACCGCACTGGTTGCACAAGCCATCTACCACGCCGCCGGACACCGGCCATAGCGACCCGACACAGACCCACAGAGTCCAGCATCAATAAGTTCGGAGAAGACGGCCGGGATGGCCTCGGCATGGTTGAGGCGGCTGCGGGCGGCGTCGGCCACCTGGCCGGGATGGGTCGACAGCACGAAGCGGTTCGACTTGATCCCCTCCACTACCACCTGGGCCACGGCGGGCGGGTCAACGTCTCCCTGGGTGGTGCCGGTCTTGAGGATCTGCTGGATGCCCGACACCAGGGGTGAACTGGGAACCACCGGCTCAGCCCCGAGGCGGCTGGGCCAGTTCCGCTCCGAGGACATGATCCCGGTGTTGACCATGCCCGGGCACAGCACACTCACCCCCACCCCGGTGCCGCTCAACTCCAACTCGGAGCGGAGCGACTCGCTGATGCCCAGCACGGCGTGCTTGGAGGCAGCGTAGGCCGCCATGGCCGGGGGGCCGGACCAGCCGGCCAGGGACGCGGTGTTCACTACATGGCCCTCCCCCTGAGCGACCAGACCGGGTACGAAGCTGCGAATGCCGTGGATGACCCCCCAGAGGTTGACCTCCAGGACCCAGCGCCATTCCTCCACGGGTATCTCCCAGGTCAAGCCGAAGTGGCCGCCGACGCCCGCGTTGTTGCACACCACGTGTACGGTCCCGAAGCGCCGCCGGGCCGCTTCGGCCAGCGCCTCCACCGAGGCCGGATCGGTGACATCGGTTACGACCGGGAACACCTCGGCGCCCGACCGCGCCACCGTCAGCCGCTCGGCGGCAGAGGTGAGGGCGATCTCCTCGACGTCGGCCACCACCACCGACATGCCCTCGGACAGGAAGCTGGTCGCCATCGCCTCCCCGAGTCCGCCGGCGCCGCCGGTCACGACCGCCACCTTGCCCGCTAGCTGATCCATCGTCTCTCCCCTGCCGATCCGCCCTCATCGGAGCGCACACGCGCCGGTCACGCAAACCCGTCGCCCGTCGGCACCGGCCGGGAATGGCCCGTGTCTCCCTGGCATGCTCCTCGGGTGATCAACGACCAGGAACCGGTCAGTCTCTACGAGGGACTCCTGACCACCCGGGCCATCCGGCGCTACCGGCCCGACCCGGTGCCTGAGGACGCCCTGCGCGACATCCTCTTTGCCGCCTCCCGCGCCCCCAGCGGGTCCAATCGCCAGCCGTTCCGGTTCCTGGTGCTCACCGACGGACCCAACGCCGGCCGGGCCAAGGGCCTGATCGGCGCGGCGGCCCGGCGCATCTGGTCGGCCAAGGCGACCGGTGACGGTTACGACCGCGGCAGCGGGATGGAGTCGGGCTCACCCAAGGCCCGCATGGCCGCCACCATGGACCGCTACGTGGCCGACTTCGAGTCTGTCCCCGTCCTGATCCTGCCCTGCCTGGTCCGCTACCGCCCGCCCACCCCGACCGAAGGGTCCTCTGTCTATCCAGCCGTCCAGAATCTTCTTCTGGCCGCCCGGGCGCTCGGCTACGGCGGGGTCATCACCCACTTCCACGCACCGGTGGACGCTGAACTGCGCCAGCTGCTCGGGATACCCGGAGACATCCTGGTGGCCGCCACCGTGACCCTGGGGGTGCCGGAGGGCCGGCACGGCCCGGTGCGGCGCCGGCCCCTGTCGGAGCTGGTCTATTCCGAGGCATGGGGTGACGCCCCGCCGTGGGCCACCGATCCGCCCGGCACCAGGCACACCTCGGCCGGCCCCCCGAAGGCCGGGGGCCAGCCCACCGGATAGGCGCGTCGGGTCTCGTGGCCGGTCAGACGAGTTGGTTCCGGATGGTCCCGATCCCCTCGATGGTGCTCTCGAGGACCTGGCCGGCGGAAAGGAACAGTGGGGGCCGACGGCCCATCCCCACTCCAGCCGGGGTGCCCGTGAAGATGATGTCCCCGGGCCACAACGTCACGACCGCCGACAGCTTGGCGATGAGCGTGGGCACACCGAAGACCATGCCCGAGGTGCGCCCGTCCTGGCGCGCCTCCCCATCCACCGAGCAGGTGAGGCGCAGGTCGTCCGGGTCATCCAGCTCATCGGCGGTGACCAACCAGGGTCCGGTGGGGGCGAAGCCGGGGAAGGACTTACCCAGGGAGAAGTGGGTGCCCGCCGCCCGCTGTACGACCCGTTCGGACAGGTCCTGGCCCACGGTCACGCCGGCTACCACCGCCCAGGCATCCTCCTCGCTGATGCCCCGGCCGCCCCGGCCGATGACCACCACCAGCTCCACCTCCCAGTCGACATTGGCGCTCGGCAGGGTGACGGTGGCGAAGGGCCCGGCCAACGAGCTCTGGAACTTGGTGAACACGGCCGGTTCCGGAGGCAGTTGGGAGCCCGTCTCCTCCACGTGGTCCCGGTAGTTGAGACCGATGGCGAAGACCTGCCTGGGGTGGGGCGAAGGCGGCCCCAGCCGGTCGGCAGGCAACGGATCGGCCAGGGGCTGGGCGGTGCCGATGTCCCATTCCGTGGAAACCAGCTCGGCCCAGCGCTCGTAGGCCGAGGTCAGGTCGGGCCCGAAGCGGCCGTTCGAACCTCGCTCCACGTCGATGGCCCCCGCTCCGGTGACGATGGTCGCTCGTCCGTCCAGATTGGCCAGTCTCACCCGGTCACCATACGGTCCCGAGCCGCTACCGTCGCCCCCCACACCCAACCGGGACCATCGGAGGATCCTTTGAGCATCCGCGGCAAGGCCTGCATGGCCGGAATCTTCGAACATCCGGGCCGAGAGCTACCGGACAAGACGACCGCCCAGATTCACGCCGAGTCGGCGGCGGGGGCGCTGGCCGATGCCGGGCTGAGTTTTTCCGATGTCGACGGCTACTTCTGCGCCGGTGATGCGCCCGGCTTCGGTCCTCTCTCCATGGCCGATTACATGGGCCTTTCCTGCTCCTATGTCGACAGCACCGAGATGGGCGGATCGACCTACGTCGCCCATGTCGGCCACGCCGCCTCCGCCATCGCCATGGGCAAGTGCAGAGTCGCCCTGATCACCCTGGGAGGCAAGCCCCGCACCGGCGGCCAGGGGCCGGGCGGAGCGGGTCGCATCGGCGCCGCCCCGGAATCCAACTTCGAGGGCCAGTGGGGCATACCGGGGGCGGTGGGCGGCTATGCCCTGGCCGCGTCCCGGCACATGTACGAGTTCGGCACGACCAGCGAACAGCTGGCCGAGATCAAGGTGGCGGCCAGCATCCACGCCCAATACAACCCCAACGCCTTCCTACGCAAGGTGGTGAGCGTCCAAGAGGTCCTCGACTCCCCCATGGTCTCCAGCCCGCTGCGGCGGATGGACTGCTGCGTGGTGACCGACGGGGGCGGCGCCCTGGTGGTCGTGGCCCCTGAGGTGGCCGCCCAGCTGTCCCGACCCAAGGTGAAGGTCCTCGGCCACGGGGAGGCGCCCAAGCACACCAACAACGGGCGCATCGATCTGACCCATAGCGGGGCGGTGTGGTCGGGTCCCCGTGCCTTCAGCGAGGCCGGAGTCAGCCACGCCGACATCGACTACGCCTCCATCTACGACTCCTTCACGATCACCGTGCTCATGACTCTGGAGGATCTCGGCTTCTGCGAGAAGGGCAAGGGTGGGGAGTTCGTCTCCGATGGCGCCCTCGTCTCCCCCGGGGGCAAGCTGCCGTTCAACACCGATGGCGGTGGTCTGTGCAACAACCATCCCACCAACCGAGGCGGGATCACCAAGGTCATCGAGGCCGTCCGCCAACTGCGGGGCGAGGCCCATCCCGAGGTGCAGGTTCCCGACTGTCAGATCGCCCTGGCCCACGGCACCGGCGGCTCGCTGGGAACCCGCATGGGCAGCGCCACCCTCATTCTCGGACAGGAGGACTCATGAGCACCGCGGCCGAAGCCGGCACCCTGCCGGCCCCCGAGCCCTATCCGAACACCGAAGACGCCCCCTTCTGGGCCGGAACGGCCGAGGGCCGTCTGATGCTGCCCAGGTGCGCCCGTTGCGCCACGGTCATCTGGTACCCGCGCCAGTTCTGCTCCGAGTGCTCCGGCCAGGAGGTCGAATGGTTCGAGGCCAGCGGCCGGGGGACCATCTACGCCCGTACGGTGGTGCACCGGGCCCAAGGCCCTTGGGGTCCGGCCGCTCCCTATGTGATCGCCTATGTCGAGTTGGAGGAGGGCCCCCGCATCCTGACCAACATCATCGGCGTGGACCCCGACACGGTCGAGGTCGGCCAGGAGGTCCGGGCCGTATTCGTGGAGGCGGGCGCCCAGAAGATCGTGCGCTTCACCCGCTAGAGATCCCGGTCCGCTCGGCCCGACCCTCAGCCCGGGGCCCGCTCCCAGAAGCCGCGGGCGGCGGCCACCACCACGTCGGTGCACACCTCCAGAGGCATGGCGGTGCTGTCCAGTATCAGGTGGTACAGCGAGAAATCGCGCCAGTCCCGGCCGTACAGACGGCGAAGGTACGTCTCCCGGACCGAGTCGGTGTCCGCCCGACGGCGCCGGGCCGTCCCCTCGTCTATCCCGCCTATCCACATGGCCTGGCGGACCCGGGCTTCCTCCGGACCTTCCAATCGCACATGGAAGGCGTGCTTGGCCACGACCGTCGATCCCCAGCCGAGGACCACCCCATCGCTGGCCGCAAAGGCCTCCACCCGGGCCTGGGCCTGACGGCGCACCTCCTCGTCCCGGCTGCCGGGCACAACGGCGCCGACCCCGGCGGTTCCGTCCGGACCGGCTGCGAAGCTGGACAGGAGCCGGGTCAGGAATCCCTCGGTCCGTTCCTCCTCGGTGGCCGACTCGGCGTCGGGGTGTACTTGGGCCGAACGGGCGGCCGGCACGGCCCGGTCCAGGAAAGGGAAGCCCAGGGCAGCGGCGACGGCCGGCGCCACAACGCTGCCCCCGGCGCCGTAGGCAGCGGAGAAGGTGACCAGTCGGGCCATGGCTGGCCCAGGCTAACTAGACGGCCGGGGCGGCAGCGGCGGCGGAGGCGTTGGCGCCCTCCGACGGGGCCGGGTCCAGCCGGCTGGTGACCGGCTCGCCCTGGGCGCTGACCCCGCAGAGCTTCTGCCAGGCCGAGGGGATCCGGCCGGCCTTGAGCGCCCCGGCGTCCATGAGGGCGCCCAGCAAGGGGCGTAGGGCCCGGTGGCGCAGGTCGACCCGCTGGGGGGAACGGTTGGCCTTTCTCCACGTCTCCCAGCCCGGCAGGCCCACCGTCTCGTAGACGCCGGGGTGCACGAGCATCTCGAACATCCCGCCCACCATGAGCGGCGCCACCCGACGGACCATGAACCGCTCGAAGCGGCTGGCGCGGTCCCAGAGCTCGGGCAGGATGAGTCGGGCGAAGGCCAGGTGCCGGGCCTCCTCCTGGCGGTGGTACTTGTTGACCTCCCGCACGAACGGATCGGTGTCGGGGTGCTCGCTGGCCAGCTTCTGCATCAGGTCGGGGATCTCCTCACCGGTGAGGACGAGGACGCAGAAGAAGGCCGGCATGCCCATCAGGAAGGGCAGCACCAGGCTCTGGATACGGTTGAGGATGGGCTTGTTGAGGGGGTTCTTGGCCTGAGGGTCCAGCTGGGTGAGCAGACGGACGAAGAGCCTCGAGTGCCGGGTCTCCTCCCCCAACTCGTGAAGGATGTAGGTGACCCGGGGATCGGTGAGGTCGGCCTTGCGCACGATCTCCATGGAAAAACCGGCCGTCAGGATCGACTCGAAGCGGATGCCCTCGGAGGTGATCGAGGCAATTTCCTCCCGAGAGAGGCGGATGAGCTGCTCGGGGGTGAGGTCGAGGTCGAGCCCGGCAATGCTGAGAAGTTCGGTGGGCAGGACCTGGCCCGGGCCCACCCCACCGGGCACGGCCTCATCGGGTTCGACCACCCGCTTGAGGGAGACAGTGGAGAGTCGCTCGATGCGTTCGTCGAGAGTGGTTGCCATGGCCCCTATTCTAACGAATTGAAAGTTACAGTCAACCTATAACTTCATTGATTCCCTGTGACTGGGGTCACCTGCCCCGGAAGACCGGGGGCCGCTTATCCACGAATGCCTTCGACGCCTCCCGGTGGTCCTCGGTGTAGGAGCAGCGGATGTGGTGAGTCACCTCCAGGTCCATGCAGTCGCCCAGATCGGACAGGGCGGCCCGGTTGATGTTCTCCTTCATGTAGCGGTAGGCCACGGTGGGCCCGGAGGCCAGGCGCCGGGCCAGCGCCCTGGACCGGGTCTCGAGCTCATCGGGGCCCACCACCCAATTGACCAGGCCCAATCGGGCCGCCTCCTCGGCCCCGACCCGTTCGGAGAGGTAGTAGAGCTCCTTGGTCTTGGCCTCGCCCACCAGCCGGCTCATGAACCAGGTGCCGCCGTAATCCCCGGAAAACCCCACGTTGGCGAAGGCGGTGGTCAGAAAGGCGGTGCTGGCGGCCATGCGTAGGTCACAAGCCAGAGCCAGGGCCAAGCCGGCCCCGGCCGCCGGCCCGGGCAGCGCGGCCAGAGTGGGCTTGGGCATCTCGTACAGCTTTCCGCTGGTCCGGCGCTGGTCGAGGCGCTGGGCGTGGACAGCCTGGTCGTAGCCGGCCAGCAGCCCTCCACCTCCGCCGGCGCCGCCGCTCCCACCACCGGCCGGCCGCTGGCCGTCCCCGGCCGCTTGGGCGGCAAAGCCCGTGACGTCACCACCGGCTGAGAAAGCTCCCCCGGCGCCGGTGAGCAGAAGGGCCCCGACGGCCGAGTCGGTCTCGGCCCGGGCCAGAACTGCGCCGAGTGCCCGCAGCATGGTGCCCGAGAAGGCGTTTCGTCGGTCCGGGCGATTGAGGGTGATCACGGCCACCCCCTCGTCGACCTCGGCCAGGAGGTCTTCGGTCCCCGTATCGATGGTTTCGGACATGTATTCCTCCCCCGCCCGGCCGGCGCCGGTCTCACCCCCATAGTGGCCTGCGGGCATAGCCTGGTGCCGTGCGGTCATGGTCCAAGCGCGCCCTGGCCGTGGTGCTGTTGGGAGTGGCGGGCTACGAGGCCTACCTTCGCCGGGCCGAGGTCAGCCAGGCCCTCGAACTGTACGACCGGCTCCGGCTCTCCTACCTCGCTCTGGCTGTGGTGCTGGAGGCCGGTTCGATGGTCGTCTTCGCCCGGCTCCAACGCTGGTTGCTCCAGGCCGGAGGGGTCCAGATCCGCCTGGGAGAGATGGTGGAGATCACCCTGGCCGGGAATGCCCTGGGCACCTCCCTGCCCGGCGGCGCGGCCTGGGCCGCCACCTGGGCCTTCGGGCAGCTTCGCCGGCGGGGGGCGGACCGGGTCCTGGCCGGCTGGGTGATCCTGGTGGCCGGCGCCCTCGCCAGTTTCGCCCTCTTCGTCCTGGTGGCGGTGGGGGCCTGGGTGGCCGGAGCCCAGGGACCGGTCGCCCATCTGCGCTGGCTGGCCGCCGCCCTGGCCGCCATCCCGGTGGTGGTGGGGGCGGGCTTCCTGGGTGCGGCCCGATCCGGGGCGGTCCGCCACGTCATCGCCTCGATCTGGGTCTGGGTCCGGGATCACCTCCCCGGCGCCGCCCCCGCCGGACGGGTGGTGGGCAACATCCACCAGTCGCTCCAGACGGTCAAGCCCGGCCCGGTGGGCTGGCTGGAGGCCTTCGGGCTGGCCCTGGGCAACTGGGTCTCCAACGCCGCCTGCCTCCTGGCCTGCATCATCGCCCTGCACGTCCACGTCCCCTGGCGGGGCCTGCTGGTCATCTACGCGCTGACCCAGATATCGGCCAGCCTGCCCATCACCCCCGGTGGACTGGGGGTGGTCGAAGGGAGTATGGCCGCCCTGCTGGTGGCCTACGGCACCCCCGGTGGCCAGGCTCTGGCCGTGGTCCTCCTCTATCGGATCGTGAGCTTCTGGGGGCTGGTGCCGATCGGCTGGGGCACCTGGTTCTGGCTGGAGGCGGGGCAGCGCTTCGGACGCCGCCACGTCCATCCCTGGGCGGAGCACAACCACGGCTCTGAGGCGGGCGGCATGCCGGCCATAGGTCCCGAGCGTCTGGTGCGCCCGGCCCCCTGCCCCGGCTGCGAAGCCGAGGAAGATGAGCCCAAAGCGTTGGTGGCGTCGACCCGGCGCCGGCTGACCCGGCCGCTGACCCGCACCGGCACCGGTCCCTGAGCGACTTTCGCAGCCCCCTAATTGTTCGATAGCCTAACGATGTGAGATCCAAAGCATCCCACCGGCCCCGCGGCCGCGAATAAATATTCTCAGCGATGCCGGCCACCGAGATCGAGCCCCAGGACCAACCCAGCGCGCCCGACCCTCTGCGCGACACCCTCCTGGATGCGGCCGCCCGGGTCTTCGCCCGCCAGGGCTACGACGGCACGAGGATCCAGGACATCGTGCAGGAGGCGGGCCTGTCCACCGGGGCCGTCTACGGGCGCTTCCGCTCCAAGAACGAGCTGCTGAGGGAGGCGGTCATCAGCCGCTCGGTCCCCCAGATGCGCTTCAGCGCCACCGGGGTCACCAAGGTGGCCGACCTCATCGCCCGCATGGCCGCCATCCACCGTCCCGAACTGAGCGACGGGGAGGCCCTGCTGTTGGAGACCTACGTGACCTCCCGGCGCGAGCCGGAGGTGGCCGCCGCCCTGGCCGAGGCCGAGGGCCGCTGGCGCGATGCCGTCCAGGGCCTGGTGGAGGCGGCCCAGGCCGACGGCACCGTGGCCGAGGACGTGGACCTCGACGCCGTTCTGTTCCTGGTCCGGGTCATGCGCCTGGGCCTGCTGCTGCACCGGGGGTCGGGCCTGGCCCGTCCCGAACAGCAAGCCTGGGAGAGCCTGCTCGACCGGGTGGTGCACAGCTTCGGGACTCCCCAGGAGGGTTGAGGAACCCTGGTGACACCGGGCCCGTGAACCGCCGGCACTGAAGTTCGACTCACGACACAAACATCAACGAGGGGGAAGAAACTTGCGCAGTCTCAGAGGAGCATCGGCCCTGGTCGGAGTGGCCGACGACGCCTCACCCACTGGGGAGCTGGAACTCAGCGGACGGGCCCTGGAGGCCAGGATGATCTCCGAGGCGCTGGAGGACGCCGGGCTGACCCTGGCCGACGTCGATGGCGTGTGCCACGCCGGCTCCTCCATGGGCCTGGCCGAATACCTGGGCATCCACCCCCGCTTCACCGACTCGACCAACACTGGAGGGTCCTCCTACGAGGTCCACGTCGAGCATGCCGCCGCCGCCATAGCCACCGGACTGTGTGACGTGGTCATCGGCGTCTACGCCTCGACCCCCCGCAGCGACCGCAAACGGGGTGGGGGCTTCAGGGGCGGACCCGGGATGATGATGGGGCCGAATCCCATGGCGGAGTGGGAGATGCCCTACGGACTGCGGATGCCCATGGGCCCTTACGCCATGGCCGCCACCCGGCACATGTCCCAGTACGGGACCACCTCCGAGCAGCTGGCCCAGATAGCCGTCAGCACCAGGCAGTGGGCCACCATGAACCCCAAGGCCCGTTATCAGGAACCGCTGAGCATCGAGGAGGTTCTGGCTTCCCCCATGCAGTCCAGCCCCCTGCATCTACTGGACTGCTGTCTGGTTACCGACGGTGCCGGGGCATTCGTGATGACCAGCGCTGAGCGGGCCCGTGACCTCGCCCGCCCGCCCATCTACGTCCTCGGAGCCGGCACCTGCCACGACCACTCCATGATCAGCGAGATGCCCGACCTGACAGTGACGCCGGGAGCCATCTCCGGCGCCAACGCCTTCGCCATGGCCGGGGTCAAGCCCGGGGACGTGGATCTGCTGATGGGTTACGACAGCTTCACCATCACCGCTCTGCTCCACCTCGAGGATCTGGGCTTCTGCGCCAAAGGGGAAGGTGGACCCTTCGTGGAGGACGGTAAGACGGCGCCCGGCGGATCCCTGCCGATGAACACCAACGGCGGGGGTCTGTCCTACACCCACCCCGGCATGTACGGGATGTTCCTCTTGGTGGAGGCCGTGCGCCAGCTCCGGGGCGAGTGCGGAGCCAGGCAGGTGGACGGAGCCGAAGTGGCCGTGGCCCACGGTTCCGGGATGGTGCTGTCGTGCATGTCGACCATCGTGATGGGAACGGAGGCCACCCTGTGAGTCAGACCACAGTCCAGACTGGTGAGGACAAGCCCAAGGCCCGGCGCTTCGAACCGCCGGTGAGTCCGACCACCCAGGCCTTCTGGGACGCCACCCGGGAGCAGAGGTTTCTCCTTCAGTGGTGCACCGATTGCCAGAGGGCCATCTTTTTCCCCCGCGAGGTCTGCCCCTCGTGCCTGGGCAGCTCCCTGGCGTGGAAGGAGTCGGTCGGGCGGGGGCGGGTCTACACCTTCACCGTGGAGCACCGGCCCCAGAACCCCAACCTGGTCGGGCCGTACACGGTGGCCCTCATCGACCTGGAGGAGGGCGTCCGCATGATGTCCAACGTCATCGACTGCGACCCCGATCAGGTGACCGCGGGCATGGAAGTCGGTATCGCCTGGGAGGCGCTATCGGACGGGCGACACCTGCCCATGTTCGCCCCGACAGACTCGACAGCACCAGGAGGAGACCGATGAGCCTTGAGCTCGACCTGGGCCCGGCGGCCCAGAAATTCCGCGATGAACTGCGCCAATGGCTGGAAGCCAACCGCCCGGACACGATGGTGGGTATCGACGCAGAACGGGCATCCTTGGGGAACGTCCCCGGGCTGGAGGACTGGACCCGCAAACTCCACGAGGCCGGGTACATGTGCGTCTCTTGGCCCAAGGAGTACGGCGGACGCGGCCTCACCGGGGTCGAAGTGGCCGTCATGAACGAGGAGTTCGCCCGGGCCGGCGTGCCCCGGGTGACCCGGGGGATGGGCGAGTGGCTGGTCGGGCCGTCCATCATCGTTTGGGGCACCGATGAGCAGAAGGCCTACTTCCTGCCCCGGATCATCGATGGCACCGACCGCTACTGCCAGGGATTCTCCGAACCCGACGCTGGTTCGGACCTAGCCGGGCTCAAGACCCGGGGCGTGGTCGACGGGGAGGAGGTCGTGATCAGCGGGCAGAAGGTGTGGACCTCCGGAGCTCAGACCGCCAACATGATGTTCTGCCTGTGCCGGACGGATCCGGACGCACCCAAGCACAAGGGCATCTCCTATGTCCTCACCCCCATGTTCCGGGAGGACGGAGCCTCCAACGGCTTCGAGCTGCGGCCCATCAAGCAGATGACGGGCCAGGCTCATTTCACCGAGACATTCATCACCGAGGCGCGTGCACCACTGTTCAATGTCATTGGCGGCCTGCACAACGGTTGGCGGGTCACCATGACCACGCTGGGGAACGAGCGGGGTGGTAACGCCACCACCCAGCACGTCCAGTACACCAAGCAGTTCTGGGATGCCGTCGAACTGACCCGCAAGTACGGCCGGGAGGGCGACCCACGGGTCCGCCAGCAACTGGCCTGGGCCTTCACCCATTGCGAGATCATGCGCTTCCAGGGCCTCAAAGTCCTCTCCGAGGTGGTGGCCAAGAAGGAGCCGGGCCCGGCCGCCTCCATCAACAAGATGTTCTGGTCGGAATACGCCCAGCGCTTCGCCGAGATCGTCATGAACATCCGCGGCGCCGATTCGATGATCATCACCGACGTCGAGGACTCCCAGGCAGGTGGCTCCGGTTATCAGCCCGACCCCTGGCAGAGCAGCTTCCTGTCCACCCGTTCGGTGACCATCTGGGGCGGCACGGCCCAGGTCCAACGGAACATCGTCGGAGAGCGGGTGCTGGGCCTGCCCAAGGAACCGGACATGGAGGCCCAGCGCCGTGGACCCGGCGCGGGTGCGGGTGCGGACATGACCAGGACGAAGGCGTGAGCCAGACCGCCGGCTCCGATCCGGCCGCCGAGGAGATCGAACAACGTCGCCAGCTGGCCTCCACCGGGATGTTGCTGGCCTGGTACGCCGAGCACCAGCCCGGACGCCCGGCCATCATCGCCCCCACCGGGGACCGGAACTTCCGGGAGCTCAACGCCCGGGCCAATCAACTGGTGCGGGCCCTGCGCCAACGGGGCCTCACGGCAGGTGACGCCGTCGCCCTGATCTGCGGGAACCGGGCCGAATTTGCCGAAGTGGTGGCCGGCTGCCAGCGGGGAGGCTTCCGCCTGACCCCTATCAACTGGCACCTGACCGGGGACGAGGCCGCCTACATAGCCGCCGACTGCGAGGCCCGGGCCATGGTCGCTTCCGCCGACCTGTCCGCCATCGCCGTGGGGGCGGCGGCCGGGGCGCCGGACTGCCGGGTCAAGCTGGCCGTGGGCGGTTCCATCGACGGCTTCGAGGGCTATGAATCCGCCTTGGGCGGCCAGTCCGACACCGACATCGATGATCCGGAGGCGGGGGGCAGCATGCTCTACACCTCAGGCACGACCGGGAGGCCAAAGGGCGTGCACCGGCCCCAGGCCGCCGCCGCGGCCGGAGCCGGGGCCGGAGTGAACCTGGGCGGCTACCAGACCGACAGCGATGACCTTCACCTCTGCACCGGTCCGCTCTACCACGCCGCTCCCCTGGCCTTCTCCCTGGCCAGCCCGCTGGCCTTCGGCGTGGGCGTGGTCCTGATGGAGCGCTGGGACGCGGAGGAGGCTCTTCGGCTCATCGACCAGTACCGCATCACCCACACCCACATGGTGCCGACCATGTTCCACCGGCTGCTGTCGCTGCCGGAGGACGTCAGGGACAAGTACGACATCACCAGCCTGCGCTACGTCATCCACGGCGCCGCCCCCTGCCCGGTGGCGGTCAAGCAGGGCCTGATCGAGTGGCTCGGTCCCATTGTGTGGGAGTACTACGCCGCCACCGAAGGCACGGGCAGCTTCGTGGACTCGGCCACCTGGCTGGCCCACCCGGGCACGGTCGGGAAACCCTTCGGGGAGGGCCAGGTCATGATCGGCGATGACGCCGGCAGCGCCCTGCCCACCGGGGAGGTGGGGCTCGTCTATCTGAAGGCTCCCCCCACGGGACGGTTCGAGTACTACAAGGACAGCGAGAAGACCTCCAGCACCTACCGGGGGGACGGCGGCTACTTCACCCTCGGGGACGTCGGCTATCTCGACACCGAGGGGTACCTGTACTTGACCGACCGGTCGGCCAACCTGATCATCTCGGGGGGGGTCAACATCTATCCGGCCGAGGTCGATGCCGTACTGCTGGAGCACCCGGCCGTCGGGGATGCCGCCACCATCGGCATACCCGACCCGGAATGGGGCGAGCAGGTGAAGGCGGTCGTGGAGCTTCAGAACGGGGTGAGCCCGACCCCCGAGCTGGCCGCCCAGTTGATCGAGCACTGCCGGGCCCACCTGGCCCACTACAAGTGCCCGAAGTCGGTCGACTTCGTCGACGAGCTGCCGAGGCAGGACAACGGCAAGATCTACAAGCGCCTGCTGCGCGACCACTACCGCCGCGCCGCCGGGGCGCAGTAGCCCCGGGTGCACTCGGGCACCCAGCAGGACCAGACTTAAGACCAGCACAACGACTAGTTCAAGGAGGAACAGTGTCAGGGATCTGTGAAGGCAGAGTGGTGATCGTGACCGGGGCCGGCCGAGGCATCGGGCGGGGTCATGCCATCGAGTTCGCCCAGCAGGGAGCCAAGGTGGTCGTCAACGACCTGGGCGCCGAGGTGGACGGCAGCGGCAGCTCCACCGGCCCCGCCGGTGAGGTGGTCGAGGAGATCAGAGGCATGGGGGGAGAGGCCGTCGCCAACGGTGACGACGTCTCGGACTGGGAGGGGGCCCAGCGCCTCATCAACACCGCCGTGGAGACCTTCGGCGGGCTCGACGTCCTGGTCAACAACGCCGGCATCCTGCGGGACCGGATGCTCACCAACATGACCATCGAGGAGTGGGACTCCGTCATCAAGGTCCACCTCCGGGGCACCTTCGCCCCCTCCCGGTGGGCGGCCGCCTACTGGCGGGAGCGGTCGAAGGCGGGGGAGACCAACGACGCCCGCATCATCAGCACCGCCTCACCGTCCGGCCTGTACGGCAACGTCGGCCAGGCCAACTACGGGGCGGCCAAGGCCGGCATCGCCAGCTTCACCATCATCGCCGCCATGGAACTGGCCCGTTACGGGGTCACGGCCAACGCCATCGCCCCCGTCGCCCTCACCCGCATGACCGAGAACCTGGGCATGGGCGCCGCCGCCGAGGCTCAGAAGCCCGAGGAGTTCAATGCCCTCTCGGCCGACAACATCGCCCCCCTGGTGGTGTGGCTGGGCAGCCCGGAGTCCAAGGACGTGACCGGGCGGGTCTTCAACGTGGCCGGCGGGCGCATCAGCGTGGCCGAGGGTTGGCACGCCGGCCCCTCCGCCGATAAGGGCGACCGCTGGGATCCCGCCGAGCTGGGCAAGGTCGTCCCCGACCTGGTGGCCAAAGCTCAGAAGAACGCCAACATGTCCGGAGCGGTGTCCTAGTAGTACCTCGGGACGTAGCCGCCTCGGCCCAGAGCGGCGCTCTCGGCCAGATCTGCCGACTCGTCTACCCCTCCGGTGACCTCGGTCACCCAGGGGAGGCGGTCGCGCAGGATGCGCTCCACTCCGGCCTGGAGGGTGGTGGCGCTGATGGCGCAGGAGCTGCAGGAACCCTGCAGCATGACCTCGACCTCCCCGGACTCGACGTCGGCGCTGACCAGGGCCAGATCGCCCCCGTCGGCCTGCACCGCCGGGCGCATCATCTCGATCAGTGAATTGAGGGCGGCCAACCGGCTACCACGGTCCTCATCGCTAAGCACAAATCCTCCTGGGCATCTGGCCCATTGTGACAACAATCGGGCCGTGCCTTTCATGCCCGCCCCGGCCACCGGGCCAGGATGGACGAATGCCCCGGGCCTCCGAACCATCTCCGGCCGAACTCGCCCTCCGCGCTGACCTGACGACCGAGGCCGGCGGTTGGTCGGTGGAGGGCGGGGAGATGCGGGCCAGCCTGGTGGTCCTGGAGCCGGGAGGGGGGCTGGCCGGACACGTCAACCGGGAGGCCGATGTCCTGCTGGTCGGGGTCGACGGCCGGGGCCAGGTGGACGTAGACGGGCGCAGCCATCCACTCGGGCCCTCGGTCCTGGTCCACATCCCCAAGGGCTCGAGCCGCACCCTCCGGGCCGCCGATGACGAGGGCCTGCGGCTGCTGGTCGTCCACCGCCGCACGGCCCGCTCGAGCTCGTGGCGGTGGCGGCCCCGCCGGCGCAAGCCGTGGGAGGACCCCTGGGAGGAGATCGAGCCGGATTAGAAGGGGGCACCCTCGGCCACCAGCGGCCAG
>Ga0307372_10007794_pt1 | contig 15246 bp, 13 predicted proteins | sample OX1MG_FD_202533 | JGI IMG/M metagenome (GOLD analysis project Ga0307372, IMG submission 202533) | Soil microbial communities from Risofladan, Vaasa, Finland - OX-1 | ecosystem: Environmental > Terrestrial > Soil > Coastal area > Acid sulfate soil | place: Finland: Risofladan, Vaasa | collected... | reverse complement strand
GGTGATGAGATAGTCCACCCTCGCCGGAAACGGCGGGAACATGTGAATCCCTTGGTCCCAGGTTCGAGTCCTGGCGGGCCCACCACAATAAAAACTCGAACCTTGGAAATGTGCGAATCACCATAGTTTAGCCGCTCTGAACCAGCATAGTTTGGCCAGTAATAAAACTATAAATTGGCCCTATCGCACACCATAAAATGGCCCACCGCTATTTCTGGTGGAAAGTCACTGGTTTGATCACCAAAGCAGATTATCGATAATCACCACTGAGAATCAGTTATTTACGATTCGACCATATAACTTTATCGAGTTACAATTATTAAGGATAGGTCACCTCAATCAGAGACCGACTATGAAACCCAAGAAGCCATTGAACATTGCCCCGGACACCTTGAAGGAGGAATTCGAGTCTTTGGTGGCGGAGATGCAGACCCCGAAAGCGCGGGCAGCTGCGCGTTCAATCTCTAAGGTAACTCCAGAAGAGCTCAGAAAAGCGACAGCGCGAGCGCGAACACTCGAGACCCCGAAAGATCCAAGGAATCTACATACCTGATTTAGTCCAGTCAACTTTCAACGTCTCCATTGAGTTTATTTGTACTATTTAGTGTCAGAGTATTGCAGTAATTAACGTCTGTACTCACGTAAGGCGTTGACACTTAATGCTGTTTAGTTTTAAGAATTGATAGCACCAATAATACTGCGTTATAAAAACCCCGACCAAATCCTCAAGTACAATAAGAGTACGCTACGGGTGGACCCGGCTTTTGCCTAGTCTCGCCGCTACTTGTTATGCGCTATAAGACTCTTGATTTCCAAGAATGAAGGTTAATGTGAAAAGCAAAGCCAAACCTTGGGATAAATGGATTCCTGGTGTTCTTCGTAACAAACAGGTATATAACCTCTTAGACACATATTTCATCGGTTCACAGAAGGCGAATGTCAAAGCTTCTGCGACCGATCTAACTCTTAGCAATCGCGGTTGGAGGCTCATCAAGGGTTCAGTAAAACCCTCTAAAGGAGGGGATAACTATTTTGAGAATTTACAAGTAAGTGGTTTGATTGAACCAATACAACCGCTGGAAAATGGAGATTACTTGCTTGATTCAAAGCAAACTTATCTGTTCGAACTAAACGAAACATTGTATCAACCAGATACGGGTTTCAGTATTTACGGTGAAGCTACCGCAAAGAGCAGCGTAGGTCGGATGGATGTATTAGCCCGTTTGATTGTAGATGGTATGGACTATTATGAAAAATTTGATCCAGATAAAATAAAACGCGGCCAACAAGTAAAAATGTATGTAGAAGTAACCCCTATTACATTTGATGTAAAAGTCCGACGAGGAATATCTCTCAATCAATTAAGATTATTTAATGGTAAGCCATCGATAAGCTTAGTTACTGGTTCTGAAATTTGCACTACGATTATCACAAACGAATCCAGTAATTTGGAAAGCAGCTTATCCGTTGATTTAAAACCATCTGAAGGTTATACATCAAAAATCGTAGCATTTCGTGCCATACCGCCGTCAGACAAAAAAATCTACCTTCCACTTTGGGAGTGTAAAGAGTCTGAAAAGCCGAAAGCGAATCAATTCTGGGATGCCTTGCCGCCCGAAAACTCTGGCCGCTTAGTAGTAGGAAAAGGAAATTTCTATATCATGCGTTCAAGGGAGCGTATTTCTGTCCCTCTAGGAATTGCCGTCTATTGCAAAGCTGTAGATGAAACAATTGGTGAAATGAGAATACACTACGCTGGTTTTGCACACCCATATTTTGGATATAAAAGGAAAGATCATAAGATAGGCGCCCCACTAGTATTCGAGGTTAGAGGTCATGATGTCGACGTTAACCTCTGCGATGGCGAGATTCTTGCGAAACTTCTTTTTTATAGAATGTCGGAAGATAGCACATTGAAAGAAATGAGCTATAGTAACCAAGAGCTAAATCTATCAACATATTTCACGAAATTTGAAGGGTAATGAGAGACCTTTTTGAAGATAAAAGAGATTTTAGAATTGTTCGCATTAGCGAGCACGACGCGCTTGTTCGTTCGGATAGCTTTTTAGCATTAAGATCTAAAATTATGGCATGCGAAGAAATGTATCCGAGTATTAAAACATGGATCGACAATAAAGTTATAAAAGGATTAACGATTGGTGAACGTGTGGGCTATCTTGGATACTACGGCGACGTGCCAATAGCAAGTGCTATTGTTAAAAAAGGTGAGAACGCAAAATTTTGCCATCTTAAAATAGATTCTGAAATACAAGATAAAGGCTTAGGTGATGTCTTCTTTTCGCTTATGGCATTAGAAGTACGTTCGTCAGCAAATACGGTGCATTTCACACTCCCAGAAAGTCTCTGGGAACATAAGATGGATTTTTTTAATTCCTTCTCATTCATAGAAGCCAATAAATGCCATCAACAATATCGTTTGTTCGAAGAAGAGCTACGTACTGAAGCAGATTATCACAGCGTTCACCAAAGCGTTTTACAAAAAATAAATCAATATAGAGGCATTACATCTATTTCCGGATTCTCCATGGATACTCAACTTATATTAAGTGTACAGCCGGAATATGCAGAAAAAATAATGCTCGGTAAGAAAACAGTAGAGGTGCGTAGAAAATTCTCGAAATCATGGGAGGGGGTTCGTTTCAATTTATACGCCTCATCACCAAGGAAATGTTTAATGGGCGAAGCAAAGATTGAGAGAGTGATTGAAAGTTCGCCTGAAATAATCTGGGAGCATTTCAGTACGCAAGTCGCATGTTCAAAGCAAGAGTTTGATAACTATACCTATGGCGCAGATAAGGTATATGCACTTGTACTAAATGACATCAAACCATATATGTATCCTATTCATTTAACACAAATAGAGCATCTTCTAAGGAAGAACCTTAATGCTCCACAGTCTTATAGCGTAGTCGGTCACAATGATGACTGGATTAACGCGATATCAATGGCGGCTATCCTACAAGCAAGTGCACAACAGAAAAAAAGCGCAAAAACTGAAGCTGCATAGCACGTAACTTTGCGTTAAGTGCGAAGTAATCAATGGCATTAGACTCGATTTATATTCACTACGTTGAATTCCACCTTAAACTTAACAGACTTCCTACGCTGTAGCCGACGTAGGCATTTCGTTATAAGTACGTCCAAACAGTTTTCGTCCGGTAACATGCTTTTGGACGCCTCCCCATTGTTTAAAGAAAAAAGGTACCTTGGCGGCGCGGCATTGACGAAAAATATCTTGAACCCACTTTGGCTCCATGTACCTTGCGCCTCGTCCCGACTCGCCACCCACTATAACCCAGTGAATACCTGTTAGTGGTAAGTTAGGGATTGCGCCTAGAAGTGGCTCAACAGACAGAAAACGCACATATGCGGGAACCTTCTTTAGTAGATTAGCACGCACCGCATATTTCTGATTCTCTACACTCACTCCCATCCAGATATTAGGAGACCACGTCACTTCATTCGAAAGTTCCATAAGACGGTCTCCACGCTTAGTCAATACTTGAAAAATATGCTGTGGACATTCATTCATCGTTTTAAAAACTCTCTGTATAAATTCCACAGGAATGTCTGGGTGAAAGAGATCGGACATCGAATTCACAAATATGGTTCGTGGATTTCTCCAGCGCTTCGGAAGATCAACCAAGTCTTCCTGAAGTGCGATTTTGAACCCCTGTCTATATCTAGTGGAGCCCATAGCTACAAGTCGTTTAGCCATCGTCTCTGCGTAACAGTGCTTACACCCTGGGCTAATCTTTGTGCAACCTGTTACTGGATTCCAGGTCATTTCGGTCCATTCAATGCTGGATTTCTTTGGCATAGCTTTTCTCAGTTGTGGAATCGGATAAGCATCTCAGTCTGAGTATCCTCAGGGAATGTTCCCTTCCGTCGGCTACGTGCGCTGGTTACTACTATTCTATTCGTTTTCTCCAACGCCTTAAGCATACCTTTGGGGTTGGGAAAGGGGGATTCATTCAGCGCGTATTCTCTCACTTGCTCGTAAGTAACCTCTTTCCCTTGAAAATGGGTCATGAGCTGCTTCGCATGAACGGTTGGATCATCAAAGCGAAACATAGTTTGCTGTCCTATACTTTCATCGGAAAAGCAATAAGACCCATCTTGATCGATGCGCTTCATAACCTCCTTCATCTTTTCAAGACCAGTTGGGTGTCGACTAGCAAAGACGAGGTGGTAGTCGATGACGCTTTTAGTAGATCGCATTTCAAATGCAAATACATAACGAACATTCGGTAATTTTCTGAGCCTATCTTTATACATTGCGACAATCTTTCGAGCGGCTTGCGTCTGCTGCCTAATACCAGCCAATTGTGTTTCCCATGTGTCGTCACCAAATACCTCATTTAAACGTTCGCGATGGTTTGCACTATATCCTGCTTGGTACACACGACTAATTCCATCAGAATCAAGATTAACTAGCACCTCGCATGTCGGATGCGCAAGAAGCTCCCTAACAGTTGAAAAAGATAAACCTTCCGGACCAAAAGGGTCCACGAATGTGAAGAGTGGTTGCCTAGTCGTGAATGGGTTCACTGCTTCTCGACTCAACGCATTAACGCCATCTACGAATGTGCCTTGATATGGGAATATTACTATGCGTGGATTCTGGGGGATTAATGCAAGCTTCTGTTGGAGATGCCTGAACCGTTCGCCGTTCTCCTCAATGAAGACGCAATGAATGCGCCCAGCATTCCAGCGACTACCGGCCTGCGTAATGGCGGCCGCGGCAGTCTTGAGAGCTGTGATGGGTGAGCCGTCAGAAAAATTCGTGTATTCTCCTGGCCCGGCGAAGCCATCTATATACCATAGATCCTGCCGCGCGAAACGTGTACCAATAATCGATAACCAGGCGAATAGGTATGACCGGAGCATCTCGATTTTGGCAATCGTATGCTGCTTCGCATCCCAGACAGTGGGCAATTTAGCTGACATCCAAGAACCCCATGCTAAAATCGTTAACTTCAACTTGCTACAGATTAATAAACGGCGGTTTCAACTCTGAAGTGCATATATGGACCCAGCCTCATTTGCAACAGACGAGCGACAACAGCGATCTGACAAGACTAAGGTTGCATGCATATATTCGGCCTGTAGTGGAAACACGCTATACGGTTCCCTGGCCACGATGGTTTCCGCACCCTTCCGCCTTAACAACTTCGCGGCCTTGAAGGACCGTTGCACTTCGCAGGTTCCAAAAGGGTCGGTCTAACCTGTCTTGCCATCCCGATGTTGACTCCTCTGCGCAAACTCAAGGTGGGAGTTAAACAGCTTTTCGGTACACTTCTCCGCGCGCCATCAAGGCCCAGGCAATGCGCGCATTCTTGTTAGCGACAGCCACAGCCGTGATCTGGGGGCCGCGCCGTGCCTTGAGTGCCAGGATCCAACGCCGCCGGCTATCCTGTTTGCGGGCAGCATGTAATACGGCCGCGTGCGCTCCCTGGATGAGGAGCATACGGAGGTAACGGTCACCACGTTTGCTGATGCCCAACAGTTGCGGACGGCCTCCGGTCGAGGCTTGCCGAGGTACCAACCCTAACCACGCTGCCATCTGGCGGCCGTTCTTGAACACGCGGGCATCACCGACCGCTGCGACCAACGCGGTGGCCGTCAACGGACCGATTCCCTCAATGGCGGCCAGGCGCTGACAGACCTCATGCTGCTCGAACACCTCTTGGATTGCGCCTCCAATCCGTTCAACCCGCTGATCCAGATCACGAAGCTCAGTATAGAGCTCCGCCAGTAAAGTCCGCACTCGTGGGGTCAAACCGTTCTCCGCGTTTTCCATAATCGCCGGTAGTTGTCGGCGGACAGTACCGATAAGCCGGGGAAGTACCAAGCCATATTCCTGCAGTAACCCCCGTATCTGATTCACCAGCATCGTACGTTGGCCGACCACTCGGCTCCGCACGCGATGCAATGACTGGATGTCCTGCTGTTCCACCGAGTTGACGGGTACATAGCGCATTTGGGGGCGACTCACTGCTTCGCAAATCGCCTCGGCGTCATTCGCATCATTCTTGTTCGACTTGAGGTACGCCTTAACGAACTGTGGATTCATTATCCGCACCTGATGTCCATGAGCTTGGGCGTAACGCGCCCAATAATGGGCTCCACCACACGCTTCCATCCCAATCAAACAAACGGGCAGTTGCGCCAGAAAGGCGGGCAGCTTAGTCCGTGTCAGCCGCTCATGTAGCACCGTATGTCCCTGCGCATCGACCCCGTGAAGGTAAAACACCGTTTTCGCTAAATCAATCCCGACAGTGGTGGCTTGGTTCATGGCGGATCCTCCAGTTAGGACGTGAGTACGTCAGCCTATGCTCGCGCAATACGTGCATGCATAAAAGCGGCTGGGTCCATACCATCAACTATGAGTGATGTCTTGATTCACGATATGCTAGGTCGAAGTGATCATTAGCGCTGGCCAGAATCTCTAAAGGAAGTCTATAGGTTGCGGAAGGAGTTGCCTAGAAAATATTGCTTCAATCGCCAACTCAATCGTCACGAAGAGCTTTATGACAATTTGGATTGATCGATCGAGGGGTTCGAGGGCGTACGTGCCCAAGATATTTGGCCGCTTTTGCTAGGGCGCTTCGATTTCTACTTATTCATCGGATTCGCGAATGTCGTAGATGTATTCATCGATCGAGGATTCGGCCACTACTTCAATGCGGATCAGGAATGGGATCGCGCACTCGTCGATCGCCTGCATGCATTCGATGAGCAAGCACTTAAAACTGGTGTGCTTACACCAACCCATATGGCAGCGGTGATGACCACAGACCTATGCTGTCAGCACCTGTATTCCCGCGGACTCTCTCCAGAATGGAGCATACGAAAGCCGGATATAATTTAACTATTGCAAGAACGTGGACCACTGTCGATAGAATTATTATTGTGGGTAGTGATGTTATGTGATGATCTAATTATTATCTTCATACTATGATGAGTGAATGCACGTTGTACAAAATCTAATGAAAACTCATAATAAACATATGTCATCTAAGAAATCATTAAGTTACGCACTGGTGTCCTGTTTGCTAGCTTGTTGGCTAAGTGTTTTATTTTGGTACGGAAATAAAGTATTCCTTAATGGTCCGTGGTTGGATGATTGGAATGCAATTGCAGATCTTAAAATATATTTGGCGGGTGGGAATATAATTCACTATTTATTAAGTCTTAACAACAATCATTATGAAATAATTACAAGAATTATTTATTTAATATTATATTACGTATCAAACCTGAACCTGGAAATAATGAGATGGGCGACACTATTTAGTAGCGTGATAGTAGGTGTCATATTTACGTTGATTTACTTTAAAGATGAATCGCTAATTGAATCACAGCGGTACGTCAACAAATCCACAATTCAGTCGAAGAACAACCCATACTTAATAATATTGATCGTAATGATCACGACAACGTTGGGGCAATGGGAGGTATATTCGGCTGCTCAGGATATAACCAATATTGCTGTCAATATAATGTCGATTATCAGCATATTACTATTTGATAAATGGCTTAATGAAAAGCAATGGCATTTATTTATAGGTGCAATTGTATTTGCTTATCTCGCTTGGCTGAATTTTGCATATGGTGCATTATTGTTTGTAGCCTATGCTGCATTCCTTATCGTACTTAAGAGATGGAAAGAGAGGAAAGTAGCTTTTATTATTATCAGTATTAGCGCGATATTAACTGTGCTGCTTGAAGTGCATAATGCACGTGTTGGCGCCATGCCATCAAACATTACCGGCGTCATTGGCGGAAAATATCCGCTCAGGGAATACGTGCTTGGAGCATTGAATATTACAGGTGTTGGCATTGTATGGGGGATATATAACAAACCATTGATACCAGCAGTAGCTGGATGTGGCCTGTTCATAATATATGGGATTGCGCATGTTCTTTGGCGTGACCTAAAAGTGTCGTCCTCATTACATACAAATAGTGTTACCAATAAATACTGGATTCTTATTGTGTACGGGGTGTTGGTGAATCTCTCTATACTAGTTGGTCGCCTTGACGCAGGAGCCGATTACATGGCGATCTCAAGATACGTACCAGCGTCCGAACTGGCGATACTAGGGCTAGTCCTGTACCTTCACTTTCACTTTAACGCTGTTGATAAATCACAGCGTATTTATAGGGGATTACTCTACAGCCTCATCGTAGCGGGTTTTGTTCTTACAAATTATTCTGAATTACATATGGCGAAATATAGAAGGCAATATGGTCTAGATGTCGTAAGCTTTATTAAAGCATATAGCAGTAATACAACATCTGTAGAGATTCACAATGCACTTATGGTGAATAGTGTTCAAGCACCTGTTGTGCCCACTGTAATACCATGGCTTAAAGAAAATAAACTATCGCTGTTTAGTTCCGATGAATCTGCTGGAAAGTGAGGTATTTAGAGTGAAGGAAACGGTGGCACCGGTATAAAAGTAACAAATCAGTTGGCGGGACGAAATGATAAATGTTTGTAGCCAAAGTAGCTTGTAAATACCGGCACAGCAAGACCAACAGCGTGAGCCACCGTTTCAACATGCCAATGCATGCCAATCGCAGGAAAAATAACGCGGGCAAATAGCAGGCTTATCAAGAGTATCTGGGGGAAGGCCGCCAAATTTACTAGAGTGAACCAGATAAGCTGGTGGTGCAAAGCATTCGTACTTTGTTCAAACACGAACACTTTGTTCAAGGCAAAGGAGGCTATCAAACCGATGCAATACGCAATGACTATGGAAGTTATATAGCCAAGCCACATGCCCAGTATTATCCGGGATAAGAAATTAACCAGAGTGGCGATGCCGCCTACAATCAGAAATTTAACAAACCGGCGTGAAATCATCAGGATGCTACCGAAACTTGCTGCGCAAGGATTTTACCCACCTTGACGCTTTCAGAGATCGAGCGGTCTTCCGGATAGTAGTAAGAGGTATCCGCCATAAAAAATCCCTCGATGGGAGTTTGCATGGGCGGCAGCATGGCGTAGAAACCTGGTGGGCAAATCGTCTGGGCGAAATCATAGCGATGACAATGCCTGGCGATAATCATTTCAGAACGAAAAGCCGGATTTAACCGTGGTAGATAGCCGATGACCTCTTCAATGAGTTCGTCATTGCTCTTAGCCCATTTGGGGTGGGTCTTTGGCATATAGAAAGGTGCATATAGGATGGCGGGGCCGACCTTATTCAGGTTTGAATACTCGATCAGACCGGGTATATCTATCGCAGGGTCATTGATGTTGGTCCAGAAATTCTCGGAGAACGGCTGCTGCAGTTTGAGTATCACGCAGGCCACCGGGATGTTCTTGATGGCGTTGATGCGAGCGATGAAATCTTCCGGTAGATCAGCAAGAATCCGCGGGACATATTGAATTGGCGCTGTCCAAAACACAGCTTCGCATGAAATGGTCTTACTACCGGCAACTACTCCCTGCACCTTATTGTCTTGCGTGATTATGCGTTCGATACCCTCTTTCAGGTGGATAGTGCCACCATGCTCCACGATGAACTTTTCCATCGCCCGCAACAGCGTCGCTGAACCACCTTCCAGATAGCCGAGGCTTTCCTGCATGAGGCTCTTTCTGGAAAGAGCCACCCGTTTGATGCGGGTGCCGATCCAGGCGGCTGAGAGCGAATCCACATAGTCGTAAAACTTGAGATCGAAGAGGCTCTTCCAAAGAACAGCATAGGCGCGTGCGCCCACCCACTTTTTGATCCAGCTTGTGGCTGCAATCTTATCCAGTGGTCCCCAGTCGCTAATATTCTTTGTATACATGACATGCAGCGCGTAACGCATCTTGCTGATAAACCCCAGGCCATCAAATTTAAGCAGTGCCAGAGGTGTCCCCCATTTGTACATGCGTCCGTTATAGAAGAATCCCATCTTGGTGTCAGTCCAGCGCAATGCGCCTGTTATTTCCAGTTCATCCAGCAGCGTAAACAAGGGGCGATCCGGTTTGCAGATGAAATGGTAATAGCGTTCGATTTCAAGACCGTCGAAGTTGAAGGTCGCCGACATACCGCCGATCCGGTCGTCGCGCTCATACAGATCCACCTGATGACCCTGTTTGAGCAGTTCCATGGCGCACATTAATCCCATGGGGCCGGCGCCTAATACTATAAACCGCCTCTTTTCCATGCTCTTTCCTGATGTCATCTTTTAAGGACGATATGGCCATAAACCGGATCACAGAATGTCTCGCGTATCGCTAGGTCAAAGGGGGTCTGTTTAACGCCAAATATCACAGCCGTTTCGATGTCGCTGAATTCATCTCCAGCGGTCAGTGCCTTGAGCTGGGCAGCTGTGAATGGTGGATTCTTGCTGAATAATGCGTAGAGCTTCAATAGAAAATAGAAGGCACTGTAGGGTATGGGAATTATTGGTATTTTAAGGGCCTTGGCGTGTTTGATGGCACGGATTATATCGATGTAGTCGATGCGCGTATCGCCTACGATGTCAAAACAGGCGTCCACGGGCTGCTGCTCGATGCACTTGATTATGCACCGGCAAAAGTCGCGTTCATATAATGGCTGGCGCATGTATCTTCCGTTTCCGGGCACGGGGAATACCGGCGACTTTTCCATAAAGCGGGAGAGCCACCCAAAATGCTTGGGATCGAACCAGCCGAACATCAGGGTGGGGCGCAGGATGCAATGCTGTATCCCGCTTTCTGTGACCAGCTGCTCCTGCGACTTCTTTGTCCTTGTATAGTCGTCATCCGCGACCGAATTGACCACGGAAGAACTGATGTGCACAAGAAACGGGATAGCATGTTGCCTTGCTGCCTGCAATACCAGTTTTGTGGCTTCGATGTTGTTGCGAGTGAAAAGCTCAGGATGTTTGCCGGTGATCTGCGCATGCAACTGCACGACGCACGCAGCTTCTTGGAAACTCTCCATCCATTCCCCCGGGATGGCCAGATCAGCGAGGATAGATTCGATATGCGGATGAAGTTCCCGCAGGATGCCCAGGTTATGGGCGTGCTTGTCGATGGCGGTGATCTTCGAGTAACCCTGGTTCAGCAACTCGACAATAAGGTTCTGGCCGACAAGCCCAGCTGCACCGGTTATTATTATTTTTGTGGTTTTATCGGTTGCGATCATCAGTTAATCCGCTTAAATCTTAATTCTCATAAATAGCGTTTCCGGGATATGCCTGATTACAAACATGATCAATCGCCAAAACCACGGCAGATAGACGACACTTTGGCCCCTGTCGATAGCCTTAACGATGCCTTTGGCAACTTGTTCTGGTGCCGCCCACAGAAAGCCTTTCTTGAATTCGCTGGTCATGGGCGTATCCACGAATCCGGGTTTGATGGTGATCACCGTAATCCCGGAGCAATACAGCCGCTGCCGTAGCCCACTGGTGAATGCTGTGAGCGCAGCTTTCGCGGCGCCATATATATAGTTGCTTCCTCGCCCGCGGTCGCCGGCCACTGAGGTGATCACGGCCAGGGTGCCTTTACCCTGGGCCTCGAGACGATTGGCAAGCAAAGTGAGCAGGGCGATTGTGGAGGTAGCGTTGGTAGTGAATTCCTTGAGCGTCAGGTCCGCAGATGCCTCACAGGCTTTTTGATCCGGCAAGGTGCCGTGGGCGATGAGCACCACATCCACTTCATGCATGGCCGACCAGGCGGTATCCAAGACTTCTTCGTGGCGAGTGAGATGGTTGATATCGAGTCTGGCTGTTGTCACTTTATGAGCTCCACGGATCTCAAGATCCTTCTGGATGCTCTCCAAGCGGGCGGGATTCCTGGCAATTAGATACAGCTCCTCGCCGCGAACCGCGAATACTCGCGCCGTGGCTTCGGCGATGGCCGAGGTCGCCCCGATGATCAGTACCTTGCGCATGCTCTACTCCATAACCCTTCGCCAGAGACTTGATGAAAACTTTGGATCCACGAAGTCTTTAAACTTCAGCCAATCGGGGAAATATTGTTTGTAATGTTTACCCGACATGCGGGCATCCTTGGCAGGATATACCGCACCGCCTGCATTGGCGACCACCTCATCAAGTTCATTCAGCAGGCGGAAAGTTGATTCTCCGGCATTTGGAAAATCCAGAGCCAGCGTAGTGCCGGGGCGGGGAAATGACATCAACCCCGGGGACGACCGGTCGCCAAACTGTTTCAACACCGCCAGGAAAGAGCCCTTGCCGCTGGCCGCGACGCGCTGCATGATCTCGGCAATCCCCGCTTGCGCCGTCGCGGATGGGATAACGCACTGATATTGGAGGAATCCGCGCGGTCCATAGATACGGTTCCAGTTTCGGATGCCATCAAGCGGATAAAAATACGGGACATAATGGGTCAAGGCTCGCTCAACGCGCTGCCGTTGCCGATGGTAATACAGCCAGTTGAATGCCTTCAGGGTCAGAGGCGTAATCAGCGATACCGGTGGCGAGACCGGCATCGCCCACTGACGCTGGCCATAGCCATTTGGCACATCCGCACCGGCTGGTGCATGGTTGCCGCGCATGAATAACCCCCGTCCCACGGATTTTCCCTTAGCCACACAGTCCACCCAGGCGACCGTGTATTCGTAATCGCGGTTGGAGGCTTCCGACAGTGAGAAAAACTCATCCAGATTCGAAAACCTGTGGGTCTCGGTCTTTAGCCATGGATTGGCGATGGGTTTGAGCTGAATCTTCGCCCAGGTAATCAGGCCCGTCAGGCCGAGCCCTCCGATAGATGCAGCGAACCAGTCGGAATTTTCCTGCGGAGAGCAGAGCAGGCGGCGTCCATCGCTGCGTAACAGTTCAAAGTGCAACACATGACAGCCAAAAGTGCCGGCTACATGGTGATTTTTGCCGTGCACATCGTTGGCGATTGCGCCACCCAGCGTCACATATTGGGTGCCGGGAGACACCGGTAAAAACCATCCACGCGGGACGCACAGCTCAAGGATCTCGGAGAGCAACACACCTGCCTCGCAACAGAGCTCACCTCGTACAGGGTTGAAGCTGATGAAGCGGTCGAGTCTGCGAGTATGCAGGAGCGTGCCGCTGTCATTCAGACAGCAATCGCCGTAACTCCGGCCATTGCCATAGGGCAGCAGGTATCCATCTACACGAGGGATCGGCTGGTCGCGATTGTGCACGACCAGCACTTTTTGTTCAGCACGCGGGAACCGGCCCCAGGATGTGCCTGCGGCTGTCATCAGATGGCCAAGATAACTATGGATGCACCTATGAATAATACCAGCAGGCTTATGCGGTCAGTTACTGCATAGATGACCGGATCATCGTGCATCTTACCGCGACGGGCCACTATCCAAATGCGGCTGATCCAGTAGAGCAGCAGTGGGCATAAAAGCCAGAGAACCTGGGGATGCCGATAAAGAGCTTTGCTCGCTTCGCTGTTTATATAGAGCGCCAACACCAGAACACTCAGATAACCGGCGGTGCTGCCAAGCGACTGGACCAACGGCAGGTCTTGAACGCCATAACCACGGTTTCTCAAGCTGCTTTGATCCGGTATTCCGGATTGAGTGACCAGCAGTTCCGTGTAGCGCTTCAGCATGGCCAGACTGAAGAAAATAAACATGGAAAACGCCAGCAGCCAGAATGAAAGTTCCACCTGTATGGCCACCGTGCCGGCGATGATTCGCGTGGTGTAGAGGCCTGCGAGTATCACCACATCCAGCATCACGATGCGCTTAAGGCGAAACGAATAACCCAGAGTCAATACTAAGTACGTCAATAGTACGAGGGTAAACACCCCTGAAATCAGGAAAGCAAGATAGAAGGCCAGAAACGCCAGCAAGGGAGCGATGCTCAGGCCACGCGACAACGGCAATGTCCCCGCGGCTAATGGCCGGTAGCGCTTGCGCGGATGTCGCCGGTCAGAATCGAGATCCAACAGGTCGTTGAAGACATAAGTCGCCGATGCCAACAGGCTAAAGCTTAGGAAGCCGCCAAGCGCCAGCAGGTCATCATGCAGATCAAACAGGTGGTGCCCAGCCAGTAGCGGAAGGAACACCAGCGTATTCTTGATCCATTGATGCAAGCGCAGGGTTCTGGCCCATTGTTTGAAAGCAGGCCGTTTGATTTCAAATACACGTTCAACTTCGCATACCCCGGCAGCCGCAGCCATCAATCGTTTAGATCCATTTACCAGTATCGCGCGGCGCGCGTATTGCCAGACCGCCAAATCTTTGCGTCCATTACCGGCGTAATCGAAACCTCGTACTCCGAAACGCTCGCGCAATGCCAGGCCCTTGTTGATGCCTGAGAGATTGTGGATGCCATCGCTGCCAAGAGTCAGTTGGAAACCGCCTACATGCGCAGCTACTGCATCGGCAAGCGATTGATCGGATGCCGTGCAAAGTACCAGATCCCGGTCTTTTGATGTCTTGCGCATCCAGTCCAGAAACTCGATGTTATACGGTAGGCAGGCCGCATCAATATGTATTCTTTTTGCGATCTGCCGTTTGATATGCGCTTTTCCCTTGGATGCCCACAGCACAAATCTGAATAGATTCAAAGGGTTTTTATATAGCAGTTTTAAGGCAGATTCCAACAATAAATCGGTCTGAATCAGAGTGCCGTCAAGATCCACGCACAGGGGGATTTTCGAAGTGGTCATAACCTTTGACCTTGTAGGGGCAATCCAATATATACTATATGATTAGTTCATTGACGTAACCAACCATTCTTGAAACCACATCAGTTGATAAATGCCACGGCGGGATCTGCTGCTACACGCGAATGCTAAAAGCATATAGGGCACGGTTAACACGCCTTCAAATGTACCCACTTAACCAAGGAGAATAGAATGATTTCAACTCCAGATTTGTCGAGACCATACCGTCAGCGCTTTTCCATCATCTTGTTGTTGGCGATGGGCCTATTGCTTACCAGCTGCGGTTCCAATAAGCCAAGCAGTATTGCGATCACGTCTTGGGGCCCCAACAGTACTCAGGCCGGTGTGGTTTTCAACGCCCAGCCGGATGGTACGGCAGCATTCTGGGTCGATGTGGATCAACAATTGGAAAGCAATGCATATGTTTCACTAAATGGGTTCAAACTCAAGAGCGCTGTTTCCGGCAAGCTGATTACCGCAGGTGTTCCAGCCGCTCTATATGCACAGCCGGGCACGTATCCGCTGATTGTCGTTGATGTGATTGACGGCAAGGAATTAAAAAGCAATAGCGTGGATTTTATCGTCAAGCCGAAGTGAAACGTGCAATC
>Ga0307372_10007793_pt1 | contig 15250 bp, 19 predicted proteins | sample OX1MG_FD_202533 | JGI IMG/M metagenome (GOLD analysis project Ga0307372, IMG submission 202533) | Soil microbial communities from Risofladan, Vaasa, Finland - OX-1 | ecosystem: Environmental > Terrestrial > Soil > Coastal area > Acid sulfate soil | place: Finland: Risofladan, Vaasa | collected... | reverse complement strand
TAGCCTACAGCCCCATGTAGCTACAATTAGCGCCAATCATCTATTTAATACATCACTCTTATTTCCTTCCAAACTGTACGAACTCGTCGATGAGCTCGACATTGCTGAGGAACATCCTCCTGCAGCAGTACCTCTTAACGCCCATCTCGTCCAGCACCTTGCCGGCCGATTCCTTGTCCTTGTTGACCCTCTTGTCGTAGTCCTCCCACTTGTCGGCTACGACTGCGCCGCAACTGAAGCATCTAACGGGCATCATCATATGTATCAACCATCATCTGTAGGACTTCTGGAACCTTGCCCTTGCCTTCGGTCCCTTGAACTTCTTAGGCTCCACACGCCTGAAGTCGTCGACCATCATGGACCTGTCGTGAAGCATGTACTCCCTCTTGAGGTCGTCCCCCTCTGAGTATGCGGCAATGCCCTTAGCTATCGCGCCCCTTACCGCCTGGGCCTGCGCGCTCATGCCTCCGCCGGTGACCGTTACGTCTATGTTGACCTTGTCCGACATAGCCTTGGTCCTTGACGAGACAGTGAGCGGCTCTGCCATGATTCGCCTGAGCTCCTTCGGCTCTATAGTGTTAATGTTGAAGCTGTTGATCCTTATCGTGCCCTTGCCGTCCTTCACCGATGCCCTGGCTACAGCCTGCTTCCTCTTGCTCTTCACGAAGACCACCCTGGGTCCCTTCTTCGAGGACTTCTTTCCGGCCGCCTTCTTTGCCACAGGCTTCTTTGCCGCGTCGACCTTCTGTTCTGCAGCAGCCTGAGCGGCTGGCGCAACCTGTTCTGCTTCGTTTGCCATGAGAATCATTCCTTGTCATAACCCAGCAGCTTAGAGAGCTCGCTGAGCCTTATGTAGCCCGAGTATATCGTCTTTGGATTTTTGCTTATTATCTCTATCGGTTTGATGCTCTTGTACAGCTCCGGAACGCCGATGTAGACCCTCAGCCTCCTGTAGGCGCTCTTGCCGCTGGGCTTCCTGTACGGCAGCATGCCCCTTATCACCCTCTTCATCAGCATGTCCGACCTCCTCGGCCAGTACGGCGAGTGGTCGGGGTTCTCCTTCTCCTGAAGGTCGAGCCTGATCTTGTACCTTGCCCTTATGACCCTCTTGTCGCCGGTGATTATGGCGTCCTGAGAATTTATGATCGCGACCTCGTCACCGCTGAGCAGCGCCTTTGCGACCACGCTTCCCAGCCTGCCCAGGACCTTGTCGTTCGCGTCGTAGACTATCTTCTTCTTTGCAGCCTCGACCTTGGTGTGCTTAGCGTTCATATTATTACCTGTATCTTCTCAGCCTTTGTCATCTCCTTGAGCGTGACTACCTTGCAGTTTGCAGCCTTGAGCATCGCGAGCGCGGTTGCCGAGTACTCAATCGCAGCTATGGTGACCTTATGCTCGATTGGGCCTATTGAGAGCACCTTGCCTGGCACTATCACGTTCGCGCCATCCTTGGTGTTGGTGTTTATCTTGTAAAGGTTTACGCTGTGCCTCCTCCTTGCAGGGACCGCGGACAGCCTGAGCACCCTCTTCCAAAGGTTCTTGTACCTGTCCTCCTTTGATGCAGCCTCAAGGGTGGAAAGCCACTGCTTGATGTTCGTCTTTTCTACGTTAAGTTTCATGTTTTCACCGATTGTATGCGGGAGGTGGGATTTGAACCCACGTAGCCTCTAAAGGCACAGGCGCCTCGGGCCTGCGCATTTGGCCATGCTCTGCCACCCCCGCAAGATCAAAGCTTCTTCGCCTGCTTCACGACTTCCTTTATCTCCTCTTTTATTTTCGCGAACGCCTTATTAATGATTTCTTTGGGTGGCATCTGACCGAATGACTCAATGTAAAAGTTGAACTCCCTGTCGCCAACCTGGTCGTATGTTACCAGCGCGGGCTGGAACTTGGCGTGCTTTATTCCCGAGCCGAGCACCGCCTTGCCGTCAATCCTTACCCTCTGCCCCGCACTCAGCTTTATGAGCGGTATGTCGCCATTCTCGACCTTGACCTCCTTGTCCGATGTCTCCAGCTCCCTGGAGTAAACCGTCTTCGGGCCGGTGGCCTCAAGCGTGAAAAGTATCTCGTCGGTCTCGCTGTACCCGTCGTTCGGCGTGTGTATCGGTATCAGGCCGATCCTGTGCGCTATATACTCGTCGAACATCGGGCTGGTGTTCTCGTAGAACGTCACCCTGTCTATCGCGAACGATGAGACATGGTTCGTCGCTATCCTCCTCAGGGCGTTTGCGTACGCCGGCGTGGAGTCCTTGAGCGCGAAGTTTATGCTGCTTCCGTTGTCTTCCAGTATCTCTATCTTCATCTATTCACTTTAGTAGGATTTAAATCCATTGAGACCGATATATTGGCGCAGGACGCCATGCTTACGAAGGAGCTTAAACGTTAGGCTAAAGCTAAATACCTGCTGATAGTGTTATGGATAAGCATGTTTAAATTCGTTGTGGTGAGGGAGTGAGCTTTGAGGAAATGCTTGAGAAGGACGCCAGGTCGGACGGGATGGGCAGCCAGCAGTACTCGAGAGGCTCAAAGCCCAGGCCCAACCTCTCTAGATTCGTCCTCGATTCCGACTCTAACGCGAGGTACATAGAGCTCGGCGGGTTCGAGAGACTGGTCTACAGCCCGTCAAGAGAGAGGTACGTAGCTGCGATCAACCTCACTTATGACGCCATAATCACGATATACAACGTCAACAGCAAGGAGCTTGGAGTGTGCAGGTTCTACGAGTTCGACTCGCGCGCAGTCAAGGCGCTCGACGGCTTCCTCAAGGGGATGAAGGGGCCGAGAAACCTGGAGGCCAGGGCCATAGGATTCCAGGACAGCGACGAGCCGATAGCGGTGGGGGCGGTGGCGGACTTCATAAAGGCTAGGGGAATCAGGCTCGCAGAGGCGGACATGTTCGGCGGCAACATCAGGCACGTGGCCATCGACTCGAAACTCGGCGTGGGGTTCGATGTGCTCCTCGAGAACAGGGTGTACAAGCCCGGAGAGCTGAAGAACCTGACGACGCTCGACCAGTTCCAGAAGCAGGCCAAGGCATGACACTCGGCACATGCCTGCAAAAGATAGATGGCTATATATTTGCGAGGGTCAATAACCGTTTATAATTATTCGCCAGCTTAGGGTATGTTTAATGAACTATTCGGACACTACGGTCATAATACCGGTCAAGGACGAACCTGCGGTGGGGGCGGTGGCGAGGCAGGTGCTGAAGGAGCTGAAGGGCTGCAAGGTCATCGTCATATACAAGGACGACGCGGATAGGGAGAACGTGGACTTCGCGGACAAGAACATGGCGCTGATGAAGCAGAAGGGAAACGGCAAGGGCGTAGCCTGCATGCAGGCAGCCAAGAGGGTAAACACCCGCATACTGTGCCTGATTGACGGAGACGCCACATACGAGGCCAAGGACCTGAAGAAGGCGATTGCACTGGTAAGAGGAGGCGCGGATCTTGCGATAGGAAACAGGCTCAACAATCTTGACAGGGAGGCAATGCCCGCATTCATAGAGTTTGGAAACCGGGTGATAACACAGACATCGAACCTGCTTTACGGATTGATGCTCACGGATTCGCAGAGCGGACTTAGGGCAATCAGGAAGGAGGCGTTCGACAGGCTGCACCTCACAGAGGAGTTCTTCGGCATAGAGACCGAGATGAACGTGATGGCGATAAAGAACTGTTTCAAGGTTGTGGAGACGCCAATAAGCTACCACAAGAGGATAGGCAACTCCAAGCAGGTCAAGATGCTTGACGGAGTGAAGCTGCTTCTTACGGACTTCAAGTTCCTGTTCAGGGGACCGCAGGAGTAATTGGATGAGAACCTATTCGTATTCGCGCGGAAAGATCGACTACAGATCCAAGAGGATGATAATAGCGGACCTGGACGGCACCCTGTCCGAGGACAGGGAGGAGATAGCTGCCAAGACGGCCGAGCTCATCAACACGCTTCTCAAAAACCGATCGTTCGCGGTGATAACCGCCGCAAGATACGCGAGGCTCAACTACCAGGTGGTAAGGGTTCTCTCGGCTGCAGGCGGCAAAAAGCTATTTACAAAGATGTACCTTCTCCCCCAATCGGCGACAAGGATGCACATATTCGCCAAGGGGGGATGGAAGCGGATGTACGCTGAGAACCTCAGCGTGGCGGAGAGGGCCAGGATAAAGGCCGCGCTACGCGAGTGCATACGCACGCTTGGCTACGGCTCGGGGAAGACTTACGGCAAGGTTGTGGACGACAGGATATCGCAGATAAGCTTTGCGGCGCTGGGGCAGAGGGCCCCGCTTGAGCTGAAGAGAAGATGGGACCCGACAGGGAGGAAGAGGGCCCGGATCGCGAGGTTCCTTGAGGAGCTCATTCCCGAATTCAGGATAGGCATCGGGGGAGTCAGCACGGTGGACATAACAAAGAGGGGGCGCGACAAGTCTTACGGCATAAAGATGATAACAAAGCGCCTGGGCTACAAGAAGGCGGATATGCTTTATATCGGCGACAGGCTGATGAAGGGCGGTAACGACTACCCAGTGAGGGCGGAGGGAGTGGACTGCATTCAGGTTAGCGGCCCTAGCGAAACTAATAAAGTATTGAATGAGATAATTAATTCCTGAAGAAGTGTTTGTTTATGAAGTACTTCGGCACAAGCGGGATAAGGGGCATAGCGAACAACGACCAGTTTCCCGACTTTTACCTGCACATCGCGCTGACTGCCGGGACGATACTCGAGAGCAGGGACGTGGCACTTGCCAGCGACGGGAGAATCACAATGCCGATACTGAAGGGCGCGGTGGTCAGCGGACTCGCTGCGACTGGACACAACATTATCGACCTCGGCACGCTGCCGGTGTCCGGACTGCAGTACTACTGCAAGGTGCACAAGATTCCCGGGCTGATGGTGACCGCATCGCACAACCCCTCGGAATACAACGGCATCAAGTTTTTCATGGAAAACGGGATGGACTTCAGCATCGAGATGCAGGAGAGGGTGGAGCAGATTTACGACTCCTCAAGGTACATGGAAAAGAAGGGCGACGGAAACGCGGTGGAGAGCGGGATAAATTACGTCGACTGGAAGAGCGTAGGAAGCTGGACGCATGATGACACCGCAAAGGAGCTTTACATAAAGGGCGTGCTCTCGCATGTCGACGTGGAGGCGATAAGGGCTGCAAAGCTTACCGTGCTGTGCGACTGCACCAACGGCGCGACCTCTGAGACTACGCCGATGCTGCTCGAGGAGCTGGGGATAACCGCGACCGTGATAAACGGAACCCTGGACGGGATGTTCCCGGGACACCAGCCCGAGCCGATAGAGGAGAACATAGGCAGCACCATAGAGCTGGCCAAGAGCTCCAGGATAGATTTTGCGATAGTGCACGACAGCGATGGCGACCGTGCGATATACATAACGCCTGACGGGAGGTATCTGGACGGCAACTACGCGCTATCGCTGATAGGGCTCGGCAAGATAAAGAAGGGCGACAAGGTAGTGGTGCCGGTCAACACATCGGACATCTTCCTGGACACTCTGCAAAAGCTGGGCGGAGTGGCTGACATCACAAAGATAGGCGCTCCGCTGGTGGCGAGGAGGATGGTGGAGATAGGCTCGACATTCGGAGGGGAAGAGAATGGCGGGGTCATCTTCGGTGAGCACCAGTTCTGCAGGGACGGCGCCATGTCCGTGGCCCTGATGGCGGAGGTTGTGGCGAAGAACAATCTGGGCCAGCTCCTTGCATCACTGCCCGGTTTCTATTACAGGAGGGACAAGGTTTACACTCCAGTCCCGTTTGACCGTATAAAGGCAAGGGTGATGGAGCAGGAGCACGTCAGGCAGGACGAGACTGACGGAATCAAGATATACTTTTCAGAGAGGAAGTGGGTTCTGGTGAGGCCATCGGGCACCGAGCCAGCGGTGAGAGTGTACGCGCAGGGGGCGAACAAGCAGGAGGTGGACGAGCTTCTCACATACTACAAGAAGCTCGCGCTCCAGGAGTAAAACCATGCCTAGTTCACAAAGAGCATAGTGTACTTAGCGAACAGGTTCACCGCAAGGTTGACCATCGGGATTGTGGCGGTGAATCCCCTCAGTATCTCGACATCCTTCTGCTTTATACCCTTCAGCTTAGCGAGTATTGCAGGGTACAGCAGCAGCTGTTCGACGGCCCCGAACACGAGAAGCGGTATGTAATGAGTCCCCATCACAGCGATAAGAGGAAACAGGAAGAGGGAGCTTATCGCCCCAGAGATGAGGGTCCTGTAAATCCGCCCCATCTTCTGCGATATCCCCAGATGGGCCCTTGCGCCGTAGGCGAATATCGCGGAGCTGGATAATGGGGTTATGATGAACAGTAGTATAACCGCGCCCACCCCCTTGAACACTGGTATCAGAAGCGCTATGGAGGCGAACTGTATAGCCGCCACGATTGCATTGTACTTCAGGACCTTCCTCACCTTGTTGGCGCTTATCAGCAGGGTGGAGGTGTATGCGCCTATTATCGCGAGCAGGACGCCTATCGCCATCACCGATATGTACAAGGGCGCGTATGAGTAGGTGCCGCTGAACGCGGTGTAGGTGAACTGCTTTGAGAGTATGGCTAGAGAGAACATTAGCGGGGTGGCCAGGAGGAAGGCCATATAGACGGAGTAGTTGAATATCTTCGTTATCCCGCTGCTTATCTTCTTGCTGGATATGGTGGAGGAGAAGAGCGGAAGCATCGACATGCCTATGGAGTCTATGACCAGGTTGAGTATGGACGATGTCCTTATCGCCACCCCGAAGTTTCCCACTATAGCAACAGCGGCGAAAATGCCGAGGACTATGAGTGTTAGGTTAGTCGCTACGAAATTGAGCACATTGGATATTGCCATGGGTATGGAGAAGTTGAGGATCTCCCTCATCTTGGCGATAGAGAGCCTGCCGAGCCCCGTGCCGTTCCTCGAGTATATGAGATACAGCGCCGTGATCGCGCCCGCCGTGAATCCCGCTATTATCCCGACTATGGGGGATACCACTCCGAACCCGGCGAGTATGAGCGCAAGCGTGAACACCGACTGCAGTACCGTCTGGACTATAGTGACATATGTTATGTGCCTCCCCCTGCTGAAGCCAACGAGTGCATTATAGGTTGTAGAGTACAGTATGCCCGCCAGTATAGTGAATGATGCGACGTAGAGCACGTATGTGTCAGCGGCATTGTGAAGTACCTCGCGCGCAAGCACTCCGCTGAGTGCGATGGTGGCAAGCGTCAGGATGATTCCTACCGCCAGGGTGAGAGCCATACCGTTGTGGAGGACGTCGGCTATCTTGTCATGCTGGCCCTTCGCCAGGTACTCCGATATGAACTTGTTGAACGCGGTGCCTATCCCGAAGTCGCCCACGGATCCGAAGAAGCCGGCTATCGCGATTGCTAGCGTGTATACTCCGTACGTGGTCGGGCCCAGCAGCCTCGCGACTATTATGAAAGTCACGCCGCTTAGCACCAGGGCGAATGTCCTGCCAAGCAGTATGGAGCTGGCCACCGAGGCGGTTCTTGCTCCGATCCTAGTTACCTCGTCGTTCGCCTTGGGCATCTATCATCTACCTGAAAGTTGAGCTCAGCGCGTTGGCCATGTGCTTCATCTTGAGCTTCGACTGGCCGTACTCTCGCTCCCTGAATGTTGAGTAGTAGACCTCGCCCACCTTGCACTTACTGCCGACAAGCCTCAGAGTGTCGAGCAGCACCTTGTACCCCGTGGGGACAAATGAGTCCTTGTTCTTCCTTATTATGTTCTTAAACAGGTTGGCGTTTATCCCGAAGAAGCCGGACATTATGTCGTTCGATACCGGCCTTCCCCTCAGCACGAAGGTGCCGTAGGCGATGTACGCCATGCCCTTCGATATTATTATCCTGTGGATGCCCCAGTTCTCGACCGCGGTCCTTACGCCAACCACTATGTTGTAATCGTCAAGCTTCCTTGTTATCTCCTTGATCTTGTCCGCCGGGTGCTGCAAGTCGCCATCCATAACCACTATCTTTCCGGTATTGGCGATTAGAGCTGCGTCTATCACGCTTGCGGTAAGCCCGTGCACCCGCTCCCTCTTCCTGTCAAGCAGCCTGATTCTCCTGTTCTTCCTGCCTATCTTCAGCACAGCCTCAGCAGTCCCGTCCTTTGAGCCATCGTCCGAAACTATGACGCTTATCCCCGGATAACCCTTGGTTAGTATGTTTATCAGCTTGGTTATGTTGCCCCCCTCGTTCAGGGTTGGAACAATCACAGTGACGTCGGAATAATCGTTCATATCGCACCGCTCCTGCCAGAATAGCGCCGTGTTGAGTATCTGTTACCACGCACATATTTAATGGTTGGCAACACAATTTATTCATCTTGTTGTAAGTCGATGGTATGATGGTAGAGGAGGCTAATTCAGGCGTTGCCCAGACCCACGAACACGGGCATGAGCACGCACATCATGAGCATGCTAACCCCGAGCATCAGCAAGTTCAGCCGCACGCGGCGCACCAGCATGCGGATCACCGCAAGAAGGAAAATATCATTAAGAAGTACAAGATACCGATACTTGCGACTGCCGTTTATCTTCTGATAGCGCTTGTCATGTTTTATCCGATAACATCGCACATCACCAGCGTGACCCCCGGAACCGGCGGCGACTCGTACATAAACCTCTGGTCGATATGGTGGGTCAACTACGCGACCTTCAACCTGCACACGAGCATCTACTTCAGCAACTTCATATTCTGGCCGTTCGGGGTGAACCTGGTGTATTGGACCCAGACCCCGCTCCAGGCCTTGCTCACCCTGCCCCTGCAGGCGGTAAACCTGATATTCGCCTATAACATCATGCTCTTCGCCGGCTTCGCAGCTACAGGGCTGGGAATGTACCTGCTTGCCGATTACATAGTGAAGAACAAGTACGCGGCCTTCATCGCCGGCCTTATCTTCACATTCAGCTCCGTGCACATAGCGCAGGGGCTTGCGCACATAGACTTCATACAGCTCGAGTGGATACCGCTGTTCGTCTTCTTCGCGCTAAGGACCCTGAACGGCTACAAGAGCTATTTCGACATACTTGGCATGGCAGCATGCTTTGCCCTTGCCACGCTGATGGGGGTGATAGAGGAGAGCCTGATGCTGCTTCTGGTGCTCATACTCATAATCATAGCCTTCCTCATCTACAGGAACACAAGGAAGCTCATACTCAGCAAGAACTTTGCCATATCGATGGTGTTGTTCCTGGTGCTGGCATTCATAATAGGCTCATGGAACTTCATCCCGATAATACACTCGATAGGTGCGCCAGGCGGAGTGGCAACCGCTCAGGGAGGGAACGACATACAGCACAATATGATATGGAGCACCAATCTGCTCTCCTTCTTCGTGCCAAGCTTCTACAACGGGATATTCTACGGCTTGAGCGGATCTGCCCCTGTCTACAACGCGCTCTACGCCCCTGACCCAACAGAGAGGGTCGCGTACGTGGGGTTCCTTGCGATAATACTCGGCCTGTTCGGCATCTACAAGAACTGGAAGCAGTCAAGGCTGTGGGTCGCATTCGCGGTCATCTTCGGATGGCTATCGCTCGGGCCCTTGCTGCAGATAGGCTCTGACATAACCGGGGTGCCGACGCTTTACTACCTGTACCACTTCATACCACTGCTGAACGTGATAAGGGAGCCGGGAAGGTTCAACATACTGCTCATAATGGCTGTGGCAGTGCTGGCCGCATTCGGAGTCAAGAGCCTGCTCGAGAGGATGGAGAGCGGGGCCAAGGCAATCGCAAAGCCGATGACAAGGGCGCTAGCGTTGGTCGCGGTCATCTCTATCATCATGCTGGTGGAGAGCAACGGCCTCTCATTGGGCCCGCAGTCCACCGCCAACATCTCCACGCCAGTTGCAGTGCCGCCCTTCTATTACCAGGTGGCCAACCTCACCTACAATTTCTCGGTGCTGCAGCTGCCCATACTGCCGCTCAAGGCAAGCTCCTACATGCCAGAGCCCTACACCGGAGAGGCAACCTATTACACTTACATAACCCACAAGCCGGAGATAGGGGGCTACATAGCGAGGATCAACCTGACCAACCAGCTATCGCTCTACAATGTCCCGCTCATAGTCCAGGCCTCCAACCTCGACTTCTACGGAACGCTGAACTTCAGCTCGCCGGTGTCGCAGAACTACACCAACCAGACTCTGCTCACGCTCAACAACTATGAGACTGCATTCGTTGTGGTGGCGAAGGGCGCATACAACCAGACCTCGCTCAACCTGCTCGAGAGCTACCTGCTCAGCGTATTCGGGAACCCGGTTTACAACGACAACACGACAATAGCGTTCAGCACCGCTGACGCGCTCAACAAGAGCATCTACAATAGCTTCGTGGCATATCCGTCGCTGACTCTGTGGTCCTCCACCTCCATACTTTACAACGGCACATCCAAGACCGTCTGGGTGCCAACGGGCAACGGGCAGGTGATAGTATATGCGCCTTACCAGAACGCGACAGTGCTTAACGCTGCGCTTACCACCGGACTGCCATCGATGATAAACACCACGATCAGGTTCAACGCGCTGACAGATTCGCAGACGGGCACAGGAACGCTTTACATTGCAGAGCCATCCGCCAGCGGCGGCTACACGACAATAGCCGCACTGAACCTGACCAACAGAATCTCCTCTTACCAGGTGAGCACGCAGATGGAGTCGGGCCCGAACGGCAACATACTATTCTTCGCCTCTGCCTCACAGAGCTATGATGTGGCACTGAGCAACATAACCTTCTCAAGGAATTGATCCCATGGCTGGAAGAGTCCTAAAGGTCATCGTCGACCAAAGGGAAAGGAACCAGGAGCTGATAGAATTGCTGGAAGCCGGCGGCATGGAGGTGAGCTTCGATACGCTTCCGGTAGGCGACTATGCCATCTCGGAAAGGGTGTGCATAGAGAGAAAGACCGTCTCGGATTTCGAGAGCTCGATGATGAGCGGCAGGCTGTTCGAGCAGATAGCGAGGCTGAGGGAGGCGTATGCGTTCCCGATACTGATCCTGGAGGGCGAGTACGAGGATTTCAGGCTAAAGAGCAAGGTGATAAACGGGGCCATTGCCTCGCTCTACATAGACTACGGGATAAACGTTATGCACTCGCACGGAGAGAAGAACACTGCCGAGATGATATCGAGCCTGGCCAAGCACGAGTCGCAGGGAAGGCCCAGCGAGCCCTCGGCTAAGGGCGGATTCAAGTCCCTGACCCAGAGGGACTTCCAGGAGCACGTTGTGGGTAACCTGCCCGGGGTGGGGCCGAAGCTGGCGAAGGCGCTGCTGAAGAGGTTCGGTAGCGTCAGGGGCATAGCTGATGCTGAGATTGAGGAGCTCACTGAGGTGGAGAAGATAGGGGACAAGAAGGCAGAGCTCATACACCAGACGATAAACGCGGCGTACGAGGAAGAGGATTAGCCGCTCTCAATCTGGAGAAGCGCCATCTTGCTGAACGCTGCTGAGTCATCCACACCATGCTTGCTTATTTTCTTTGCCGGACCCAGCATCTTTGACAATTTTGAGTAGGAGGATCCGGTATCGGCAAACACTACGAAGCTGTCGTTGCCCTTGGCCCCTGCCTTCGCTATCGCGGTGCCGAGCTGGTTGGTGAGCGCGACAAACAGCAGCATCTCGTTGGCCACGCTCCTTGTCCTGTTGGTCTTGTTCCTGAACCTGGCGCGTGCATTCAAGTAAGCTGCAAGCATTTGTCCCTCGCTTGATACATGAGCGGGATCAAATATCTGGAGAACTCCACCGCCTTCATTAGTCTCACGCACAGTATTGAGCAAAGCCCCCAGATTCTTTGTAGAAGAGGATAAAACTATCTTGCAGTAATCAGTTGCCAGATTGGCTGCCGGGCCTTGTTTGGAGGAAACGGACATATGCAACACGGGGTTAGCTCAGCTTGGCTATTTATTCATTTTGCCTGAGGAGCATCTTGGCCTCATTTGTGGCCTCGGGATAAATCTTGTCCCTTGGGCCTATTGCTATGACCAGCACCTTGTGCGTAGGGAAATCCTCCGCCTTGTATATTATCCTATAGGTATCGTTCTTGGAGTGCACGGCCCCGTATTGAGACAATATGCCATAGGCCAGCTTGCCGCCCAAAGTCGGATTCGTGGCGAGCTCCCGCAATACCGAGTCTGCCCAGACCTTGAGGCCTGTGCTGTCCTTCTTTATCCGCTTTTGGTACGCTTTCTCGCACCTGTGGGTCATGTGTACTTCATAGCCCTTTGTTGTGGATGTGTTGCCCGCAGGAGTGGTATTGGTTGAAATCTGTCTTGGATTGTCGCTCATGTAGATCGTGATTGTGTGGTTCAGGAGTGGAATACCGTCTTTATTGCCCTCTCCTCTATTGATTCATATCCCTTCCTCGGCCTTATCCTGCTTATGTCCCTGGAGCCGTTGCGCATCATCTCGGCGGCCTCATGCGGGTGTTTTTCTACCGCTATGATGCCGAGTACAGTCCTGCCCTTGGAATCGTTTATGCCGGCGTATTCCGCCTTGGAAAGCACGATAGAAGCTACCTTGGAGCTCTTTTCTATCAGGTAGGACAGCTTGTCGAACAGCACCTCTCTCTTGCTGGTCAACGACTCGCCCATATAGGCATCCACCAGCTTGGAGAGCACGGGCTCAGCGCATGAAGGGTCCCTCTGGACTATGGCCAGCAAATCCGCCTTGCCCTGCTGGATTACGTTAACCACGCTTTTAGTCGTCATTTGGTCATCTGTCCGGATTCAAGCTGAATGATTATTGCAATTGATTGAGGATAATATATATACTTATGCCGCAGGCTCTGCTGATGATAATTAGGCTGCGGCGCTCAGAGCTTTTTCAGCTCGAGGTACAGCTTTTGTGCTGCCTCGACCGCCCTTTCCGAGACAGGGGCTATTCTCTTGATTGCCTGCGCATCCGTCATCCCCGGACCGGTTATTCCGAGCGAGACGGGCTTCTTGTGCCTCAGTGAGAGCCTTACAAGCGTTCTTGCGGTCACGTTCGCTATAAGCTCGTCGTGCTTTGTCTGCCCCTTTATTATGGCCCCCAACGTGACTACCGCATCGACGTCATTTCTTGCCAGCAGTGCATCCACAACGATGGGCATGTCGAACGCGCCCGGAACATGGGACGTGCGGCTTACAGTGATGCCAAGCGCCTTTGCGCGTGCCAGCGCGACCTTGAGCATCTTCGATGTGACCTCTGAGTTGAACTCCGATACGACTATCGCTATTTTCATGATAACCAATGTTTCACGAGCGGATTAGCTCAGTATATTTCCCTTTCTATCGCACCAATCCCGGAATCCGAGACTATGAGATTTAGATCCCTTAGCCCTGCCTTGTCGGAAAAGATGACTTCCTTTGCATACTGCCCTATCGCGGTTGCAGATCTCCTCTTCTCTCGGATGGACATGTAATTGTGATGCTCAAGCACATGGGACAGGCGGTTCATCAGGTGCCAATAGGAGGAAAACCTGTCGCGCTGCGCGACCATCCCGCCCCTGAGTTCGATATTCGTCTTTATTTCCTTGTTGTTGAAGCTGGATTGCATCAGGTGCTCTATCTTGTGGCACTTGGTTATAGTGTCGAGCCCTAACTTCTTGCCGTCCGTAGGAATCAGGTGCAGCTCGTGGGATACCTTGAGGACCATGGCATGCACATGTATTGCGGTCTCTATGCCCGTGTTTCTTATGAAAGTGGCCACTGCGTCATATATGGGTGCATTCCTCTTGCGCGAAGCAGAGTCATTTATCAGCTGCCCCAGGTATACGGTGTTCATCTCGCCTTGACTTAATCTTGCGTGTGCCCATTTGGAGAATGACGTCCGCTGGTCATGGCTTATCTGTTCTGCAACAGCCCACACCGCATCCGCACCCCTATGGGTGCTGTGTATGTCATTTACGTAGCGCCCTATGCTTTCCGGGGCGTGAGCGGGTATCAGCTCTATGAATGTGTAGCAGTTATTTGCAACCTTTAACTTTCGAAGCACATCCTTTATGTCGGAATCTTCGGTTACTACAGTTGACAAAGCAATGGTCCTAAGCTGGTTTACGATAGGGCCTGCGCCCGCCTTCTTTACTATCTCCTTGACAACTTTAGGCTCAAATACGGCCAGCCTCCTCTGCCTGTCATCAGCGTTAGCTATCTTCTGTGCGGTCTGCTCGAGGGTAGTGCCCATTGTATCAACAGTATTCTTCCAGCGGTGTATAAATTGATTCCCGTTTAGGCCATCGGGGCTCCGCAAACCTTATATATTAGGGGAAAGTGAGTCAATATGGTGGATGAATGTCGGAGAAGGGGCGCGCAAGGTTACCTGTAATTGCAGGGATTAGCAGGAAAGGGACGACGAATAGCACGATTGAGCTGGCTGAGGGGAACCTCATAGCGGAGATGGTGATTGAGAAGCTGGCCAGCATAGGCAGCTCGATAGCATTGGTGGCCTTGGAGCGCACGGGGATTAGATCCGCCGATATAGTCAAGGTTTACGAGCTTGTCTGCCAGAAGGACATCAACAGCATGGCGATACTGCTGTGCAAGGCGGTCGGAAACTCGGAATACAGCTGCGAGAAGCTTAGCGTCAAGGACTTGAAGGAGATTTATGACAAGAAGCTGCCCGAGTATGCGAGGGCGGATGGGAAGGGAAACAACTTGATGAAGCTGCTCATAATCGACAGCATGCAGTCCAAGTCCAAAGCTACCGCTGAGCTGACGCAAAACATAGCGGAGCTGGTGGGGAATAACAAGGAGGCCATAGCCATGGCTGTGCGCTTCGTTGACATAATAGGGGGGGAGAGGACGGCCCAGATGCTGAAGAAAAGCGGGCTGGGCGGAGGCGATCTGACGCACCTCTACAAGAACGTGTGCAAAGAGGACGCCGAGGCCATGATAATCACAATACACACCGCCCTGAACATGGAAGGCCATGACGAGCTGAAGGGGCTCGCCCCTACGCCCGAGCGCTACCAGAACGTCTACGAGAAGCTCCCGCCCTCGCTGAAGGACAGCGGTCCCGCAAGGGAGAGTGCAATACAGTCGATAAGGCTGCTCGACAACTTCGGCTCCTACTCCTAGGCTTGCCTTGAAATCGTGCAGCGCTCACGCTGATTCTGTTTTATTCCGAACAAAAAGTCGGAGAAGAAGCTTGCTTAATCAGTCGTTAGTAATGGTATGTTCACAGATCGCTTGCGCTCTCTGCTTACGCACCCATCCTATCAAGGCCGTCTATTGCGGCCGA
>Ga0307372_10007788_pt1 | contig 15256 bp, 15 predicted proteins | sample OX1MG_FD_202533 | JGI IMG/M metagenome (GOLD analysis project Ga0307372, IMG submission 202533) | Soil microbial communities from Risofladan, Vaasa, Finland - OX-1 | ecosystem: Environmental > Terrestrial > Soil > Coastal area > Acid sulfate soil | place: Finland: Risofladan, Vaasa | collected... | reverse complement strand
CGGTGGCAGACTGGCCAGCGATCCCAATCCGTCGGCGTACCTGGTTGGGGTGCTTGCTGACGTCGAAGCCGGCGACCAGCGCCCGCCCGGCGCTGGGGACCGCCAGAGTGGCCAGGACTCGCACCAACGTGGTCTTGCCGGCGCCGTTGGGGCCGAGCACGGCCACCACCCCACCGCGATCCACCCGCAGATCGAGGCCGTCCAGGGCGCGGGTGGCGCCGAACACCTTCACCAGTCCCTCGACCAGAATCGGTGGCTCGTCACCCACGATCGATCTCCTCACCATCCGGCCGGATCCTCACCTGCGGGATGGTATTTTGCTTACCGGCCGGCCGTCAAGTAGAATGGTCCAATGGAAGAGCCGGAGGAGCTTGGGGCCAGCGGGACCCGAGAGCGGATTCTGGAAGCGGCACTGGACCTCTTTAGCGAGCAGGGCTTCGACAAGACCTCACTGCGCCAGGTGGCGGAGAGGGTAGGGGTCACCAAGGCCGGCCTCTACTATCACTTCCCCAGCAAGGAAGACCTGCTCTCCTCGCTGGTGGAGCGTGGCCACGGCATCGGCCACCACGGCCTTGATCTGCTGCCGCCTTCAGGTGAGCTCCTCGACATGGCTGCGGTGAGCCAGGCGGTGGAGCGCCTCCTCGACCAAGTTCTGGCCCAACGCAGGCTGTTTGCCATGATGGAGCGCAACCGGACCGCGATAGAGGCGCTGGGACAGGACGACCCAGCCCACGCTGAGCAGCACCGCCAGCTGGAGGAGCGCTGGTCCCACTTCGTCGCCGACCAAAGTGTTTCGCTGCGCGATCGAGTTCGGGTAGCCGCAGCCATGGGAGCGGTAATGGCGGGAGCCATTGGCACCACCCGGGGGCTGGGGACAGAGGATCCGAGCAAATTGCGGGACGAGGTCGCGGACGCCATCCACGACCTGCTCGGCAGACCCCCCTTAGCCGAATCTCGGACGAACTAACCCAAGACTGCGTTAGCGCCCCAGATGTCCCCCACGGTGTAGCCCTCCGGAAAGGGATCGTCTGGGTCCAACACATATCGGGCGTGTCCAGTCACGAAGGCGCGACCGCTGACGGTGGGAACCACGGCCATCCGGCCGGCGACCACCGTCTCCCGGACAAGGCGACCAGTGAACACCGTGCCGAGCACACCCTCGTGACGGAAGTCCTGGTTCAGTGGGAGCCGCCCGCGAGCGTACATGCTGGCCATCTTGGCGCAGGTCCCAGTTCCGCAGGGGGAGCGGTCCAGGCATCCGGTCCAGGTGTCCGGATGCTCCCAGTCCAGGGTTCCAGTGGAGACCACCACGGCATTGCGCATGTGGGAAGTTGGACTGGCCGGAGGACCTGACAGCAGGGCGATGGTGGGGCCAACCAGGGAGGGATGTTCGGGGTGGACCTGGGGGGCCTGCTCTCTGGTAGCAGCCTTGATCATCTCGCCCACCCGGACCAGCTCACCAGCTCGCTGGGGGACCAGTTCGAGCCCGAGTTGGCCGGCGTCCGCGATCACGAAGATCATCCCACCCCAGCCGATGTCGACCAGCACCCGGCCGATCTGAGGGACCTCGACGGCCACGTCCAGCGCCATGACAAAGCTGGGAACGTTCTCAAAGGTGATTTGAGTGGCCCGGCCGTGTTCAACCTTAGCGGTGATCGCCACCAGGCCGGCAGGTGACTCCAGCACGAACTCGGTGACCGGTTCGCAGACCTCGACCATGCCCATCTCGATCAGAGCAGTGGCGACGCAGATCGTGTTGGACCCGGACATGGCCGGGTATTCGACCTGCTCCAGGATTATGTACCCGGCCACCGCTCGGGGATCGGTCGGCGGCAGCAGGATGTTGCAGTTGGAGGCCGGATAGCCGCGGGGCTCTCGCAGCAAGCGCAGGCGGAGCCCATCAAGGTTCTGCTGGAAGTACTGCATCTTCTCGAACATCGATCCGCCCGGCAGGTCCGGGACTCCACCCAAGATCACCCGTCCGGGCTCGCCGGCCGCATGCAGATCGATCGCGACCACATCGCGGACGCTGATCACGGCGCCATGGCCTGCGTCACTCTCACAACTGTTCGGCGATGCTTTGGCCCTGGGTGTAGAACAGGAGGTAGTCGGGGCCTCCAGCCTTGGTGTCGGTTCCACTCATGTTGAAGCCGCCGAATGGATGAACGCCCATATACGCACCGGTGGAGCGGCGATTGATGTACAGGTTCCCGACATGGAACCGGTCCTTGGCGTAGGCGATCCGCTCTGGATCCCGGCTAAAGTAGGAGCCGGTCAGGCCGTAGTCGGTGCTGTTGGCGATCTGGACTCCTTGCTCGAAATCCTCAGCCTTGATCACCGAGAGCACGGGGCCGAAGATCTCCTCTTGGGCGATCCGGGCCTCGGAGGCGACTCCGCCGAATATGGTCGGTTCGATGAAGTGACCGTCTCCCGGCCCGTGCCCACCACCCAAGAGCAGATCGCCCTCCCCACGGCCGATCTGGAGGTAGTCGAGGATCTTCTCCTCAGCGCTGCCGTCGATTACCGGTCCCACGTTCACCGCTGGGTCTGTGGGGTCACCGAGGTTGAGCCGGCCGGCCAGCTCCAGCACCCGACCGACCAGGTCGTCGTACACCGACCCAACCACCACTGCCCTCGACCCAGCCGAGCACTTCTGCCCCTGGAACCCGAAGGCGGAGGTGGTGATCCCCAGGGCGGCAAGATCAAGGTCGGCGGTCTCGTCGACCACCACCGCATTCTTGCCACCCATCTCCAACTGGATCCGCTTCAGCCAGCGCTGGCCGGGTTGAACTCGCGAAGCCCGCTCGTAGATGCGGACGCCGATCTCGCGGGAGCCGGTGAAGGCGACGAACCGGATTCGCGGATGGTCGACTAGCGCCTCGCCGGCGACCGCCCCGGATCCGGTCACCAGATTGATGACACCGGGCGGCAGGCCCAGATCGGTAAGGATATCCACCAGCCATGCCGCGGTCGTGCTGGAGGTCATGGCCGGCTTTAGGACGACACAGTTGCCCGTCACCACCGCCGCAGTCATCATTCCAGTCGCTAGGGCCAGCGGGAAGTTCCAAGGCGAGATGACCGCTCCAACCCCCAATGGCAGGTAGCGAAAGCGGGTGAGCTCTCCCGGCCAGGGTGCCATCCGATCCCTGTCATCCAACTCCAGTGCCTGCCGGGCGTACCACTCCATCAGGTCAACCGCCTCGGCGGCCTCGCCGTCGGCCTCGTCCCAAGGTTTGCCCACCTCGTACACCATCATTGCGGCCAGTTCGCGGCGGCGCCGGCGAATGACCTGGGCGGCGCGCAGCAGGACGGTCGCCCGATCCTCAACCGGTGTCCTCGACCACTCGTCAAAGGCCGACCAGCCGGCGGCGACCGCTCGGTCCACATCCTCCGCAGTGGCCACCGCGTGACGACCGATCACCTGCTCGGGATGCGACGGGTTGTAGGACTCGAACTTCTCCCTCGTCTCCACCCGCTCACCGCCGATCAGCAGCGGATAGTCGCGTCCCAGCCCGCCGCTCACTCGGCCCAGCGCGTCGGCGAATTCACTTCGGTTGACCGGTATGCTGAAGTCTACTGACGGTTCGTTGCGGAACGGGGACAGGGCCATAGTGGGATCCTCCTCTTGACACAAATTCGTGGACGCAGCACTCGAACTGGGGGCGCCGCCGATGCGCATGGGGTCACGGTATTAGCGCCGCACCATGTTGCGGGCGAGGAAGAGTAGGTTGGCCGGCCGCTCCGCCAACCGCCTCATGAAAAATGGGTACCAATGGGTGCCGTAGCTGGTCGCCACCAGTACTGTGTAACCTTGGCGGACTAGCTCTAGCTGCAGCTGAGGACGCACCCCATAGAGCATTTGAAACTCGAAACGATCCCGCGGGATCTGGTGTTGCTGCACGAAGCCAATGGCATGGTCGATCATCCGCTGATCGTGGGTGGCGATCGCTGTGTAGCCACCGTCTTTCAAGGACCGCTCCATCAGCGAGACGTAATTTTCGTCCACCTCCGACTTTGCCGCGAACGCTACCTCTCGACTCTCTAAATAAGCTCCCTTCACAACCCGGAGATTGGGTGAGAGCGGTAGCAGGGACTCCAAGTCAGCAGCACTCCGCCGGAGACTGGACTGGAGTACGGCCCCCACATTGTCGTAACCGTGGTCGCGGAGCTTTCTGTACGTTCTGAGAGTGGCTTCGACATAGCTTGAATCCTCCATGTCGATCCGCATGAACATCTCAAGACTTCTGGAGAGGTCCAAGAGAAGGGTCATGTTGGTATAGGCCAAGTCCTCGCTGAGTCCCAGACCAACCAAAGTCAGCTTGATCGCCGCGTTGCTATCAAGGTGCTCAGCGGCCAGACGGCTAATCAGGGTTTGGTACTCCTCCACCGCACGATTTGCATCGGCGACGGTTGTCACCGCCTCACCCAGGGCCGTGGAGTTGCACTTCAACCCCTGCCGGTTGAGAGTCCGGACGACCTCCACGTCTTGGTCCAGCGTCTCTCCCGCAACAAAGCGAGCTGCCCCCAGCCGCATCGCATATCGGCTCATGAAGGCCTCGGTGACGCGGTTCTGGGCTGCCGCGAGGATGGCCGTCCTGGCCATCGCGTTCATGGATGGCATCTGGCAAACGACTCCTCAGCTATTTTTTTCCCGGGGGCGGGCTTCACCTGCGAGGACACTTCTCGGCCGTGATCTCGTCTGCTGAATCATCTCAGAACCGTGCTGGCGAGTGCAGCGGCCCGTACGCGCCACCCGGCGGCTCTCGATCGGAATGTAAGTCGGGTCACCTGTTGCCTTTAAGACGGTCACGGCGGTCACCGTGAGCCCGGGGTGGCCCAGGGCAATCGCCAAGGGCCACGAAGGCCAGCGCCGAAGGTCGACCGGTCCTTAGACTAGATCGCCGTGGCGACCACTGCAATTCCTGTTCGCTCCCTAGGTGGCCAGGGGCTGCGGGTCTCGTCTATCGGTCTTGGCTGCATGGGCATGTCTCAAGCATATGGGCCCGCCGATGAGCTCGAGTCACTCGCCACCATCGCCAGAGCCGTCGAACTGGGGGTCTTCTTCCTTGACACTGCTGACGCTTACGGCGACGGCCACAACGAGCGGCTGATCGGCCGGGCCATCGCCAATTGCAGGGATAAGGTTATAGTGGCCACTAAGTTCGGGGTCCTCCACGACAGCCCGACGGCCGGCTCCGTCTGCGGTCGACCAGACTATGTTCGGAGTTGCTGCGAAGCGTCACTGCAACGGCTGGGGGTCGACCACATCGACCTCTATTACCAGCACCGCGTCGACCCTCAGGTCCCTATCGAAGACACCGTCGGCGCCATGGCCGAGCTGGTTCATGCTGGCAAGGTGCGCTTCCTGGGACTGTCGGAAGCCAGCGTGGACTCGCTTGAACGCGCCGCAGCGACCCATCCCATCAGCGCACTGCAGAGCGAGTGGTCGCTGTGGTCCCGCGACATCGAGAGCGACGTATTGGCCTCAGCGCGCCGGCTTGGTATTGGACTGGTTCCTTACAGCCCTTTGGGAAGAGGATTCCTCACCGGCCGGATAACCACCCCCGACGCCTTCGCCGACGATGACTTCCGCCGCCACAACCCACGATTTCAAGGTGAGAACTTCTCTCGGAACCTTGAGCTGGTCAAGTTGGTGCAGAGTCTGGCTGCCGAGAAGGGAGTCACCCCAGCTCAGTTGGCACTGGCTTGGCTACTCGCGCAGGGATCCGACGTAGTGCCGATCCCGGGAACAAAGCGCCGAAGCAACCTCGAAGAGAACGCCGCCGCGGTGCACGTCGCGCTCTCGGCGGCGGAGCGGGACCGGCTGTCGAACCTGGTTCCTGCGACCATCTGGTCGGGGAGTCGCTATCCAGACAGCGCCTACGCCTACGGATCGAGTCCGACCAAGACCTAAACCGGCACCACTTTCGCGAAGGTGGAACCCAGGTGACGGTTTGAATACTGGCAGCCTACGGGCCGCGTGCGTCAGCGGCGACGTGGGCTCGCTAGCTGAAGGGCGGTCGCCGAACCCTCCCGAACCCGCGCCCAGTCACCTCTCGTAGACGATCTGGGATGTGCGGTGGGCCACCTGATCGTAAAGCGAGCGAGCCGCGCTGTTGTATTCCTGCGTTTCCCAGTAGGTACGGTCCGCTCCCACCCGGTCAGCCTCCGCAAATGCTGCCCTGAGCAACTTCTCCGCCGTGCCGGTGCCGCGAGCAGCTCGGGACACGAACAGATCCTCGACATAACAACAGACATTGGCCGACCATGTCGAGGGATGAAAGACCAGATGTATGATCCCCACCAGTTGGCCGCGTTCATCGGCGGCCACTAGACCGAGAAGCCCATCAGACTTGGTGGAGAGTCTGGCGAAGGTTGCCGCGGTCACCTCGTCATTCACTTTCGCGCGATAGAAGTCGAGGTAGGCTAGCCAAAGCTCCTTCCAGCTTTCGAGGTCGCCCACTTCCAGCGCTCGGATCATGCACCTTCCTCCAGGTTAACGACGAAACGGGTTTCACCACGAACCCTGGTGGCTGCTCACCTCCATGTCAGAGACAATTAGGATAGGGACGCGGGCCCAGCCACTTTCGAGACTGTGCGACACCACTGGACCAACTAGTCACAAGTGGTCCAGACCCAGGGCTTGGGCCGCACCGAAGGCGGTGGGCGGGACCGGCGAGTCCCCGCCGGCGCTCGCCGAGCGGTGGCCTCCACGGTCCGCCGGATCGAGTTGCACGGAATGTGACCAGCGACTGATCGTGGAGCAGTGACCACGGTGCAGGACTGCTGGCTTGAGTGGGGCGTGCTCGCATCTGCCCGGGCCCGAAAAGCACTTTTGTCCGCGCGTGCGGTGCCTGACCGAGTGCACCGGCGATCCTTCCGCGCTTGGTATTCAGCTGGTCACCCGCTCACCGCCGAAACCAGCCGCAGAAAGCGCAAGGTGGCGGACCGGCCCGGCGACCCGCTGATTCCGGACCGAACGTCTTTCCTTGTGGTCAGAGGGCGGTGGCTGTCAGAGCCGCTTGCGAGCGCCCCCGCCAGCAGTGCCTTCGGGTCAGAATCCGTAGAGGCGGGCGGTGTTGGCCCGAAAGATTGAGTCTTCAATCCCAGCCAGCCAGTCCGCCCGGGCGCCCTGGGCGGCCCACCTATCGCGTACGGTGGCCCAAGCCTCCCGGAGGATCAGGGCGGCGAACCAGTAGGTCTCCGGGGCACCGTGGCCGTCAGTGCCGCAGAGGACCCGGGAGCCGGGGGCCAGCTCCAGCACCCGCTCCAGGCGCTCGGCGACCCGGGCCGGGGCGAAGAGGTTGAACAAGGAAAGCTCGGCGTGGACGTTGGACCGCACCAGGGTGAGAAAGGCCAGCTCCTCGTGCCAAGGGTAGGAGCCGTGGATCAGGACCACGGTGGCCGCCTTACCCTCGGGGGTCAGCAGCAGCTCCTCGAGCAAGAGCGGGTTGGCCTCGGAGAGGCGGATATCGGAGTCTCCGAAGCCGGTGTGGAACTGCACCGGAAGCTGGAGTTCGGCGGCCCAGCCCAAGGTCCGTCGGCAAAGCAGGTCACGTAACGCCTTGCCACGGCGCCGCACCGGCAGGTCCCCGGTGGTTCGCAGGGAGGCCTCAGCCTCCTTTGCGGTGGCCTGAGGGTCCACCCCGAGGCCGGTGCGGTAGGCGAGGATCGTCTTGAGGCCTACGTAGCCTTGACCGGGGGCGTCCTGGACCGCCCTCTCAAACTCGCCCATGATCTCCGAGGCGGTGGCCCCCTCGGAGATAAGCCGGTCCACCAGGGGGTCCAGGCGCATGATGGTCCGGACTTGGCAGCCGGTCAGTGCCGCCATTTCCTCCTGGGCGGAGCTAGGGTCGGTCTGGTGCCAACCCGGGTCCAGGACCAGGCCCTCGATACCGGCGTCGGCGAAGAGGCCGGACACGTAGCCGGGCCAGTCGGAGCTGGCCTGGCTACGGGCCACGCCCAACTCCTGGACCTGACAGCCGAGGTAGGCGGCCAGTCTTACTGCCAGTAGCTCCTGGCTCAGCCGACTGGGGGCCGCCAGAGCCCGGCGCTCCCGGCCGGGGCCGTCCTCAGCCAAGTCCAGGCCGACCTGACTGAGGTCGAGCGGGCCTCCGCCCCCGGTGACAGCGTGCCCGTGGCTGTCGATCAAGCCGGGGCCACTACGGGGACCCTCGGGCCCCCGTCCCCAGCCCCGCCAGGGGTGATCGGAGGGGTGGACACTAGCTGGCCACGGGGCCGGGCTGGTCGAGTATGGCTGCCGTCTCCCCGCCCTCCTCGCCCAGGATGGAGCCGATCTGGCCCACCTTCTCGGGAGCGCTCCGGGACAGGTAGACCACGAAGGCTATCCCCACCACGAGCCAGCCCAAGTTGACGTAGGGCACGAACGTGTAGGGCGCGGGCGGCACCGCGCCCGAGTAGACGGAGCCGTACACAGCCAACCCGAAGACGACGATCCCGATCACCGGAACCACGCCGTGGATTAGCAGGTTGTAGCGCTGAGCGATGCGCCGGAAGTAGACGGAGCCGCCCACGCAGAGCACCACGTAGACGAGGCACACGGCGATGGTGCCGACGCTGGCGTAGAAGAAGTAGTTGGTGTAGGGGCCCAGGTTCCAGAGGATGCCGCTCACGAACGCGGACACCGTGGCCGCACCGGCGAGGGTCAGGATCGCGTTGTGGGGGGTCCGGTGGACCGGGTGGGTTCGTCCCAGCCAGCTCGGCATCACCCCTTCCCGACCCATCGCGAACAGGGTTCGAGCGGCGGCGGTGGCGCAGGCCAGACAGACGATAAACGCGGAGCCGATGGCGGCTAGGTCGACGAGGATCATCATCGGGGTGCCCACGTAGGTCTTGGCCAGAGTGGCCAGGATGGCGGGGTTAGTGGCCCAAGCCTTGGAACCGGCCGCGTTGACCCCCACGCCGATGGCGATGTTGTAGGTGGTCCAAACGTAGAAGACGATGGCGAACAAGACCGCTACCAGTACCGAGATGGGGATAGCCCGCCTCGGGTTCTTGGTCTCCTCGCCCAGCACCGCGGCGGTCTCGAAACCGATGAAGGAGGTCACCCCGAAGATCAGGCCGTAGAAGATGCCACTGAAGCCTCCCTGTAGGGTGTGGCCGAAGGTGAAAGGCTGCAACGACTGGCCGAACTTGCCTCCCTTGGCAGTCAGGATGATGTCCAGGATCATCACCACCGTGACTGTGACCAGGCCGATCCAGAGCAGGGCCCTGGTGCTGAGCCGAATGCCCAGGTAAGAGAGGGTCACCAGGCAGGCCATTCCTACGAGGAAGATCGGGAACCAGAACCAGCTGGGCATCCCGTGCCAGACCTCGGTCTGGATCAGGGTGGCGGTGAAGCCGCCGACGCCGCTCATGGTCATAGGAACGAAGCAGAAGAAGCCAAAGAAGTACATCCAACCGGTGAGGAAGCCGACACGTTTGCCCAAGGTCCGGCTGGAGTAGGTGTAGGCGTAACCGGCCGAGGCCATCCGGCGGGTGAACCCGATCACCACGAAGGCCAGCGCTAGGCAGCCGATGCCTCCGATCAGGAATGCCAGCGGGGTCGAGGTGCCTGAGAAGGCAGCCGAGCCGCTGGTGTTGTAGGCCATGGCCATCGCCGGCGAGAGCACAGCGATGGCCATGGCCACCGCGTCGATGGTGCGCAGGGTCCCCTTGCGCAGCTGGCCGGTGCCATCCTGGCTTCCGGCTCCGGAAATCGCTTCGCTGGTCGACACTTAGGTCCCCTCCCTTTCGCTAGTTGGTGCCCCCTCGGCCATCACTGTCTTGAGCCTGGCCCAGGAGAGCGCCAGCAGGTCGGGCTGGATGGCCAGGACCTTCCAGTAGTTGCGGACCTTGGCCAGCTTGCGGGTGGCCAGTATGTCCTGGTAGACGTCCTGAACGAAGCCCGTCGCGTCGGACTCGTCAACCAAGCGCACCAGCGCCATATCAGTCCTCTCCGCTCACCCTGCCGCCGGCAGTGCCGCTGGCTCGACTGCGGTGCGCCAACTTGGGAAGTCGTCCACCTCGCCCCGGACGATCCGCAGGTACCACTCCTGGAGCTTTTGGGTGACCGGGCCCGGCTCGCCTTGGCCGAGCTGGCGGCCGTCGATGCTGGTCACCGGAGCGATCTGGACTCCGGTGCCGCAGAGGAAGGCCTCGTCGGCGGCCAGCAACTCGCTGCGGTCGACCTGGCGCACCTCCATCTCCCAGCCCCGTTGACGCACCATGGAAATGACGCAGTCGCGGGTGACGCCCACCAGCAGGTCCTCGGTGACCGGTGGGGTGATAACCACCCCGTCCTGAACCATGAACAGGTTGGCAGAGGAGGCCTCGGCGACGTGGCCATCGCCGGTCAGCATCAGCGCTTCGTCGAAGCCCCGCTCCCGAGCTTCGTCGGCGGCCAAAGCGGCGTTGAGGTAGGCACCGGTTGGCTTGGCCCGGGCGGGGATGGCGTTGTCGTCGATCCGCCGCCAGCTTGAGGTCATCAGCTTGAGCCCCTTGCGAATGTCCAGGTACTCGCCCATGGGCAGGGTGTAGCAGCAGAATTCGGTGGGGATCCCCGAGAGGGTGACCTTGATGGTATGACCCGCCTTGTAGATGATCGGGCGCACGTACGCGTCTTCGCTGTAGTCGTTTCGGGCCAGCAGCTCCAGCACGATCTCACTGAACCTGACCACGGTGAGGGACGGGTCCGGCTCTAGGTGGAGGATCTGGGCCGAACGCAGAATCCGGGTCGCGTGCTCCCGGAGCCGGATCACGAAGAGCCGCTCCTGGTCCCCGTTCCAGTAGGCGCGAATCCCCTCGAAGCAGCCGGTACCGTAGTTGAAGGCGTGGGAGGTAATCGGGACCCGTGCCTTCTCCTGCTCCACGAACTCACCGCCGAAGTACACGATGTCGCCTGGAACGGTCATATGTACCTCCCCATGCCACCACTGACGTCGATCGAAGCACCGGTGATGTAGCTGGCCCGACCGCTGGCCAGGAAGGCGACCAGTCCCGAGACCTCTTGGGGCTCGCCGAAACGCCCCAGCGGGACCTCGAGGGCTGCGGTCTGGGCCAAGAACTCCTCCTGGCTCAGCTGGGGCGCCCGCCGCTGGTGAATGACTTGCCACTGTGGGGTGCGGACGAAGCCGATGTTGACGCTGTTGACCAGGACCCGGTCCCGGGCCACCTCGATCGCCAGCGCCTTGGTGAATGCTAGGCAGGCGGCCCGGTCCACAGTGGTCGCGAAGAAATTGGGGTCGGGCTGGCGCCCGTAGATGGCGTTGATATTGATGATGGCGCCGCCCCCGGCTCGACGCAGATGGGGGAGCGCCACCCGGCTACAGCGGATTTGGGAGAAGAGCTTGACCTCCAGATCCTCCTGGAAGTCCTGGTCGGTCAGGGTTGCAAAGGTCCCGGGGTGGGCCCGACCGGCGTTGTTGACCAGGATGTCTAGCCCCCCCAGTTCGGCGACGCTCTCGGCGACGAAGCTCTCCACCTGCTCGGCCTTGGTTACATCGGCGACCCGGGCCACCACCTTCCCGCCTCCTCGTCCCAGCTCCCGGGCAGCTGCCTCCACCTCCTCCGAGTTGCGGGCACAGAAGGCCACCGCCGCCCCCTCCGCCAGCAGCTCGCTGGCAATTGCCGCTCCCAGGCCCTTCGAGCCCCCGGTGACAATGGCCCGCCGACCGCTCAGCTGGAGGTCCACCGGACTAACCGGAGCCCCCCGGCAGGCTCTGGCCCCTTAGGGCCAAGAGTGCTTGCCGGGGCGGGTTGAAGACGTCGTACTCGTGGCAGGCGAGCTCCCCGGTGCGGGCCCCGTGGGGAACGTTGGCGGGGACCACCGCCACCATTCCTGGCTTCAGCAGCCGGACCTCGCCGTCAAGCTCGAACTCCAGCTCGCCCTCCACCACAAGGGTGATCTGCTCCTCGTCGTGAGCGTGCACTGGAGCCTCGGTGTGAGGGGCGAAGCGCACCGAGTTGAGCATGGTGGCCTCACCCAAGGCGGGACGAAACTCCAGTCCGGGCACGAATACCACCGGCTCGACATCCTTGGCCAGGTCGACGAAGTGGCCCTTAGCGCGGGGGGCGTTGCCCGAGCCGGGCTGGCTGAAGTACTGGTCGGCCAGGCTCATGAACTGGTGTCCCCCCTTGTGCCGGGAAGCCGTCGACTGTGCCGGCTCCCACTCCGCAGCAGCTATCCCCAGAGCCGGTTCCGACCCGGCCCCACCGGCCCCACCGGCCCGAGGCGCACATGATAGCCCAAATCCGTACTGGACCGATATCATGAAAGGGTGGGCAACGGGAGCGCTCCTGGAGAGCTAGTGGTGAAAGCGGCCCAACGCCTTAGTGGTGGCGCGCCCGCGCCCAGTGCGTTCGCGGACCTGCAGAGAGCGCCGCTCACGATTGACCACACCGATCTCTCGATCCTGGTGCTGCTGCTGCGGGACGCCCGCCGCTCCGTGCGCGGGATCGCGGCTGAAGTAGGCATGTCGGCCCCGGCGGTGGCGGAGCGGATCGCCCGGCTGGAGCGCCAGGGAGTGCTGCGGGGCTACCGGGCCGAGGTTGACTGGTCCCGCCTCGGCTACGGCCTCTTGGTTTACATTCGGGTCACTGGGGTGCAGGGCGGGGAGCAGGTTTCCACGGTGGCCGCGCTCCGAGAGCTGCCCGAGGTGGAGCAGGTGGAGGTGGTCACCGGAGACTCCGACATGATGGTGCGGCTGCGAGCCCGGGACCAGCAGCACCTTCGAGAGTGCCTCTTCGAGCGTATCTGGAAGATCAGCGGGATCCAAAGGACCGAGACCCTGCTCTGTCTCGGCGAGCTTCCCCCCAAACAATTCGACCTGGAGTTGGCGGAGTCGCTGCTGGTCCAGGCCGAGCCCGATCGGGCTCGGCTGGGCGGCGCAGCCTCCTCCCAGGAGTCCGACCTTCGTGTGTGAAATCTTGTTGGCGGTCTGGCCCGAGCCCCAGCCCTTTGCTCGCGTGCTGCCCTGGGGCCTAGAACTGGAGCGCTTCGGCGTGGCGGGCTTCGGCTGGGGGGCGGCCTGGCGGGAGGGAGGGCGGGTGCGGTGCCATCGCGATCTGGGGCGATTGGCCGACGATCACGATGGCCAGGCCCGGCTAAGGCGGGTTCAATCCACCCACTTCTTGCTCCACCTGCGCCGGCCGTCCCGGCTCAGCACCGTCGCTCTCGCGGACACTCATCCCTTCCTGCCCGAAGACGGGTCCTTCGCCTTCTGCCACAACGGCCGCCTGGAAGGCGCCTCCAGCATTCGACAACGCTTCCAGAGCAAGCTGCATGGCCGGGCCGACAGCGAGGTCGGCTTTCGACTCTTCGAGTCGAGGCTGGCAGCGGGAAGTGAGCCGGCTGAGGCCCTGGCGCTGATCCACGATGAGATGGGGGGTACCGCCAACCTGGTCTACCTTCCAGCCCGCGGTCCCGCTCTGGTGTACGCGGGCAACAAGGACAATGCTTTCTGGCGCTTCCGCCTGGACGGGGCCGAGGTCGCCAGCACCGCCCTCCACTCTGCCGACGAGTCCGTCTTCAGCCTCTGCTTCCCTTCCGCCACCGAGCGGGGCCAGGTGGCGGCCAAGTCGGTGGCGCAGCTGGGGGGAAACCGGCCCGCCCAGTTGGCGGAGGCTCAGGGGATCGCGCCTACCCGGAACTGAGAACGGCTGAACCGCGAGATCGATGAGGAGGAGGACCGGATGACGACTATTCCCGTGCAGGAACTGGCCGTTGGGAAGGTGGGATTCATCGCCGAGCACGGCCTCTTCACCGACGCCATGCAGGAGGCGGCCGAACGCGCCGCCGCGGTGGTCTCCGAGCAAGACATCCGCACCGTCCGGATCGGGGTGGTGGACCAGCACGGCGCGGTGCGCTGCAAGTTCGTCTCGGCCCACGACTTCCTGCTCTCCCTGCACAACGGGATCGACTTCTCCGGGGCCATCCTCAGCTTGGACACCGGCAACAAGGTCTTCCCGCCCGCTTTCGTCGAGGGCGGTGGCTTCGGCATCGCCGAGTTGACCGGCTTCCCGGACCTGGTCCTGGTCCCCGATCCGACCACCTTCCGGGTCCTGCCCTGGGCGAACAAGACCGCCTGGGTGATCTCCGACACCTACTTCAGCAGCGGCCGACCGGTGGCGCTGGTCACTCGCCAGGTGATGCGCCGGCAGCTGGAGGCCGTCAAGGAACTGGGCTTCGAGTACGTTGCCGGTTTGGAGGTGGAACTCTACATCTTCCATCGGGAGCGGTTCCGGATCGCCACTGACCAGACCGGCTGGCCCCCACCCCCACCGCCGGTGAGTGTGGTGGCCCAGGGCTACCAGTACCTCTCCGAGAACCGCCTGGCCGAGATCACTGATGTCCTCGACCCCCTGCGCGACCACCTGGAGGCGGTGGGCCTGCCCTTGCGGACAATGGAAGACGAGTGGGGGCCCGGCCAAACCGAGATCACCTTCGACCCGTTGACCGGGCTGGGCGCGGCCGACGCCATGATCCTTTTTCGGACGGCGGTCAAGCAGGTCTGCCACCAGCTCGGTTACCACGCCACCTTCATGGCCCGGCCGCTGCTACCCAATGTCTCCTCCAGCGGCTGGCACCTGCACCAGTCCCTCCAGGACCGAGGCGGCGGGGGCAACGCTTTCGCCAGCACCGATCCGGAGCCGCTGTCGCTGACCGGGCGCCAGTTTGCCGCCGGAATCCTGACCCACGCCATCCCCATGACTGTCTTCTCCACCCCCACGGTCAATGGCTACAAGCGCTTCAAGCCGTACTCCTTCGCCCCCAATCGGGTCAACTGGGCGGTCGAGAATCGAGGCTCCATGCTCCGGGTCCAGGGCCAGCCCGGCGACCAGGGATCCCACCTCGAGAACCGCCTCGGCGAGCCGGCGGCTAACCCCTACCTATTCATGGCCGCGAACATCGCGGCGGGGCTGGACGGCGTCCGCCGACGGCTCATACCGCCCCCGATGGTGAAGACAGACCCCTACCAGGAGGCGGCCCCGGCGCTCCCAGCCAACCTGGGCGAGGCCGTGGACGCGCTGGACCGGGACCCCTTCTTCCGCCAAGCGCTGGGCCCTGAGATAGTCGACTACCTGGTGATGCTCAAGCGATTCGAGTACAACCGCTATCAAACCGAGGCCGGCTCCGCCGCCGACCCCATTGAGGTCACCGATTGGGAGCAGCGAGAGTACTTTGACTTCTTCTAGCCCGAGCCCCCCGACCGTGCCGGTCCAGCACCTGGTTTTCTTCCGGTTGCCGGTCGAGCCG
>Ga0307372_10007787_pt1 | contig 15257 bp, 15 predicted proteins | sample OX1MG_FD_202533 | JGI IMG/M metagenome (GOLD analysis project Ga0307372, IMG submission 202533) | Soil microbial communities from Risofladan, Vaasa, Finland - OX-1 | ecosystem: Environmental > Terrestrial > Soil > Coastal area > Acid sulfate soil | place: Finland: Risofladan, Vaasa | collected... | reverse complement strand
GATCCCGACGCCGGGGTCCGCCGCCGTGCGTGCGACCTCGCGGCGACGCTCCGCCCCACAGGTCCCTTGCTCGGCTCGCTGACCGGTGCACTCGACGACGCCGACGCGCTGGTCGTCGAGGCCGCGTGCTGGGCGCTCGGCGAGGCGGCGACCGGCCCGGTCGACGCGCTGGTCCGCACCGCCCGCTCGCATCCGGACGCGAGAGCCCGCGAGGCCGCGGTCGCCGCGATCGGCAGTGTGGGCGATCCCCGGGGCCTGCAGGCCGTCCTCGACGCGCTCGGAGACCGTCCGACGGTGCGCCGACGCGCCGTGGTCGCGCTGGCGGCGTTCGACGGCGAGGAGGTGGAGGCCGCGCTCCGCGCCAGCGCGGGTGACCGTGACTGGCAGGTGCGGGAGGTCGCCGAGATCCTGCTCGAGGGCGACGAGCCCCCCGGCGACGAGCCCCCCGGCGAAGATGCGCCCCGCTAGGGGCGTTGTGGGCGGTCTCGGTCGGCGGGGTCAGCGCTCCGCCGCGGAGAAGAGCGGCTGCAGGCGGTCGAACGACTCGATGCAGCGACCGGCGCCGAGCACCACGCTCTCGAGCGGCGCGTCCACCAGGTGCACCGGGACACCCGTGGTGTCCGCAAGCCGTTGGGAGAGCCCGCGCAGCAACGCGCCGCCGCCGGTCAGGTGGATCCCCTCGAAGATGATGTCCTGGGCGAGCTCGGGCGGCGCCTCTCCCAGGCAGTTCGTCGCCGCATCGAGGATCTGCGCCACCTGCTCGGTTACCGCGGACCGCACCTCGGCGGAACTGAGCGCGACGGTGCGCGGCATGCCGGTCGACACCTCGCGGCCCCGCACGTCCGCGTCCGGCTCGTCCTCGTAGGGGGCGGCCGAGCCGATCGCGAGCTTCACCGCTTCGGCGGTGCGCTCGCCGATCGCCACGCCGAAGTTGGTCCGCACGAACGACTGGATCGCCGCGTCGAGGTCGAAGCCGCCGCAGCGGATGGCCCGCATCGCGACGATGCCGCCGAGCGAGATGACCGCCGTCTCCGACGTGCCTCCGCCGACGTCGACGATCATGGACCCGACCGGTTCGTGGATGGCGAGCCCCGCACCGATCGCCGCGGCGAGCGGCTGCTCGATGAGGAAGCACGCCGACGCTCCGGCGCTGCGCGTCGCCTCGATCACCGCGCGCCGCTCGACCGCGGTGATCGCGGACGGCACGCACACGAGCACCTTTGGACGGCTGATCCTGCTCACACCGACACGCCGCAGGAGCACGTGCAGCATGCGCTCGGTGACCTCGAAGTCGGTGATCGCCCCCTGGCGCATCGGTCGCACCGCCACGATGTAGCCGGGCGTCCGTCCGATCATCTGCCACGCCTCGTCCCCGATCGCGAGCACGCCCTTGGAACGCGTGTCCATGGCGATGACGGTGGGCTCGTTCAGCACGATGCCCTTCCCCTTCACATAGACGAGGGTGTTGGCCGTGCCGAGGTCGATCGCGAGGTCACGAGACATCGGCCGTCATGGTACGCAGGGAGGGGGCGATGCCAATCCAAAGGGGGCTCTCGGTAACCTCGCGCCGTGCACTGGGGGCCTTCCGAGGACGATCCCGAGGATCCCGAGGGCGCCGGTGGCGGGTGGGTCCCGCCCGAGTCCCGCACCTGGCGGCACCCGTCCGAGGTCCACCTGGCGGGAGTCGCCGCGGTCATCGGCGCGCCCGGGTGGCGCCGGAGCGCCGCCCTCGCCGTCGGCGGCGTCGCCATGCTCGCGATCGCCGCGGGTGCGCTCCTGCTCGCCAGCACCGGCTCGTCGCCGCCGACGGCGGTCACGCTCGACACGATGCCGATCGGGACCGCCGCCGTCACTCCCTGCTGCACCCTCGCACCCGACCTCGCGCGGGACGCGGAGCAGGCGGTGGTGACGATCGAGCCCACCGCCGGACCGGGTGCGACGGGATGCGGCGTCGTCGTCGCCGACCAGCTCGTCGCGACGACCGAAGCGGCCCTCGGCAGCGAGCGTAAGGTCCGTGTGATCGCCGCCACAGGCCGGCTGCTCACCGGCGAGGCCGTCGCTGTCGACCACAGCTCGGGCGTCGTCCTCCTTCGTATCAGCGGGTCGCTCCCGCCCGCGCCGATGGACGAGAGCGGCACCCTGGGGAGCGGGACCCCCGCCCTGGCCGTGGGCATGCGGCCGAGCGCGGGCGGCGAGGCGCCGAAAGCCGTCTGGTCGTCGGGGACGATCGTCTCGGTCGGCGAGCCGTCGCCCGGAGGACCAACCACCTCCATGGCCCAGATCACCGTCCGCGGGGCGTCCGTGCCGGTCATTCAGGGCGAGCCGCTGGTCGACCAGCGCGGGCTCGTGGTGGGCATCCTCGACGCTGCGCACGGCGCAGATCGCTCGTTCCTCCCGATGTCCCTCGTCGTCGGCGTCAGCAACGACCTGCAGATGCTGGGCAAGGTCCGCCACGGGTGGCTCGGGGTCACCGACGCCACACTCGACACCGGAAGCGGGGCGGAGGTCGTGTGGGTGGACCCGAAGGGCGCGGCCGCGCACACGCTGCACGCCGGCGACGTGATACTCCGGGTCGACGGGTGGCAGGTCCACTCGGCCGCCGATCTCCGTTCCATGCTCTACGTGATGGCGCCCGGCACCAAGGTGGCGGTCCAGGCCAAGCGGGGTACCCGCGTCGTCCACGCCGTCGTGGAGCTCGCCCCGTCGCCGTAGCATCGACAACGTGTCGACGAACGACCCGTTCCAGGGTCTCCTGCAGGACCTTCTCAAGGTCATCGGCGGCGCGCCCGGCAGCCAGCGTGCGTGGCTCGACGCCGCCCGTTCCCTGGCGCACGGCGTCGCCACGGATGGCGAGGCCGAGACCAACCCCGACCCCGTCGTCAGGATCCGCTTCGAAGAGCTCGGCCGCGTCGCCGAGCTCCACGTCGCCGACGCCACGGGCACGCCTTTCGACCCGTCGCCCGCGCTCGTGCCCGTCGGGCGCGGCGCATGGGCGTTGCGCGTCCTGGACGCATGGTCGACGACGCTCGACCGGATGGTCGAGGCACAACGGACGGCCCCGGCACCCCCCGTCCCCTCTGAGGGCGGGGGTGACGTCGAGGCGCTGTTCGCGCGGTTCGCGAGCACCCTCGGCCCCGTCCTCGTGGGCATGCAGTTCGGCTCCGCCGCGGGTCACCTCGCGCAGCGGACGCTCGGGCAGTACGCGCTCCCGCTGCCCTGGCCCGCCTCTGCGGAGGTCCTCGTGGTCCCCGAGAACGTGCACCGCTTCGCGCAGGAGTGGAGCCTTCCCGAGGACGAAGCCCGCCTCTGGGTCTGCATCCGGGAGCTGACGGCGCATGCGGTGCTCAGCCGGCCGCACGTCGCCGCGCGGATCCGCGAGCTCGTGGATGCCCTCACGCTCGACATGGTCGCCACGCACCAGGGACTCGCCGAGCGGCTCGGGGGTGAGTCCGGCGATCCCGAGGCGCTGCAACGCATCCTCTCGGATCCCGAGGCGCTGCTCGCCGACCTGCTCACCCCGGGCCAGCGGCGCACCTCTGCAGACCTCGTAGCGGTGACCACCGCGGTGGCGGCGTACGTCGACCACGTGACCCGGTCGCTCGCGGTGACGCTCGTCGGCGCCGCCGCTCCGCTCGGAGAGGCCTGGTACCGCTACCGCATCGAGGAATCCGCGTCGGAGCAGGCGGCCGGAGCGCTCTTCGGCCTGGACCTCACCAGGGAGCAGGTCGACCGCGGCGCGGCGTTCGTCCGGGGCGTCGTCGAGCGCGCAGGGGACGAGGCGCTCCAGAGGCTGTGGGACGAACCCCGGCACCTGCCGACGCCGGCCGAGCTCGACGCGCCGGGGCTCTGGCTGGAGCGCATCTCCTTGCCCGAGCTGCCCGACGCGCCCGAGGCCTGAATGCCCGCCCCGGGGTCCCTACTCGGCGGCTTCCCCCTCTTCGGGGAAGCCCAGGTCCCATTCGAGCGCGAGGTTCTCGCGCTCGGCGTCGCGCACGACCCGCTCCCGGTTGCGACGGAACTGGGGGTCGTGGGGCGGAAGCAGCACGAGGCGGGCGAGCGCCCGCTCACGGAAGGCGTCGATCACCTCTGGGTCCCCGTAGTCGGACTGCACATCCCAGTGGGGCGCGACCGGCCCGAGGTAGACGATCCGGACGTGCCCTACCGGCTCGGGAGCTTGCTCGGCGGTCGGTTCTTCCATCCGGCCAGCGTACCCGCGACCTCTCGGCCAGCGCGAAAGGGCAGGTGTCGAGGACCGCAACCGTTGTCACAGAACCGTCCTTTCTGTAACCGTTTCAATTCCGTTTCACCGCGGCTAGTCTTGACCCTCGACAAAGGGGCGAACCCATGAACACGGACTGGATGGCACGAGGAAAGTGCCGCGAGATCCCTCCTGCGGTCTTTTTCCCGAGCGACGGCCTCGGGGTGCAGGCGGCGCAGAAGATCTGCGAGGAATGCCCTGTCGCGGAGCCATGCCTCGAGTACGCCCTGGCGAACCGCATCGACCACGGGGTCTGGGGTGGCTGCTCGGAGCGTGAGCGGCGCCGCATCCTCCGGCGCCGGCGGGTCCCCGTGGCCGCCACCGCGGCCCTTCGGTCCTGAGCTCGGGGAACGCCGCCGGCATCTCGAGGTGCGCAGTCCTGACGCAGCTCGAATGCGTCGCAAACGTCAGTGAAGGGCGGGACCGGCGCGTGCTCGGGGTGTTGGCCGAGGCCTGCGGCGACGTCCTGCGCGACCTGCACGTCGATCCCGACCATCATCGATCGGTCTTCACGCTGGCTGGCCCCGGCCGCGCCGTCGAGGCCGCCGCACGGTCCCTCGCCGGAGCCGCCGTCGAGGCGCTCGACCTCTCGCGCCACGAGGGTGCGCACCCAAGGTTCGGGGTGCTCGACGTCGTCCCGTTCGTGCCGCTCGCCGACCCCGGCCCGCTCACTGCGCCGGCAGCAGCAGCAGCAGACCTCGGACCCGCGGTGGCCGCCCGGGACGCTTTCGCTTCCTGGGCGGCGGCGACGCTCGGCCTTCCCTGCTTCCTCTACGGTCCGTTGGCGGGGGGCGGCGCCCGGTCGCTGCCCGAGGTGCGCCGGGGCGCCTTCGTGACGCTCGCACCCGACTGCGGGCCGGTCGCCGCACACCCGACGGCGGGCGCCGTCGCGGTCGGCGCACGCCCGTTGCTCGTCGCGTACAACCTCTGGCTGGAGGGCGCAGACGTCGCCGTCGCCCGGGCCGTCGCCGCCGCGCTGCGTGGTCCCTCGCTGCGTGCACTCGGACTCGCCCTTGGCCCAGGCGTCCAGGTCTCCTGCAACCTCCTCGACCCCCTGGCCGTGGGGCCCGCCGACGTCTACGACCGGACTGCGGCGTTGCTCCGCCCGGACGCCCTCGGCGCGTGCGGCGCGAGGATCCGCCGCGCCGAGCTGGTGGGATTGGTCCCGGCCGCCCTCCTGGACGCCGTCGACCCGGCCCGCTGGGAGGAGCTCGACCTCTCGCCGGACCGCGCCATCGAGTCCCGACTCGGCCGCCCCCCGCCGCCGACTCGCTGACTCAGCCGACCGCGACCTCGGACCTGCGAGCCATCGCCCGCGCCCTCCGCACCCGCCGACGCTCGCGCTCGCTCATGCCGCCCCAGATGCCGAACTTCTCGCCGTTGGCCAGCGCGTACTCGAGGCAGTCCTCCCGCACGACGCAGCCCCGGCACACCTCCTTGGCCTCCCTGGTGGACGCGCCCCGTTCGGGGAAGAACAGGTCCGGGTCCACCCCCATGCAGTTGGCTTGTGCCTGCCAGCTGCGTTCCTGGCGACCGTAGAGCAACGTCACGAGGTCCACTGGCTCGCCTCCCCTCGCCACTTCGTGGCACCGTTGTAATTACAACGATGTCATACCGATCGGGGGAATGCAAGGGCGCCGTTCGGGCTCCCCGAGATGCCGACCCCTCCTGCACGCCCCCCCGCTGTCGCCGACTGCGACCGCGGGAACGTTAGCGACGGGGGCGCGCCATGCGCTATGTCATAACTTGGGGATTTGCGGGGTGTTTGTTGGGGATATCCGGCACCCGGTCAGCTTGCGTGCCGGAACGTGCGGCGGTGCCTCAGGAAGTCGACGAGCACGTAGCTCCCGAGCGCTTCGGGGGTGGTCGAGAACGTGCGGCCACCGTTCACACGGGCGATCTGCTCGACGAAGGGGAACTGCGTCCGGTCGATGTCGAGCGCGAAGACGTTGATCGTGATCCCCATCCTGGTGCAGCGGACCACCTCCGCCATCGTGCGCCGGAGGGTCTCTGGCACCGGGGGGTAGTTGAACTGCACCTCGCCGTCGGGCTCGACGTGCGCGGTCGGCTCGCCGTCGGTGACGACGATGATCTGCTTCGTGCCGTGCTGTCGGGCGAGCATCGTGCGCGACACGAGGAGGGCGTGCTGGAGGTTCGTGCCGTAGACGTAGTCCCACATGGCCGTGGGGAGCTCTTCGGGCGCGATCTCCCGCGCCACCGCGGAGAACCCCACGATGCCGAGGTAGTCACGGGGGAACCGCGTCGAGATGAGCGCGTGCAGCGCCATCGCCATCTTCTTCGCGGGCACGAAGTTGTCGCGCATCGGCATGGACATCGAGAGGTCGACCGCCACCACCGTCGCCGAGCGGGCGAGGGCCTCGGTCTCGACGATCTCGAAGTCCGACGCGTCGAGCCGCACGGGCACTCCCGAGCCGGCACGCCGCACCGCGTTGTGCACCGTGCGGCCGAGGTCGAGCGTGAAGGGATCGCCGTGCTCGTAGGGTCGGGAGGTCTCCTCCCGATCGTGACCCGCGCCCGACCACGTGGACTGGTGGTCCCCGACGCGGTCTCGGCGCAGCTGTGCGAACAGGTCGGAGAGCACGCGCTGCCCGAGCCGCCGCACGCCTTTGGGCGTCAACTCGGTGTGGCCCCCGCGGTGCTCGATGTACCCGGCGTCCTCGAGCTCCTTCGCGAACCGCGCCAGACGGTCCATGGACCTCGCCACGTCCTCGCCCACGAGCCTGCCGATCTCGTCGAGGTCGATCTCGCCGAGGCTCGCCGGCGAGCTCGCGGCGCGCAGCACCCCCTCGGCACGCTCGATGGAGGCGACCTGCGCGGCGAGGTCGGTCGCCTCCCCCAGCGCCAGCGGCGCGTCGCCCGAGAAGCGGTGCTTGTCCCCCCAGCCGGCTCCGGGAACGGCTTGCCGCAGATTGTGCGCCAGCCGCTCCACCTGCCAGCGAAGGTCCATGTCCTCGAGCAGCGAGTCTGCGAGCGCGCGCAGCTCGTCGCGCTGCGCACCCGACATCGAGCGCCACATGGCGTCTGCGGCGGCCATGCGTTGCGCGAGCTGCTCCAGGAGCTCGTCGAGCGTGGTCGCGCCGGGAAAGAGGTCGCCGAACTCCTCCATGAAGGCGTCGAAGCCCGGGTCGAGCTCCTCGCCCCGCTCCCGCTGCTCGATCATGCGGTTCAGCCGGTCGAAGGCCTCCCGCATGCGGGCGAGCTCCTCGGGGTCCGCGCCGCGCATCGCGTCCGACATCCCCCGGAAGTACGTGTCGGCGACTTCCTGTCGGAGCTCCTCGAGCAACTCGTTGAAGCGCTCGCGCGCCTCGGGCGAGACGAACTCGTACTGCTGGAGCTCCCGCACGCGCCCCGCGACGTCGCCCGGAAGGAGGTCGAGTGCGATGCGGCGCTCCGCGGCGACCTCGGAGGTGACCGCCGCCCGCCGCGCGTCGCCCGACGCGCGGGCCTCGTCCTCCAGGGCGTCGACGGCGGCGCGCTCGTCGGCGACGATCCCGTCGAGCTCGCCCGAGAGGTGGGCGAGCCTCCCATCGGGGTCGCCCTGGCTGAGGAGCTCGGCGCGCCGCCGGCGGAGCCGATCGAGCATCTCGCGCATGCCCATCACCCGGTCCCCGTCGGCGGTCTGCATCCCGCTGCGGAGCAGCCGCCGCAGCGCCGCGTCGAGATCGCCCCCGGCGAGGAGCTCGTCGGTCAGCTCCCCCAGCAGCGCGTCGGCGTCGATGCCGGACCCCTCCTGGGACCCGTCCCACGCGGAGTAGTCGTAGCGGACGCTCATCGCCGGCTGCTCATCGCCGGCTGCTCATCGCCGGCTGCTCATCGCCGGCTGCTCATCGCCGGCTGCGGTAGAGCGCCCGGCTGCCGGAGGCTTCCTTGTTCAGGCGCTTGGTGAGGTGGAGGCCCTCGAGCACGAACTCGACCGCCGCCGCCAGCGCCGCCGGTGACTCCCCGTGGCCCCCGGCGAGGCCGCGGGCCGGCCCCTCCAGCCCGGGGACGTCCCGGAGGGCCGACAGATAGTCCGGGGAGGGCAGGTCGTCCCCGGTGTGCACGACCTTTCCGGCGTCGAAGTCGGCGACCACTCCGGCGGGGTCGGAGAGCACCACCCGGCGACGGAAGACGGCGAGGACGGCCGCCGCCACCAGCTGGGCGATCACCTCTTCTTCTCGCCCTTCTTCGAGGGCCTCGACCTCCACCTTTCCCTGCGTCGAGCTGACCAGCGACGCCAGGTCGCTCACCCGTGGCACCGCCTCGGGCTCGCCGGTGCGAAGGGCTCGTCGGCGCGCGTTCGCCACGAGGGTCTCGTAGTTGGCGATGCTGAGGCGCACCGACACACCGCTCCGCTGGTTGAGATGGGGGCTCCGGCGAGCGAGCTGGCTGATCTCGGCCACGACCTCTTCGAGGTACTCCGGCACGACGACGGGGACCCCCTCGGCGGGCACGTGCGCCTCTGCCCGCACGACCGCGACCTCGGTGGCCGCGTCCCGCGGGTAGTGCGTGCGGATCTGTGCGCCGAATCGGTCCTTCAACGGGGTGATGATGCGTCCCCGGTTCGTGTAGTCCTCGGGGTTCGCGGTCGCGGCGAGGACGACGTCGAGGGGGAGGCGCACGCGGTGCCCGCGGATCTGGACGTCGCGCTCCTCGAGCACGTTCAAGAGTCCCACCTGGATGCGCTCGGCGAGATCGGGTAGCTCGTTGATGGCGAAGATCCCGCGGTTGACCCGGGGCACGAGCCCGTAGTGGAGGGTCAGCTCGTCGGACAGGTATCGGCCCTCGGCCACCTTGATCGGGTCCACCTCGCCGATCAGGTCCGCGATCGAGGTGTCGGGCGTGGCGAGCTTCTCGCCGTAGCGGTCGGAGCGGTGCACCCACGCCACGGGCGTCGCGTCCCCCTCGTCCGCGACGCGCAGCCGGGCGAAGCGTGACGTGGGATGGTAGGGGTCGTCGTTGATCTCGGACCCCGCGACGACGGGCAGCCACTCGTCGAGCAGTGTGGCGAGCGCGCGGATGACCCGGGTCTTCGCCTGGCCCCGCTCGCCGAGGAGGATCATGTCGTGGCCGGCGAGCAGCGCGTTCTCGAGCTGGGGAACGACGGTCTCGTCGAAACCGAGGACCCCCTCGACGACCGGGCGGCCCTCGGCGATGCGCCGGGAGGCGTTGCGCCGAAGCTCGTCGGCGACCGGGACCGAACGCCAGCCGGACTCCTTCAGCTCGCCGATCGTACGGGGGAGGCCGGCCGGCGACCGGTGGTCGGACAGACCGGAGTGGCCGTCTGGGGTCGAGTGGCCGTCTGGGGTCGAGTGGCCGGGTGGGGTCGGTGTGTCAGCGGGCACCCGACCGAGCCTAGGTGTCCCGACCCCCTTCCCCCTTCGCGGCGGCCGGTGAGGGTGGCGACGACGGTCCTCGCCGACTGCGCGACGATGGGACGGCTCGGCTGTCGCACGGGAAGCCGGCCCAATAGTGTGCACAGCTGCGGCATTCTGGGAGGAGACGCGTGACGACGATCGACAACTCGACGGTGACCCCCGTGGTCATCGGGAGCGCGAGGGGCGGCCCCGACGTCCCGACGCTCCGCCAGGACCGCTGGTGGGTCCAGCCCCTCGTCACGGTCTCGATCCTGACGGCCTTCGTCGTCTACTCGACCTGGGCGATCTTCGTGAACAAGGACTACTACGTCGGCGTCGCGATGCACCGGGACCTGATCTCGCCCTTCTACTCGCCGTGCATCGCCGGGAGCTGCGTCCCCGGGTCGAGCGGCACCGCCGTCATGGCGTACTGGTGGCACATCACGCCGGCCCTGATCGTGATAGGGGGCCCGCTCGGCTTCCGCCTCACCTGCTACTACTACCGGCGGGCCTACTACCGCGGCTTCTGGCAGTCGCCGCCGAACTGCGCGGTGGCCGACGGGCACCGCCGTTACACCGGCGAGTCGCGATTCCCGCTTGTCCTGCAGAACGTGCACCGGTACTTCTTCCTGATCGGCCTCGTCTTCAACGTGATCCTCACGATCGACGCCGTCATGGCCTTCCGGATGCCGGGTGCGGGGGGGATCGGGTTCAGCGTCGGGACGCTCGTGCTCTGCGTGAACGCCGTCCTGCTGTGGATGTACAGCATCTCGTGCCACGCAGCCCGCCATCTCTGCGGCGGGCACCTGCGGGCATTCTCCACGCATCCCATCCGGCACCGGCTCTGGAAGCTCCTCACCCCCCTGAACGCGGCGCACATGCAGTTCGCCTGGGCGAGCCTCATCTTCGTGGGCTTCGCCGACCTGTACGTCCGGTTGGTGGCGAGCGGCGCGATCAGCGATCCGAAGCTGTTCTGAGGGACCGGGGCGAGCGATGACCGACTACGAGACCCACCGCTACGACGTGATCGTCATCGGCGCAGGTGGCGCAGGACTGCGCGCCGCCGTCGAGGCGAAGGAGCGAGGGCTGTCGACCGCCCTCGTCTGCAAGTCGCTCCTCGGCAAGGCGCACACCGTCATGGCCGAGGGCGGCGTCGCCGCCGCGATGGGCAACGTCTACCCCGAGGACAACTGGCAGGTGCACTTCCGCGACACCATGCGCGGTGGGAAGTACCTGAACCACTGGCGCATGGCGCAGCTCCACGCGCAGGAGGCGCCCGACCGGGTCTTCGAGCTCGAGGCGTGGGGGGCGCTGTTCGACCGCACCCCCGACGGCAGGATCACCCAGCGCGACTTCGGCGGCCACCGCTACGCGCGCCTCGCGCACGTCGGCGACCGCACCGGACTGGAGCTCATCCGGACGCTCCAGCAGAAGGCCGTGAGCATGGACATCGACGTCTTCATGGAGTGCAAGATCCTTCGCCTTCTCCAAGACGCCTCGGGAGTCGTCTCGGGTGCGGTCGGCTACTGGCGCCCCTCGGGGGAGATCGTGGTCTTCGAGGCCAAGTCGGTGGTACTCGCGACCGGCTCGATCGGGCGCTGCTACACGTACACCTCCAACTCCTGGGAATCGACGGGCGACGGGCACGCGATGGCGATCTGGGCGGGTGCCGACGTGATGGAGATGGAGTGCGTGCAGTTCCACCCGACCGGCATGGTGTGGCCGCTCTCGGTCCGGGGACTGCTCGTCACCGAGGGCGTGCGGGGCGACGGGGGAGCCCTCAAGAACAGTGAAGACCGCCGCTTCATGTTCGACTACATCCCCGAGATGTTCAAGGCGGAGACCGCCGAGACGGAGGAGGAGGCGGATGGGTGGTACGAGGACCACCTCCACCACCGCCGCACGCCCGACCTCCTCCCGCGCGACGAGGTCGCGCGAGCGATCAACACCGAGGTGAAGGCGGGCCGCGGCAGCCCCCACGGCGGCGTCTATCTCGACATCGCGACCCGCCGCTCCGCGGAGTTCATCCGCCGCCGCCTCCCGTCGATGTACCACCAATTCCTCGAGCTCGCCGGGGTCGACATCACGGTCGAGCCGATGGAGGTGGGCCCGACCTGCCACTACATGATGGGCGGGGTGCGCGTGGACCCCGAGACCCAGGCGGCGACCGTCCCCGGGCTCTTCGCCGCCGGCGAGGTGGCCGGTGGGATGCACGGCGCCAACCGCCTCGGCGGCAACTCCCTGTCGGACCTCCTCGTCTTCGGCCGGCGCGCCGGAACCGGTGCCGCCGACTTCGCCGAGGCGAGGACCGGGGTCCCCTCGGTGGACGGCGGCCAGGTTGCGGCCGTGGTCGCCGACGCCACCGCCCCGTTCGAGCGCGACGGTGGTGAAAGCCCCTACGAGGTGCACCAGGAGCTCCAGCAGACGATGCAGTCGCTCGTCGGGATCATCCGCACCGGGCCGGAGCTCGAGGAGGCAGTGGTGAAGCTCGCCGAGCTCCGGGAGCGCACCGCGAAGCTCTCGGTGAGCGGAGGGCGCGCGTACAACCCCGGATGGAACCTGGCGACCGACCTTCCGTCGCTGCTCACGGTCTCGACGGCCATCACCCAGGGTGCGCTCGCCCGCAAGGAGAGCCGGGGGGCGCACACCCGCGACGACTTCCCCAGCGCCGACCCCGAGCTCGGCAAGGTGAACTTCGTCCAGCGCCAGACGGGCGAGCGGGGCTACGCGGCGCCCATCGACATCGGTCCCGAGCCGCTGCCCGAGATGCCGCCGGAGCTCCGAACCCTCCTCGAGGAAGGACACTGATGACGGACGCGATGCCGGCCTCGACACCCGACGCCCCGCAGGTCACCGAAACCCCGCAAGTCACCGAAGCCCCGCAGGTCCCCGACGCCCCGCAGGTCACCTTCGACCAACCGCTGCCGTCCACCGGCGAACTCGGACACACGTTCGACCCTGTGGCCGCCGACGAGTACGAGGAGACCGTCACGTTGCGCGTCTGGCGCGGCGACGCGGGCGGCGGCGACCTCGTCGACTACACGCTGCCCGCGAACGAGGGCGAGGTGGTGCTCGACGTCGTCCACCGGATCCAGGCCACGCTCGCGCCGGACCTCGCGTGCAGGTGGAACTGCAAGGCGGGCAAGTGCGGGTCCTGCTCTTCGGAGATCAACGGCAAGCCCCGGCTCATGTGCATGACGCGGGTGGACGAGCTTCCCGAAGGTCCCATCACGGTGACCCCGATGCGGGCCTTCCCGGTCCTCCGGGACCTCGTCACCGACGTGAGCTTCAACTACGAGGTCGCCAAGCGCGTCCCGGCGTTCGCCCCCCCACCGGCGCCGCCCGAGGGGTACCGCATGCAGCAGGTCGACGTCGAGCGGGGGCAGGAATTCCGCAAGTGCATCGAGTGCTTCCTCTGCCAGGACGTCTGCCACGTCATCCGGGACCACGAGGAGAACAAGGAGCACTACGCCGGACCGCGGTTCTTCATCCGCTTCGCCGAGCTCGAGATGCACCCGCTCGACACGAACGATCGCCGCGAGCTGGTGCGCCAGCGCATGGGCCTCGGCCTGTGCAACATCACCAAGTGCTGCACCGAGGTCTGCCCGGAGCACATCAAGATCACCGACAACGCCATCATCCCCTTGAAAGAGCGCGCCGTCGACGCGTCCTACGACCCCGTCGCGTGGCTCGGCCGCAAGATCCTCCGGCGACCGAAGCGCTCGCCGGAAGAGGCCACCGCAGCCTCGCCGCGCTGATCGGCGACGTACGGTGCGCCTCTATTCCGAGGAGTGGGTCGCCGCCTTCAACGAGGCGGTGGCGGACCTCGACGCCGGACCGCAGGTCTCGTTCCGCATGCTCCAGGTGGTGCACGGCGGGCCCGACGGCACGGTACGGATCGGGCTCTCGGTGGACGAGGGGCGGGTCCTTCTCGAGCGGGAGCCGGGTGACCTCCCACCGCCGCAGGTGACCGTGTCGGTCCACTTCGACGACGCCCTCGCGCTCGCCCGGGGCGAGCTCGACCCGGCGGGGCTCCTCGCTGCGGGCAGGGTCAAGGTCCGCGGGGACCTGTCGGTCCTGGTCAGCGGCCAGGCGCTTCTCGCAGCGGCCGCAGCACGCCTCGAGCCACTATCGGAGCGGACCGCGCCGTAGGTAATCTTTGAGTTACCGGCCCGTGACCGGCGGGCCCACGACACGGGAGGCACGTCCTGTGCACCAGCCCATCGACGACCACTTCCTCTTCCGGTACCGCCAGCTCCTCGACGCCGAGGACGCGGCGTTCGACGAGGTGGAGCACGCGTGCGAGGAAGGCAACCGCACCCACTTCGACGCGGAGATGGTCGTCTGGCAGGACACGCTCGCCAAGAAGATGAGCTTCCTCACGAACGCGGGGATCGACGTCACCCAGCGCGGGGCTGCCACCGCGTCCTGACCGGTACCCGGCGCGCGACCGGAGGGGCCGGCCGGCGTCTAGCCCAGGAGTCCCATCGCCTCGACCTCGGCGCGCTCCGAGGCGAGCTCCTCGGTCGTCACGCTGATGCGCTCGGTCGCGAACTCGTCGTGCTCGAACCCTTCGACGACGGCCCAACCACCACGGCCGTCGGAGGCGATCGGGAAGCCGAACTGCAGCCCGTCGGGCGTCCCGTACTCCCCCGAGCTCGCCACCGCGACCGACATGCAGTCCCCGTCCGGCGTCGCGGCACGCAGCCCCACCACGGTGTCGATCGCGGCGTTGGCCGCCGACGCCGCCGACGACGCCCCTCGGGCGTCGATGATCGCTGCGCCGCGCTTCTGCACCGTGGTCAGGAACTCGCCCTCGAGCCACTCGCGGTCACCGATGACGTCCTGCGACGGGCGGCCGTCGATTCTCGCGTTGGCAAAGTCGGGGAACTGCGTCGCCGAGTGGTTGCCCCAGATCGCGAGCCGGGTGACGGCCGAGACCGGTACCCCCGCCCGGCGGGCGAGCTGGCTCTTCGCACGGTTCTGGTCGAGCCGGGTCATGGCGAACCAGCGGTCGGCCGGAACCTCCGGAGCGTTGGCGCGGGCGATCAGGCAGTTCGTGTTGCACGGGTTCCCCACGACGAGCACGCGGACGTCGGACGCGGCGTGCTCGGCGACGGCGCGGCCCTGCGGCTTGAAGATCCCCCCGTTGATGCCCAGGAGGTCGCCGCGCTCCATGCCGGCCTTGCGTGGCACGGACCCGACGAGCAGCGCCCACGACGTCCCGTCGAACGCGGTCTTGAGGTCGGGCGTCGCCACGATGTCGTGCAGCAGCGGGAAGGCGCAGTCGTCGAGCTCCATGACGACGCCCTCGAGCGCCTTCATCGCAGGCTCGATCTCGAGCAGCCGCAGGACGATGGGCTGGTCCTCACCGAGCAACTGGCCCGACGCGATCCGAAAGAGCAGCGAGTACCCGATCTGGCCGGCGGCGCCCGTGACGGTCACGTGCAGCGGGGATGGAAAAGACATGTGGTGCACGTTACCCGGCGCTGCTCGCACCCTCCGGAGCGTCTCCCGGCGGGACCGGGCGCGGACCGTGCGGGCTCGGCTGGCGGCGAGCGCCCGGACGTGGTGATCTTGGTCCCGGAGGGGTCGTCCGACCACTCGACGCCACCGGACGCGAAGCGGAGCACCTTGACCGA
>Ga0307372_10007783_pt1 | contig 15262 bp, 9 predicted proteins | sample OX1MG_FD_202533 | JGI IMG/M metagenome (GOLD analysis project Ga0307372, IMG submission 202533) | Soil microbial communities from Risofladan, Vaasa, Finland - OX-1 | ecosystem: Environmental > Terrestrial > Soil > Coastal area > Acid sulfate soil | place: Finland: Risofladan, Vaasa | collected... | reverse complement strand
AATCAGCTACCGTCGAAGAAGCAGTGCGGGAAATCCGCGCCGGCCGGCTCATTATCGTACGCGATAGCCTGGACCGCGAAAACGAAGCGGATTTTGTGATGGCCGCGGAAAAGGTTTCCGCCGCCCACATCAACACCATGATCAAAGAGGGCGGAGGGCTCATCTGCGCCGCCCTGACACGCGAGCGCGCCCTGAAGCTGGGCCTGCCGCCGATGGTCGGGGCGGATGACAATGCCACGCCCTTTGGCTGCGATTTCACCGTCTCCGTTGACGCGCGAAAAGGCACTACCACGGGCATTTCGGCGCAGGACCGCGCCGCCACCGTCCGCCTGCTGGCATCTCCGCGCGCGCAATCTTATGACCTGGTGCGGCCGGGCCACATCTTTCCGGTGCGGGCGCGGGCCGGCGGCGTTCTGGCGAGGGCCGGCCATACCGAAGCTTCCGTGGACCTTGTGCGTCTGGCCGGATTGAAGCCCGTCGCCGTTATGTGCGAGATTCTCGATAAGAATGGAAAATCCGCGCTGCGGCCCGACATTGAAAAACTGGCCCGCAAACGCCGGCTGAAAATTTTGAACATCGAGCAGCTCATTGAATACCGGCGTTATCGGGAAAAGCTGGTGGTGCACGTGGCCAGCGCCCAGTTGCCCACGGAATTCGGCAACTTCATCGCCCACGTTTACGAATGCCCGTCCCAGAACCGCGAGCATCTGGCCCTGGTGATGGGGAAAATCTCTCCGGACCGTCCCGTGCTGGTTCGAGTCCATTCGCAATGCGTGACCGGCGACACCCTTTATTCCGTTCGATGTGACTGCCGCGAACAGCTCGCCACCGCCATGAAAAAGGTGGGCGAGAAAGGCGAGGGAGTGATCGTTTACCTCAGCCAGGAAGGGCGCGGCATCGGCCTGGCCAACAAGATTCGCGCCTACGCTCTTCAGGACAAGGGCTTGGACACAGTGCAGGCCAATGAACGGCTGGGACTGCCCGCCGATATGCGGGATTACTCGGTAGGCGCGCAGATCCTGACCGATCTGGGCGTCCGCAAAATTCATCTGCTGACCAATAACCCGGAAAAAGTTTCGGGTATTCGCCGCCACGGGCTCAGCATTCTGCGGCGGGTTCCGCTTGAAATCACACCAACCAAGAGCAACCGGGCATATCTGAAAGTGAAGAAAGACAAACTCGGACACCTCCTGAGCAAGGTGCAGTGATTGCGCGAACGAACCTTACGCCGCCCGCCGGAATTCTACATGCGCATGGCGCTGGACCTGGCGCGCCAAAGCCCCGCCGTGCCCTACCCGAATCCCTGGGTGGGCTGCGTTGTTGTCCGGGATGGGCGCGTGGTAGGCAAGGGATTCCATCGCGGCGCGGGAACGAACCACGCAGAGGTGGAGGCCCTGATGGACGCCGGGCCGCGAGCCCGCAACGCCGCGCTTTACGTCACGCTTGAACCTTGCTGCCATCACGGGCGCACCCCGCCGTGTACGGATGCCATCCTTGAAGCAGGAATCCGTGAAGTGTTTTACGCCCTGAAGGATCCCAACCCGCGCGTCGGCGGCAAGGGCGCGGGACTGCTCCGCCGGCACGGGCTGATCGTTCGTGGCGGTTATTGCTCGCGTGAAGCGGCAACTTTGAATGATGTGTATTTGAAGTTTCAGACGACCGGCATGCCCTTCGTCACGGCCAAAGTGGCCACAAGCCTGGACGGGAAAATTGCCACGCGAACCGGGCAATCCAAGTGGATCACGGACGCGGAAGCTCGCCGGCGCGCAAGGCTTCTGCGAACAGAGCATCAGGCCGTGCTGGTGGGAATCAAAACCGTTCTGAGTGACGATCCGCACCTGGGACCACGAAAGTCCGGCTCCGCCGAACCCTGGCGGATCGTTCTCGATTCCCGCTTGCGAATTCCATACGATTGCCAGGTTGTGAAGTCAGGGAAATGTATCGTCGCCTGCACCACGCAAGCCAGTAGAACTAAAAAAGCCCGCCTCGAACGCGCCGGGGCCAGGGTGATGACCTTCACCGGCAAACAAGTTCCTCTGAAGACTTTGCTCAAACGCCTGGCCAAAGAGGAAATCATCAGCCTGCTGGTTGAAGGCGGCGGCGAGGTTCTAGGCAGCTTCTTCGACCTGCGGCTTGTGGACAGAGTTTGCTGGTTTCTCTCACCAGTTATTCTGGGTTCCACGCGAAGCCGGGTTGCGGTGGCAGGGAATGGCGCCGCCCGGCTCGACCAGGCGTGCTGGCTCCGCGATGCGAGCATCGAGAAGGTTGGAAATTCGTGGCTGGTCGAAGGAAAAGTTCCATCCTCACCGGTAAAGTAATTCTTACAAAATGACTTTCAGAGCGATGTCGGCAGCTTGCCTGCGGCTTATCACCGCCACCCGATTCTCCCGGCACGCTCCAAGGCCCACGAAATTGCAAACCCGTCGGACATCAAAGCCAGATTTTACTGACGAATCCGGCATAACATGAAGACACCTCAGTTCTGATGTTGCTCCATCACAGAAAAGTGTACGAAATTTGAACGAGTCTTTATTCTTTCACGTCCGAGGCAACCCCTGCATCGGTCGATGCTCTCATATCACATGTATTCCAAATTAATAGTAGGAGGACGGTTCTCTTTATGCCAAGCAAAATGCGTACAACGCTGATATCAGCGCTGAGTGTTGTTTTTTTATTTGCAGGAATGGCGTTTGCCAGGACGAAGCAGATCGACGTGATCTACTCTTCAACGGTTGGCAAAACGCTGAAATTAAAACCCGGCAACTACCGGATCGATGTTGTCAACAATGCGAAGTCACCTGCGGTCAAGTTTTATAACAACGACGGGAAGCTGGTGGGCCAGGCTCCCGTAAAGGTGGTCAGCGAATCCAAAAAGAATGACCAGACCCAGATCCAGTACAACATGGTGGCATCGAACGATCACACCATCACGGAAATCAGCCCCGGCGGCTGGAGAGAGAACCTATATTTCTCGCAGTCGAAGAGCGAATAAGACGGATGCGAAAAAGCAGCGCGTGCGCCGGCCCCGGAGTCTCCCCGTAAGACTCCGGGACCGAGTCGCTGAGGCGCAAGGTCAGGCACCGGGGTCGAAAACGGGTCGCCTGGATGTTTACGTGGGCAGCAGCGGCTTACAATCTGGTTCGCATTCGTAACTTGATCGGAGCCACGGCATGAGGTCCAGGGCAAAGGGTGCCCCGAAGCACTCCAAGAACAACGAAAAACCGCTCGAAAAGGCGGCAGGAGGTACCGAGACAAGCCCCTTTCCAGCCCCAAGGCGTCTTCCCGATGAGCGGAATTTTTTAAAAAGGACCATTTTTCAGCAACCTGCTAATAAGCCAATCTCTATCGGCACGTCCGAAAATCAAGGGTCGGAAGGGTGAAGCCGGTTCCCAGGAAGCAGCTTTAGCCCCTTGAAATGGCAACGCTTTGCTTAAGGGGCTCTTCGTTCTGGCCACGACCGCAGCTGAGCATTTTGTACGAATCAACTGTCACCATTGAACCTCAACATGACTTCAGTTTCGACAAATGCCGCATTGAATGATGTCCCTGCCTCACGAATCACACCTATCAGCCTACCGCCATCGAAAGTAACAACAGAAGGTGCGTGTGGACATACTTGTGGGCAGGACTCAATTCCAGCTAACGCCTATCGACTTAAGCTGTTGAAAAGAATGGTACGCCCGGAGAGATTCGAACTCCCGACCCCTTGCTTCGTAGGCAAGTGCTCTATCCAGCTGAGCTACGGGCGCAGACAGCCGCGGACGAAATGCCGCCTCGCCTTCGGCCTTGCAGATTCTCATTTTGCACTGAGGCCGCCCCAGATGTCAACGCAACTGTGAACCTGTTGGTACGGGCATTTGGCGGCTCTGGCTCCAAACAACGCAGGAGCGAAGCTTCCGAACCCGCAACCGGCACGCCGCCGAGCGTCCCCAACCCTGTCCTGCCGGGGGCGGATTTGCACGTTGCCACGGGCGCCGGGCAGCCTCGCAGAAATTTCTCGGCACTGACAGCCCGTGCTATAATTTTTTAAGCAGGCAAAAGGAGCTGCAAGGTAATGAAGCAAAGTCGACGTACGGGATGGTTTATCTTTTCCACCGTGCTGCTGGGCGCCTTGCTCGGCGGGCTTTACGGCCCCAAGGTGGAAGCGACGACAGCGAACGACAACGATTCGTCCTTCCAATCCAGCCTGCGTGAGTTTACCAGCGTCTACGACACGATCCAGGAGAATTACGCCAACCCTGTTGATCCCAACCGCGCCATCTATGGCCCGACGAACAGCAACTTTCTAGGCGCGATTCCGGGAATGCTGCGGACCCTTGATCCACACTCCAACTTCTTTGACCCGCGCGCCTTTGCCATGCTGAGGGAAGATCAGGAGGGAAGGTATTTTGGAGTTGGGATGAGCATTCAGTCCCGGCCGGGCAAGATGGGCAAGCTGGTTACCTTTGTTGTGGCTCCGATTCCCGGCTCACCCGCGTTTCGCGCCGGCCTTCGCCCCGGCGACGTGATCATGGAGGTTAACGGGAAGTCCGCTGTCGGACTGGAGTCCTCGCTCAACGAACAAACCGATCTGGTTGCCAAGATGCTGAAGGGCCCCCGGGGCACCATCGTGCACGTCACGGCCCGCCGCGAAGGGGCGACCAAGCCGCTGACGTTCACGATTACACGCGGCGAGATTACGCAACCCAGCGTCGATGACATCTTCATGGTCAAGCCCCACGTGGGTTACATTCACATCAGCCGCTTTAATGAGACCACCAACACGGAATTGACCCAGGCCCTGAAGAAGCTGGATACCGCGCACCTGGACGGCCTTGTCCTCGATCTGCGCGGGAATCCCGGCGGATTGCTCCAGGAGGCAGTGGAAGTCTCCGATCATTTCCTGAAAAAGGGCCAACTGATCGTTTATCACTACGGGCGGTCGTCACCTGAGAAACGCTATTATGCAACGCACGGCGACAACGGGAACCGATATCCCATTGTCGTGCTGATCGATCGAATGACGGCAAGCGCGGCTGAAATTGTGACGGGCGCTTTGCAGGACCACGACCGCGCCCTGGTCATGGGCCAGACCAGCTTCGGGAAAGGTTTGGTTCAGACCGTTTATCCGCTGAGCGACCAGACGGGACTGGCGCTTACGACGGCCCGCTATTACACGCCGAGCGGCCGCCTGATCCAGCGCGATTACGACGTCGTGTCCCTCTACGATTACTACTACAATCCGCAAGGCGCTCCGACGCCCCACAGCGAGGTGAGGCTGACCGACGGTGGCCGGAAGGTGTACGGCGGCGGCGGAATCACGCCGGACGTCAAGGTCACTCCGCAAAAGCTTACCCCGACCCAGCAGACGTTGGTGCAAAACGGCATGTTCTTCAGCTTTGCCCAGAACTACCTGGGTGTGCACGATACCATCCCGGAAGACTTCCAGGTGACGGACGATGTTCTTGCGGACTTTGAAAAGTTTTTGGCCAAGCAGTCCATTCCGGTTTCAAAGCAGGACATTCAGAGCAACCTGGAATTCATCAAACTGCACATTCGGGAGCAGCTTGTCGAGGATATCTACGGCGTGAACGTCGCGGACCGTGTCCGGGTGGAAAACGATCCGCTCGTGGAGACTGCAGTTTCTCACATGGGCGAAGCGCAACAGCTTCTGCTTGACGTCAGGAAATATATGGCCGCCAAGGAAAACAAGTAAGACCGGGCCGGCGGCGGGCACTCGGGCAAACGGTCAGGAATCTTTTCAGCGGCCCTGCGGGTGAAAGAAGCCGGCAGGGCGCGGCTCGCAGCTAACGACCTCCTGTTGAGCGCTTCAAATACTTCAGAAGCGACCACCCTCCGGTAATCGGCAACAAGAGGATTTGCCAGACGATTTCGTTGCGCCCTTTTTTGCGCTGCCGGGTCTGCTGCGCGTTCGTCTGGCCCTGAAAAACAAGCATCATCGCGTATTTTACAAAATCCACCCCACAATGCTCACACTGCCCCCCGTGGTCCTGCAAGTGCTTGCAGGCCGGGCAGGTAAAGTGCACAGGCGCATGACATTGGGAACAGAACTGATGGGTTTCCGGGTTGTCGTGCCCGCATTTAGCGCATCGCATGGTGGACTCTCGCGCCAACTCTCAGTATTTCTATCGACGAAGGCAAGCCGAAGCTGGAGATTCGGTGTGGATTTCTTTGCTGGAGAGAGACCAGCAGGTGACTGACATCTGGTGGACGCGAAGGGATTCGAACCCTCGACCTCAGCGTTGCGAACGCCGCGCTCTCCCAACTGAGCTACGCGCCCAAAGATTTTCTTCGGCTTGGCTCATGATAACACGGGCCCTTCCGGCCTGACAATTTCGGCAGGTGGATGGCAGCGGCCAAGTCTGCCGGATGTGCCCGCGAAACAGGGATACTTCATCATCAATCCAGGCCGCCCGAGGAATCCGATGGGCGCCTGGAACCAAACATTTTGCGGTGGGGTCCGGGTCCTCTCCACGGCAGCCGTCCATGCTACAATTTAATCAGGATGCCCATTCGCCTGATCGCAGTGGACCTTGACGGCACGCTGCTAAATAGTAAGCTTGAAATAACGCAGACCAACCGCCAGGCTCTTGCCTCAGCGTCAGCGCGAGGCGTCCGGATCGCCATCACAACCGGGCGCAGGTTCCACTCCGCGCGGCCGCTGGTCGATTCCCTTCCCTGCCCCATCACCCTGGTCACCTCCAATGGCGCGATGGTTCGAACGCTTTCCGGCGATGTTTTGTATCGAAACTTTCTGCCCCGCAATGCGGCCGTCCAGGTTCTGGAAGCCGCCATCGACTACCGGCCTTACGCTGTGGCGCTGTTCGATACGCCCAGCCGCGGCCAGGTGATGATGCAACAGAGTGCATCGATCGAGGGGCCCCTTCGATGGTATCTGAAAACGGCGCAGGAGTATCTGCTGCAGGTTCCGGACCTTCCTGCCGAACTGCCGGGCGATCCCATCCAGATCATGTTTGGGGGCGCGCCGGCCCTTCTGGAACCGCTGGAACACCTGCTGCGCGCATCCCCCGCGGGCCGGCATGTTCAATTGACCTGGACCAAATACTTTGAGCGCAACGTTTCCCTGTTGGACGTTATGAATCTCGGGTGTTCCAAGGCAAGCGGACTCAAGTGGCTGCTGGACCAGACAGACTGCCAGCCAAGTGAAGTGATGGCCATCGGGGACAACTACAACGACCTCGAGATGCTCCAGATGGCCGGCTTCCCGGTGGTGATGGGCAACTCCACCCCGGGACTGAACAGCGATGGGTGGCGCCTTACGCGATCGAACGACGAAGACGGCGTCGCCGCCGCGATTCATGAGCTTGTTCTGAAATAATCGGCCCGAGCTGTTGCGCAGCGTTCGCTTTCTAATGCTGCGGATTGTGCCCCGTTCCGCACGAAAAGTCCGCAGGGTCGAAAAGCGGCCCCTGCGCTACAAATTCTGCGAGCCGCTCAGGCTTGTAGCGCAACAAGCTATTCGTGATGGATGATCTGGGTTCCCGGAGGCGCGGTGAATTCAAACAACGAATCCGAGAGTTTGGGATTTCGGTCAATGTGGCTGAAGCTGAACTTCATAACGCTGTTATCGGCATAAACGATCACCAGCCGCCGGATATTCATTTCCGGATCAAACTCCATGACAACGTGCTTGTACCCCAGCTTTTCGGCGTGCTTGGGATAGGCGATAATCACCCGATCCTGCGGCGGGTGCTGATAGGCGTTGTTCGCGTCTCCAAATTTTGCGAAAACCTTCCGCAGGTCCAGCCGGGAAAGCAGCAAACGAAAAGGGATGCGGTAATCTTCGCTCTCCTTGACCGAAGAACGGTTAAGCTGGCTCTCCTCCGGAAGATATAGGAGAACCTCCTTCTTGTTGGAGAGGAAGATCTTCTTCTGCGGCTCCCGGTAATCCCATCGCATGCGGCCGCCGCGCGCGAAAACGACCGTGCCGGACTCCACCCGGCTTCCGCCGCCGGAATCGTAGGTTTGCGTAAAGTCCGCGCGAAGGGCCTGCACTTCGTGGTAACTTGCCTGCACCTTGTTGATGAATTGATCCAGGGGCAGGCTGGCTCCAGAGGTTGAAGCTGGCAGGATGCCCGGCGCCAGCGCGACGCACACCATACACACAGCCATCAGCCATGGAACGCCCGCTCGCCTTCTATTGTGTTGAAACGCTTTTTTCATCCGTCTTAGCTGCCCTCAATCTTTGGACGGCGCTTTTTGCTTCCGGGTTGTTCGGATCCGTCTCCATCCCCCGTGCATATTCTTCAAGAGCCACCTGCCGGTTGCCGGCGGAGGCCGCGATTCCAGCCAATCCGAAATGCCCATGGCTGTCATACGGGTTGAGCCTGACAGCCGCCGCAAAAGCCCGCTTCGCCTGCGCCGAATCTCCCTGCCGCAGGTCAGCGTCTCCAAGCCCGTCATAACCTTCAAAGTTCGGCGCCGCCCGGACGGATTCCGAAAATTGTTCCGCCGCCTCGGAAAGACGCCCTTCTTTAAGATACAACGTACCGAGCTTGTTGTGACAGCTTGGAACTAGGGGCGACAGGGCCACCGCAGCGCGCAACTGCCGTTCCGCCTCATCAAAATTGCCCAGATCCATCTGTAGGCTTCCCAGGTTGAGGTGCGGATCGGTGTAGTCCGGCTTTCGCAGCATCGCCTGCCTGAAGTAACGCGCCGCCTGCCGGTACTGCTTTCTTTTTGCATAGACCAGGCCAAGATTGGTGAGAGCGATAGGCGAGTTCGGAGCCAGTTTGAGAGCGATTCGCCACTGCTTCTCAGCACCGTCAATGTTGCCGTGGTTCCACGCAACCACACCCAGGTTTTCGCGAATGCTGGTGGCATTGGGCGAAACCCTCAGCGTTTGCGTGTAAAGGGCCTGATCGCTGCGCCAGTCACGATTGCGCGTGACCACTCGCGCCACCAGCAGGAAGACAAGAACACAGGACGCCGCAAGCAACCCATGTCTCCAGATGGGCCGGCGGCAGGAGAGGGATCGCCAGAGCTTCACGCCCGCCCAGCCCGCCACCCAGCAAAAACCCACCGACGGCAGGTACAGGTAACGCTCGGCAAAAACGTTCCCCGCCAGGTACCGGATGTCCATCACCGGCGCCAGGGTCACAAAAAACCAGATGATTCCGAAAGAGGCTTGCCTGTTGCGCCGGGCAAGAACAGCAAAAATCACCGCACAGGCAGCGAGCGCCGCGATGCCCGCAAGCACGCGCGGGTCCAACACCGACGTGCCCTTGTGAAAAACATAATACGCGCAGAGTTCGACGGGCCAGAAGAGTTTCTCAAGATATTGGCCCGCCAGCGCCAGGGCCGACAGCACGCTCGGGTACCATCCGAGCCGTGACAACTGGATCTGCGGCGCAAACGCTCCAAGGTGCTCGATTCTAAACAGCACGTACGCCAGGTCCATCAGCCAGAACTCACCATAGCGACGCGCCTTCTGCCACAAAGTCGTCTCTGAACAGTCCTCGCGGTAGAAATGCTCGTAAACCATGGCCAGCAGGGGAAACGTCAGCGCCTGCTCTTTGGAAAAAATCGTCAGAGCAAAACTCAGCACCGCCGCCAGCTTGACCCAAGGCGAGATGCCGCCCCCGGGGCGAGCCATGTTGAGAAACAGCCAGAAGGTCAGCAGATAGAAAAACGTTAGTTCCAGGCTGGTCGCAGCCGCAATCCAGGCCACTGCCTCCGTATGGATGGGATGGATAGCAAACAGGAACGCGGCCACAAATGCCATCGCCCGATTCTGAAACATCCGCCGCGCCACCACGAACACCAGCAGCACGACGCCGACGTGGAGGCAGACGTTGACCAGGTGGAATCCATAGGCGAGCGGGCCAAACAAGTGGTAGCACAGCGCGTATCCCAGGGTCATCATGGGGCGGTAATAATTGGAAACTCCCTGCATGCCCACAAATGACCAGACCGTCGTGCCAAAGACTTGCGGCAGAAAATGAAAACTCTTCAGGTAAGGGTTGTCAAGGACCTGGCGGTTATCATCATAAACGAAACCGTTGAGAAGCGTATTGACGTAAGGGAGCGCCGCGCACAGAATAAGCGCCGCGGCCAGAAGGGTGTCAAGTTGCCCGGACGCCGGCTCGCGGGCAGTTCGCAGGGTTTCTGATTCCAGTTTCCCCGCCCTGCGAAAAAAACTCATAACGCCTCCAGCCGAACGCGACACCCCTGTACGCTGGACGCTATACCTGTGCGTTTCATCGGTATTTTGATAAGGGACGATCAGTCCGCGGCCTTATCCCGGCTGGATATCCGACCGCAAAAAAATGGGGGAACCCTGCGGTTCCCCCCTTGCGAGATACTTGAGTTCGATCTCGTTCAAACACTGAATTCGATCAGCCTCCGAGAGGCGAATCCGCAGAGCTGGCCTGTGTGTTGTTCGAATTCTGCCGGATGACCCCTGACCCGTCCGTGTAGTAAGAATTTGTTCCGGTGGTTCCGCGGGTTATAGGATCAGCCCAGAATTGGAAGGTGTCGATCCGGCCACCCACTGCCGGCCCGGGTGAGTAGGTAAAGCTATAGCCGCTTTTCACTGCTCCCATGGCCGTCGCGGAGCCGCCCGAAAGAACACTATCAACCAGGCCTGCAGCCGTGGATGTGGGCATGGCGCCGCTCGCCGGCGGACCCAGGTAACCCATGGTCGCAGTGTATCCACTATTGTATGTCGAGGCGTAAGTGACCTCGGCCGTGTTGTAGGTTCTCAGGGATCCAACCGCCGATGCCTGGTTGGCAGCAACCCGCGAACGCAGCAGGTTCGGGATTGCAATCGCAGCGATAATCAAAATGATCGCCACGACAATCAGCAGTTCAATCAGCGAAAAACCTTTTGAATTTCTTCGCATGAATTCCTCCTTTGGCCTTACTGGATCTTTCCGTCTCCATATGCCGCTCATGGTAGAGCATCTTTCATGCCACACCGGCTAAGCTAAGTAATTCTTTAGGAACGCTCCCGCGGCTGCAATACAAGGGCTTATCATACCATTGCCGCGCCCAGTCTGAGACGGATTTTGCGAAGGGGCGCCGGATGCCGATTTTTGTCGAAACGCGGTGCCAAAAACCGTCAGTCGCGCCGTTCCCACGTTGACGACCCAAGGCGGGCCCAAGTTCCTTGGCGAGGTTAAAACCTCTCCCGGCAACGAATAACGTTCGTGATCGCTGCGGTCTGGCGTTACGGCTTACTGCTCCTTTCTCTCCGGGTTTTGATGGCTTCAATCTGTTGCTCTGCGCCCGTTTCTCCTGGAAAATTTTTCAGCTCCTGTTTAAATTCGGCGAGCGCGCCGGGGATATCTCCCTTGAGCTGCAGGATCATGCCCAGGGCGAAGTGATAGGCAAGGCCGCCCGGCTGGAGCTTGAGCGCGTGCCGTACTGCCTTTTCGGCGTTCTTGTCGTCCCCCAGTTTCAGCCACGTCAGGCCCAGGTAAAAATACTCATCGCTGTCAACCCCGTTGATGGCGATGGCCCGCTTGAAATACTTTTCAGCTTCCTGCAGCCTTCCCATCCGGTAGTAGGTGTACCCGGTGTTATAAACGGCCAGCCAGAAGCCGGGGTCGCGATCGAGCACCTGCCGGTAGAGATCAAGGGCCTCGGCATAGCGGCCCTGTTCACCCATCGCGTTGGCCAGATTAGTTCTGGCCAGTTTGTTGTTCGGAGTGCGCTCGACGCCCCGCCCATACAGAGTCAAATCATTCGCCCAGTACTGATCCTGCAACGGCGTGGCGATTCCAAACACCAGGACCAGCAGCAGCACGGCAACCGCCTGAGATGCGGGCAGACCGAAGAGCTTCCACTTTCCGAATCGAATGCGGCGCAGCGCCATGGCGGCGAGAATCGAAAAACCGATCGAGGGCAGGTAGAGATAACGGTCGTGGGCAATTTCTCCGACGGGCAACACCGAAAGGTCCAGCAAAGGAATAAAAGGAATCAGGACCCAGGCCCAGGCAAAGGCGGCCAGGCGCTGGTCCGCGGGCGAAGCCTTCCCCAGCCTGCGCACCCAGAGCCAGGCCAGCAATCCCAGCACAAGCAGTCCGGCCAGCGGCAGGAAAAAGGACCGCAGCCCGGGTGCCCTGACATAGGGCATATCGTAAAACACGCTCAAGTTGAAGGGCCAGACGAGATGGCGGAAATAAAACATCAGGAGCTGCGGCCAGGTAAAAACGATCGTCGAGACGGACAGCAACACCATGTCATGCCCCAGCCCCTGAAGCACGCGCCAACGCACGGCTAGGTAGGCAAAGGTCAGCAAAACAAAGGGCATCACGCGAACGGTGATGATGCGCGCGCGTTCAAGAGCCGGCCGGGAGCCTGAGGCCGTCCCGGGCGGTTCCCGCCACAACCACTCGAAGGCAAGAATGATGATGGGCAGGATCAGCGCCGTCTCCTTTGATAACATCGCAAGGCCGTAGAACATCAGCGCGCCTGCAAGCCACGCCCGCCGATGTTCCGGCCGGTCCCGCCCCTTGAGATAGCAGAGAAAAGACGGCAGAAGAAACAGCGCCACCAGCGGATCAGTGACTCCCGAAACCCAGGCCACCGATTCGATATGCACGGGGTCGAGTCCAAAGATCAGAGCAGCGATCAGGGCCGTTCTGGAATCACCGGCCAGCCTCCGCACCAAAACATACACCAGGTACGTGACGCCGACGTGCGCGGCCACGCTCACCAGATGCCACCCCGCCGCATAGGGGCCGAAGATCTTGTAATTCAGCAGAAGAAACAGCAGAAAGAGGGGCCGGTAGTAATTGCCCGGAACACCCGGATAGGCGAAATTCCAAACTTCTTCGTAAAAGTAGCGCGGCAGGAAGCGCCATTGATGGACCTGCACGTTGGCCAGGATCTGGCCCCGGTCATCGTAAACAAATTTGAACCAAAGCGTTCCGCTATAGGCGAGGAAGGTCACCAGCAGAACCATGCCGATCAGGACCCAGGGTGCTGCCGCCAGGAAGCGTGGGCGCCGGCGGTCCCTGGAATCCTGGCGGCTTCCGGAGTGAGTTGGGCAGGAGGAAACCTTCATCTCAATCGCACATTATACGCCGTGCTTTTTGGCATAGTGGCGGAACGACCGGTAGGACATATGCAGGAGGTCCGCCGCGCGCTGGCGCACTCCTCCAGCCAGGCGCAGCGCTTCCACCAGATACCGCTTTTCGACCTGAGCAATCTGAGTTTCAAAATCCACTCCTTGTTTCGGGATCTCGAGCGCTTTCTCCCCCGGCGCTCCCATCCTGTGCAGGGCTTCTGGAAGGTGTTCGAGGGCCACCACCTCGTCACGCCCGCCGCTGACCGCGAGCGCATGCTCGATGGCGTTTTCCAGTTCCCGAACGTTGCCGGGCCAGGGATAATGCAACAGAGCCGAAAGCGCCGCGGGGTCGAAATCTTTTGCCGGCTTCCCCATTTCGAGGGAATACTTCTTCAGGAAATAACGCGCCAGGGGTTCCACGTCGTCCTTGCGCTCACGCAAAGGCGGAACGTGAATGGGAATAACGTTGACGCGATAATAAAAATCCTCCCGAAACTGGTTCTCATCCACCAGAGCCTTCAAGTCGCGGTTCGTCGAGGCAATCAGCCGCACGTCAACCGAAATGTCCTGCGTGCCGCCGAGTGGCCGAACCATCCTTTCCTGGAGGACGCGAAGCAGTTTAACCTGCATGCCGGCACTGGTTTCGCCGATTTCATCAAGGAAGAGCGTGCCGCCGTTGGCCGATTCAATAATTCCCTTCCGGTTGGTATCGGCCCCGGTGAAGGCCCCCTTGAGATATCCAAACAGTTCACTCTCGAGCAATGTCTCGGGAAAGGCCCCGCAGTTGATCGAAACGAAAGCCTTCTCACGGCGCTGGCTGGCCTCATGAATGGCACGAGCCACCAGTTCCTTGCCGGTCCCGCTTTCGCCCGTAATCAGGACAGTGCTGTTGGTGGGAGCGACGCTGCGGACCATTTCCAGGATGGCGGCAATTTTCGCGCTGCGGCCGACGATATTCTCCTGGGCAAAGACCCGCAGCATTTCCCTCCGGAGCCGCGCGTTTTCCTCGCGCATGGCCATGTCTTCCAGAGCGCGATGGACCACCAGCCTGATCTCCTCCACCAGCTTGTCGGTTTTGATGACATAACGGTAAGCGCCCAGGTTGAGGGCTTGAATGGCAGTGGGCATGGACGGGACCGCGGTAATCACGATAAAAGCCGCCGGGCTGTGCGTGGCGCGCGCATGATGAAGCAGATCGATCCCCGTCAGCTCAGGCATGCGGATGTCCGCGATGATCACGTCGTATACCTGCGACTCGATCTTCTTCTTTGCAATTTGCCCGTTGCTGACCGTCTCAACAACATGCCCGTCCTTCCGGAAAGCAATTTCCAGAAGCTGGCAGATTGATTTTTCGTCGTCGACAACCAGCAATCTTGCCATAGGTTTCTTTCCGCTCCGGATTCGGGCAGCGACCGCCTTCGGGCCGGCACAACCAGGCGCCCGGCTCAACAAGTTGTTGAAAAACGTTTCGGAACGGTATCATTCCGAGCCCGTTCGCCCTCCACTCTGTAGCGGCGGTGTCCTCACCGCCGGCCTTTGGTGAACGGCCCTGAACAAAGTGAAAGCGCTCAGGATAAACTTCGCGGGGAATCTCGCCTTGCAGTGGTAGCCACGACAGCGTTTTATCTGTCGTGGGCCTTTCCCCTTACGACAATTCTCGCCGCCCTTCGGCGGAGTTTATCCTGGGCCCCTTCGTTCCATTCGGGGCCGTTCGCAAGCAGAGGGCGAACGGGCTCAGGATATGCTCTTTGGCTCCTCGGAATGACACGGAGCACGAGTTTTTCAACAACCCGCTCAAGAGGACGCTGAAGAATCAACGGCCTCCTCAGACAGCGATTTCATCGTCGCCGCCCACTCGATTTCTAACATGCATTCTTGCTTCATCAGCTTTCTTCCCTTGCTGGGCATTCGGAAGCTCGATGGTGAATTCCGCGCCGCGCCCAGGGGATGAATCCACCTGAATGTGGCCGCCGTGGCCCTGCACGATCTGAAAAACAATGGCCAGCCCAAGTCCGGTCCCCCCAGTGAACGCAGGCTGGAAAGGTTCGAAGACCTTCTCAATCTGGGACGGCTCGATACCCATACCGGTATCCCGAAAGACAATCTGCGTGGAGCCGCCGTAACCGGGGCGAACCTCCGCCGTGAGAGTTCCTCCATCCTCCATGGCTTTCAGCGCATTATCGCAGATGTTCCAGAACACCTGGCGGAGCTTGTCAGCGTCGGCCA
>Ga0307372_10007781_pt1 | contig 15264 bp, 12 predicted proteins | sample OX1MG_FD_202533 | JGI IMG/M metagenome (GOLD analysis project Ga0307372, IMG submission 202533) | Soil microbial communities from Risofladan, Vaasa, Finland - OX-1 | ecosystem: Environmental > Terrestrial > Soil > Coastal area > Acid sulfate soil | place: Finland: Risofladan, Vaasa | collected... | reverse complement strand
CGGCCGCACCGTCTGGTACATGCGGATGAGCTCGTCCTGCGCCGGATGGCCGGAGACGTGCACCGGCGCGTCGTGCTCGGTGACGATCTCGACGCCGAGCGACGCCAGCGCATTGTGCAGCCGGCCGATGGCGCGCTCGTTGCCGGGAATGATGCGCGAGGAAAAGATGACGCAGTCGCCCTCCTCGAGCGCGATCTCGGGATGCTCGTCGGCGGCGATGCGCACCAGCGCCGAGCGCGGCTCGCCCTGGCTGCCGGTGCAGATCAGCAGCGCCTTCTCGCGCGGCAGATAGGATGCCTCCTCTTCGGTGAGGAACGGCGGCACGCCCCGGAGATATCCGGTTTCGCGCGCCGCATGCTCGATGCGCCAGAGCGAGCGGCCGACCAGCGCGGCGTGGCGGTCGTGCGCCTGGGCCGCCGCGGCGATCGACGCGAGCCGCGCCACGTTCGACGCGAAGCACGCGACCGCGACGCGGTTCTTCTTCTGGCCGACGAGGTCGATCAGCGTCTTACGCACGTCGGCTTCGGAGCCTGACTCGCCCGGTTTGAGCGCGTTGGTCGAATCGCAAATCATGGCGAGCACGCCTTCGTCGCCGAGGCGCCGCAGCGCCGCCATGTCGGAGAGATCGCCGACCAGCGGATCGGGGTCGAACTTCCAATCGCCGGTGTGCAGGATTGTGCCAAGCGGTGTGCGCAGCACCACGGCATTGGGCTCCGGAATCGAATGCGTCAGTGTGATCAGCTCGAGCTCGAACGGGCCGACCGTGAACTTGCCCGAGAGCGGCACTTCGGTGATCGGCACCTGATGCTCGAGCCCGGCCTCGATCAGCTTGAGGCGCAGCACCGCGGCGGTGAACGGCGTTGCATAGACCGGACACTTGAAGCGCGGCCAGAGATACTGGATGGCGCCGATATGGTCCTCGTGCGCATGGGTGACGACGAGGCCGTCGAGCGCATCGGCATGCGCCACGATGAAGGTCGGATCGGGCATGATCACGTCGACGCCGGGCAGCGTGTCGTCGGCGAACGAGATGCCGCAATCGATCATCAGCCAACGGCCCTTATAGCCGTAGAGCGACAAATTCATGCCGATCTCGCCGACCCCGCCTAGGGCAAGGAAGGCAAGCTCGTCGGGCCGATTGGGCGTGGGCGACGCGGCCCCGTTCATGCCAGATATTCCTGTCGCCGATTAGCAGGTTCCGGCGCTTGGATGAGCATGGTGCGTCCTTCGACTGCGCACCCTCCGGGTGCGCGCTCAGGATGAAGCAATTTTCTTAATGCCATAAAGAATTTTCCTCATCCTGAGGAGCCACGCGCCCTCTCCTTCGAGAACGCTGCGCTCCTCAGGATGAGGGCGCGTGGCGTCTCGAAGGATGAGCTTGAAGACACGCAACCCGAAAGTGCCATTCTCACTTCGATGCCTTGCGCGCCCGCGCCATCGGCTTGCTCGCCGCCGGATTGCGCTGCGCGATCAGCCAAAGGCCCCACAGCGTCAGATGCGGATCGACGCGCTCGATCGCCGGCGTCGCGCCGTCGAACAGCGGCGCCAGGCCGCCGGTGGCCACGGTGCGCATCTTGCGGCCGAACTCCGTGCGAATGCGCGCGACCAGGCCTTCGATGAGCGCGACATAGCCCCAATAGATGCCGGACTGCATGCAGGCGACCGTGCTGGTGCCGATCACCTTCTCGCTGCGCCGGATGGGCACCATCGGCAGCTTCGCCGCCGCCTCGTGCAGCGCCTGGAGCGACAGGTTGACACCGGGCGCGATCACGCCGCCGCGGTAATTGCCGTCACCGTCCACCACGTCAAACGTCGTGGCGGTGCCGAAATCAACGACGATCAGCGGCCCCCGGTAGCGGTCGTGCGCGGCCACCGTGTTGACCAGCCGGTCGGCGCCGACCTCCTCCGCGCGATCGACCAGCGCCTTGGTGCCAAGCGCGACGCCCGGCTCGCCCACGACCAGCGGCTCGGTCCGGCAGTATTGCCGGCAGAGCAGGCGCAGGTTGAAATTCGCCTCGGGCACGACGCTGGCGATGATGGCGCGGTCGAGCCGCGCGCGTGACAGCTTCTCCAGCGCCAGCAGATGGTCGAGCCAGACGACGTATTCGTCGGATGTCCGGTGCGGATTGGTCGCGATGCGCCAAGTGCCTTTGAGCTTGGCGCCGTCCCACACGGCGAACACCGTATTGGTGTTGTTGGCGTTGATGGCGAGCAGCATAAAAATTCCTCGGTACGCGATGACCGCGCCCAGCGCGCGATGTCTCAAAAACAGGATGTGGGTATTAGGCGACTACACACACGTTGGAGATTAATCTATAAAGCGATTATGGGGGGAGTAAGTATAACGTACATGGGCACAAAACGTGCCCTAGCGTCGACCGTCAGCGAAGTCATCGGCCAGGCTCAATCGGGGGTGCTGCTCGACGCATTCTCCGGAATGTGCGCGGTTGGCGACGCCGTCGGCGAGCGGCGTCAGATCTGGAACAACGACGTTCAGATATTTGCCGCGCAAGTCGCGAGGTCCTTGTTTAAGTCCCGCGATCTTCCACTCTCGCCGGTCGCATGTGCTGATATTCATTTTGCCACCTTTCGTGCGCAGCGTGAACGCTTAACGCAACTCTTCCCAAGCTCACTTGCCGCTGAATCAGATTTGCTCGAGGCCACGTCGTTCTCGTGCTTCAAAGCGAAGACCGCGACATTGCGACATGCTCTCGCAAAAGAGATCGTCAAGTGTCGGCTACGCTCGCCGCACCTATTCACGCGAACCTACTCGGGAACCTTTTTGGGGATCAGACAAGCAATCGAGTTAGATTCGATTGTCGCCGCAATTCGAAAGGCGAGAAAAGACGAAGCCAGTAGTTCCGACGAATACAGATGGTGCGTGGTTGCCCTAGGGCGTGCCCTATTGAAGATTGCGAATTCTCCCGGCCATTTCGCGCAATTTCTGAAACCAAAAGCAAACAATTATCGTCGCTATCTCGCTCTACGCCGACGATCAGTGTGGGCAGAATGGCTGTCCTCTATGGCGTTAATGTCTCCGGTCGGCACTCCACAGTGGAGAAAGCAAAACAAAGTTTTCAATCAGGATTGCGTCGCATTGATTGGGAGGCTCGCACGAAGCGACATTGGCGTAATTTACGCCGACCCGCCGTACACGGACGACCAATACTCAAGGTTTTACCACCTGCTCGAAACCCTTTGCTTGTACGATTACCCGAACGTAACGGGCGCTGGCCTTTACCGCCCAGACCGATTCCAAACGCCGTTCTCACTCAAATCGCAAGCTCCGACCGCATTTCAGAAGCTGATCGCTTCTGCGTCCCGAACCGGTGCTGACCTCGTTTTGAGCTATCCGACAAACGGGTTGGTTTGCCGCGCGGGCATCAGCATACATTCTATGCTTCGGAAGAGCTTCAAGCATGTCGAGATTTGTGAATCGGTTGCTCACACGCACTCGACTTTCGGGGCATCAAAAGGTGCCGCGCACGCTACTACCACCGAGTTGATCTACTTAGCGCGCTCTGCGTGAGGAATGCCATGAGTGATGTCCTAAAAGAGATCGCACCATCCAAGATTGAGCGCAATCCGGATAACCCTCGGATTTTCTTCCGAGATGAGGAGATGGACACGCTCACGGCTTCTATTCGTCGATACGGCATTCAAGTACCGATCACGGTTTACTCTGAAGGATCTCATTTTGTCCTAATTGACGGCGAGCGCCGCTGGAGGTGTGCGCGCAAGCTAAATCTAAAAAGCATGCCCGCTTTGGTCCGCGGCAAGCCATCGCGACTTAAAAACATACTGCTCATGTTCAACATTCACGCATTGCGTGAGCAATGGGATTATCTGACGATCGCTCATAAGCTTCCGGACGTAATTGAACTATTCCAAAAAGAAAATTCTGGCCGAGAGCCTACAGAAGCAGAACTCAGCGAGCTAACCGGCCTGACGCGCGGGCAAATCCGCCGCTGTCGATTTCTGTTAGATCTGCCAAAAAAATATCGAGAAATCTTGGAAGAGGAGTTGGCGCTTCCGAAGCAATTTCAAAAGCTGTCGGAGGATTTTTTTATTGAGATGGAACGCGCTCTGAAGACGGTTCAGCACCGCGTTCCGAGCGCACTCAACACTCTCAACTCGGCGCGAGACGCGCTAATCACGAAATTTCGGAACGAGACGATTGGCAACATCACGGATTTCCGGATGTTATCAAAAATTGCCACGTCCGTAAAAAGGCTTGGCGTACGAGAAACAAAAGCTCGTGAAGCTCTACAAAGCATATTTGACCCACACAGCAAAATCGGCATCGAACAAGTTTTCGCCCAGCAGTTTGAAATGAAGTTTGACGAGAGAAAGGTCATTCTTTCAGCCGACTCAATCTTTGATTTTCTGGAACAGTCCCTCAACGACAGCTCGACAACCAAGATTAGCGACCAACTCAGAAAAAGTCTGTCGCGGCTGCACCGTTTAATCGAACGCTTTTTGAAGCCCTGATATGCCCTTCGACACTTTCAGCGAAAGGCTAAGGCTCGTCGCAGACGAAAGTCTCGCGTTGTGCAAACGAGAATGGGGTCGGAATGGCGTCGGTATTGAGATCCCGATCTCACCCAAGATCGGATGGCAACCAACCTTCTATATGAAGCCGAGCCGCGTCTTAATGATCGCGGTTGAGGTCGGCGATCGTTTGTTCCCAGACAGCCTAAGGGGTGCCGCCCACGACATTGAGCATTATGATTTCCCGATCGCAGTATACCAAGCATGCGCGCTGGATATTTTTCAGAAAGACCCTGGGCAAGCGCGGGTAAATTTGCTTCGAGAGCGCGGTATTGGGATTATCACCGTCGACGATGCCGGCCATTCTACCATCCAAACACGTGCTGAACCTCTTGCTCAGCATATTTCTCGTGAAAAACTTGATTCGGCTCTCACGGAATTGACGCCAAAGTTGAAGGTCAAGTTTCGTACCGCTCACACAACGTACGAAACGAACGTCGGCCAAGGACTGCAGGCGGCGAGTCAAATCATAGAAGCGCTTATCGATTGCATCGCTAAACAGGCGGAAGCGGCCGGCGTTGTTGCTGCGGGTACTTCTGCAAAGGATGCGGCGCTTATTATCGACGACCTTTGGGCAGCCGGCGCTTTCCATAATTATCGCGCCGTGTTAGGTGCCGCGAGGAGCTTCCTTCGAGAGCATCGAAACCCTTCTAGTCACCCGTCAGAGACAGCGAAGAAAGAGGCAACCAGAACCCGAAAATGCAAAACCGGATTCCTTGAGTCCCTCCGCGTAGCTCTTGAACTCCGCAAGATAATCAAAGCGCTGGATTACAAAATACTCATCGTCTAGCCCTCGGCAACCACCGGAAACACGTCACCGGCGGCGATGCGGCGCCGTCCCTGCGGCAGATCGAGCAGCAGCAAGCCGTCGTCGTCGAGACCGGCGAAGCGGCCTTCGACCGTTTCGTCGGGCAGCCGCGCGCGCAGCGCCTGGCCGATGCCGGCGGCGCGCGCGAGCCACGCCTGCCGCAGAGCGGCAAAGCCGTCGCCGCGCCACCGCTCATACCAAAGCAGGAGTGCCGATGCGAGCGCGGCGAGAAATGCCTCCGGCGTCACCGCGGCCGCGCCCGTTGCCGCGAGCGAGGTGGCAGGAAATTCGCTGTCGGCCGGATGCGAAGCGAGATTCACGCCGATGCCGATCACGACGAAGCGAACCCGGCCAACCGTATCGCCCTCGCTTTCGAGCAGGATGCCAGCAACCTTGCGCCCGCCCACGAGCACGTCGTTCGGCCATTTGAGCGTGACCGGAACCTTGGGTGCAAAGCCGCGGATGGCATCGGCGACCGCGAGCGACGCGGCAAATCCGAGCTGCGCCGCGCGCGCGACATGCGCGTCGGGCCGCAGCACCAGCGACGCATAGAGATTGCCGGGCTCCGATACCCAGTGCCGGCCCTGGCGGCCGCGGCCGGCGGTCTGCGTCCGGGCCGTAACCAGCGTGCCTTCGGGCGCGCCCGCGCGCGCGCGCCGCGTCGCTTCGTCACTGGTACTGGCAAGCGTGTCGAACGCGGCGAGCCGGATGAACGGCGGCAGCGCGTCGGTCATCCCGGGAAGAGCGTGGCGGCGACCGCGTCGGCGCCGTTGAGCAGCGGTCCCGGCCAGACGATGAAGAACAGGATCGCTACGGCGCAAACCACCAGCACCGCCGCGACCTCGCCGCCGATCGGCCGGTCGAAGGCGCCCTGCGCTTCGTCGAAATACATCACCTTGACGATGCGCAGATAATAATAGGCGCCCACCACGCTGGTCAGCACGCCGATCACCGCCAGCACCGGCAGGCCGGCGTCGATTGCCGCCATGAAGACGTAGAGCTTGCCGAAGAAGCCGGCGAGCGGCGGAATGCCCGCCATCGAGAACATGAAGATGGCGAGCGCCAGCGCCAGCGCCGGATGCGTGCGCGACAGCCCGGCGAGATCGTCGATGCCCTCGACCATCTTGCCGTCGCGCCGCATGCACAGGATCACCGCGAACGTGCCGACGTTCATGAACACATAGATCGCGAGATAGACCAGCACGCCGCGCACGCCGGCGGCGCTGCCCGCGGCGAGGCCGATGAGGGCGTAGCCAACGTGCCCGATCGAGGAATAGGCCATCAGCCGCTTGATGTTGCGCTGGGCGATGGCGGCGAAGGCGCCCCACGCCATCGAGGCGACCGAGATCGCCCAGATGATCTGCTGCCACTCGCCGAACAGGCCGCCGAACGGCTGCAGCATGACCCGCAGGAACAGCGTCAGCGCCGCGACCTTGGGCGCGATCGAGAAAAACGCCGTCACGGGCGTCGGCGCGCCTTCGTAAACGTCGGGCGTCCACATGTGGAACGGCACCGCCGCCACCTTAAAGGCCAAGCCGACCGAAATGAACACGATGCCGGTGATGAGCCCGACGCCGGCCGTGCTGCTGCCGGCGAAGAGCTTGGCCAGGCCGTCGAAGCTGGTCGTGCCGGCGAAGCCATAGACCATCGAGGCGCCGAACAGCAGCATGCCGGAGGCAACCGCGCCGAGGACGAAGTATTTGAGGCCGGCCTCGGTCGAACGCACGTTGTCGCGCGCGAAGGCCGCCAGCACGTAAAGCGCCAGACTCTGGAGCTCGAGCCCGAGATAGAGCGCGATCAGATCGTTGGCCGCGATCATCATCATCATGCCGGCGGTGGCGATCAGCACCAGCACCGGGAACTCGAAGCGCGCGATGCCCTCGCGCTCGTTGTAGCGCATGGCAAGCAGCAGCGAGAGGACCGAGCCGATGATCACCAGCGTCTGGGTGAAGACGCCGAGGGCGTCGCTGACGAACATGCCGAAGAGACCGACCTGGCGCGCGACGCCGCCGCTCCACGCCGGCTGAAGCAGGATTCCGGCGGTCACCGCGAGTGCGAGCACGGACAGCCACGTCACGGCGCGGGTGGCGCGTGCGCCGGCATAGGCGCCGACGATCAGCAGCGCCATCGCCGCGCCGCCGAGGAACATCTCGGGCAGGACGATCAGGAAATTGGGCGCGGCGGTCATCGTCTCACCGCTGCGCCAGCGCCGTGGCGGCGGCGCGCTGCGACACCTGGACGCGCTCGATCAGGTTGGCAATCGACGGCTGTATCGGCTTGAGGAACGAGCTTGGATAGATGCCCATCCACAGCACCACCGCGATCATCGGCGCGAAGACCAGGATCTCGCGCGGCGTGAGATCGACCATCGCGCGCACGTCGGCATAGGTGATCTTCTCGAAGATGACGCGGCGATAGAGCCACAGCATGTAGCACGCGCCCAGGATCATGCCGGTGGTGGCGAGGAAGGCGACCCAGGTATTGACCTGAAACACGCCGATCAGCGCCAGGAACTCGCCGACGAAGCCGCTCGTGCCGGGCAGGCCGACCGAGGCCAGCATGAAGACCATGAAGGCGGCGGCGTATTTCGGCATGTTCTCGGCCAATCCGCCGTAGCGCGCGATCTCGCGCGTGTGCAGCCGGTCGTAGATCACGCCGACACAGAGGAAGAGCGCGGCCGAGACGACGCCGTGGCTCAGCATCTGGATCATCGCGCCATCGAGGCCCTCCGGCGTCACGGTGAAGATGCCGATCGTCACGAAGCCCATATGCGCCACCGACGAATAGGCGATCAGCTTCTTCATGTCCTGCTGCGCCAGCGCCACCAGAGACGTGTAAATGATCGCGACGACCGAGAGCGTATAGACGAAGGGCGCGAAATAGGCCGACGCTTCGGGGAACATCGGCAGCGAGAAGCGGATGAAGCCGTAGCCGCCCAGCTTCAGCAGCACGCCCGCCAGGATCACCGAGCCCGCAGTCGGCGCCTCGACATGCGCGTCGGGCAGCCAGGTGTGCAACGGCCACATCGGCACCTTGACCGCGAACGAGGCGAAGAAGGCCAGCCACAGCCAGATCTGCAACGACGGCGGGAAGTTGAACGCCAGCGCCTCGGGGATGTCGGCGGTCCCGGTAGTGTAGTAGATGGCGAGGATCGCCAGCAACGACAGCACCGAACCCAGCAGCGTGTAGAGGAAGAACTTGAACGCGGCATAGACCCGGCGCGGCCCGCCCCACACGCCGATGATCAGGAACATCGGGATCAGCACGCCCTCGAAGAAGACATAGAACAGGACAAAGTCGAGCGCGCAGAATATGCCGACCATCATCGTTTCGAGCACGAGGAAGGCGATCATGTATTCCTTCACGCGGCGCTCGATCGCGGTCCAGCTGGCGATGACGCAGATCGGCGTCAGGAAGGTCGACAGCAACACGAAGAACAGGGAAATCCCGTCGATCCCCAGGTGGTAGCCGATGTTGAAATCGGGCAGCCAGTCGGCCTGCTCGACGAACTGGAAGTCCGACCGCGTCGGGTCGAAATTCGCCCAGACCGCGAGCGACACCGCGAAGACGACGAGCGACGTCCACAGCGCGATCCAGCGCGCATTGCGCGCCACGTCCTTTTCCTCGCCGCGCAGCGCCACGATGGCGACGACGCCGGCCAGCGGCAGGAAGGTGGTGAGCGACAGAAGGGGCCAGTGCGCCATCGCCGTCATCCCATCTGCCGCAGCACGTACCATGACACCAGCGCCACGGCGCCGACGAACATGGCGAAGACGTAGTGATAGAGGTAACCGGTCTGGAAGCGGCTCAGCACCGCCGCCATGCCGCGCGTCATCTTGGCAAAGCCGTCGGGGCCGAGGCCGTCGATCACCGCGCCGTCGCCGTCCTTCCACAACCGGACGCCGAGCCACATCGTCGGCCGGACGATGACCGCGTCATAGAGCTCGTCGAAATACCACTTGTTGAGCAGGAAGAGGTAGATCGGCTGGAAGTAGCGCACGAACCACGCCGGTATGCCGGTCTGCACGACGTAGGCGATCCAGGCGACGAAGATGCCGGCCAGACCCATCGCCAGCGGCAGCTTCGACACCCAGAACGGCACCGTCTCGGCAGCGGCGATGCTGTCGTGGCCCGGCAGCACCAGGATCGAATCGCCCCAGAACGCCTCGCGGCCCTCGCCGACGAACCAGTGATAGCCGATCATTCCGATGAAGATCGCGCCCGCCGCCAGCACCACGAGCGGCCAGATCATCACCGGCGGCGATTCATGGACGTGCGCCATCACCTCTTTGCTGGCGCGCGGCTTGCCGTGGAACGTGAGGAAGATGAGGCGCCATGAATAGAACGCCGTGAGGAAAGCGGCGAAGACGCCGAGCCAATAGGCATAATGGCCGACGCCGGTGCCGGCCGCCCACGACGCTTCGAGGATCAGGTCCTTGGAATAGTAGCCGGCGAACGGCCAGATGCCGGCCAGCGCTAGACTGCCGATCCACATCAGCAGATAGGTCGCCGGAATCAGCGAGCGCAATCCGCCCATCTTACGCATGTCCTGCTCGCCCGACATGGCGTGGATCACCGAGCCGGCGCCGAGGAACAGCAGCGCCTTGAAGAAGGCGTGCGCGATGAGGTGGAACATCGCTGCGCCATAGGCGGAGACGCCCGCGGCGAAGAACATGTAGCCGAGCTGGCTGCAGGTGGAATAGGCGATGACGCGCTTGATGTCGTTCTGCGCCATGCCGATGGTGGCGGCAAACATCGCGGTCGAACCGCCGACCACCACGACGACGGCGAGCGCGGTCGGCGAATACTCGAACAGCGGCGACAGCCGCGCCAGCATGAACACACCGGCGGTCACCATGGTCGCGGCATGGATCAGGGCCGAGACCGGCGTCGGACCTTCCATCGCGTCAGGCAGCCAGGTATGCAGGCCGAGCTGCGCCGACTTGCCCATCGCGCCAATGAACAGAAGGATGCAGGTGATGGTGATGGCGTCGACAGGATGGCCGAGGAAATTGATCGTGTTGTGCGCGGCGTCGGGCACGGCGGCGAAGACCGTGTCGAACTGGAGCGAGCCGAAGATCAGGTAGACGGCAAAGATGCCGAGCGCGAAGCCGAAATCGCCGACGCGATTGACGACGAAGGCCTTGATCGCCGCGGCATTGGCTGTCGGCCGCTCGTACCAGAACCCGATCAACAGGTAGGACGTGAGGCCGACGCCCTCCCAGCCGAAGAACAGCTGCACGAAGTTGTCGCTGGTCACCAGCATCAGCATGAAGAAGGTGAACAGCGACAAATAGGCCATGAATCGCGGCACCGACTTGTCGTGCGCCATGTAGCCGACGGAATAGATGTGGATCATCGCCGAGACCAGGGTGACCATCGCCACCATCACCGCCGACAGCGCGTCGTAGCGCAGCGCCCACCGGACCTGAAGGTCGCCGGCGTCGATCCAGGTGAGGAGCTCGATAGTGCGGGTATGGGCCTCGAGCGCCACGCTCCAGAACACGATCGCGCCGAGCACGGCCGCGACGACGAGCGCGAGACAGGTGACGAGCTGCGCGCCGCGGTCGCCGATCCAGCGGCCGAAGAAGCCGGCGATGAAGGCCGCGATCAGCGGCAGGAAGACGGCGGCGACGTACATCTCAGCCCTTCATCTGATTGATGTCTTCGACCGCGATGGTGCCGCGGTTGCGGACATAGACGACGAGGATGGCGAGGCCGATCGCCGCCTCGGCCGCCGCCACGGTCAGCACGAACATGGCGAAGACCTGGCCGACCAGATCGTGCAGGAACGCCGAGAACGCGACGAAATTGATGTTCACCGCCAACAGCATCAGCTCGACCGACATCAGGATGATGATGACGTTCTTGCGATTCAGAAAAATGCCGAAGATGCCGAGCGTGAAGAGGATGGACGCCACGGTCAGGTAATGGGCGAGGCCGATCTGCAGCATCACACCCCCTCCCCTGGCCGGACCTTGACGATCTCGAGCGTGTCTTCGCGGCGGCGCGCGATTTGGCGCGAGATGCGCTGGCGGCGGCTGTCGGGACGCGAGCGATGGGTGAGCACGATGGCGCCGATCATCGCCACGAGCAGAACCGCGCCGGCAGTCTGGAAGGCGTAGACGTAGTGCGTATAGAGCAGCATGCCGAGCGCGGCCGTGTTGCTGAGCGCGCTGGGTGTCGGCGCGACCGCGGCCTGCGGCGCGCCCGGCGCCACGACCCAGGCGCCGAACATCAGGATCAGCTCAGCCAGCAGGATCAGGCCGACCAGCGCGCCGATCGGCAGGTATTGCAGGAAGCCCTGGCGCAGCTCGACGAAGTTGATGTCCAGCATCATCACCACGAACAGGAACAGCACCGCCACCGCGCCGACATAGACGATGACCAGGATCATGGCGAGAAATTCCGCGCCCAGGAGCACGAACAGGCCGGCGGCGTTGAAAAACGCCAGGATGAGGAACAGCACCGAGTGCACCGGATTGCGCGCCGAAATCACCATCACGCCCGAGGCGACGGCAACCGCGGCAAAGGCGTAGAAGGCGAGCGCCTGGATGATCATGCGCGGCGGCTCAGCGGTAGGGCGCGTCGAGCGCGAGGTTCTTGGCGATCTCCGCCTCCCAGCGGTCACCGTTCGCCAGAAGCTTGTCCTTGTCGTAGAACAGCTCCTCGCGCGTCTCGGCGGCGAACTCGAAGTTCGGCCCCTCGACGATGGCGTCGACCGGACAGGCCTCCTGGCACAGGCCGCAATAGATGCACTTGGTCATGTCGATGTCGTAGCGCGTCGTGCGGCGGCTGCCGTCCTCGCGCGGCTCGGCCTCGATGGTGATGGCGAGCGCCGGACAGACCGCCTCGCACAGCTTGCAGGCGATGCAGCGCTCCTCGCCATTCGGATAGCGCCGGAGCACATGCTCGCCGCGGAAGCGCGGGCTCAACGGCCCCTTCTCGTAGGGATAGTTGACTGTCACGGGGCGCTTGAACATGTAGGTGAGCGTCAGCCACAGGCCCGAGACGAGCTCGGCCAGCAGCAGGCTATAGGCTTGGCGATCGATGCGGGCCATCGCCATCTCCTAGACCGGAAGCTTGCCGGTGAACGTGAGGAACGCCGCGGTCGCCACGAGCCAGGCGAGCGACAGCGGCAGGAACACCTTCCAGCCGAGCCGCATCAGCTGATCGTAGCGGAAGCGCGGCATCGTGGCGCGCATCCACAGGAAGCAGAACAGCACGAACGCCATCTTGGCGAAGAACCAGGCGGCCGCCCAAAGATGCGCCAGCACGCCGGTGAAGGGCTGGATGTTGAACGGCGCGAGCCAGCCGCCGAGGAACAGGATGCTGGTCATTGCGCTCATCAGGATCATGTTGGCGTATTCGCCGAGATAGAAGAGCGCAAAGGTCATCGACGAGTATTCGACGAAGAAGCCCGCGACGAGCTCGGACTCGCCCTCGGGCAGGTCGAAGGGCGAGCGGTTGGTCTCGGCCAGGCCCGAAATGAAAAACACGATGAACATCGGAAAGAGCGGCAAAGCGAACCAGACCGTCTTCTGCGCCTCGACGATGTCCGACAGGTTGAGCGAGCCGACGCAGAGCAGCACCGAGACGATGACGAAGCCGATCGAGACCTCATAGGACACCATCTGCGCCGCCGAGCGCAGGCCGCCGAGAAAGGCGTAGCGCGAGTTGGACGACCAGCCCGCCATGATGATGCCGTAGACGCCGAGCGACGAGATCGCGAAGAGATAGAGGATGCCGACGTTGATGTTGGCCAGCACCACGCCGGCGTCGAACGGGATCACCGCCCAGGCGACGAGGCTGAGCATGAAGGTGATGATCGGCGCGGCGACGAAGACGACGCGGTTGGCGCCGGACGGGATCACCGTCTCCTTCATCAGCAACTTGAGGCCGTCGGCCAGCGGCTGGAACAGGCCGAAGGGTCCAACTACGTTCGGGCCCTTGCGCAGCTGCGCCGCCGCCAGCACCTTGCGCTCGGCGTAGGTCAGATACGCCACGGCAAGCAGCAGCGGCACGATGATCGCCACGATCTCGGCGACCGTGATCGTGGTCGGCAGGCCGTAGCTGCGCCAGAGTTCAGCCATGCGTGCCGGTCCTCGCGGCGCTACCGAACTGGGCGGCACACTCCGCCATGGTCGGCGAAGCGCGGCTGATCGGATCGGTGCGATAGAAATCGGCGATCGGATAGGCGAACGGATCGCGCTCGATGCGGCCGTCGTGGCCGAACTTGCCCCAGGCCGAGCGCGGCGCCTCGTCGAGCCGGCCGAACACGGCGTTGACCTCGACCAGCCGGCGGCGCACCGCGCGAAGGTTGTCGTAGGGCAGCTTGCGGCCCAGCACCTCGGACAGCGCGCGCAGGATCGTCCAGTCGTCGCGCGCCTCGCCCGGCGGAAAGATGGCGCGACGGCCGTGCTGCACGCGGCCCTCGGTGTTGACGTAGGTCGCGTCTTTCTCGGTATAGGCGGCGCCCGGCAGCACGACATCGGCGCGGTGCGCGCCGGCGTCGCCGTGATGACCCTGATAGACGACGAAGGCCTGGCCCAGCCGCTTAGCCTCGAGCTCATCGGCGCCGAGAAGATAGACGAATTCGATCTCGCCCTTCTCGCAGCCCGCAAGAATGCCGGCGGTGTCGCGGCCGCCCGCCTGCGGCACGAAGCCGAGATCGAGGCCGCCGACGCGTGCCGCCGCGGTGTGCAGCACGTTGAAGCCGTTCCAGTCCTCGCGCACCAACCCAGCACTTTCAGCAAGCGTCCGCGCCAGATGCAGGATCGCGGCGCCGTCGCGACGGTGGAGCGCACCCTGTCCCAGCACCAGCATCGGCTTCTTCGCCGCCTTCAGCGTCTCGGCAAACGGATGCTTGCCGGCGACGAGCTCGGCCAACGTCTCCGGCCCGGCGCCCAGCCATTCGACCGGATAGGTCAGATCGCGCGGCGCGCCGATGCCGGCCACCTTGAAGCCGCCCTGGAGCCAGCGCTTGCGAAGCCGCGCGTTGACGATCGGCGCCTCCCAACGCGGATGCGTGCCCATCAACAGACAAAGGTCGGCGTCTTCGATGCCGGCAATCGTCGTATTGAAGACATAGCCGGCGCGGCAGGCGGGATCGAGCGCGGCGCCGTCCTGGCGGCAGTCGAGATGCGGCGAGCCCAGCGCAACCATCAGCTCCTTCAACGCCAGCATCGCCTCGCAATCGGCGAGATCGCCGGCGAGGGCGGCGATACGGGTGCCCCGAACATCGCGTAGTCGCGCGGCGATCGCATTGAAAGCCCCATGCCATGATGCTTCGGCAAGCTTGCCGTTCTCGCGCACATAGGGCACGTCGAGCCGGCGCCGCATCAGGCCGTCGAGCGCGAAGCGCGTCTTGTCGGAGATCCACTCCTCGTTGATCGCTTCGTTGAGCCGCGGCAGCACCCGCAGGACCTGGCCGCCGCGCGCATCGACGCGGATGTTCGAGCCGACGGCATCGAGCACGTTGACGCTCTCGGTCTTGGTGAGTTCCCATGGCCGCGCAACGAAGGCGTAAGGCTTTGCCGTCAGCGCGCCGACCGGACAGAGATCGACGATGTTGGCCGACAATTCCGAGGCAAGCGTGCGCTCGATATAGGTGCCGATCTCCATGTCCTCGCCGCGTCCGGTGGCGCCGAGATCGTCGACGCCGGCGACCTCGGTGGCGAAGCGGATGCAGCGCGTACAGTGGATGCAGCGGTTCATGCTGGTGGCGACAAGCGGACCGAAATTCTTATCCTTCACCGCGCGCTTGTTCTCGATATAGCGACCGCGGTCGAAGCCATAGGCCATCGCCTGGTCCTGCAGATCGCACTCGCCGCCCTGGTCGCAGATCGGGCAGTCGAGCGGATGGTTGATCAGCAAGAACTCCATCACGCCGTGGCGCGCCTTTT
>Ga0307372_10007780_pt1 | contig 15266 bp, 14 predicted proteins | sample OX1MG_FD_202533 | JGI IMG/M metagenome (GOLD analysis project Ga0307372, IMG submission 202533) | Soil microbial communities from Risofladan, Vaasa, Finland - OX-1 | ecosystem: Environmental > Terrestrial > Soil > Coastal area > Acid sulfate soil | place: Finland: Risofladan, Vaasa | collected... | reverse complement strand
GGAGCTGGCGCGACTCGACTCCGTGATCGTCTCCTCAGCGCGCGAGACGGCCGTGCCCGCCGGCGGCGCCTTGGCCGTCGACCGCGAGCGGTTCTCCCGGCTGGTCACGGAGCGGGTGGAGCGCCATCCCCTCATCGAGGTGAGGCGCGAGGAGATCGCCGTGATCGATCCGTCGCGGCCCACGATCATCGCGTGCGGTCCCCTGGCCTCCGAGGCGCTTGCGGGCGAGATCGACCGCCTCGTCGGCGGACGCCTCCACTACTACGATGCCGCCTCCCCCATCGTCGCCGCCGATTCGATCGAGATGACGGAACTCTACGCCGCTTCGCGCTATGGCAAGGGCGATGGCGACGACTACCTCAACATCCCGCTGGACAAGGAGCGGTACCTGCGCCTGGTCGAGGATCTGCGCACGCTGCCGCGCCACGAGCCCAAGGAGTTCGAGCGCGACGCCGCGTGCGGCACCGCCCCGTTCTTCGAAGGGTGCCTGCCGGTGGAGGTCATGGCCGAGCGCGGCGTCGACACCTTGCGGTACGGGCCGCTCAAGCCGGTTGGCCTGCGCGATCCCCGTACCGGCAAGACGCCGTACGCCGTGGTGCAGCTGCGCCGCGAGAACGCCGCGGGCACGGCATACAACCTGGTGGGCTTTCAGACGCGCCTGACCTGGCCGGCGCAGAAGGAGGCCTTCGGCAGGCTGCCTGCGCTGGGACGGGCGGAGTGGTTGCGGCTCGGTGTCATGCATCGCAACACCTTCATCCAAAGCCCGAGGCTGCTGGACCGCCAGCTGCGCCTGCGCGAGCACCCCAACATCTGGTTCGCGGGGCAGGTCACCGGCGTGGAAGGCTACGTGGAGGCGGCCGGCAGCGGCGCCATCGCGGGACTCCAGGCCGCTCGCGCGCTGCGCGGAGAGGCGCCCCTGGAGCTCGCGCCGACGACCATGCTGGGATGCATCGTGGCCTACCTGCAGGATGAGACGAGCCGCGACTTCCAGCCCTCGAACGTCACCTGGGCGAACATCGCCCCCTTGCCGCCCGAGCTCGAGACCCGCGACAAGCGCGAGCGGCGGCGCAGGCTCGCGGAGCGAGCCCTGCGCGACCTCGAGATCCTGCGCGCAACTCTTGGACGCACCGCCGGGTATGAAGCCGCCGTATGAGTGAACGCATGAGCCATCGCCTCTCGCGGGAGTACGCCCCTGAGATTCGCAGCACCACCATCGTCGCGGTGCGCCGCGACGGCAAGCTGGCGATGGCCGGCGACGGCCAGGTGACCGTCGGCAACACCGTGATGAAGCACGGGGCGCGCAAGGTCCGGCGCCTTGCCTCCGGCAATGTGCTGGCGGGCTTCGCCGGCTCGGCTGCCGACGGCATCACCCTCCTGGAGAAGTTCGAGAGCAAGCTGGGCGAGTACAAGGACAACGTCGTGCGCGCCGCCGTCGAGCTGGCGAAAGACTGGCGCACCGACCGGGTGCTGCGGCGCCTCGAGGCCCTGCTGCTGGTCGGGACGCCGGAGCATCTGCTGGTGCTCAGCGGCACGGGCGATGTCATCGAGCCGGAAGGCGGACTGGCGGCCATCGGCAGCGGCGGTCCCTTCGCCCAGGCGGCGGCCCAGGCGCTGATCGCTCACACGCAGCTCGACGCCGAGAGCATCGCACGCGAGGCGCTGGGAATCGCGGCGTCGATCTGCATCTACACGAATTCCGAGATTACCCTGGAGGTCATCTAGTGTACGCCGGAACACCGCCCATCGCGTCGCCCGCCGCACCGGAGGCCATACGCTGATGGCGCATGCGTTGGCCGAGAACGTCGAGACGCTCACGCCGCGGCAGATCGTCGCCGAGCTCGACAAGTACATCGTGGGACAAGGAGCGGCCAAACGTGCCGTGGCCATCGCGCTGCGCAACCGCTACCGGCGCTCCCGGCTTCCCGAAGAGATTCGCGACGAGATCGTGCCCAAGAACATCCTGATGATCGGTCCCACCGGTGTCGGCAAGACCGAGATCGCCCGCCGCCTGGCGGCGCTGGCCGGAGCTCCGTTCATCAAGGTCGAGGCCACGAAGTACACCGAGGTCGGCTACGTCGGGCGCGACGTGGAGTCGATGATTCGCGACCTGGTGGAGGCGGGGATACGCATGGTGCGCGAGGAGCGCACCGAAGAGGTGCGCGAGGCCGCGGAGTATCAAGCCGTCGAGCGTCTCATCGACATCCTGGCGCCGGAGACGGCGCCGCGCCAGAGCGGGGTTCCCAACCCGTTCCAGGCGCTGGGGTCGATCTTCGGCGGAGCGGTGCCGCAGCAGCCGCCCCAGCCCCCTCCGCCGCCGCCTGGACCCGAGGTCCGCGAGGCGCGCGAGCGCGTGCGGGCGGAGCTGTCGCGCGGCTTCTACGACGTGCGCCTGATCGAGATCGAGGTCGAGGAGGCCGCGGCGCCGGGCCTGATGATCGGCGGCATGCCGGGCATGGATGCCCAAGGCATGGACATGGGCGAGATGCTGGGCGGCCTCTTGCCGAAGAAGCGCGTGAAGAAGCGCGTCACCGTGGCGGAGGCGCGGCGCGTCTTCGCCGAGGAAGAGGCGCGCAAGCTCATCGACCAGGACGCCGTCAAGCGCGAGGCGATCCGCCGCGTGCAGGAGCACGGCATCGTCTTCATCGATGAGATCGACAAAGTGGCTGGCCGCGAGGGGGCGCGCGGCCCCGACGTCTCGCGCGAGGGCGTCCAGCGCGACATCCTGCCCATCGTCGAAGGCTCCACGGTGAACACCAAGCACGGGGCCGTGAAGACCGACCACGTCCTGTTCATCGGCGCGGGCGCCTTCCACGTCAGCAAGCCCTCCGACCTGATCCCCGAGCTGCAGGGCCGCTTTCCGATCCGGGTGGAGCTCACGTCGCTGGGCGTGGAGGACTTCAAGACCATCCTCACCCAGCCGCGCAACGCGCTCACCGAGCAGTACCGCGCGCTGTTGGGCGTGGAGGGCGTGGAGTTGAGCTTCACGCCGGACGGCATCGAGGCGTTGGCGCAGATCGCGATGGAGGTCAACGAGCAGACCGAGAACATCGGCGCGCGCCGCCTGCACACCGTGTTGGAGCGCCTGCTCGAGGACGTCAGCTTCGGGGCGCCCGAGACGGGAGGCGACGTGAGGGTCGACGCGGGCTACGTTCGCGAGAAGCTGGCGGCGATCGCCGCCAACGTCGATCTCTCGAACTACATCCTGTAGCGTGGTTCATCAGGGCGGGGTCGTGGTGCGGGACACCCTCCTCCGGAAGACGCTCCGTCGCTCGCATCACGCTCGCTCGGTCGCCTTCGCTGCGGCGCCGCTCCGGCCATCCTGGCCTCTCGCGGCGCCTTGAGACTTCCTTCGGAGGGCGTCCCGCACCCCGCCCCTACCGCGCTGTGCTTTCACGCGCCTTTGGCAGGCGTTTCGCGCTCGATTCCGCGCGCAGCGTGCGGCGGCGCTCTTGGGGAATGGTGGGGCATGAGCCGATGTGCGGCCGCGCTCGCTGGCTGAGGTGGAGCCCGGCGGAACGCCGAGGCTTCCCCCGAGGGGAGTCTGAGGTCCGAGCGGAGCCACGATGGCGAAAGCGAGGACGAAGCTAGCAGGAGGCGCACACGGATGTGCGCCGACGGGCGTCCCCGAGCGGGGGAGCCTCTGCGTGCCGCCGACCCTTCGGAGGCCAGTGCGCAACCTTTGCGTTGACCCCTGGGGTACAATGGGGGTGCCATGGGTAAGCCCATTTTGCTCACGATCGTCACGGACGGTCACCCGACGCTGCGCAAGGTTGCCAGGAAGGTCGACGAGGCGGAGATCCGTCAGCCGGCGTTCCAGCAGCTGATCGACGACATGTTCCACACGATGTACGAGGCGCCGGGCATCGGTCTTGCCGCGCCGCAAGTCGACGTCAGCAAGCGGTTGATGGTCGTCGATCTTCAGGACGACGAGAGCCAGCCCTACGTCTTCATCAACCCCAAGATCGTCGAGGGCGAGGGCGAGGTCACCTCGGTGGAGGGCTGCCTCTCGGTGCCCGGCACGGTGGGCGACGTCTCGCGCTACGCCGCGGTGACGATCGCGGGACTCGACCGGCGCGGCAGGCGCCAGCGGGTCGCCGCCGACGGCTTGCTCGCGCGCTGCTTGCAGCACGAGCTCGATCATCTCGACGGCGTGCTCTATGTCGACAAAGCCACCAACGTGCGCCCCGCCGTGACGGAAGAGGAGCAAGCCGCCGCGCAAGAGGGCGGCGTGGCCTACGACCCCCGCATCGACGCGCGACAGGTCGCGAGCTGAGACCGGGGGAGGAGCCCCTCTGCGACTGATCTTCTTCGGCACGTCGCCGTTCGCGTTGCCCGCTCTCGAAGCGTGCGCTCGCGACCACCACGTGCTCGCCGTGGTCACCCAACCCGACCGCCCCGGCGGGCGCGGCCAGCGGCTGCGCCCCACGCCCGTGAAAGAGGCGGCGCTGGCGCGCGCGCTGCCGGTGCTCGAGCCGGCGAAGCTGCGTCCCTTTGCGCAGGAGGCCGCCGCGCTGGCCCCGGACGCGTTCGTGGTCGCCTCGTACGGCCGCATTCTGCCTGCGCCGCTGCTGGCCGTGCCGCCGCGCGGCGCGCTCAACGTCCATCCTTCGCTCCTGCCGCTCTACCGGGGCGCCACGCCTCTGCAGAGCGCCCTGCTCGACGGAGCGCGGGAGACCGGCGTGACGATCTTTTTGATGGATGCCGGCATGGACACCGGCGAGATCGTGATCCAAGAGCGCACGCCCATCGCCCCCGGCGAGGACTACGGCGCGCTACACGATCGGCTCGCCGAGCGCGGAGCGGAGTTGCTGCTGCGGGCGCTCGAGCTCGCTCATGAGGGTCCCCCGCCCAGCAGCCCGCAACGCGGCGACGAGCGCGAGATCGCGCGCACGCTCACGCGCCCCCTGGCCAAGGACGATCAGCGCTTGCGCTGGGACGAGCCGGCGGCCCGCGTCGTCAACCGCGTTCGCGCCTTCGCGCCTGCGCCCGCCGCGCGCGCGCAGATCGCCGGCCACGTGCTCAAGTGCGTGCGCGCGCGCGTGGTCGAGCCCGGCGCCCCGGCGAGCGCGCCGCCCGGCACCGTGATCGCCGTCGAGGGGGAGGAGCTGCGGGTGGCCTCGGGGGACGGCGGCGTGGTGGCCCTCCAGCGCGTGGTGCCTCAGGACAAGGCGCCGATGAGCGGCGGCGAGTTCGGACGAACGATCCTGCGACGGTGGTGCGATGGCCAAGCGACTCCCCGCTTCGATTAAAGCCGCGACGGCGCGCGAGCTGGCGCTCCAGGTGCTGCGCGACGTCTTCGGGCCCGCCCAGCGCGGCGCGCAGGAGAGCCTCGAGTACCGCGCCGGGCGCGCCGCGCTCGACGCGCGCGAGGTGGCGCTCGCCACGGAGCTGGCCTATGGCACGGTCAAGATGCGCCGGCGTCTGGAGTGGCATCTGCGTCCCTACCTCGGCGAACGGCTGCACACGGTTCCCGAGCCGATCCGCGAGCTGCTCTTCTTGGGCGCCTATCAGCTGCTGCTCGCTGACGGCATTGCCGAGCATGCCGCGGTCTTCGAAACGGTCGATCTGGCGCGCCGGCTCGGCCACCGGGGCACGGCGGGACTGGTCAACGCGGTGCTGCGGAGCATACAGCGCGATCGCCCCGTGCCTCCGGCGCGCGATGTCTTCGACGACGACGACGAGTATCTGGGCACCGCGCACTCCTTTCCCACGTGGATCGTGCGCGCATGGCGCGAACGGTTCGGTCCGCGCCTCGTGGAGGTGCTCGAGGCGTGCAACCGCCCCGCGCGCGGTGCCTTGCGCGTCAACCTGCTCAAGGGCGGCGTCGAAGAGGCTCGCGATGTCCTCTTCGCGCGGGGATTTCCCTCGGAGGTCTCGGCGCTCGCACCCGAGTGCCTCGTCCCAACGGGTCCTCGCTTCACGCGCGTCCTCGAGCAGTCCGACCCGGGAAGGTGGACGCTGCAGGGCGAGACGGCGTGCCTGCCGCCGCGCCTGCTGGCCCCGCAGCCGGGGGAGACCGTCTTCGATCTCTGCTGCGGGCGCGGTCACAAGAGTCTGCAACTCGCGGCCCTGATGGAGAACCGCGGGGTGCTCTGGGCCGTCGACGACCATGCCGGCCGCTTGAAGGTCTTGGCCGAGGCGGCCGCGGCAGCGGGGGTCGAGTGCCTGCGGGCGCTGGCCGCCGATCTCACCAAGCCGTGGCCGGAGCCGCTGGCGGCGGCCGACCGCATTCTGCTCGATGCGCCATGCTCGGGTTTGGGCATCCTGGGGCGGGCCCCCGAGGCCCGCTGGCGCAAGAGTCCCGAGGATGCGCCGCGCTTGGCCGAGACCCAGCGGGCCATGCTCGTGCGGGCGTTGCAGGCGTTGGCCCCCGGCGGACGCTTGGTCTACGCCGTCTGCTCGACCGACCCGCGCGAGGGCGAGGGGGTCGTGGCGGCGGCGCTGGCGGCCGTGCCGGAGGCCCTCACCGTGGCGCCGCCGGAGCGCCTGGCGGCCTTTGCCTGCCCTCCGGGGATCTTGATCCCGCCGGGGCTCGAAGGGCGCGACGGGTTCTTCATCGCCATCCTCGCTCGAGGGTAGGGGTGAGGGTCGGGCCCTGGCCTCGGAGGGAGGCGGGCGCCGATGGGGCGTAAGGGAGCGCCGTGAGCTTCCTGGGCCGGCTCGAAGAGGCGTGCGCCTCGTTCGTGGAGCGCGTCTTCGCCACCACGTTTCCCAGCGGGGTGCAGCCCGCGGAGGTCGCGCGCAAGATGGCCGCGGCCCTCGAGGCCTATGCGCTCGGCGAGGGCGAGGCGCGCCTGCCGCGAGCCTTCGTGGTGCGTGTCTCGGCGGCCGATTACGAGCGCCTGCTGCCGCGCCGCGCCGCCCTGCAGGAGCAGTGGCGGAAGCTCGCCGAGGAGATGGCCCAAACCCTTGGGGTGCGTCTCCCCGAGCGCCCGGGCGTGCGCCTTCTCCCGGACGCGGAAGCTCCATCGGGGAGCGTCAGCGTGGACGTGGAGGCGGCGCCGGCCAATGGGCTCGCGTTGGTGGTCCAGCGGGGCCTGCCGGCGGGGGGGCGGCTCTATCTCGATCACGGGGGCACTATCGGGCGCGACGCCGGTTGCGACCTCGTGCTCCGCGACCCGCGCGTCTCGCGCCACCACGCCCGCGTCGAGCAGGGCGAGCGCGGCGTCGAGATCGTCGATCTCGCTTCGCGAAACGGGACCGTCGTCGATGGGCGGCGCGTCGACCGCGCACCGTTGCGTCCTGGTGCACGGGTGGAGCTAGGTGACACCTTGCTGGTGGTCGAAGAGGCGCCGTCCGGCTCGTGATTCCCGAGGTCTTGCGCGAACAGACGGTCGCATTGCTTGGTGCCCTCGGTGCATTCACGGCCTATGCGGCTCTCGCCAGGCCCCCCAGGGTTCCGCGGGGATCCGCAGCTTTGGTCTTTCGCGTACTCAATGACGGCCGCCTCATCCGCGCGCGCGATGCGGCGACGATCGGCCGATCCGGCGAGCACGCCATCGTCTTGGAGGATCCGCGCGTGAGTCGAGTGCACGCGCGCGTCGTACGGCGCGGCGCCCAGGCTTGGGTAGAAGATGTTGGCAGTCGCAACGGCACCTCCGTCAACGGCGTGCGGATCGCGGAGCCGCGTCCGTTGCGACCAGGCGACCGCATCGAGGTGGGGGCAACGGCCGTGGAGTTCGTGGGGATGGAGCCGTGGAAGTAGCGGTAAGCTCCGAGTTGGGAGCGCGTCGCCGCAGCAACGACGACGCCTACGTCTCCGAGGGCATCGCCCCGGGGGCGACGCTCCTCGCCGTCGCCGACGGCTTCGGCCGCGTCTCCACCGGCGGCTCCGGACCGGCGGCGCTCAGCCTGGCCCTGGTCCGCGAGTACCTCCGGCGCCACATGCGCGGCTCCTATCTCTCGCGGTCGCTCTCCGTTCCGGAGCTGCGCCAGACGCTGCTCGCGGCGCTGCGCCACGCCAACGCTCGGCTCTACGCGCAGAGCGGCTCGCACGAGGACTTCGTCGCCGGCGGCGCGGCGCTGACCCTGGTGCTCATCGTCGGCTCGCATGCCTACGTCGCGCACGCGGGCGACGCCCGCGCGTACATCTTGCGCGGCAGCTCTCTGCGGCGCCTCACCGTCGACGACTCGCTGTTCGCCGACCTGGTGCCTCACGGCGGAGCGGGGGAGCACGCTCCGCGCGCGCTCCTGACGCGCACGCTGGGCACTCAGCCCGCGCTCGAGGCGTCCGTGGTCCACTTCGAGCTATCGGCGGACGATCAGCTGCTGCTGTGCACCGACGGGATCCACCGCTTCGTCTCGGAAGAGGAGATCCGCGCCGCGCTCCAAGGCCATGCGAACGCCGCCGACGCGGTGCACCGCCTGGCGGTGCTCGCGCGCAGCCGGGGCGGCGTCGACAACGGAACCGCACTGCTGGGGCGGCAGCTGAACCTCCACACCCAAACCATCTCGCACAGCTCGCGTGCCTTCGCGTTCAACCTCTCGCGCGTGATGGCGTCGCTGGCGCTGGTGTGGCTGATGCTGATCACGGTGATCGGGTTCCGGCTCCTGGCCTCGCACGAGTACTTCACCGTGGTACGCGGCCGGGTGGCGCTCGCGCAAGGGTATCCGACGGACATCTTCGGCGTCCACGCCTGGCGCCTGGTGAAGCTCTACGACCTCAAGGTGCAGCGCCTGCAAGCGCAGACCCTCGCGACGCTCGAATCCACCTCCGTCGGATCGGAAGAGCAGGCCGATCGCATCGTTGAACGACTCGTTGCCAAGTAGCCCGATCCGCCGCCTCCTCCCCATGCTGGTAGCCCTGGGGATCGATGCGTTTGCCCTCACCATCGTGCCGGCGGACGCGCTCTCGCGGCCGTTGCTGGCGGCGGCGGCGCTCCTGGCATTGATCTGGGTCGGCGTGCAGCCTCGCGGCGACGACCGAGACGACCTGCTGCCGGCGCTCGCCGTGCTGATCGCCGGCATCGGCCTGATGGAGGTGACCCGGCTCTCGGCGGCCCTGGGCCGGCGGCAGGAGATCGGCATGGTGGTCTCGCTGGCCCTGCTGGTGCTGCTCCGGCCGGTGCTGGAGCAGTATCGCCGGTGGGCACGCGTCAAGTACCTGTGGGTGCTCCTCTCGATCGCGCTCTTCGCCCTGGTGGAGATCGCCGGCACCGAGGTGAACGGCGCCAAGCTCTGGCTGCGCTTCGCCGGAGTCTCGTTTCAGCCAGTCGAGCTGATCAAGCTCTTTCTCGTGTTCTTCTTGGCCGCGTACCTGGCGGAGAGCGGCGAGGTGATCGCACAGGCGGCGCCGTGGCGGCTACGGGCGAACCTGCGATACTTGGGTCCGCTCTTTCTGGGGTGGGGCATCGCGATGGCGATTCTGGTGCTTCAGCACGACGTCGGCATGGCGGTGCTCTTCCTGGGCGTCTTCCTCACGATGCTCTACGCCGGGACGCGGCGTCTGGATCTCGCCGTCGGGAGCCTCGCGGTCTTCGCCGTCGCCGCCGTCGTCGCCGCGCGCCACTTCGCCTACCTGCGGGTGCGCCTCGACGTCTGGCTCCACCCGTTCGCCGATCCGCTCGGCAGCGGATATCAGGCGCTGATGGGACTCTTCTCGCTGGCGGCCGGCGGTCTCTTCGGCACGGGCCTGCGCTTGGGTCACCCGACGATTCCCGACGTCGCGACGGACTACATCTACGCGGCGTGGAGCGAGGAGGCGGGGCTCATCGGGGCGGCGATCCTGCTGGCGATCTACCTGGTGCTGGTCTCGCGCGCGCTGGGGGTGGCGTTGCGCCGCCCCGACCTCTACTCCAAGATGCTGGTGTTGGGCTTGGCCTCCATGCTGGGGCTGCAGATCTTCGTGATCGTCGGCGGCGTGGTGGGACTCTTGCCGTTGACCGGGATCACGCTTCCCTTCGTTTCGTACGGCGGCAGCTCGTTGATCGCGAACTTCCTGCTGGTCGACATCGTGTGGATCGCCAGCGGCTTGGGCAACGCCTCGCGCGTGACCGCCGGGTCCGTGAGGGAAGGCGCCGCTCGCGGCCGGTCCGAAGCACGCGCGCAGTGAGACGTCTGATCCTCGCCGGAACCCTTGCTGCCGTCCTGCTCGGCGGCTGCTCTCCCCACCTCGACCTCTCGGTTCGTCCCAATCCCGTGGTTCTCGGACGCTTGGACACTCACGCGATGGTGAACGCGACCGCCGTCGGCGAGGGCTTCGGACTGCTCCACATCGCATCGCTCCAGGTCAAGCTCTGGGGCGGGGCGAGCTACCTGGGGCACGATACGGAGCTGTACTCGCGCACGGCGCCGATCGACAAGACCATCCTCGTGATTCCGTTCGCGCGCATGACGCGCGCCTACGACATCCCGATCAACCCGCTGGAGGTGCTGATCGGAAACGCGCGCTATGCGACGGTCGAGTTGCGGGACGAGGCAGGCAACGTGATCGGCGCCACGCGCGTCGACTTCGCGGTGGACCCTCGCGTGGAGCGCAAGTTCGAGTGAGGATTCCGCCCCCGGACGAGGAACGGTAGACACGGAACATGGCGAAGCGGAAGAAGAAGCGCGGCGGGGGTCCGTCGCTCCTGCAGCTGACGCTCCTGGTCGTGCTGGCGCTGATCGTCGGCGCGCTCGCCGCGAGCTACGCGAATCACGAGGCGGCGGCGTGGCTGCCCTTCGGCCGTCACTCGGGCGGCGGGGCACCGCGGATCGCCGCGCCGGCCACGCCGATCGCCGCGGCCTCGACGCCGGAGCCCGCCACGCCCGCTTCCGCGACGCCCACGCCGCGGCCCATGCGGTCGGCGCCGCCGCCCGCATGGGACGGTCTCGAGCATGGTGACCGCGTGGCCCTGGGGGTGCCGCGACCCGTCACCACGTTCCAGCCGGGCGGCATCCATCTGCCCAAGGCGCGCGGCGCGGCGAGGGTGGCGATCATCGTCGACGACTGCGGCCAATGGATCGACACGGAACGCGGGTTCATCGCCTTGCCGGTGCCGCTGACGCTCGCGGTGCTCCCCGACGTCCGCTACACCAAGACGATCGCGCAGGACGCGCAGGCGGCCGGCAAGGGCGTCATGCTCCACCTGCCGATGGAGCCGATCTCGCACATCAACCCCGGGCCCGGCAAGATCACCACGGAGATGGGCAACCGCGCGATCGTCGCGCAGGTGGAGCGCGACCTGGCGCAAGTCCCCGAGGCCGCCGGCGTGAACAACCACGAGGGCAGCGAGGCCACGGCGGATCCGCGCGTCATGCGGGACGTGCTGGGCGTGCTCAAGCGCGACGACAAGTTCTTCATCGACTCGCTCACGTCGAGCAAGTCGGTGGCCGGCAAGATGGCGGCGCAGGACGGCATACCCACCGCCGACCGCAACGTTTTTCTGGACAACGAGGCCAACGTCGCCTACACGGAGGGCCAGCTGCGCGAGGCGGTCCGCGTGGCGGAGCGCGACGGCTCAGCGATCGCGATCGGCCACCCGCGACCGAGCACGCTCGAGGCGCTGCGCGCGATGATTCCGCAGATGCAGGCCGCCGGCGTGCAGTTCGTGCTCGTCCAAGACCTCGTGCACTAGCAGGGGTTCTTCCGCACCCTGCTAGACGGCGGCGAAGAGCGCGTCCTGGCGCGCGCGCAGATCGTGGAGAAACGACGCCTGCGGCGGCGCCACGTCGTCCACCGAGATGGGGTGGTCCTCCGGCAGGTCGCGCACCAGCGCGAGTCCGGTGGCCAGACCCAGCGGAAGGAGGCGGCGAGCCCGCGCATCCTCCGCGCGCAGCACCAAGCCGTAGGCGGCGTAACCGCCTTCACCGTCGATGATCTCACCGGCGCGCATCGCGCGGCGCGTGGCGCAGACCACCTCCGCCTGCGGGGCTCCGGTGGGTGCGCCCGTCGCCTCCCCCCGGCAGGCCACGGAGGCGATCGAGATCCCGAGCTCCAGGCCGATGAGATGGTACGGACGATAGAGCACGCCGTATCTCCCGCTCGGGTCGGTGGCCAGGCCGTACTCCGTGAAGCAGCGCACGGCATAGGGGTCGTCGGAGGTGAAGACGACGAAGACGCCCCAGCGCACGTGCCCCGGAACGAACTCGCCGCGTTCGTCGAGGCAGGAGACGACCTCGACGCAGCCTTCCTCGCGCAGGATGCCGCCCTCGCCCACGGGGCGCAGCAGCGTGGGGAGATCGTCGGCGGCGCACGGGGGAAAGCGCAGACCGCCGCCGTCGGGCAGCAAGCCGGCGGCGTTGGCAACGGCGGCCATCTCGATCGCCGACTTGGTGCCGTCGAGGAACGAGTTGAACATCTTGGGGTTGAAGTCGCCCGCTGCCACCTGCTCCGGCGTGAAGCCGTAGAGCTCGAGCGCCGTCTGCGGCGTGCTGCGCCGGTACGCGGGGAGGTACTTCGTGCCCTTGCCCGCGGCGACGACGCGCAGACCGCAGGTCCGCGCCCAGTCGACCAGCTCGCAGATGATCGCCGGCTGATCGCCGTACGCGAGGCTGTAGATCACCCCGCGCCGGCGCGCGAAGTCCGCCAGGTAGGGCCCGACCACGACGTCGGCCTCGACGGTCACCATGATCACGTGGCGTCCGGCCTCGATGGCGTCGTAGGCATGGCGCGCGCCGGCCTCCTGGTGGCCCGTGGCTTCGACCACGACGTCGACGTCGCAGGCGATCGCGACGTCGCCGCTGGGAACGATCGCCGTCATGCCCGCGCGCGCGAGATCGTTCGCGGCCCCGCTGGTGGCCGCCTCGGCGAGGGAGGACGCGGGCCACCCGGCGCGCGCGGCGGCTTCGCGCGCGCGGCGTCCATCCAGGTCCGCCAGCGCCGCCAGACGCACGCCGCGCATCAGCCGCAGCTGCGCGAGGATCATGGTGCCGAACTTGCCGGCGCCGATCAGGGCGACGCGCACGGGCTTTCCCTGTGCCTCGCGAGCGGCGAGCAATGCGGCGAGGTTCATGCCGTGTTCCTCCGGGTGGCGGTTGCGTGGCCCAGCGAGTTCGCGCCGCGGAGCGCGAGCTCCCGGCAACGCCGGCACCGGCGTTTTCAGGGTCTGCCTGCCGCCGGGCGGCCCCGTGGGCCTTCGGCCGCGAGGACTTGCCCGGCGAAGTGCCAACCATCCCAGACCCAGAAAAAACCGCGACACACTCACGGCACGTCAAGGAGTGCAAAGAGAAGCGATGTCCACCGAACTGCGTGACTTCCTCGAGCTGTCATACGGCGAGCTCGAGGAGCTGAACCTCACGGTCAAGCAACAGCGCAAGGACCGCGTACCGAGCCACGTCATGCAGGAGGAGCGGCTCCGGTACCTGACGGACGAGAAGCGCATCAAGGCGGTGACGGTCCTGTTCACCGACCTCGAAGGCCGGCTGCACATGCTGGACTACGACAAGAAGTTTCTGCTCAAGTCCAGCGACAACCTCACCTTCGACGGCTCCTCGATTCGCGGTTTCACCCCGCAGCGCGAGAGCGACCTGCGCCTCGCCATCGACTGGAGCGCCTTCTATTGGGGTCCGGCCGACGTCTTCGGCCCCGGGAAGATCCTGGTCTTCGGCGACGTGCTCGACCGCGACGGCTCGCCCTTCAGCGCGGACATCCGCGGCAAGCTCAAACAGCTGTCGACGGAGCAGTACCAGAAGAACGGCTACACCCTCAACGCGGCCAACGAGATCGAGGGCTTCCTGTTCCAGGGCCTGGACGCGGAGCGCCGCTACCACGAGACCGGGAAGTTCGAGTACGTCAGCACCGGGGGCTACTATCACTCGCTGCCGAGTGACCCGCTGCGCAACTTCATCGACACGGTGGCCGAGGTCCAGCGCGCGATGGGCTTCCAGAACGAGAAGGACCATCCGGAAGTCGCCCCCTCGCAGTTCGAGATCAACTACGGCTACGGCGAGGTCGTGGCCGCCGCCGACCAGATCCAACTCTACAAGCTGATCTGCCGCCAGGTGGCCACCAAGCTGGGCATGACCGTCAGCTTCCTGCCCAAGCCGGTAGTGGGCGTGAACGGCAGCGGCATGCACACCAACGTCTCGGTCAGCAAAGACGACAAGAACATTTTCTGGGATCCCAACGGCGAGGAGAAGATCAGCTCGTTCGCCTGGCAGTTCGTGGACCGCATCCTGACGCACGGAAACGACGTCTGCCTGATGCTCAACGCGAGCGTCAACGCCTACCGCCGTCTCGACCCGCACTTCGAGGCGCCCAACCAGATCAAGGCCTCGGCGGTGGACCGCGGCTCGATGGTGCGCATCCCCATCGGCAACGAGCGCAGCGCGCGCGTGGAGGTCCGCTCGGTGGCTCCGGATGCCAACCCGTACATGGTCATGCTGGCCGTCTTCAAGACCGGCCTCGAAGGCAGCATCAGCAGCATCGCGAACCTGCGCCAGGCCGACCGCTACCTCCCCGACAACATCTACGACGCCTTGGCCGATTTCCGCAAGGCGGAGTGGACCACGACGTTGCTGAGCGCGGACGTGAAGGAGCGGTACGCGGAGCTCAAGCAGGGCAGCGCCGACCGTTGCCCGCGCCTGCTCGGCACGTTCGTGAAGGCACAGGAAGTCCAGTACCACCACGAAGTCTACAACCAGTACCTCTGGAACATGTTCTAGAGCACAACGAGCCCGGACGGGCTCAGGACCCGACGGCGTCGTGGAACCCGCGCGCGAAGAGAGCCTCCACGTAGGAGAACGCGCGCGGATCCACCTCGCGCAGGCGCGTGCGGGTCGCCGCGGGCCACGGCGACCGCCGGTCGTTGGCCTCCACGAATGCCCGGAGGATCTCGGCGAAGAACTCGTCGGGGGCCGTGGCGGCATAGGGCGTGACGAAGCCGGTGGCCGAGGAGAAGATCGCGCGCAGGTCGCCGTCGTCGTTGGAGCGGTATGTGCCCTCGCCCAGCGCACAGTCCAGGGCATGGGCGAACTCGTGCGCCACCGCCAGCGGCGAGCGCGAGCGCACGTACGCCGTGCGCTCCTCCACCACGAAGAGTCCCGCGGGCGGCGTCGGCCAGGTGTCGAGGTGCGGGGCTAGCTCGCGCAGGCGCGGCGAGCGGGCCGTGAAGCGCTCCCCGCGAGCCAGCGCCACCATGCGCACGCCGCGCGCGGCGGCGAGATGGAGTGCCGGTGCCCCGAAGCGTGCGAGCGTGCGCGCCAGTGCCAGGCGGGCGGAGGGCGAAGGGGCGTCCACCAGGCGCTCGGCGAGCATCGCGAGGTCGTCCATCGCGCACCATGGTAGCGGCGCGCGGTGTCCGTGGCGTGACCGGCACGTTTCCGGCGGGGGCCGCGATCAGAGGCCG
>Ga0307372_10007779_pt1 | contig 15266 bp, 12 predicted proteins | sample OX1MG_FD_202533 | JGI IMG/M metagenome (GOLD analysis project Ga0307372, IMG submission 202533) | Soil microbial communities from Risofladan, Vaasa, Finland - OX-1 | ecosystem: Environmental > Terrestrial > Soil > Coastal area > Acid sulfate soil | place: Finland: Risofladan, Vaasa | collected... | reverse complement strand
GGGCAGGGAAAATCAGAAGTCTGACGCTCGTGCTCAAAGGCAACAGTCCACGGTTCCCGTGGGAGCCCTCCACCACCATGCTGAACTACAGGCTCACCGGCACTACAGAGGAATCGGTGTCGAACCGGGACGAGCCAGCGAATTCTGCCGATGTGCCGAACACGGCGCTACCGGCGTCTGCCAGCACGACGGGCGATCGCGTCACATCATCTTCGCTCGCCCCGGGGAGCCCCCAAGGGCTCTACGGTGCTGAGCTGAGAATCCCACTGGAGATGGTGAGCCCGCGCCACACGATCCAACAATGCAACAGCGCCTGCAATCCTGGTACCGAGTCAGGTACCAAACACCCGACTGCGGCGAACGGTAGACCCGAGCGCTGGAGCGGATGGCCCGGTAACGGCTGTACGGATCAGCACGACCCTCGTCGGTGCCAAGCAGTTCGAGCACGAGCGCGCCCACGTCCACCACGTCGGCATGCAATCGTCACCCTCCCCTAATTGGATGAGCTGTCTAAATTCTACGTCCAAGTCGCCTCGCGTGCAATCCCCACCGACCCTTGGCTCCCACACCCCTTGGGATAGACGACGGCATGAACCCGGGCGCCATCGCAGCCGCGATTCGGGGGCCAGCCCCTTCTGCCACCGATCGGCCGGCTACCCCTACCATGGGAAGGTGACCGTCTCCGAAAGCCCCTTGAGCACGATCGGCGAGCCAGCTCCTCCTGCCCACCTGCAGCCCGAGGATCTCGACGCCTACCTGCAGCCCACCGAGTTCCTCGACGCCGACCACCCCGCGGTGGTGGCCTATGCCGAGCGGGCCACCGTCGGGGCGACCGGCGACGCCGAGCGAGCCTCACTCCTGTTCCGGGCCGTGCGCGACGGCATCCGGTACGACCCCTACTCGGTGTCGGGCAATCCCGCCGACTACCGGGCGTCGCACATCGCCGGCGTGGGCGCCGCCTACTGCGTCCCGAAGGCGGTGCTGCTCGGTGCCTCGGCCCGTGCCGTGGGCATCCCCGCCCGGGTCGGGTTCGCCGACGTCCGGAACCATCTCCAGAGCGACCGGCTCCGTGCGCAGATGGGCACCGACCTCTTCGTCTGCCACGGGTTCACCGAGCTCTACGTCGGCGGTCGCTGGCTGAAGGCCACCCCGACCTTCAACGTCGAGCTATGCGAGCGGTTCGGCGTGGCGCCCCTCGACTTCGATGGTACGACCGACGCCCTGCTCCACGAACACGACGCCCGGGGCGGCCGGCACATGGAGTACGTCCGATCCCGGGGTGCCTTCGTCGACCTTCCCCTCGACTGGCTGCTCGCCATGCTTCGCCATTACTACGGCGACATGCTCCTCTCTCCCGGGGGTGGCTCCGTCGTCCAGGGGACCGACTCGATGTTCGCCCCCGAGTCGGCCAGAGGCGTCTGAGCCGGGTCAGGCGCCCGACCGGTGATCCGTAGCGAACCGGTCGAGGCCAACCTGATGAACACACCCCGGGGTCCTTATGGAGCACGTACCTCCTGTGCGGCCTGCTGGAGCGAGTCGAGCGGTGACATTAAGCCTGGATCTACCGACCGACGACCTGGCAGGGCAGCGAATCGAGCGATCGGCATTGTGGAGGGCGCACCGGGTCCGGGCTGACTTCTTCAGCAGCCATTAGGCCGTGGGAGACCAAGAGTTTGTGATTCTCACTGGTTGTCAGCGCCGTCCTGTGATCGTCTGCGGTGCGCCTGCCGCGGTGGACTGACTACACGGGGACTGGCGGAAGGGCACGCAGAAGGTTCAGCGCTCGTTCGAACTTCTTGGCCCATGGCCACTCAAGCGGCGCACGCAGTGTCGGCGAGCCCGAGATGTTGACCAGCCGCCCCCGCACCGACAAGAACCTGGTGCGCACGGTGCGGGCCACGACGAGCTGGTCGTCGGGAGTGATCTCACCGAGCACGGCGGTCCAGCGGCTGAGGTTGTGGGCCAGGGCGGCACAGACGAGCCACGCGGCATTGGCATGGAAGTTGCCCGAAGGGACGTGCTCCATGCCCGCTCCCTCCTTCAGGTCCTTGATGGCCAACTCGACGGTGGCGATCTCGGCGATCTGGGCAGCCAGCTCCCGGTGTCGCTGGTCGTACTCTTCGAGCCGCTGCTCGACGCTCTTCGGTGCCATGCCACTCCTCGTATCCACGTCCAGCATCCCTCATCGGAGGGCAGACAGTACGCATCCTGTCTGTATGGGATATGCCATCGCCGCCGCCGGCGAGCTGATCTCGTTCCGCTCGTCGTTCCACTGCTTCCTGGCCCCCGGGGGGGGATACCCTGTTCGAACTCTGTGACGCGGTGCTGTGGCCACCGGCCCCGGTCGGATCGGTTCCCTCGCTCAGCCTCGAGCCCGAGTTCCGCCGTCCCACGGCAGTCTCTACAAGGCCCTGGCCGACGGGGACATGGACGATGACTTGGCGGCGGTCGCCGATAGCTGGGCCTGGCGGCCGGGAAGGGGCCGGGCCGGTGTCGGGCAGCTGGCCTCGCCCTACGAGATCGACGCGGGTCCCTGCAGGAATATGCCGTTGTGGATCAGGAAACCGCGCAGGCGGTTGCCGAGGACGATGGCATCGTGCCCGGTGAGGCCTCGGGCGGCGGCGAAGGCCTCGACGGACTCGTTCACCGAGCGGCGCCCTACCGTGCTGATGGCCGTGCCCCCGGACTTCGTGGGACGAAGGCACTGTGCCACCAGCTCGTCTGGTCCCGCCCCTACGAACGCGCAGAATCCCTGGAGGGATTCGAGCGCTGAGGCCCTCCCGGCGAGGTCCGTGACCGGCCCGGCCGTCTCGGCCAGCCAGCGTGTCACCGCCGGTGACTGAGCGAACTCGTCGGTGTCGCCCCGGAGAGTGCCGGGTGCCGCAGGTTGGGCTGCGGTGTAGTCGCCGGTGGTCATTCCGGCAGCCCGTACATCCGGGAGAGCATGAGGACCTCCTGCGCCCGGTAGGGGAAGGGCCCCGGCTCTTGGATCATGCCCTCCCTCTTGAGGCGCTCGGTCACCTCGGGGTCCTCCTCCCACGGGTGACCGCAGTTACCCTCGAAGAATATCGTCGACAGGGGCCGGCGCGGGCGCTGGCCGCCGGCTTCTGGCTCCTCCGCCGGGTAGCCGAGGAGCTGGAGCCAGACGGGCAGCCAGGTGTCGGGCACGCCCAAGAGCGGCTTCAGCTTCTCGTTCGCCGTGAAGGCGTGCATACAGGTGCCGAGACCCTGGTCGACGGCGGCGTTGATGGCGTTGCAGATGGCGATGCCCGTCTCGACCGCGCCCATGAACACCACGGAGTTCGGGTCCCGCGAGATCGGCTCCAGAACCTGTGGCCAGAGGTAGTCGTCCACGTAGGCCTTCGACCAGCCGTGCGAGGAGGGCAGGGCGTGCTGTTGGACGAGCTCCTTCAGCCGGTCCTGTGCACCTTCCACGTAGTTGAGGTCGATGTACCAGAAGATGTAGGTGGGGGCGAGGTCCAGGTCGGCCGTGGTGGTCGGGTTGCGGAGGGCGTCTCTGGTCTCTCGGTCCAGGTCGTCCCGGTTGACCACGATGGCGCGGAAGTAGTCGGCGTTCATCGAGCGCGACGCCCGGTTGGCCGCTTCGAGCATGACCTGGATCTTGGCGCGTTCGACCGGTCTCCACGACTTGAAGAACCGGATGCTGCGTCTCGTCCCTATGACTCGATTGAACTCCATGGTGAACCGCTCTCTTTCTCTTTCCGTGCTTTCACAGCCAAATCGGCCGTGCTGCTTCCCCTCGGCACCACCCCGCCAGCTCAGGTCGACAGGATCGTGATGACGGTCGCCGCCGCGTCAGTGCCGATGAAGCCACCCCCGTTCTCGGCCAGCGCGACGCGTGCACCTTCGACCTGGCGCCTGGCGCACCGTCCGCGCAACTGGTCCACCAGCTCGACGAGCTGGCCGCACCCGGTAGCACCGATGGGGTGCCCGCGGGACAGGAGGCCACCGCTGGGGTTGACCGGGACCCTTCCTCCCAGGGTGGTCGCCCCCGAGGCAAGGAGCTTCGGTCCGTCGCCGGGGGCGCAGAGGCCGAGCTCCTCGTAGAGCTGCAGCTCTGCTGTTGCCGCCGCGTCGTGGACCTCGAGGACGTCAAGGTCCTGCGGACCGATGCCGGCGATCTCGTAGGCCCGGGCGACGGCGCGCTCGGCGACGCTCGGCTCATCGAGAGTCCGGTCCCGGCCCGACGCCAACACTGACGCGCTCACGCGCACCGCTGGTGCCCCCAGCCGGGCAGCCACTTCCGGGGAGGCGAGGACGAGAGCGGCGGCGCCGTCGGCGATGGGCGAGCACATGAGCACGGTGAGCTGACCGGCGACGACGCGACTCCCGAGGACCTCGTCCACGGTCACCGGATCCCGGTACTGCGCCTTCGGGTTCTCCATAGCATGCCGGTGGTTCTTGACCGAGACGGCGGCCAAGTCCTCCCGGGTACCGCCGCTCCTGTCGAGGTAGAGGTCGGTCATCCGGGCGTAGACCTCCATGAAGGGCGAGCTTTGGATGTTGCTACCGGGAAGGCCGGAGGTGGCCGGGCCGGTGGATCCAGGCGGGACGCTCTCCTCCTGCGGAGGGGTCCACCCGAGGAGGACGGAGGAGAGCAGCTCTCTGGCGGCTGGCGCCTCCTCGAGGTCGATGGCGGTGCCGATGGCGGCGAACGATCGAACCTTGTCCGGGTGGGTGAGCTTCTCCGCTCCGACGGCCAGGGTGATGTCGGCCGAACCAGAGGCGACAGCCTGCCAGGCCAGGTGGAAAGCGCTCGATGCCGATGCACAGGCGTTCTCGACGTTCACGATCGGAACGCCGAGCAGACCGGTGTGGTGGAGGGCGGACTGTCCCCGGATCATCTCCTGGCACTGGAGGATCCCGCCGACGGCGTTGCCGAACGCCACGAAGCCGACATCGGCCGGCGTGACGTGTGCATCGGCCAGGGCTTCCTGGACAGCCTCTTCGGCGAGGGAGCGGACGCTCCGCTCGAAGAACTTCCCAAACCGGGTCATGCCGGCTCCGATGACCACTACCTCACCCATGGTGCTCCTCTCGCATCGCACTTGTCTCCTCGGCCGCCAGACGGTCCCAGGTACCCGGAGTGACCCCCCGTTCCTTGAGTTCCGCGTAGCGGACCCGCTGGGTGCCGGTCTTGAGGATCTCCCCGACGAACTCCACGTACCGGGGGACCGCGTAGCGGGCCATCTTGCCTTGACAGTAGGCAGCGAGCGCCTCGGGCGTCAGGTGCTGGCCCGGCTTCGGGACGACGACCAGCTTCACCTCGTCCTCTCCGAGCTCCGACGGCACGGCGTGCGCGGCGCACTCCTGCACCTGGGGATGCGCGTTCACCACGCTCTCGATCTCCCACGCCGAGATGTTCTCGCCGAGCCGGCGGATCGATTCCTTCTTGCGTCCCCGGTAGTAGTAGTAGCCGTCCGCGTCCTGGTTCGCCAGGTCGCCGGTGTGGAACCACCCCCCCCGGTAGGCGTTCTCCGTGGCGTCGGGGAGCCCGTGGTAATGCGTCAGCTGGCCCCGGGGGTGACAGAAGACGAGCTCGCCGACCTCACCGGGCGCGACGGGCTCCCCGGCATCGTCGAGGAGGGCGAACTCGACCCCGGCGACGGGCTTGCCGATGGAGCCCACCCGACCCTCGGCGTTGACGAGGATGCCGGGGGCATCCACCATGCCGAACCACTCGACGAGCCTGACCGCGAACCGTTTCTCGAACTCCTCCCACCGGTCGGGGGGGCAGCCAGCGGAGAGGACGACCCGGACGGGGTTGTCGGCATCGTCCGGGCGCGCCGGCTGCTTGAGCAGGATCGAGATCATGCCGCCCAATGCGTTGAACTCCACGGCCTCGAAGCGGCGGCAGTCGTCGAAGAACCGCGATGCGCTGAACCGCTCCCCAAGGGCAAATCGTGCGTCAAGCAGCATGGAGCCGATCATCGACACGAAGAGGGCGTTCCCGTGGAAAAGGGGAAGCGGTGTGTACATCGTCTCGCCTGGCTGGATCCCGGCGGCTTCGAGCAACACACCGATCGGGCTGGTGTCGTAGCGGTCAGTCACGACACCTTTCGGGGGGCCGGTGGTCCCCGACGTGTACAGCATCGCCGCTCCGCCCGGCGGCTGGCCGACCTCGACTACCGGCTCCCGGTCAGGGGCCGACAGGAGCCGCTCCACGTCCCAATCGATGCCGTCCCCGCAGGCGCCCCCCACGACGACGGTGTATGCCAGGTTCGGACAACTGCCGCGCGCCGCCTGAAAGGCCGGCCTCAGGTCCTCGGAGAGGATCGCCGCGCTTACGCCGGCGTCCGCCAGGATGTGTCGAAGGGTGGTCCCCCGTTGGGCGGTGTTCACCGGGACAGGCCCGGCGCCGATGAGGAGCAAGCCGAGGTAGGCCCAGATGAACTCCGGGCAGTTGTTGAGCAGGATGGCGACCCGGTCACCGGGGCGCACGCCGAGCTCGAGCCAGCCGTTCGCCGCCCGTTGGGCGTAGCTCAACACGGCGGCCCACGAGAACCGCTCGTCCTGCCAGGCGAGCCACTCCGCTTGGGGATGAGCGCGGGCGCGCTCGCGAACCAGCAGCTCGATCGCCGACTGGGCGCGGGTCATCGCGACTCCTTTCTGTTCAGCTGGTCCGGGCGCACCGGCCGAGTCGCCTCAGAGCGCATAGCCGTCTACGATCTGCTGCGCGGCCACCAAGCCGAGGAACTCGTTGACGCCGTCCTCGATCAGCGACGCCCGGGCGTCGCGGAGCAGCTTCTCCACCAGGATCCCCTGGACGAGGCCGGCCCCCCCGTGGACCTGGACGGCGTCGTTCGCCACGGCGAACGCGGTCTCCGTGCAGCTGACCTTCGCGGTGATGGCGTGGGCGAGCCCCCCCACACCCCCGAGCTCCGACAGGCCGGTCATGACCGCTCGCGAGAGCGCCCGAGCGTGCTGGAACCGGGCGAACATGGAGAAGAGCTTGGACTGGACGAGCTGGTGCTCGGCGATCGGCTTCCCGCCCTGGACCCGCTCCCGTGCATAGCTCAACGCCTCCTCGAACGCGGCGCGGGCAAGCCCGGTGAAGATGACGCCCATTCCGGTGTTGGCCTGGGACAGGGTCATCTCGAGGGCCACCGGGTACATGTCGGGATCGGCCAGCAGGTAGTGCCCCGGTACGCGTACGCCGTCGAAGAAGATCTCGCCCTGGTTCAGGGCCCGCTGGCCGTGCTTTTCGAGGGCTGCGCCGCGCTTCACGCCCGGCAGGTCGAGCGGCACGACAATCACCGCTCCTCCCGCCATGCCCCGCCCGGCCTCCATCGTGGCGAAGAGCAGCGCGTGGGTGGCGATGGTCCCGTTGGAGACCCAGGCTGACTTCTGCCCGGTGACGATCAGGTCGCTCCCGTCCCGCCGCACCTGACAGCTCCCGGCCGCTTTGGGATCCCGGAACTCGGAGCGACCGACACTAAGGGTGTCCGAACCGTGGCCAGGCTCGGTGATCGCCCAGCAGCCGATGTGGCGGGCGTCACGGTCCTCAACGAACGGCACCACGATCTCGTCCACCAGGGCCTGGTTGTCCGTCATTTGGGCCACCAGGGCCGTCATCTGGAAGGGCAGGGACGAGACGCCGAGACTGATGGCCAGGTCGGCAGCCGCCCAGCCCATCTCCTCGAACACGCCATGCTGCGTCGCAGGGTCGAACTCGAGGCCGCCGTAGCACTCGGGCAGGGAGGCGGCATGGTTCCCGAGCCCGTACCAGGCGCGAAAGACATCCCAGAGAGGCGATCCCTTCGCCACCACCTCCTCTGCCCGGAGCCGGTCGAGCCGGAGGCTCGCCGGCCGGAGCACCTCGGCACCGAAGCGGTGCACTTCCGAGCAAATGGCGGCCTGCTCACTACTCAGGCCCGATGGGATCTCGGTGTACATGGTCTCCCCCGTCTGCGGTCCCCCCGAGGTGGCCCGGTACGGTGGGCAGGTGCGCGCCGTACCGTCTCCCGCTCACCTCGCGAGATCCCAGAGGAGAAGACCAGCGTAATGATGCTCTTTTTCTTCTGGAAGAGTATTTCTTCTTGACCCGATCGTCAACTCCATGCCTAAAGGTAGAGTTAAAAAGTAATGGTTGAAGGTACCTTTGCCCACGCCGGGCCACCCCTTGCCAGACCGGGCGGGATCGCGAGGAGCCAGCGCACAGTGCTGTTCACGGGCGGTCTCGGTGGTGCGCACCTCGCCCCGACGCTCGCCGAGGTGCTCGGCGCGCAGAATCTAGCGGTCGTGGTGAACGTGGGTGATGATCTCGACTGGCACGGGCTCCGGGTCTGCCCGGACCTGGACACCGTGCTCTACGCGCTTGGTGGCCACCTGGACCGTGAACGTGGGTGGGGGCGTGTGGGGGACACCTTCACCACGACCGACGCGCTCGCCTCGCTCGGGGAGGCGGTCTGGTTCAGCGTGGGTGACCGTGACCTCGCGACGCATCTCGTCCGCTCGCAGCTCTTGGCGACCGGGCGGTCCCTGACCGAGGTGACCGCCGAACTCGCGGCGCGGCTCGGGGCCGGCGAGGTCACCGTCCTGCCTGCCTCCGACCAGCCCTGCGCCACGAGGCTCGAGCTGCGAGACGGTGATCGTGTCGAGTTCCAGCAATGGTATGTCCGAGATCGGGCCGAACCCGCGGTGTCCGCCGTCCTGCCTGGCCGAGGGTCGGCCGCACCTTCGGTCCTGGCTGCGCTCAACGCGGCTGGAGCGGTGGTGATCGGGCCGAGCAATCCCCTCACCAGTATCGGAACCATCCTGGCGCTCAGCGGAATGCCAGAAGCTGTGGCAAAGGTCCCGGTGCGCCTGGCTCTCTCGCCGGTCGTCGTCCGGGCCGCCGAGCCGAGCGCAGCCGTGGCTCACCACACCCGGGCACGCCGCCTGCTCCTCGCTTCTCTGGGCGAAGTCGACTCGCCGGCGGGTGTCGCCGCGTACTACGCACGCCGGCACCCAGGCCTCGTCACCACCTTCCTCTTGGACTACCGGGACCAGGAGGAGGCGGCGGAAGTGGCGCACCATGGCCTACGCCCGGTGCCCACCGACCTGCTCGACCCCAAGGAGTTGGCGAAGACGCTGGTCAGTCTCCTGAGAGACGAGGCTCTCTCGCCGTCGGCCTGAGGACCAACACCTCGCTGAGAGGCAGGAGGGCACCGGCAGGAGTCGTGGGAGACGAGCCTGGCGGACCGTCTCCCTGAACGGGCCAGCGATGTGCTCGCGCACCGGCGCCTCATCTCGGTCACGGTCGACCTCAGTCATGCCCAGGCCGGAAGCCTGCTGGGTGGCAGCGGGTCCACGGCTTCCAAGGGATCCGACGCCAGTCTGGCCGGGGTACTCACCTGTGGGTGCCGAGAACATCATCTCTGCAGCTCAGGCGACGAGCCGGTACTCGTGGATCAGCCCGCCAAGGACTTCGGTTCGTCGAACGTCTTCCGGGTCGGGATCGGTGATCGGGACGATCGCTTCGGCGACCGCCAACGGGCAGCGTTCATCGAGGGATCGGTAAGGCCGGTGCCCGTTGTAGTGGTCCACGTACTCGGCGAGCACGGCTTCGAGGTGGCGGCGGCCGAGGATGAGGAGCCGGTCGAGGCACTCTCGGCGGATGGCACCGACAAAGCGCTCGGCGATGGCATTCGCGCGCGGGGCCCTGATGGGCGTCTTGATGATCCTGATTCCCTCGGATGCAAGACAGCGTCGAAGGAAGAGGTGAACTTGGCCGGTGTTGTCCGTTCCGCCAGATCGAAAGAGAGGTTGCGAGCCTGCTGGGTGACCCAGCCGGTGACAGGGTTGGCCGTCACCCCCGCGATGTGGACCCGCCGGGTGTCGTGCTCGACGAAGAACAACACGTAGAGCCGTCGGAGAAGAACGGTGTCGACGTGGAAGAAGTCGCAGGCGATCAGCCCCTTGGCCTGAGCGTGTAGGAACTCCGCCCAGGTGGGACCCGACCGTCTCGGGGCAGGGTCGATGCCCCGACGCTTCATGATCGCCCAGACGCTCGAAGGGGCGAGCACGATGCCCATGGTGGCGAGCTCGCCGCAGATCCGCCGGTAGCCCCAGATCGGGTTCTCACGAGCCAACCGGACGACGAGGGCGACCGTGCCGGTCGCGACCGCGGGCCGACCGGACCGGCGGTGTGGGTAGGACCAGCGTCGCCGGACGAGGTCCCGGTGCCACGCCAGCAGCGTGGCCGGCTGGACGAAGAATAGTCCACGACGGGTCCGCGACAGGAGCCGTGCCAGCCCGGCGAGCAGCGCCCGGTCAGCGGGCCGCAGCGCAGGGCGGTCGACCTGACGGCGCAGCACCGCCACCTCATGCCGCAACATGACGACCTCGATCGCCAGATCGTCCTGAGCGCGGCACATAAGGCGGACGAGCTGGACTACGCGGACGAAGGCCAAGTAGAGGAACGAGAGCGCCATAGGGGCATCCTCGCCGTTGGCACCGTGGCACCGAAAGTCCTGGTGGCAGCTACAGATGACCTTCTCGGCACCTACAGGGTCCGTTTGGCCTCCCGCTCGTCCACGCCTGCCACCCACTGCTCCACGATCTCGTCCGACTGCCAAATGGCGGCGTTGGTGTCCTTGGTCTCGTCCATACCTGGACGTTAGTGACCCGGCTGCGCCGTGAGTCCTCGGGCTCCGATCGGTTGGGCCCCTACCCCGGTCACAATCAGCTCGGTGAGGTGGTCGATGAAGACGGCACCGAGACTGTCGGGATCCATCCGGGCCCGGTGGAACACGGTGGCGATCACCAGATCACAGACCAGTTCGACGTCCAGCTCGAGCCTCGTCTCGCCTCGCTCCCGGGCGCGGTCCAGAAGATGGGTGGCAACCTGCTGGCGGCGGGTCAAGAAGACCGCATCGAAGGTCTCCCGCAGCGCCTGGTTCCGCTCGGCTTCCGCAGACAGCGCCTCCAGCACCCGGCCGACGGGCGAGCGGGCCAGTGTGACGAGGCCGGACACCAGCTCGTGGGCGTCGCCCCGCAGGCTGCCGGTGTCCGGCTCGGCCACCAATTCGAGTGCACCAGCGTGGACCGCCTCCACCACCAGCTCAGCCTTGGACGGCCACCACCGGTAGACGGTTCCCTTGCCCACCCGGGCGCGGGTCGCCACCGACTCGATACTGAGCGCCTGGTAGCCGACCTCGCTGAGTAGCCCGATCGTGGCCCCGAGGATCGCCCGGTGCGCCTCGGCGCTGCGGGGCCGGCCCGGGCTGTTCAGCGGTCCTCCTCGGGCTCGTCTCCGCGGGGCCCTTTCGTGGCCACGAGTACCGGAGGGGACCCGGGGGCGCCCGCCACCTCAGGCCCCACCAGCCGCTGCGTGCCGGACACAGCGCGTGACGGTAGGAAAACGGCGGCCACGATAACCCCGAGGATCGCCACCGACATACCCACAAGGTCGGCGAGGTTTACCCCGGTTACGAAGGACTCCCTCGCCACCTGGGCAAACGCCTGCCCGGCCGATCCACCGATGTGGGCAGCAATGGCCAGCGCGGCCCCGAGGGAGGCGCTGGCCTCGTGGGCGATCGCCACCGGAAGGTGGGCCTGGGCCGCGTGGCGCGCCACTTCGGCCCGGTAGCGCTGGTTCAGCAGGCTCCCGAGGACCGCGACCCCGAGCGCACCCCCGACCTGGATGGTGGTCCCGTTCATGGCCGAACCGACACCGGCTTCTTCGCGCGGCAGCGAGCCCATGATCGACTCGGTGGCCGGTGCCATGGTGAAGCCCATCCCGGTGCCGAGGACGAGTATGGCCACGAGTACTGGGATATAGCCGGAGGACACCGAGAGGTGGGTGAGCAGCCCGAGGCCGACCGCGACCATCGCCAGGCCGGCACCGACGACCCACTTCGTGCCGATCCGCCGGACAATCGCCGACGAGATCGGCGCTCCGAGCCCGAGCATCACCGCAACCGGTGCGATCCTGACCCCGGCCTGGAGGGCGGTGTAGCCGAGGACGAACTGGAGGTACTGGGTGAGGAGGAACATCGCACCGAACAGGGAGAAGAACACGAGGGTGATCGAGATGCTGGCGGCGGAGAAGCGGGCGTTGGAGAAGAAGCTCATCCGGAACATGGGATGATCGCAGCGCAGCTCCCAGACGACGAAGGCGGCCAGCATCGAGATCCCGCCGAACAGGCCGACGAGGACCGAGGCGCTCGCCCAACCGTCGACCGGGGCCTCGATGATGCCGTAGAGGAGGGCGCCGAGGCCAATGATCGACAGGACCGCGCCGAAGGGGTCCGAACGGCGAGCAGCAGGATCAGCCGAATCGGGGATCAGGAACACGATCGCCACCAGACCGACGATGACGATCGGTACGTTCACCAGGAAGACCGATCCCCACCAGAAGTGCGAGAGGAGCCAACCGCCGGTGATCGGTCCGATGGCGATCCCGAGGCCCGAGGTCCCCGACCAGATCCCGATGGCCTTGGCCCTATCGCGAGGCCCGGTGAACACATTGGTGAGGATCGACAACGTCGACGGCATGACGAACGCCCCACCCACCCCCATGAGGCAGCGGAAGAAGATCAGCTCGTCGGCCGACTGGGAGAACGCCGAGAGGGCGGACCCGAGGCCGAAGAGGGCCAGACCGCCGAAGAGCGTCTTACGACGGCCAAACCGGTCGCCAAGGCTCCCGGCGGTGATCATGAGCCCAGCGAAGACCACGGTATAAGCGTCGACGATCCACTGGAGCTGGCTGGAGGTGGCGTGCAGGTCGCGCACCAGGGTCGGAAGCGCCACGTTCAGGATCGTGTTGTCGAGGCTCACCACCAACAGGCTGACACAGAGCACCGCCAGGACTGCCCAGCGCCCACGGTCGATTCGGTTCTGACCCATCCCGGTCCTTTCCAATACGAGCCGGTATCGTTTCGAAAACATAGCTGCGGCATCCTCTTCCGGCAAGCCGCCCGGCGTCCAACCAGTGGACGGAGCCCGACGGTCTCCAGCACTCGAAGCACTACCCCGTCACCGGTCCCTACCAGTTCCGGTTCCTGGACAAGTCCGCCAACCCGGACAAGCCCGACGCACCAGCCGAGGCGGGCTGATCAGACCTTGAAGGGTCCAAATACGCGAAGTGGCCACCGTTTCGCTGATGTGGGCAGCAGGGAATGAGGGTGGCGGGTGACATCCGCCGACCTGGCTCGACCCGACCTCAAGAAGCCCCCCGTCCCAAGCGCCCGTCAACAGACTCCACGAGCATCCGCTTGTGCCCGGCCACCTTCGTCAACCTCTCGGCCGATCAAGAGCGCCACGCCATCGAGGCTCTCGCCGATCTGTTGGTTCCGTTTCTGACGAAGACCTCTTCGAGAGTCGACCGACGATGAGCTCCTCGAACGCGTCGATCGCAGCGAGACGCTCGTTGGCCAGTGTCGCGATCTTCTCGAGATGACTGTCGAGCGCTCCGATGCGTAGGGCCTCGAAGAGTGGCTCGACATAGATCCCGGCGAGGTATTCGGCGGGATCCGTCGTCGGGTCGATGAGGGGCTGTGCGAGATCTGCCCGTTTCGGGCGGAAGGGTGGAGTCGTGCGGGGCCTCTTGTGCTTCGCCATGGAATCAGTCTTGTCGATCGAGGCCACATTGCCCGATGAGATGTGCCTCAGGTCCGAAGAAGTCCCGCCGGAAGCCAGACGTCACCTTCGAACAGCAGGCGGAGTCCGTTTTGGCCCCGACCAACAGGCTGATCATTTCGTCAGCCCATCCCTGGTCCCAGCCCACGGCGACCGCTTCCAGTTCACGGGCGTGATGGGCATTGCAGAGTTGGTGGAGGACGTCGTAGGAGCGGTAGGGCTTCCAGCCGTCGTGGACCGCGGTCCCTTGCATCTTGGCGAGCACTCCCATGGCGTCCATGGCGATCGTGCCCCGCCTTTTGTGACAGTCGATCAGGGTGTACAAGGTGGAACAGGCGACGTGGACCCAATGCAGGCTCCCCGCCACCCGGGCACCCGTCTCGTCGAAGTGCACCGCCGGGGCATCGATCAACAGGTCACGGATGACATCGGCGAACAGCCCGAGCGCTCCGCCGGTTTCGGCCACCATCTGGGTGAGGGCCCCGACCGAGACGTCGATGCCCAGCACATCGTGGAACAGCTGGGCCATGCGGTCGTAAGGAAGGTGTTGGTAGACGGCCAAGTAGGCAGCCACTCCCCGCACCCCGGGCCCATAGCAAGCCGGGGCAATGGCCGCAGATGGCGGCAAGGCCTTGGTCTCGCAACCGCACGTGCACCGGCGGCGTTCCATGCGGTGCTCGGTGACGAACGGCCTGATCGGTGGCAGCTCGAACACCTGGCGACGTTCGATGTCGACGATGTCTGCGTCGTCGAGATTCCCACCACAGCCACGACACGCTGTCGGGGAATGAATCTGTACCTCGTCGGGGTCCTCTACCTGGGCCAGGTGCTTGCCCTCTGTGCCGGGTTGCTTGCCCGGACGTCGCTTCGCGGCTCGTCGTTCGGCACGGTTGGGCACGGGAGGCTTGGAGAACAACTCTGCCGACGGCGGCATCGACGAGTTGCGCGGAGTGCGCCCCAAGCGCTCTTCCAGATCGGCGATGCGCGCCACGAGCGAACGGTTGAACTTTTCAAGTTCCCCGATGCGCTCTTCTCGCTGCTCGCTCAACAACTGAAGCGCAGCAACGATCTCGGTCAGCTGCTCATACGAGGGCGTTTCGTCGAACGGGGAGGAGTCGTCGGGTGGAATTCCCAACGTTACGCGCGGCGTTCTCCCAGGCGGGCGATGGTGCGGTCAGGGGACCTGAATAGATATGTTATCTCTTGACCTAACCGCGACTCCTCCTTCTCCGCGAAAGATGCCCTCATTAGGGGATCCGTGGGCATCACAGACGGGCGCCCCGCTGTGTCGCCTACGTCCGTCACACTGAACGTGTGCTTTCACCAGGTCGTTCCCTCGCGAGCTCAAAAGAATGAACGAGTGGGTCTTCCGCTTCAACCGGCGCCATGCCCGCAGCCCTGGTTTGCTGTTCCACACACTGCTCAGCCAGGCCGCCGGGGATGGCCACGGCATGAGCAGGGCTACGGCACTGAGACGGAGAGCCCTTCCAGCCTATTGCCGGCGGTAGTGCCTGGAAACCGATTCTGTTACGGTGATCGGAGACGTCGGTGGCCGCTAGGAGCGTGGGTCGGTATCCGCCAATGGGGCAATGCTGAGGCTTGCTGTGGGCATCGCCAGTGTCGAGCGTGTTGATCGGTGACATCGGGCTGCGACCGCGAGATCGAGCCGATCGTGATCGGAT
>Ga0307372_10007778_pt1 | contig 15266 bp, 13 predicted proteins | sample OX1MG_FD_202533 | JGI IMG/M metagenome (GOLD analysis project Ga0307372, IMG submission 202533) | Soil microbial communities from Risofladan, Vaasa, Finland - OX-1 | ecosystem: Environmental > Terrestrial > Soil > Coastal area > Acid sulfate soil | place: Finland: Risofladan, Vaasa | collected... | reverse complement strand
CGGCAAGGACAGCTACGGCATGCTCGACGTGCTGCTCGCGCTGCGCGACAAGGCGCCGGTCGGCTTCGAGCTGATCGCGGTGAACCTCGACCAGAAGCAGCCCGGCTTCCCTGCCGAGGTGCTGCCGCGATACCTGCAGCAGCGCGGGGTGCCCTACCGCATCGTCGAGCAGGACACCTATTCGGTGGTCAAGCGCGTGGTGCCGGAAGGCAAGACCATGTGCGCGCTGTGCTCGCGGCTGCGGCGCGGCGTGCTGTATCGCGTCGCGACCGAGCTGGGCGCGACCAAGATCGCGCTCGGCCACCATCGCGACGACATCCTGGCGACCTTTTTTCTCAACCTGTTCTACGGCGGCAGGCTCAAGGCGATGCCGCCGAAGCTCCTCTCGGACGACGGCCGCCACGTCGTCATCCGGCCGCTCGCCTACGCGACGGAAGACGACCTCGCCGCGTATGCCGCAGCGAAGGCCTTTCCGCTCATCCCGTGCACGCTGTGCGGCGCGCAGGAGAACCTGCAGCGCAAGGTGCTGGGCGAGATGCTGCGCGAGTGGCAAAGGCGCCACCCGGGGCGAATCGAATCGATCCTGCGCGCGCTCTCCGACGTGCGCGCCGCGCACCTCATGGACCGCAAGCTGTTCGACTTCGCCGGCCTGCGGCCCGACGGGCGTGCCGATCCGGGTGGCGGCGCGGCGTTCGACCCGCAGGAACTCGGCGAGCCGCTGTTTGCCGAAGAGACGGACGCCTGAGCATCGCGCCGGCGCCGGATTCCCGGCGCACGGCTTGACTTCCGGAGCCACCATATGAAAGCGACCGTTCTCGAGCTCAAGCGCAAGAAGGGCGAGCGCCTGGTGATGCTCACCGCCTACGACTATCCGAGCGCGCAGCTCGCGAGCGAGGCGGGCGTGGATCTGATCCTGGTGGGCGACTCGCTCGGCATGGTGGTGCTGGGCTACGACTCGACGGTTCCGGTGACGATGCAGGACATGCTGCATCACGCCAAGGCGGCGCGCCGCGGCGCGCCGCAGACCTTCATCGTCGTCGACATGCCCTATCTTTCCTACACCACGCCGCAACAGGCGCTCGACAACGCCGCGCGGCTCATGAAGGAGGCCGGCGCCGACTCGGTCAAGATCGAAGGCGGGATCGAGGCCTTGCCGGTGCTCGAGGCGCTGGTGCGTGCCGGCGTGCCGGTGCTCGGGCACATCGGCCTGACGCCGCAGACCGCCTCGGCGCTCGGCGGCTTCAAGCTGCAGGGCCGCGACGAGGCAGGGGCGCGCCGCATTCTCGAGGAAGCCGCCGCGCTCGAGCGCGCCGGCTGCTGGGGAATGGTGCTCGAGCTGGTCCCGGCGCCGCTCGCGCGCCTGGTCACGGAGCGCAGCGCGATCCCGACCGTCGGCATCGGCGCCGGCGCGCATTGCGACGGCCAGGTGCTGGTATTTCACGACATGGTGGGGCTGTACTCGGGCTTTACGCCGAAGTTCGCCAAGCGCTACGCGGAGGCGGGCGCGATGATCAAGGAAGCGATCGCGCGCTATGCCGCGGAGGTGCGCAGCGGCGCGTTCCCGGACGAGGCGCACAGCTTCGCGTTGAACGACGAGGTACTGAATCGGCTCCGCTAGCGGCGGCGGGCCCGGCGCGCCGCGCGATCCCGAGAGCCGCGCCCTCGCCGCGCTGCGCCGGACCTTCGGCCACGCCGCGTTCCGCGACGCGCAGGCCGAGATCGTCGAGCACGTCGCGGCGGGTGGCGACGCGCTGGTGCTGATGCCCACCGGCGGGGGCAAGTCGCTGTGCTACCAGGTGCCCTCGCTGCTGCGCCCCGGCACCGGGGTGGTGGTGTCGCCGCTCATCGCGCTGATGCACGACCAGGTCGCCGCGTTGACGCAGCTCGGGGTGCGCGCCGCGTTTCTGAACTCCTCGCTCGACGCGGCGAGGGCGCGCGCCACCGAGCGCGCGCTCACCGAAGGCCGGCTGGATTTGCTGTACGTGGCGCCCGAGCGCCTGACCACGCCGCGTTGCCTGGAGCTGCTCGGGCGCACGCGCGTCGCTTTGTTTGCCATCGACGAGGCGCACTGCGTGTCGCAATGGGGGCACGACTTCCGCCCCGACTACCTGCAGCTGTCGGTGCTGCACGAGCGCTTCCCGGAGGTGCCGCGCGTCGCGCTCACCGCCACCGCCGACCCGCAGACCCGCACCGAGATCGTCTCCCGCCTTGCGCTCGAGAACGCGCGCGTGTTCGTGTCGAGCTTCGACCGGCCGAACATCCGCTACGCCATCGTCGACAAGGCCGACCCGCGCGCGCAGCTGCTCGCCTTCATCCGCGAGGAGCACCCGAACGACGCCGGCATCGTGTATTGCCTGTCGCGGCGCAAGGTGGACGAAACCGCGGCCTGGCTGGCCGCCCAGGGGCTGCGCGCGCTGCCCTACCACGCCGGCATGGAGGCCGCCGCGCGCAGCGAGCATCAGGCCCGCTTTCAGCGCGAGGAGGGCATCGTCATGGTGGCGACGATCGCGTTCGGCATGGGCATCGACAAGCCCGACGTGCGCTTCGTCGCGCACCTCGACCTGCCCAGGAGCATCGAGGGCTATTACCAGGAGACCGGCCGCGCCGGCCGCGACGGGCTGCCCGCGGACGCGTGGATGGCCTACGGCCTCGCGGACCTGGTGCAGCAGCGCCGCCTGATCGAGCAATCCGAGGCGAGCGAGGAATACAAGCGCCTCTCCAGCGCCAAGCTCGACGCGCTGCTCGGCCTGTGCGAGACCGCGGGCTGCCGGCGGGTGCGCCTGCTTGCCTACTTCGGCGAGGCGAGCGGCCCCTGCGGCAATTGCGACACCTGCCTCGAGCCGCCGCAGACCTGGGACGCGACCGATGCCGCGCGCAAGGCGCTCTCGGCGATGTACCGCACCGGACAGCGCTTCGGCGCGGTGCACCTGATCGAGGTGCTGCGCGGCAAGGCGGGCGAGCGCGTCGCCCGCTGGGGGCATGAGCGGCTCGCGGTGTTCGGCGCCGGCGCCGATCTGGACGAGGCCGCCTGGCGCAGCGTGTTCCGCCAGCTGATCGCGCTCGGGCTGGCGCGGGTCGATCACGATGCGCATGGCGCGCTCAGGCTGACCGAGGCGAGCCGCCCCGTGCTGAAGGGGGAGCAGTCCGTGCAGATGCGCCGCGTGGTGGCCCGCGGCCGCGGCCGACGAAGCGAGCGCCGCGCCGCGCCGGCCGGGCCGTCGCCCGCCGACGGCGGCCTGCTCGAGGCCCTCAAGGCCTGGCGGCGGGACGAAGCGCGCGCCCAGGGCGTGCCGGCGTACGTCATCTTCCACGACAGCACGCTGGCGGAGATCGCGCGTGCCAAGCCGCGCGATCTCGATGCGCTCGGCGAGCTGGGCGGCATCGGCGCGAAGAAGCTCGAGCGCTACGGCGAGGCGCTGCTGCGGCTGGTGAGCTAGGGCCGGCGCCTGCCGCTAGAATCGCGCCTGCAGCGCCGGGCGGAACCGCCGCCCGGGCCGCCCGGGGAGAACGACGTGGCCACAGCGATGTACTGGAGGGAAATCACGGTCAATTGGGGCGAGTCCGACCCGTTCGGGCTGGTCTATTACCCGCGCATCGTCGCCTGGTTCAACGATGCCGAGCACGAGTTTTTCCGCACCATCGGTTTTCCGATCGACCAGATGATCAAGAACGACCGCACCACCTTCGTGATGGGCGAGATCCATTTCCGCTTCATCGGGCCGGCGGCCTACGGCGACCGGGTTGCCACCACGGTCACGCTGGCGAGCATGGGCGAGCGCACCCTGCACTGGAACTGCAAGGCGATGAACGCCGTCAGCGGCGCGCTGATCGCCGAGGGACGGGCGACGCGCGTGTACGCGCGCATCAACGAGGACGGGACGCTGAACTCGGCGGTGATCCCGGAGCACATGCGCCGCGCGCTCACCGATACCGGGCTGCTGAAGCACCTGGACCAGGACATCGAGAAGGAGCCCGAATACCGGCATCCGCCGGTCAAGCCATGAGCGGCAAGGACTTTCCGCGTCGCGTCCGGCGCAGAGCGCGGCGCGCTTCGCGGGGCGTGGTTAACATGGGCGCGGCGGACGTCGGCCGTTGAGGGCATGAACGAGAATGCGGCCGGGGAGGAGCGCGCGGCGCCTGGCGGCGCCCCGCATCCGGTCGGGATCCGGGAGCGGATCGCGGGTCTATCGCCGGCCTACTTCGGCATGGTCATGGCGACCGGCATCGTCTCCATCGCCGCCGTCCGGGAAGGTATGCCGGTCATCGCCGGCGCGCTGTTCTGGCTGAACAATGCGGCCTATGTGCTCCTCGTTCTCTTGTACGCGCTGCGCGCGGCCTGGTACCCGCGACGGTTTTTCGACGACATGGTCGAACACCAGCGCGGGCCGGGATTCTTCACCTTCGTTGCGGCCTCGTGCATCCTCGGCACCCAATACGTGCTCCTCGAGGGCAATTACCTCGCGGCGCTGTGCTTCTGGATCGTCGGGATCGTTTCCTGGCTGGCGCTCACCTACACGATCTTCACGGCCTTCACGATCAAGGAGCGCAAGCCGGCGCTGGCCGACGGCATCAGCGGCGCCTGGCTGCTTGCCGTCGTTGCGACGCAGTCGACGGCGGTTCTGGGTGTACACATCGCCGCGCACTGGGTCCAGCCGTACCGGCTCGAGGTGAATTTCTTCGCCCTGTCCATGTGGCTGTGGGGCGGCATGCAATACATCTGGATGATCTCGCTCATCTTCTACCGCTACGCCTTCTTCCGCTTCTCCCCGGACGACCTGGCGCCGCCTTACTGGATCAACATGGGGGCGATGGCCATCTCGACGCTGGCCGGCTCGCTGCTCATGATGAACACGCCCGACGCCCCCTACCTTCACTCACTGCTTCCCTTTCTCAGGGGCTTCACGGTGTTCTACTGGGCAACCGGGACGTGGTGGATTCCCATGCTTCTGGTTCTCGGGTTCTGGCGGCACGTATACAAGCGTTTCCCGCTGCGCTACGACCCGCTTTACTGGGGCGCGGTCTTTCCGCTCGGCATGTACACCGTGTGCACCCTGGAAATGGCGCGCGCGATGGATCTGCCGTTTCTGCTGCCGATTCCCCGTTACTTCGTGCTCGTCGCGCTGGCCGCGTGGACGGGCACCTTTCTCGCCATGCTCCACGGCTTTGCGCGGGATCTTGTCGGCTTCGCGCGCTCGCGCCGCGAGGCCTAGCGGGATCTGCCCATGCGCCGGGTGCCCGTCAGCGCGCGGGGGGCCGAGCCGCGTGTGCGCCGGTGCCGCATTCCAGGGACGGCGACGTGCCGCCCTCGCTCAGGGTGGCACGGTTGCCATTGATCCAGAAGGTCGTGGTGTCGTCGCTGTAGCGCGCGCCCGAGGCCGAAGGCAGCTGCGGCAGGGTGAACTCCCTGCCGTCCTGCAGCCGCAGCTTGGCGAAGCGCAGCGAACCGTCGGACAGCGCGTAGTAGCGCACCGAAAGGATGCTGCCGTCGCTGCACGCGTAGGCGAAGGTCGCGCCGCCCTCGAGGCTCGGCCCGGCCGCGGGCACGCTGCTGCACGCGGCGACGCCGGTGCTCAGCGCGAGTGCCAGACCGAAGCGGCTGCCGGGGCGCATCGTGCCGTCAGCTCGTCTTCACGTAGCTCGGCTCGAGGCACACGTTGACCAGTGCCTGGCGCTTCTCGAGCCGGACGACGTCGAGCGCGCGCTCGAGCGCGGGAACCAGATCCTTCGGCTCGGCGACCCGCTCGCCGTGCCCGCCGCTCGCCTGGCACACCATCTCGTAGTTGGGCGAGGGCTCGAGCACCGAGAACGGCGGTCGCGGCAGCGCGGCGGCGTGGCCTTTCGGATACATCGACAGGGTCGCACGGTGCACCGCGGCCCAGCGCGCGTTGTTGAACACCACCCACAGCACCGGCAGGCGCATGGCCTGCGACACGAAGTGCGCCGGCGTGGGGTTGCCGAACATGTAGGCGCCGTCGCCCACGGCGCAGATCACGGTCTTGCCGGGCGCGGCGAGCTTCGCGCCGAGCGCCGCCCCGAGCCCCCAGCCGAGGCCGCCCGAGGCCGACAGCGCCCAGTAGCGGCCCGGTGCGCGAATGTCCATCTCCTCGAGCACGATCGGGTACTCGTTCACCAGCAGCGTATTGTCGTCGAGCAGCTGGTTGATGCACGCCGAGGCCCACTTGGCGCTGATCGCGTCGGGAGGGGCGTGCGCCCCGGCGCGCGCGCGCCGGCGCGTGTCCTCCGAGCGTCTCGCGACCGCCTCGTAGCGCGCCGCGATCTTCGCCTGCGAGGGCGCGTGCAGCGCGGTGCGCTCCACGAGAGCCTCGAGCGCCGGCGCCACGCGTCCGGTCAGGGCGATGTCGGTACGAAAGCTGCGCAGCGGGTAGCGCGTGAACAGCGGGTCGGTGGCGATGTGCACCACTTGGGCATCGGGCCGGGGCGAGCCCTGTGAGGGAATCCAGGGCACGTCGGCATCCACCACCAGGACCAGATCCGCCCCCTTGAGCAGCGCGTGCGGGTCCCAGCCGGCCTGCATCGGATGCTCGGTGGACAGCGCGAGGTGGCGCGGGCGGTAGTGGATGACCGGAATCGCAAAGGCTTCGGCCAGGCACGCGACGGCGCGCGCGGAATCGGCGCTCCGGCCGCCGTTCGCGGTGATCAGCAGCGGATGCTCGGCCCGTGCGAGGAGCTTCGCGACCTCATCGACGGTGTCCGGATCCGGCGCGGGCGCGCTCGCCGCAACCATGACCGGGTGCTCGCCGATCCGCGTGCCGGCGATCGACGCGGCGAGGGTCTCGCGCGGTAACGTCAGGTACACCGGACCCGCCGGCTCCGAGTGCGCGATCGCGAGCGCGCGGTCGACCACCGCCTCGACCTGCTCGGGGTGCTTGAGCTCGTAGTCCCATTTCACGAACTCGCGCAGCATGCCGCCTTGATCGAAGTGTTCCTGCGCCCAGTGGATGTAGTTGTTGCGCGCGCCCGGAACCGCCCCGGACTCGGTGAGCGGCGTGCGCCCGGCAGTGAGCAGAAGCGGCACGTTCTGGCGCGCGGCGTTGATCAGGCCGTTGAGCGCGTTGGCGGTCCCCATGCCGACGTGCACCATCACCGCTTGCCCGCGGCCGGTGACCATGGCGTAGCCGTGCGCCATGGCGACGGCGAGGTTCTCGTGCGGCACCACGACCGGCTCGGGCATGCGCCAGCCGCGGTCCTGGCCCTTGGCGTAGCCCTCGACGAGCGGCGCGAAATCGGTGCCGCCATTGGCGAACAGGTATTCCACGCCGCGCGCGGCGAGCGTGCCGAGATAGACCTCGGCGGCGGTCTCGGGATTGAATTCCCCGGGGTGGTCGGGCTTCATCGCGCACAGTCCTTCGGGCGCGATGCTACGCCGCGGCAGCGCGCGGTGCGAGCAGGCGTTCGCGCCGCGTGCGTGGCCCGTTGCCGCGGACCGGCCTGGGCCCGGGTTGGGTCGGGTCGTCCCCTCGCCATTGTCAAAATAAGTTTGACATGCTAGGATTCCGCCAGAACCTAAACCCCTAGCCCATGGACTGCGCAGCGCGACTCGTCGAGATTTTTGGCTCCCAGGCGGACGTCGCGCGCGCGTTCCAGCTCGACCGGGCGGTGGTCAACAACTGGGTGAAGTCGGGTTACGTCCCGGCGCGCTGGGCGACCGAGGTCGAGCGCGTGACCCAGGGCCGCATTAGCGCCGTCGAGATCCTCACCGAAGCCAGCGCCAAGAAGCCGGTGCGCGTGAAATCGCGCCCGGAGGACGCAACTTTCGGCATCCTGTCGGAGAATGACGCCATGAACCAGTACGCACCCGCGAAGCGCATCCATTCCTTCCACCCGCCGCAGCGCACGCTGATGGGGCCCGGCCCCACGGAGATCCACCCGCGGGTGCTCACCACCATGAGCCAGCCGGCGATCGGCTATCTCGACCCGGTGTTCGTGGAGATGATGGAGGAGCTGAAGTCGCTGCTGCGCTACGTGTACCAGACGAAGAACCCGCTCACCTTCCCGGTCTCGGGGCCGGGCTCGGTCGGCATGGAGTACTGCTTCGTCAACATGGTGGCCCCGGGCGACAAGGTGATCGTGTGCATCAACGGCGTGTTCGGCGGACGCATGCTCGAGAACGTGATCCGCTGCGGCGGCGTGCCGGTGGTGATCGAGGACAAGTGGGGCGAGCCGGTCGACCCGCACAAACTCGAGGACGCGCTGAAGGCGAACCGCGACGCCAAGATCGTCGCCTTCGTGCACGCCGAGACTTCGACCGGTTGCCAGTCCGACGCGAAGCTGCTCACCCAGATCGCGCACAAGTACGGCGCGCTGGTGATCGTCGACGCGGTGACCTCGCTCGGCGGAACGCCGGTCAAGGTCGACGATTGGGAGATCGACGCCATCTACTCGGCGAGCCAGAAGTGCCTGTCGTGCACTCCCGGCCTGTCGCCGGTGTCGTTCTCCGAGCGCGTGGTCGAGCACGTCAAGGCGCGCAAGGACAAGATCCACAGCTGGTTCATGGACATGAACCTGCTGCTCGGCTACTGGGGCGCCACTACCCGCACTTACCACCACACCGCGCCCACGAATTCGCTCTTCGCGCTGCATGAGGCGCTGCTGCTGATCCGCGAGGAGGGGCTGGAGAACAGCTGGGCGCGCCACTACCGCCACCACGTCGCGCTCAAGGCGGGGCTCGAGGCGATGGGCATGAAGATGCTGGTGGCCGAGAAGAACCAGCTGCCGCAGATGAACGCGGTGCTGTGCCCCGCGGGCGTGAACGAGGCCGAGGTCAGAAAGACCCTGCTCAACGAATTCAGCATCGAGATCGGCGCCGGGCTCGGGCCTCTGGCGGGCAAGATCTGGCGCATCGGCCTGATGGGCTACTCCTGCCGCCCGGACAACGTGATGCTGTGCCTGTCGGCGCTTGGCTCGGTGCTCTCCGACATGGGCCTGCCGGTGCACGTCGGCGACGCCGAGGCCGCGGCGCACGGCGCTTACGCGCAGATGCACGCCAAGGACGCACAGAGGAAGAAGCGCGCCGCGTGAGGGGCTGACTTCGGCGCGCGGCTCCAGGGCCGCGCGCGCCGCTTACAGCGCCAGCCGTCGCCAGATCTCGCTCGCGAGGGCGGCTTGGTTGAGGGTATAGAAGTGCAGCCCCGGGGCGCCGCCGGCGAGCAACTTGCCGCACAGCGCGGTCACCACGTCTAGACCGAAGGCGCGGATCGAGGCCGCGTCGTCGCGATAGCTCTCCAGTTTGATGCGCAGCCAGCGCGGGATCTCCGCCCCGCAGGCATCCGAGAAGCGCGCCAGCTGCGCGAAGTTGCCGACCGGCATGATGCCCGGGACGATCGGCACCTCGATGCCGGCCGCCCGGCACTCGTCCACGAAACGGAAATACGCGTCGGCGTTGAAGAAGTACTGGGTGATCGCGGCGTCGGCGCCGGCGTCGACCTTGATCCTGAAGGTGCGGATCTCCTCGTCGGCGCTGCGCGTCTGCGGGTGGTACTCGGGGTAGCACGCCACCTCGATCTCGAACCAGTCGCCGGTCCTCTCCCGAATGAAGGCGACCAGGTCGCTCGCGTGGCGCAGCTCGCCAGAGCGCGCCAGGCCGGAAGGCAGGTCGCCGCGTAGCGCTACGATGTGGCGGATGTCGTGCGTGCGATAGCGCTCGAGCTGCTCGGCCACCTCGGCGCGCGTCGAGGCGACGCACGAGATGTGCGGCGTGGCCTCGTAACCGGCGGCGCGGATCTCCAGCACGGTCTCGAGCGTGCCCTCGCGCGTCGAGCCGCCTGCGCCGTAGGTCACCGAGAAGAACCTGGGCTGCAGACGCGCGAGCTGCTGCCAGGTGGCGCGCAGCTTCTCGCGGCCCTCCGGCGTCCTGGGGGGAAACAGCTCGAAGCTGAAGGCGCGCGCGCGTGTTCCTGCGGCGCTACTCATGGTCGATCACCCGCCCTTCCAATACGCGCCCGCCGGGCGGCGGCGGCGGCGGGCGCCGCGGCAGCAGCAGCTGCGACAGCATCCAGGCGATCACGCCGTACAGGACGCCGCCGAACACGCCCGCCCAGAAGCCGCCCACCTCGAAGCCCCTAAGGATCGAGCCCACCGCCCAGAACAGCAGCCCGTTCAGCACGAAGTAGAACAGGCCGAACGTGAGCACGGTCGCCGGCAGCGTGAGCAGAACGAGCAGCGGCCGGACCAGGATATTGACGAAGCCCAGCACCAGCGCCGCGATCAGCGCCGAGCCGAAGCTTGCCACGTGTACCGAGGGCAGCAGGTAGGCGACCGCGAGCAGCGCGATCGCGTTCAGTACCCAATGGAGGAGCAGCCGCAGCATCGGCGCCGGGGGGTCAGTAGCGGTAATGCTCCGACTTGTACGGCCCGTGCTTCGGCACCCCGATGTAGCCGGCCTGCTCGTCGCTGAGCTCGGTCAGCATCGCGGCGAGCTTGGTGAGCTGCAGGCGCGCTACCTTCTCGTCGAGCGACTTGGGCAGGATATACACGCCTACGGGGTACTGCGCGGTGCGCACGTAGAGCTCGATCTGCGCCAGCACCTGGTTGGCGAACGACGAGCTCATGACGTAGCTCGGGTGCCCGGTGGCGCAGCCCAAGTTCACCAGACGTCCCTCGGCGAGCAGGATGATGCGCTTGCCGTCGGGAAAGATCACGTGGTCGACCTGCGGCTTGATGTTCTCCCACCGGTAGGCCTTGAGGCCGGCGACGTCGATCTCGTTGTCGAAGTGCCCGATGTTGCACACGATGGCGTTATTCTTCATCGCCTTCATGTGCGCGAGCGTGATGACCTTGTAGTTGCCGGTCGCGCTGACGAAGATGTCGGCCTTGTCGGCGGCGTATTCCATGGTGACCACCTTGTAGCCTTCCATCGCCGCCTGCAGCGCGCAGATCGGGTCGATCTCGGTCACCCACACCTGCGCCTGCAGGCCGCGCAGCGCCTGTGCCGAGCCCTTGCCGACCTCGCCGTAGCCGCACACGACCGCGACCTTGCCGGCCACCATCACGTCGGTGGCGCGCTTGATGCCGTCGACCAGCGACTCGCGGCAGCCGTACACGTTGTCGAACTTGGACTTGGTGACCGAGTCGTTGACGTTGATCGCCGGGAACATGAGCCGGCCTTCCTTCGCCATCTGGTACAGGCGGTGCACGCCGGTGGTGGTCTCCTCGGTCACACCCTTGATCTCCCTGGCGATCACCGAGTACCAGCCGGGCTGCGCGGCAAGGCGCTTCCTGATCGCGTTGAACAGCGAGGTCTCCTCTTCGCTGGTCGGCTTCGCGATCAGCGACGCGTCCTTCTCGGCCCTGGAGCCGAGGTGCGCCAGCAGCGTCGCGTCGCCGCCGTCGTCGAGGATCATGTTGGGGCCCCTGCCGTCGCCGAACTCGAAGATGCGGTGCGTGAACTCCCAGTATTCGTCGAGCGACTCCGCCTTGTAGGCGAACACCGGAGTGCCGCCCGCGGCGATCGCCGCCGCGGCGTGATCCTGGGTGGAGAAGACGTTGCAGGAGGCCCAGCGCACCTCCGCCCCGAGCGCCTTCAGAGTCTCGATCAGCACCGCCGTCTGAATCGTCATGTGCAGCGAGCCGGCGATGCGCGCGCCCTTGAGCGGTTGCTGCCCGGCGTACTCCTGGCGGATCGCCATCAGCGCCGGCATCTCGGACTCGGCGATCGCGATTTCCTTGCGGCCCCAGTCCGCAAGCTTCAGGTCGGCGACCCGATAATCGGTGAAGCGTGGATTGATGACTGCAGCGTTCATGGCACAGCTCCTGTTCTCAAGCGGCGGGCCACAAAAAGCAAGGCGCCCGCACCGTTTCGGATGCGAGCGCCGTTGATTTCGCTGAGCCTGACCGGACGCCTGTCCGGACGCAACGCTCCTCAGCGCCGCGGATTATAGCCTAGGCCGCGGCTCGCAGAGCGAGCGCCTTGTCGGTCTCCTCCCAGGTGAACTCCGGCTCCTCGCGGCCGAAGTGCCCGTAGGCCGCGGTCTTGCGAAAGATCGGGCGCAGCAGGTTGAGCGTCTGGATGATCGCCTTGGGCCGCAGGTCGAAGTTGACCGCCACCAGTTTGGACAGCGCTTCGTCCGACATCTTGCCGGTGCCGTAGGTGGTCACCAGGACCGACACCGGCCTGGCGACGCCGATCGCGTAGGCCACCTGCACCAGGCACTTGCTGGCGAGGCCCGCCGCGACCACGTTCTTCGCCACGTAGCGCGCCGCATACGCCGCCGAGCGGTCGACCTTGGAGGGATCCTTGCCCGAGAAGGCCCCGCCCCCGTGCGGTGCCGCGCCGCCGTAGGTGTCGACGATGATCTTGCGCCCGGTGAGGCCGCAGTCGCCGTGCGGCCCGCCGACCACGAAACGGCCAGTGGGGTTGACCAGGTACCGCACATCGCCCTTGACCATGCCCCTGGGCAGCACCGGCTTGATGATCTCCTCGATTACCGCCTCGGACAGCTTCTTGTGCTCGATGTCCGGCGCGTGCTGTGTCGAGAGCACGACGGTGTCGACGGAGTCGGGCTTGCCGTTGACGTAGCGGATGGTGACCTGCGACTTGGCGTCCGGGCGCAGCCAGGGCAGGCGGCCGTCGCGGCGCAGTTCCGCCTGGCGCTCGACCAGCCGATGCGACAGGTGGATCGGCAGCGGCATGAGCTGCGGCGTCTCGTCGCAGGCATAGCCGAACATCAGCCCCTGGTCGCCCGCGCCCTGATCGAGGTCGAGCCCGCGGCCCTCGTCCACGCCCTGCGCAATGTCCGGCGACTGCTTGTCGTAGGCCACCAGCACCGCGCAGCCCTTGTAGTCGATGCCGTACTCGGTGTTGTCGTAGCCGATCGACTTAATGGTCTCTCTCGCGACTTCCTGGAAGTCGATGTCGCGCGCCGCCGTGGTGATCTCGCCCGCGAGCACCACCAGGCCGGTAGTCACCAGCGTCTCCGCCGCGACCCGTGCGCGGGGGTCTTTGGCTAGAATAGCGTCGAGGACAGCGTCCGAAATCTGGTCCGCCACCTTGTCCGGATGGCCCTCGGAGACCGACTCGGAAGTGAAAAGAAAGTCGTTCATTGGGGTCGCCTGATCTGGAGAAAATCCTTGCCTGAAAAACCGCGCCACACCGCTCGCGAGAGCGGCACGCAAGGATAGCAGAGCTTGCCGGGGATCCCAAGCATCCCTCTGGCTCGCGCGAGGTCATGGCGCGCGTGCTGATGCGCCTCGCGGCGCACCTGCCGCTTCGTGTGCTGCACGCCGCGGGCGTGCTGCTGGGGTGGGCCATTTACGGGATCTCGCCCAGCTATCGGCGGCAACTGCGCGGCAATCTGGCGCGCGCCGGCTATGGCAAGGCGCGCACGCGCCGCGCCGCCATCGGCGAGGCGGGCAAGATGATCGCCGAGCTGCCCGCGTTGTGGTTCCGCCCCCACCGCGAGGTGGCCGAACTGGTGCGCGCGATCGAGGGCCACGCGGAAATGCTCGCGGCGCACGCGCGCGGCGAGCCGCTGTTGTTCCTCACGCCGCACCTGGGCTGCTTCGAGGTGACTTCGCTGTACGCCGCAACGCTCATGCCGATCACGGTGTTGTACCGCCCGCCGAAGATCGCGGCGCTCGAGCCGCTGGTGCGCGCCGGGCGCGAGCGCCCCAACGTGCGGCTCGCGCCGGCCGACCTCAGCGGCGTGCGCGAGGTGCTGGCGGCGCTCAAGCGGGGCAACGCGGCGGGCTTGCTGCCCGACCAGGTGCCGGGCGTGGGCGAGGGCGAGTGGGCGCCGTTCTTCGGCGCCCCGGCGTACACGATGACCCTTGCGGCGCGGCTCGCCGAGCGACCCGGCATCCGGTGCTATCTCGCCTTCGCGCGCCGCCTCGCGCGCGGCGCGGGCTACGCGATCACGCTGCGCGGCTATCCCGAAACGCGCGCCGGCGAGACTCCGACCCAACGCCTCAACCGCGCGCTCGAAGAGCTGATTCGCGAGTGTCCCGAGCAGTACCTGTGGGGCTACAACCGCTACAAGACGCCGCGCGGGGCCAGGCCGCCGGAAGCGACGGAACCGATCGCATGAGCCGCGTCGTTTTCGGCCTGATGTGGCTGGCCCATTTCCTGCCGCTCGGCCCGCTGGCCGCGCTCGGCAGCGCGGTCGGCGCAGTCGCGTTCTGGCTGATTCCCGAGCGACGGCACGTGGCGCGCGTCAATCTCGCCAGGTGCTTCCCCGACATGGACCCGGCGGCGCGCGAGCGTCTGGCGCGCGCGCATTTCCGCGCGTTCATGCGCGCCCTGGTCGAGCACGCGCTGTGGTGGTGGGCGCCGCGCGAGCGCATCGAGCGGCTGGTGCGGCTGGAGGGGATGGAGCACCTGCGGGCATTGCGCGGCCAGCCGGTGATCCTGCTCATGCCGCATTTCGTCGGGCTCGACGCGGTGGCGACGCGCCTGAGCTGCGAGATCGATGCCGCAGGCATCTACGCGAAGCAGAAGGATCCGCTCTACGAGCGCCTGCTCGCGCGCGGTCGCAACCGCTTCGGGCGCAGCAGGCTGATCTCACGCCAGGACGGCGTGCGCGCCGCGATCCGCGCGATCCGCGACGGCTACCCGTTCTGCTACCTGCCGGACCTCGACTTCGGACCGCGCGACGCGATCTTCGTCCCCTTCTTCGGCGTGCCGGCCGCGACCGTGACCGGCGCCTCGCGCATGGCGCGGATCACCGGCGCCAAGGTGCTGCCGTTCGTGGCGCGCATGCTGCCGGGCGGCGGCGGCTACGTCGGGACGATCCACGCGCCGTGGCTGGACTTCCCGAGCGAGGACGTCGCCGCCGACACGCGGCGCGTGAACGCGTTCATCGAGCGGCGTGTGCTCGAGATGCCCGAGCAATACCTCTGGCTGCACAAGCGCTTCAAGACGCGCCCGCCGGGCGAGGCGCGCTTTTACGACTAGAATTGCGCCCGGTGTTCCGCAATCCCTCCGACGACGAGATCCGCGCGTTGCTCGCGCAGGCGAGGAGCATCGCGGTGGTCGGCCTGTCACCCAGGCCGGAGCGCCCCAGCCACCGCATCGCCGCGCGGCTCAAGGACTGGGGCTACCGCGTCATCCCGGTGCGCCCGGCGCTGGCCGAAGTGCTGGGCGAGAGGGCCTACGCGCGCCTCGCCGACGTCCCCGGCCAGATCGATCTGGTGGGCGTGTTCCGCGCGGCGCACGAGCTCGGTCCGCTGGTCGAGGAGTGCATCGCGCTCGGGCTGCCCGCGATCTGGATGCAGCAGGGTATCGTCAACGAGCCGGCCGCCGAGCGCGCGCG
>Ga0307372_10007777_pt1 | contig 15268 bp, 13 predicted proteins | sample OX1MG_FD_202533 | JGI IMG/M metagenome (GOLD analysis project Ga0307372, IMG submission 202533) | Soil microbial communities from Risofladan, Vaasa, Finland - OX-1 | ecosystem: Environmental > Terrestrial > Soil > Coastal area > Acid sulfate soil | place: Finland: Risofladan, Vaasa | collected... | reverse complement strand
GTCAGCCGCGCGGAGCGCGGCTGACACGCCCCTCCCATGTGGCGATGCGGCGGGGCGCGGCGTCAGACCTCGAAGCGCCACGAATCGCCGTCGCGGACGATATGGCCCGCGCTCGGCGTCGCGAAATGGGTGCCCATCACGAGCACCGGCTTGTCGCCGTAGCGCGCGAGGAAGTCGCGGCGGGTCTGGATTGCCTGCGGCGGATTGAAGTCGAATGGGCTGCCCCATTCCGGATGCACCATCTGCATCGGATGATGCATCAGGTCGCCGGTGATCACCGCTTCGGCGCCCTTTGACGAGATCCGCACGCTGACGTGGCCGGGCGTATGGCCGGGAGTCGGCTCGAAGCGCACTTCACTGGTCAATTGATGGTCGCTGGCGACGAGGTCGGCGAGGCCCGCATCGACGATCGGACGCACCGAATCATCGATTGGGTCGCGGGTGAACTCCTCCTCGACCTTGGACCAATGCTCCCATTCGGCGCGCTCGAAGAGGTAGCGCGCGCGCGGAAAGGTCGGTATCCACTTGCCGCCGACCAGCATCGTGTTCCATCCGACGTGGTCGACATGGAGATGGGTGCATGCGACGTCGGTTATCGAGCCGGGGGCGAAGCCGGCCTGTTCGAGGTCCTTGAGGAAGCCGGTCTGCAGCATGTTCCATCCGGGGAACGCGCGCTTCTTGTCGTTGCCGAGGCAGGTATCGACGACGATGCGGCGGCCCTGCGATTCAACCACGAAAGCGTGGATGCTCATGATGACCTTGCCTTCGTCGTTGGCGAAGTTGGGGCGCAGCCACGGGATTGCGCGGACGTTTTCGGGCGTGCCCTGCTTGATCACGAAGGTGGCCTTGGACGCCATCTCCATCTCGACCACACGGGTGATGGTCACGTCACCGATTTTCCAGCGGTTCATGGTTGAAAGCCTCCCGGTCCGGATGGGCGGAACTTAGCGCGGGCGGCAGGGCGTCCGCAATCGCGGCGCGCGGGCGGATCAGTTTTCGTTGGCGCCGTCGAGGTAGCCGGAGTCGTCGGCGGCGTAGTTCTCGAAGCGGGTGTACTGGCTGATGTAGGTGAGCTTCGCGGTATCGGTGGGGCCGTTGCGCTGTTTGGCGACGATCACCTCGGCGACGCCGGGTTCCTTGCTGTCGCGATGGTACATTTCGTCGCGATAGATGAAGGCGATAACGTCGGCGTCCTGCTCGATCGCGCCCGATTCGCGGAGGTCGGCGAGCAACGGGCGGCGGTCGGGGCGGGTCTCGACCTGGCGGTTGAGCTGCGAGAGGGCGATGACCGGGACGCGCAGCTCCTTGGCGAGCGATTTGAGCGAGCGCGAGATTTCGGCGATCTCCTTTTCGCGCGATTCGCCCGGACGCGCCGAGCGCATCAGTTGCATGTAGTCGACGATTATCAGGCCTAGGTTGGCGCCCGAGTCGCGCGCGAGCCGGCGGCATTTGGCCTTGAGCACGATCGCGGTCGTATCGGAGCTGTCGTCGATGAAAATCGGCGCTTCGGCAAGACGCGCGGCCGCCTGCGCGAGCTTGGGAAAATCGCGCTCGCTCAAATACCCGGCGCGGGCCTTCGAGCTGTCGACGCGGGCCTCCGAGCAGAGCATCCGAAGCACCAGTTGCTCCTTGGACATCTCGAGCGAGAAGAAGGCGACACCGCGGCGCGGCGCAGCGTCCATCGCGGCGTAGCTGGCGATATTGAGCGCGAGCGCGGTCTTGCCCATCGAGGGCCGTGCGGCGATCACGATCAGGTCGGAGGGCTGGAGTCCGGCGGTGATCCGGTCGAGATCGGTGAAGCCGGTCGGCACGCCGGTCACCATCTCTTTCTGCTCGAAGAGCCGCTCGAGCAGCCGGATTGAGTCGCGCGTCAGCTCCCGCATCGTATGGAACGAGGCGCGGATACGGCGTTCGGAAATCTCGAAGATTTTGTGCTCGGCCTCGTCGAGGAATTCGTCGACCTGGGCGGGAGCGTCGTAGGCGGAGGAGGCGATTTCGGTGGCGGTCGAGGCGAGGGCGCGCAGGACGGCCTTTTCGCGCACGATGCGGGCGTAGTGACTGACGTTGGCCGCGGTGGGCACGCAGTTGGCGAGCTCGGCGATATAGGCGGGTCCGCCGATCGCCTCGAGCTTGCCACGGGTCTTGAGCGCGTCGGTGAGCGTGATCGCGTCGACCGGCTGGTTGCGGTCCGACAGATCGGCCATCACGCGGAAGATTTCGCGATGCGACTCGCGATAGAAGTCGTCGGGGGTGAGGACTTCGAGGGTCTGATCGATCGCCTCGTTCTGGAGCAGGATTGCGCCGAGGACGGATTGCTCCGCTTCGAGATTTTGCGGGGGAACCCGCCTTAAGATATCGCCGACTGCCGCTGCCACGACCGCATCACCACCTGAAGCAGACTTAGCGGAACGCGGTGGGCGAGGAAATCGGGAGCGTCGCGGTCGCACTGTGGATTACCGCACGATCCTCCTCGCGCCGTTGGGTTTAGTGTGGTTCGCCGCCTGTGAAAAAAGCTCGTGCGGGATTCCGGCTATCGACGCGGACTACGGCGGCGGGGCGGCGAAACGCTCGCGCGCGCGAGCATCGGCCCCGTCATCACGCCGAAGAGGAATCCGCCGACGTGCGCCCACCAGGCGATGCCGCCGAAGAGCGTATCGGAGGCGCCGCTGGTGATTCCCGAATAGAGCTGCACGCTGAACCAGACGATCAGGAAAAGGACGGCGGGAATGCTGACGAAGAGCGGCGGAAGAAAACTCAGGATACGGCCGCGCGGATAGAAGACGAAGTAGGCGCCGAGCACGCCTGCGATCGCGCCGCTGGCGCCGATAACCGGCACAGGTGAAGCGGGCGCCATCAGGATGGTCGCGGCGTCGGAGGCGAAGCCGGCGAGGAAATAGAAGATGAGATAGCGGGACGGGCCGGTGCGCTCCTCGACGGCGGGTCCGAAGATGAAGAGGTAGAGCATGTTGCCGGCGATGTGAGCGAGGCCGCCGTGGACAAAGAGCGAGGTCGCGAGGGTGAGTGGCGGCCATAGTGGGCCGCGCGCGGTTATCATGAAGAGATCGGAGAGGCGCGAATTTGTCACCCGGGCGGGCACCATCGCATAGCGCGCGACGAAGGCGGAAGCGGCGGCACCGAGCGCGACCTCGCGAACGAAGACGGCGATATTGGCCGCGATCAGCAGGGTGTTGATCGGAGTAAGGCGGCGGTCCGCGGAGTTGTCGCGAAGCGGGATCAATATGGCACGCTTTCCGGGGGGTGGCTCACGTATGGTAACGGCGGCGCGTGGCGTGCGAAAGGCGCGATCGAATCGGCGCGTGGCGGGCGAGGCTTGAGAATCGCGGGGGGAGTGTGCGAAGAGAATTGATTGGGCGGTGCAAATGCGCCGCGTCTGTTACGTCAAGTCAATACGGGTGGCTCCCGAAAGAGCATCCACGTGCACGACAGGGAGACTAACGATGGAAATCGAAAAGCAGGAAGTGACGGTTGCGACGGGTGGCGAAAAGATGCCCGCCTATATCGCACGTCCGGCGGCGGGCGGGCCGTATCCGGGCGTGGTCGTGGTGATGGAGGCGTTCGGGCTGAACGACAATATCCGGAGGATCACGGAGCGGTTCGCGGCCGAGGGCTTCGTTGCGATCGCGCCGAACCTCTACTTTCGATCGCCCGACAACGTGGTGGGCTACGACAATCTGCCGGCGGCGGTTCGGCTGATGGGTTCGTTGAAGGACGATCAGGTCGTGGCCGATATGGCGGCCGCGATCGACCATCTGAAGGCGCTCAAACAGGTGAAGCCGAGTTTCGCGACGGTCGGATTCTGCATGGGCGGACGGATCGCGTTCCTGACCGCGTGCCGGAATCCGGAAGTGAAGGCGACAGCGCCGTATTACGGAGGCGGGATGTCGCGGGGGGCGGCGCCGGGCAAGGCGCCAATCGATTACGTCGCGGATTTGAAGGGGCCGGTGTTGGCGTTTTTCGGTGGCAAGGACGCGTTCATTCCGCTGGCCGAAGTCGACAAGTTTCGCGATGCGCTGAAGGCGGCGGGCAAGCCGCATGAGGTCGTACTCTACAACGATGCCGACCACGGCTTCATGTGCGACGATCGCCCGTCGCATCATCCGGCGCATGCGAAGGAGGCGTGGGCGAAGACGATCGCGTTTTTCAAAGAGAATCTCTGAGCGGCGGGCGATCGACGCTCAATACGGCGGAATCGAAGCGCCGGCCGTTGATCGGGACGACCGGCGCTTTTCATCTCTCGATCGGATCGGCGAGGCCGGTTTCCGATCAGATATCCCGCAACGCTATGCGCGCCAGGGCGTCCCGTAACTGTCGAGACAGGCGACCTCGCTCACGGGCACGCGCTTGACCGGACCGAACTTGCCCTTGGGATATCCAACCGGCATCAGGGCGTAGGTGGTGACCTCGGGAGGAAGTCCGAGGATCGCCTTTACCTCATCTTCGAAGAAGGCGTGAATCGTCGTGAGGACGGTGCCGAGGCCGAAGGCGCGGCATGCGAGGATGATGTTCTGGACGGCGGGATAGATGCTGGCGCTTTGGGTGCGCGACGCAGCCTTCATCGCGGCCGCCACCTCGGGAGGCATCTCGCCGGCGCCGCCGGGAGCGCTCTTGAGGCAGGGAAGGATGAGCACGGGAGCGTCGCCCATGTGGTCGAAGAGGTAGGTGACGGAACCCATGAAGATTTTGTACTGGTCTTCGGTGAAATGGACGGCGCGGGGGCGATTGGCGTAGAGCCCCATCAGGATTTTGGACGCTTTCTGATATATCGCGCCGAGGCGGCGGCGCTTATCGGCATCCTTGACGACGACGAAGAGCCAGGACTGGGCGTTGCTGCCGGAAGGCGCGCGAATCGCGGCGTCGAGGACCTTGGTGATTATCTCGTCGGGCACCGGGTCGGGCTTGAAGCGGCGGATTGCGCGCGCGGAATAGATCGCCTCGAAAAGTTCCATTTCGTGTTTCTCAGTCTCGCTCATCGTCAAAGCTCCAGTGACTATTATTGGCTATTCGTTGTGACTATCAGCCGGATATCATGATGCCAAGCAGCGCCGGCGCCGTGATTAACCGCGCACGGCGGCGCTGTGTGCATTGTTAGTATCATGGGCGGCGCGTGCGGCAAAGCGGCTGGAGCTAGTCGATGCGGATCAGGCGATGCTTGATCGCGTAGCGCACCATCGCGGCGGTCGAGCGCAGGTTGAGCTTCTGCTTCAGGTTGTCGCGATGGACCTGGGCGGTTTTGGGGCTGATCCCGAGACGCGCCGCGATTTCCTTGCTGGTCGCGCCATCGCCGATAAGGCGCAGGACCTCGCGCTCGCGCCGGGTGAGTCGGGGGCCGGGCGGGCCGGGACGCGGGTTGCGCATCCGGCCGAGTATCGTGGGCGCGACCGACGGACTTATATAGCGGCCGCCGGAAGCCACGGCGCGCACAGCGTCAATCATTTCGGCAGCGGCCGCGGTCTTGAGCAGGTAGCCGGCGGCGCCCGCTTCGACGAGCGTTTCGAGCACGGCGGCCTCGTCGTCGTCCTGGCTCACCACCAGAATCTTTGCGGCCGGTGTTTGCTTTACGATTCGATGGGCCGCGGCGATTCCGCCGATACCGGGCATATGGAGATCGAGGAGGACAACGTGCGGACGCATGCGCGCGGCGAGCGTGATCGCCTCCTCACCTGTGGCAGCCTCGCCCACGACCTCGAAGTGAGGTTCGAGGACCGCACGGATGGCGTCGCGGAAGAGGCGATGATCGTCGGCAAGCAGAAGGCGGATGCGCTCTGCGGGATTCATCGGCGCGGAACGGGAATCTCGGCGATCAGGCGCGTCGCGCCGGGGCGCGAATCGAAGCGTAGCGTGCCGCCAATCAGTTCGAGGCGCTCGGCGAGTCCGTTGAGTCCGATGCCGCCGGATGGAGCGGATTTCGGGCTCGTCCCGTCGTCGCTCACGATGAGCCGCACGAGAGTGCCGCAATGTTCGAGGCGGACCTCGGCGCGGGCGGCACGGGCGTGGCGCATGATATTGGAAATCGCCTCGCGCGCGACCTGGTAGCAGGCCTGCTGGACGGCCGGCGGCAAATTGCGGGCGACGGCGGTGCCGGTCAATCGGGTCTTGAGGCCCGCGTCCTTGAGGCGTTGAAGCTCGGTGCGAAGCGCTTCGGCGAGGCCGCGGTTGCCCAGCGCCGCAGGTTTGAGGTCGCGGATACGGGCGCGCAGCTCGGTTTCGAGGCGCTTCAGAATCGGGCGGGCGGCGGTGCGGTCGGCGTCGAGGGCGAGTTTGGCGGCGGCGAGCATCTGCGCATGGTCGTCGTGAAGGTCGCGGGCGATTCTGGCGCGTTCGGAATCGACGGCGCGGAACATTCGCTCGCCGAGCGTCCGAACCAACGCGGCCATCCGCGCCAATTCGCGGCGCGCCAGGTCGGCGCGTTCCTTTTCGCTGGCGAGGCGGCTCGCGACCTGGCCTTCGCGCGTGCGCCAGAATTCAACCGACGATACTGTGTCCTCGAGCGCAAGGTCGGCAAGCGCTTGGCGCACAATCATTTCGACGTTCGCGGCGCTCCGGGCCGCGGGTATGCCCTGAGGAGTCAGCGCGATGACCGAGACGCCGCCCGAAGCGGAGGCTGCGCAGAAGGCGCCGGTGGCCTCGAGCCGATCTTCGGTCGGTATCGCGCGGCCGCATCGCAGTTCGACTTCGGGCGCGCTCATCCTGAGCGAGGCTTCGCGGCGGCCGTCGGCCGAAGCTCGCAGGAGGAGGCCAAGAATCGCCCATAGCGCGCCCTGCCAGCGCGGTCCGTCCGGTGCATGCGCCGAGCCGGCGCCGCGGGCGTCGCGCCAGGAGATCAGGATCGCGGCAGCACCCGAAGCGTCGAGCGCCAGGCGCGCGAGGGACTCGATGCGGACGCCGCGGGATTCGATAGTGGAGCGCGGGATTGCCGCTTCGCCGCCAGGGTCGGTCAATGTGCTGCGCTTACCCACGTTGAACCGAATTCTTGCCGCCGCCTATCCGCTAATGCGGGTTCGGAGCCGGCGCTTGGCCAAATTGCCGGCCCAGTATCTGCATCTCCGAGCCGAACTGGGTCCAATCGCCCGCCTTCAGAGCCGCGATTGCGCGGTTGTAGTGAAGGCTCGCGCTCGCCATGTCGCCTTGAATCACCGGGATGGGCGCGCCGCCGGGCGAAGGGGAGGTTCCCGGCGCGGATTCGAACGAGGCGATCGTGGGAGCGGCGCCGGCGGGACCCCGGAACAGCGCGGTCATGGTCGAATCGAGGTCGTTGCCCATCACGATCCGGTCGCTGTAGGCGGCGATCACGCGCTGGAGCTCGGGAAGCTGGCCGTTCTCGGCGCGGATGTAAAGCGGTTCGACGTAGAGCAGCGAGTTCTCGATCGGAAATACCAGCAGATTACCCAGTATGACCTTCGATCCCATCTGATTCCATAGTGAGTATTGCTGCGAGATATCGGGATTCTGATTGACGCGGGCCTGAATCTGATAAGGGCCGTAGAACAGGCGATCCTTGGAGAACTGGAACTCGAACAGATGGCCGTAGTCGGTGCCGTCGCATCGCGCGGCCAGCCAGGAGATCATATTATCGCGCACGGTGCCGCGGCTCTGCGGCACCATCGGCAGCATCAGGATGTATTCGGCCTTGGTCTCGCCGGGCAGCCGCATGATTACATAGTAGGGCTGCATAGGCACGGTGTCGCCGCCGTAGTTTTCGCGCGGAAAGCCCCACAGGTCCTCGCGATTGTAGAAGACCGCCGGGTCGGTCATGTGGTAGGTGCGATAGATGTCGGCCTGAATCAGGAACAGGTCTTCGGGGTAGCGGATATGCTGGCGCAGATCGGCCGACATCGCGGAGAGCGGCTTGAACATCGCCGGGAAAATCCGCTGCCAGGTCTGGATCACGGGATCGTTCGGGTCGGCGACGTAAAAGTCGGTGGTGCCGTTGTAGGCGTCGATCACCACCTTGACCGAGTTGCGGATATAGTTGATATCGTCGGCGTTGCGCTGTGAGTATGGATAGTGATCGCTGGTCGTATAGCAATCGACTACCCACACGAGCCGGCCGTTGTGCAGCACGATATAGGGATCGCGATCCTGCGCGAGGAACGGCGCCAGTTGCTGCAGGCGATCGATGATGTTGCGGCGGATCATGATGCGGCTGCCGGCGACGACGTTCTCGGTAAGCAGCAGGTTGAGATCGTGGAAGAAGTAGCTGAACAGCAGGCGGCGCCAGAGCCCGCTGACCGGGACGCCGCCGCTCCCCTGGTAGAATGAATATACGTTGTTCGAACCGAGCGGATAGTCAAACTCGGGCGAGGCGCCCTTGACGATCGCGTAGCTGTCGGGTTCGAGGCCGAAGTAGATGGCCGGCTGCGCCACCTTGAGGCCGACGTCCGATTCCGCCGGGATATTCTTCAGGTAAAAGACCGGCAGCCCCTCGCTGTCTTTGGCGTTGACCGGACTCATCGCAAGGCCGCTGCCGTGGGTGAACTTGAGATGGCGATTCACCCAGGTCTGGGCGTTTTCCGGCAGGAGCGAGATATTCAGCTCGCGCGGCGACAGCATCACCTCGGTATAGTCGCCGTTAATCCAGTAGCGATCGATATCGACGTCCTGGAAGTCGTAGTAGAGCCGGATTTCCTGAAGCTGCCGGTAGGTCGCCAGCAGCGGCCGCGGATCCCAGAGCCGGATATTCCGGATCGTGGTCGCGTCCTGCTGGAGCGAGGCCAGCGTCATTTTGCCAGCGCCGTCGAAGGGCCGGACATCCACGCCGTCGAGATGATAGGCGTGGCGCGTTTCCGCGATGTCGCGTTCGATATAGGGCTTCTCGACGCGAAGCTGATCGGGCTCGACGTAGACCTTCTCGATCACCGGCGCGAGCATGCTCATGAAGATCGACGGGCCGAAGACCACGATCGCGGCGATGACCGGCAGGCGCAATCCGCGCTCCGCGATGTTGCCCAGGCTTATCGCGGCGGCGATCAGCGCAAGCCCGACCAGCACCAGCAGTCCCGGGGCCCAGAGCACGTGGTCGACGTAGCGAAGGCCCACCACCACGCTGCTCGAGTGCAGCAGCAGTTCGGGCCGGGCGAGCCAATAGCTAATCGCGCGCTGGATGAAAAAGATCGCGAGCAGGAATGATAGATGCGCCGCGGCCGCGCCCGAGATTCGCGGGGGCGACTCGCGCAGATCGATCGCCCCGCGCGCCCAATAGACCGCCGCCGTCAGAGCCGCGGTCAGGAACAGCACCAGGAAGAGCAGATCGCGCAGGTCTTCCAGAAGCGGCAGCGTAAATACGTAGTAGCCGATATCACGCCCGAACGCCGGATCGAGCCGCCCGAACGGCACTCCGTCGAGGCCTTTCAGGTAGATATCCCACGAGCCCGCCTCGCCAGCGGCGGCAAAGAACGCCAGCAAGGCCGCCGCGACAGCGACGGCGAGCTTCCACGGAATCCGATTTCCGAGCGAGCGGATCAGTTCTGGAAGGTTGACCTCGACCATCTCTTCCGATCGGCGGACTACGCGCAGCCGCTCGTGATCGTGGCTGAAGCCGAGCGCGACCATGCCGCTGGCGCATATCGCGGCGAAGGCCGTGACCCATACGCCGGCAAAGATCGCCACCTGCGCACCCAGGATTTTCAGAAACACCGTGCGATAGCCGAGCGTGCCGAACCAGAGCAGGTCGACTATCAAGCTGTCGCCCACGCCGATCACCACGAACAGTGCGATGATAAGCGCGGCTGCGCTGAACAGGATTATCCGCAATCGCATCGTCAGGCCGAGCGGCTAGGCGCCACGAGCGACGTTGCTGACATGCTCACGGACGACGTCAGGCGGACACAACCATAGAAAGACCTTGAGACAGATGATTGCCATAAGAATCCAGTCGAGCTCTCCAATAAACGGGATAAAGTCGAGCTCAAGCATCGGAGGGGATAACATAGCCGCGACGCCCATCACGGGAACCGCCTTGGCCACGATTGAGACGCGATTGTCCGTCATGAGCCGGTAGAAGACCTTAGCGAATTGTGGAAAAAAAAGAATCAATCCGCGCATCTGAAGCGGGCCCAGTAACTGCATTCGCAAGATTCTGCTGAACACGTCGATAACCAGCTCTTCTTATACTTCAGTCCCGCACGCCGACCAAGGTCAAGCCCCGGATTCGACCTCGCAGGCCAGTCTTCTGCTACAATCGACCTCTGCGGAGCGCGGAGGGTTAATGCGGTGAAACGGCGGATGACGCTCGGCGAGTTCCTGGTCGCCTATCTGCGCAAGATCGGCACCACAGATGTATTCGGCATTCCGGGCGACCTCGCCCTCAAGCTTTTCTTTGCACTGGGCCGCAAGCATAGCCTGCGCATCCTGACCTTGTCACACGAACCGGGCGTCGGCTTCGCCGCCGACGGCTACGCCCGCGCGACCGGCAAGATCGGCGTCATATGCGTAACCTACGGCGCCGGCGGCCATAACATGGTCAATCCCGTCGCCGGCTCGTTCTCCGAACGCGTTCCGCTGCTGATTTTCTCCGGCGGCCCGGGCGAGGAGGAGCGCAGGCTTGGCACGCTGATCCACCATCAGGCGCGCGAAATCGAATCGCAGCATCGCATCTATCGCGAAGTCACATGCGCTTCGAGCGTCCTGACCGACCCGCGCACCGCGGCGGAGCAGCTTCACGAGGTCGTCTGCGCCATCTGGGCCGAGCGCCGTCCCGGCTATATCGAAATCCATCGCGACATGGTCGACCGCCAAATCGAGGTGCCCGATTCGATAATCGAATGGGACGGCCGGCTCCGCCTGCATTCCTCCGATCCCAGCCGCGTCGAAGAGGCCGCCCGCGAAACCGCCCGGATGTTCAATGAAAGCCGCAAGCCGGTCGTGATCGCCGGCATCGAAATCCATCGCTACAAGGCCGCCCGCGATCTTATCGAACTCGCCGAACGGATGGGCGCGCCGGTCCTTACCACCGTGCTCGGCAAGGGCGCATTCCCGATGGACCATCCGCTCTACATGGGCGTCCATATCGGACCGATCAGCCCGGCGCCGATCGTCGCGCGGATGGACGAGGCCGATTTCGTTCTGAACCTCGGATGCCTGCGCACCGACATGAACTTCGGCAACCGTCCTCCGCACATCATCCAGAGCAAGACCGTATGGGCCGTCGATCGCCGGGTCGACGTGCGCTATCACACCTACCTCGATGTTGGCGTCAACGATTTCGTGCGCGCGATGCTCAAGCAGGAACTCACCCCTCATCGCGAGACCGTCCACTACGCCGACAATCTGCCCGAGCCCGCCAGAGCCGCCGCCGAGCCTGTCGTACCCGTCGGCGAGCTGCTCCGCACCGTCAACCGCTTCCTCGCCGATCGCAGCGGCTACATGGTGGTCGCCGAGTCGGGTGACATGCTTTTCGGCGGCCTTGATATTCGTGTGCCCCACGGCGGAACATATCTGGCGCAAGGGTTTTATGCTTCGATGGGCTTTGCGGTGCCCGCCGCTCTTGGCGCGCAGGTCGGATGCGGTCTGCGGCCGCTGGTGTTGAGCGGAGACGGCGCCTTCCAGATGACCGGCCAGGAGATAGCGCACGCGCGCTCGTTCGGATGCAACCCGATCGTCATCGTCGTCAACAACGGCGGATGGGGAATCTTTCGCCCGGTCGCGCCCGAGCGCCGCGAGCTTCTCGATACGCCGCCGTGGCCCTATGCCGATTTGGGCGTGGCGTGGGGCGGCCTCGGATTCATCGCGCGCTCCGCCGATGAGCTGAGCCGCGCGCTCGAGGCCGCCGATAAGGCCGCGACTTTTTCGATCATCGATGTCCGCGTAGGCCGCGACGATCTCTCGCCCGTGACCGTCAAATATATCGAGGCGGCCGCCGCGCGATCCACGCCTCCCCGTGCGCCCGGCGCTCGCTGATGACTGGCGACTCGAATAAAGACATTCCTCGAACTGGCGCGCCCTTTCGATGGAACGTGCCGGATCATTTCAACTTTGGCGCCCATATCGATACGCTCGCGCTCGATCCCGATCGCCCCGCTCTGCTGTGGGAGGATGCCAACGGCAATCGCGGCCGCGCGACTTTCGCTGACATCGCGGCCCAGTCCAATCGCATCGCCAACGTCCTCATCGGATGCGGCGTCCGTCCCGCCGATCGGATCATCGTTGCGATTCCCGATCTGATGCTGTGGCCGTCGATCTGCGCGGGCGTGCTCAAGACCGGTGCGGTCGCGGTCGCGCTCGATTCGCGCGTGAGCGCCGAAGATTTCGTCGCATGCGTCAATCTTTGCGCCGCCCGCGTGGCGATTATGGACGGCGACCGCGCAACATCCCTGCCCGATCTGCGGAGCCGATGCCCTGCGCTCGCGCATCTGCTCGTTGCCGCGAGTCCGCGCCTCGGATGGACCAGCTTGCGCGAAGCGATGCGCCAGGTGTCGCCGCTATTCACGCCGGCACCCACGCGCGCGCTCGATCCGGCAATCTGCTATCGCGCGGCCGAGGGCGGCGCGTCGAGGCTCGTCCGCCATTCCCACGCCTCGATCTGGAGCAACCACCGCGCGGGCGCGGACTGGCTCGGATTGCGTCCCGGCGACATCCATTGGGCCGTTTTCGAAGTTGCGTCCCATCCGGGCATCTCCGCCGCGCTGTTCGCGCCGTGGATGAATGGCGTCACGACTTTCATTTACCACGGACCGTTCAACGCGGCGCGCGCCATCGATTTGCTCGAGCGCTATCGTATCAACTCGCTATGCGCGTCGGAGCGCAAATATCGGATGCTCAACGAAGCGGCGCCCGATCGCCATCGCCTCTTTGCGCTGCGTCAATGCACCAGTGCCAGCGCGCCCCTCTCCGCCGAAACCCTTGCGGCGTGGCGGGCCCATTGCGGCCTCATCGTGCGCCCCGGCTACGGCCGCCCCGAAATCGCGGTCTTTGCCGCCAACCCTCCCGGAACCAGGGTGAAGCCCGGCTCGCTCGGCCTTCCGTTTCCGGGCCACGAGGTCGTCGTGCTCGATCGCCGCGGTATATTGGCGCGCGACGGCCACGCGGGCGAACTCGCGATCCGCGTCCGGCCCGATCGTCCGCCGTCGCTGTTTCTCGATTACTACAACGATCCCGCTGCAACCGCGTCGGAATTCCGCGGCGATTACTACTTCACCGGCATATCGGCCTCGCGCGACGCGGAGGGCTACCTATCGCTCGCCGAAAAGGAAACCTGATGCGCAAACTGACTATCGCACTTGCTATCGCAATCGCGTTTGCCGCCGCGATCAACATCCGCGCTGCCGCCGCCGATTCCTCCGCCGGTCCGCCCTTGAGGCTCGCTGTCCGTCCGTCAGTTGCTGCCGCAATCCCCTTCAAAGGCGATGGCAAGTTCCACGCCGCCTATGAGCTCTATCTGACCAACCTCGATCACAGAAAACTTCGCCTCACCGCGATGCGGGTTTTCGCGGCGAACCCTGATGCGAGCGCGGGCGCATCCTTGCTGGCGATTTCGCAGGCCTCGCTCGACTCGATCTTCGTTCCGGCTTCCGAGACCGCGCCGGGCTCGCATCCTGCCGTTCTCGCGCCCAACGAAGCCGGCATCCTGTACATCTTTCTCACTTTCGATTCGGCCGCCCAGATCCCGGCTGCGGTCCTCAACCGCGTCGATGTCGCCGTCGCGGACGATCCCGCGACCACGCTGACAATCCAATCAGTGCGCGTCGCGATCGGTCCTGAAAAGCCGATCGTGCTCAGCCCTCCGCTCGAGGGTGCGAATTGGTGGACGCCCAACGGGCCCGGCAACGACACCATCCATCGGCGCACCGTCGTAGTTCTCGATGGCGCCGCGCGCCTGCCGGAACGTTTCGCCGTCGATTGGATCAAGCTCGGCGATAACGGCTCATTCAAAGGCCCCGAAAAAGACAACCGCAGCTATTTCGCGTACGGCACGCGCGTGTTCGCCGCGGCGGACGGGCGCGCGCTCACCGTGCACGACGGAATCCGCGAGAACGTTCCGCACTCGCCCACGATGGCCGTGCCGATCACGCTCGATACCATCGCGGGTAACTCGGTAGTCGAAGACCTCGGCGGCGGCCGCTACGCGCTCTACGCACACTTGCAACCCGGTTCGGTGAAGGTCAAAGCCGGCGATCAGATCAAACGCGGCCAGATGCTCGGGCTGCTCGGCAACTCCGGAAATTCATCCGAGCCTCATCTCCACTTCCAGGTCTGCGATGGTCCCGAGCCGCTCTCATGCAACGGGATGCCGTTCATTCTCGATTCGTGGACCCGCTATGATCATCATCTGCGAGGCCCTGCCAACCCCGCCGACGACGCGTGGGGCGCGCTCACTGTCGGCGCACCCCATCACGTTGCCGACGAGGCATTCATGAACGACGACCTCGGCGCGTTCGCGTCGCCGCCCGCCGCAAGCTCCGGTAGTCACGCACCCTGATTCGCGCCGGGCAGGCCTCCTCGCCAACCGATTCGTCGCTCGACTCAGGCCTTCTTGCTTGCGCCGCGCTCGAGCATGTTGATCTTGCCCGCGAAATCCTCGAGATCGACTTCGGTCGTCTCGAGTATGCGCGCGACCATTCCCCAGAATCCGATCGCCATGATCAACTCGACGATCTCGCCGGCGCCGAGCCGCTGCTTCAGCGCTTCGAGCGTCGCATGAGTCCCCTTCACGTTGCGCGTGACCTCGTCGGTGAACGTGAGCACCAGCCGCTCGATCTCATCGAAGCATCCCGCGTGCTCCCAGCTCTCGATCGCGCCGACCTGCGCTTCGCTCACTCCGGCCGCCCGCGCAATCGGGACATGCTGCGTCCATTCGTAAACCGAGCCGGTGACCTTGGCGGTGCGCAGAATCGCGATCTCGCGCAGCTTGCCCGAGAGCTTGCCGCGCGTCATCAGCGAATTGCCCAGGCGCGAGAAGTTATGGAACACCGCCTCGCTGCTGTTGGCAATCATGCGCGCGACGTTCATCTTGCGCGGGGTGTTGCCGAGAATCTCGCGCGTCTTCTCCGACGCCTTCGCTTCGTCGACGTAAGGTAGTAGCGCCATCGTGGTTTCTCCTTTGCCGGTTCTCGCGCGGGAGCGGGGGGCAGCCCCGCCGCTTCGGCGGGCAGCCCCCCGCTCCCGCGCTATGTTGATGCCATCGCCGATCGCCCGCCCGCACCCCCGGAGGCAAGGCGGCGGCGCGTTCCGCGCCGCCGCCTTGCCTCCCCCAGCCTCGGCCCGCGCGCGGCGGATACTCATCGGCGGGCTCCCGCCCGCCGATGAGTATCCG